>CDZT01055577.1_pt1 | contig 69739 bp, 66 predicted proteins | sample 557531 | NCBI WGS metagenome assembly CDZT01 (sample SAMEA3182066, study PRJEB8094) | gut metagenome | biome: human; feature: gut; material: Stool; isolation source: human stools | place: Canada | collected 2013-03-05
CTCGCCCTGCTTGCGGGGCTTGGTGTGGCGGGAGACCACATTGATCTTCTCAACGACGACCTTGCCGTCCTTGGGCATCACTTCCAGAACCTTGCCCTGCTTGCCCTTGTCCTTGCCGGACAGGACGATGACGGTGTCGTCCTTACGAATGCTCATCTTCTTCATGTCTTCTCCTACCCCCTTACAGCACTTCGGGAGCCAAGGACAGGATCTTCATGTAATCCTTGTCGCGCAGCTCGCGGGCCACTGGCCCAAAGATACGGGTGCCGCGGGGATTCTTGTCGTCCTTGATGAGGACGGCGGCGTTGTCGTCAAAGCGGACGTAGCTGCCGTCGGCACGGCGGATGCCCTTGGCGGACCGGACGATGACGGCCTTGACCACCTCGCCCTTCTTTACGGTGCCGCCTGGCTGCGCCTTGCGCACGGAGGCGACGACCACATCGCCGATGTTGCCGAACTTGCGGCTGGAGCCGCCCAGCACGCGGATGGTCTTGATCTCTTTGGCGCCGGTGTTGTCGGCCACCTTCAAATAAGTTTCCTGCTGAATCATGACCGCACCTCCTTACTTCGCCTTCTCGATGATCTCGACGACGCGCCACCGCTTGTCCTTGGACAGGGGCCGGGTCTCCATGACCCGCACGCGGTCGCCGACACCACACTCGTTGTTCTCGTCATGCGCTTTGAGCTTATAGGTGCTCTTGACGATCTTCTTGTACAGGGGGTGGGCCACACGGTCGGCAATGGCAACCACCACGGTCTTATCCATCTTGTCGGAGACCACCAGGCCGACTCTGGTTTTCCGGGAAGAGGTTCTGTTTTCCATTGTTCGTTCCCTCCTTATCGGCCTGCGAGCTGCTGCTCACGGATGATGGTCTTCACGCGGGCGATGTCCCGCTTGACCTCGGCGATCTTGATGGGATTGTCCAGCTGATTGGTGGCGTGCTGAAGACGGAGCTGGAAGAGATCCTTCTTCAAATCGCCCAGCTTGCTCTCAAGCTCCGCGGCGCTCATCTTACGGATTTCAGTAGCCTTCATCTTCATTCACCACCATTCTCGGTCTCAGCGGCGTCTTCCTTCTTCACGATCTTGCTCTTGATGGGCAGCTTGTGAGAGGCCAGACGCAGGGCCTCACGGGCGACCTCTTCGGAGACGCCCGCAATCTCGAACATCACGCGGCCGGGCTTGACCACGGCCACCCAGTACTCGGGGGAGCCCTTACCGGAGCCCATGCGGGTCTCGGCAGGCTTCTCGGTGATGGGCTTGTCGGGGAAGATCTTGATCCAGACCTTACCGCCGCGCTTGGTGTAGCGGGTCATGGCGATACGGGCGGCCTCGATCTGATTGCTGGTGATCCAGGCGGGCTCGGTGGCCTGCAGGCCCCACTCACCATAGGTGACGGTGTTGCCCTTCAGGGCCTTGCCCTTCAGGCGGCCGCGGTGGACGCGGCGGTATTTCACTCTCTTCGGCAGCAGCATTAGTTGGAGCCTCCTTCCTTGGGAGCGGCAGGCGCGGCGGGACGTGCGCCGCCCTGGGGACGATTGAAGCCGCCCTGGGGACGGTTGTTATTGAAGCCGCCCTGACGGTTGTTATTGAAACCGCCCTGGCCGGCGGGACGGCCGCCGAAGCCGCCCTGACGGTTGTTGAAGCCACCCTGACGGTTGCGGTCGCCGCCCGGACGGCGGTCGTCGCGGCGGCGGGGCCGGTCGGAGCGCTCCTTGAAGTTCTTGGTGTCCAGGGTACGGGGGGTGGTGCGCAGGGCCTGAGACAGGATCTCGCCCTTGTAGATCCACACCTTCACGCCGATGCGGCCGTAGGTGGTAGCGGCCTCCGCGAAGCCGTAGTCGATGTCGGCACGCAGGGTCTGCAGGGGAATCGTGCCGTCGTGATAATGCTCGGTGCGGGCGATCTCAGCGCCGCCGAGGCGGCCGGAGACCTGGGTCTTGATGCCCAGCGCGCCCATGCGCATGGCCCGGCCCATGGCGTTCTTCATGGCACGGCGGAACCCGATGCGCTTCTCCAGCTGCTGGGCGATGTTCTCGGCCACCAGCTGGGCGTTCATGTCGGGGCTCTTGACCTCAACAATGTTGAGGGCGACGCTCTTGCCCAGCATCTTCTCCAGCTTCAGACGCAGGGCCTCGATGGCCTCGCCGCCCTTGCCGATGACCACGCCGGGACGGGCGCAGTGCAGGTAGATGCGCACCTTGGCGTTGTCGCGCTCGATCTCGATCTTGGGGATCCCGGCGGAATACAGGGTCTTCTTCAGGTAATCCCGGATCTTCTTGTCCTCCACCAGCAGGTCGCCCACCTTCTCGTTGCGGGCGTACCAGCGGGAGTCCCAATCCTTAATGACACCCACGCGCAGGCCGTGGGGATTGACTTTCTGTCCCATATTCTTCCTCCTCCCTTAGCGCTCAGCCACGGCGATGGTGATGTGAGAAGTGCGCTTGTTGATCCGGTAGGCACGGCCCTGGGCCCGGGGCATCATCCGCTTGATGATGGGGCCGGGGCAGGCGAACACCTGGGAGACGTACAGCTTCTCGGGGTCCATCTGGTGGTTGTTCTCCGCGTTGGCGGCGGCGCTCTTGAGGAGCTTGAGCAGCAGCTCGGAGGCCGCCTTGGGGGTGCCCATCAGGATGGCGTTGGCCTGGGCGACGCTCTTGCCGCGGATCAGGTCGCAGACGATCTGGACCTTACGGGGAGAGATACGGGCATATCTCAGATGTGCTTTGGCTTCCATGTTCTCTCCTCCTCCTTACTTACCAGTCTTGCTGCCGGCGTGGCCGCGGAAGGTGCGGGTGGGGGCGAATTCGCCCAGCTTGTGGCCCACCATGTCCTCGGTCACGTACACGGGCACGTGCTTGCGCCCGTCGTGCACGGCAAAGGTGTGTCCGACGAAGGAGGGGAAGATGGTGGAGGCACGGCTCCAGGTCTTCAGGACCTTCTTCTCGCCGGTCTGGTTCATTTCATCGACCCGCTTGAGCAGCTCGGGGGCGCAAAACGGGCCTTTCTTGATGCTTCTGGACATGTTTTACTACCTCCCTTACTTGCTGTTGCGGTGCTTGACGATGAACTGCTCCGTCTGGCTCTTCTTCTTACGGGTCTTGTAACCCATGGCCGGCTTGCCCCAGGGGGTGACCGGGCCGGGACGGCCCACAGGGCTCTTGCCCTCGCCGCCGCCGTGTGGGTGGTCGCAGGGGTTCATGACGGAGCCGCGGACGGTGGGCCGCCAGCCCATGTGGCGCTTGCGGCCGGCCTTGCCGATCTGGATGTTGCCGTGGTCGGTGTTGCCCACCTGGCCGATGGTGGCCTTGCACTCCTCGCGGACGTAGCGCACCTCGCCGGAGGGAAGGCGGACCTGGGCCATGCCGTTCTCCTTGGCCATCAGCTGCGCGGCCACACCGGCGGCGCGGACCAGCTGGGCCCCCTTGCCGGGGTAGAGCTCGATGCAGTGCAGCAGCTCGCCCACAGGGATCTTGCTGATGGGCAGACAGTTGCCGGGCAGGATGTCGGCGTCGGGGCCGGTCATGATGATGTGGCCGGCCTTCAGGCCAACGGGCGCCAGGATATAGCGGCGCTCGCCGTCCTCATACTCGATCAGGGCGATGTTGGCGGAGCGGTTGGGGTCGTACTGGAGGTTGATGACCGTGGCCTTGCCCTCTTTATCGCGCTTGAAGTCGATAATGCGGTATTTCTTCTTATTGCCGCCGCCGCGGTGACGCACGGTAATGCGGCCGTAGCTGTTGCGCCCGGCGTTCTTCTTCAGATTCTCAGTCAGGCTGCGCTCGGGCTTGGCCTTCTTGTCGATGCCCTCGAAGGCGCTCACCGTCATGTGGCGGCGGGAGGGCGTCGTGGGCTTATAAGTTTTAATAGCCATTGTTCGTTATCCTCCTTACACCATGCCTTCGAAGAACTCGATGGTCTTGGAATCCTCGGTGAGGGTGACCATGGCCTTCTTCCAGGAGGGCCGGCGGCCGGCGGGGTAACGGCCGGTGCGTTTCTCCTTGCCCTGCATGTTCAGGGTGTTGACCTTGGCGACCTTAACGCCGAAGATCTCCTCGACGGCCTTGGCGATCTCGATCTTGTTCGCGGACTTGGCCACCTCGAAGGTGTACTTCTTGCCCTCGGTCTCGGCCATGGACTGTTCGGTGATGATGGGGCGCTTAATGATATCATAAGCGGTGGTAGCCATTACGCAAACACCTCCTCGATGACGGCCAGAGCCGCCTTGTCAACGATGAACTGGTTGGCGTTGACGATGTCGTAAACGCTCAGGATCTTGGCGCTGGTGGTCACCACGCCGGGGATGTTCCGGGCGGACTTGACGACCTTGGGGCACTCGGTGACCACGACGGCCTTCTTGGACTGCACCGCGTTCAGGAAGCCCTGGAAGGTCTTGGTCTTGATCTCGTCCATACCCAGGCCGTCCACCACGATCACGTTGCCCTCCTGGGCCTTGGCGGACAGGGCGGACTTAAGCGCCAGGCGCTTGACCTTTTTGTTCAGGGTATAGCTGTAATCCCGGGGCTTGGGGGCGAAGACGATACCGCCGTGGGTCCACTGGGGCGCGCGGGTGCTGCCCTGGCGGGCGTGGCCGGTACCCTTCTGGCGCCAGGGCTTGCGGCCGCCGCCGGACACCTCGGCGCGGGTCAGGGCGGACTGAGTGCCCTGACGGCAGTTTGCCAGGTGGTTCTTGACCACGTCATGAACGACGGTCTGGTTGGGCTCGATCCCGAAGACGGCCTCGGAGAGCTCCACCTCGCCGACCTTCTTGCCGGTCATATCAACGACAGTTGCTTTAGGCATTTGGTTTCTCTCCTCTCTTACTTGTTACGGGCCGAAGCCTTCTGGGGATTGACGCGGGCGGAAGCCTTCTGCGGGTTGACGCTGGCAGCGGCCGCGGCGCCCTTCTCCTTCACGTTGATCACGCTGTTGCGCAGGTACACCAGGCCGCCCTTGGGGCCGGGAATGGCGCCCCGCACCGCGATGACGCCCAGCTCGGGGTCGACCTTGACCACGTCCAGGTTCAGAACGGTGACCTGTTCGTTGCCCATCTGACCGGCGCCGATCTTGCCCTTGAAGATGCGGGAGGGGTCGGTGCTGGAGCCCATGGAACCGGCGTGACGGTGCACGGGGCCGGTACCGTGGCTCTCCTTCAGGCGGTGAGCGCCCCAGCGCTTGATGACGCCCTGGTAGCCCTTACCCTTGCTGATGCCGGTCACGTCCACGCGGTCGCCCTCGGCGAATACGTCGGCCTTGACCTCGTCGCCCACGTTGAGCGCGTCGCAGTTGTTCAGCTTGAACTCTTTCAGCGTCTTCTTGCGCGCCTCGCCCGCTTTTTTCAAATGGCCCAGCTCAGGCTTGGTGAGCTTCTTCTCGGCCACGTCCTCGTAGCCCAGCTGCACGGCGTTGTAGCCGTCCTTTTCCGCGGTCTTCTTCTGCACCACGGTGCAGGGGCCCGCCTCGATGACGGTGACCGGGATGACCTTGCCGGCGTCGTCGAAGATCTGCGTCATGCCGACCTTCTTGCCGATAATGGCCTTTTCCATGTGTTTTCCTCCTTATAGTAAAGGTTATTGGTTGAAAAACGTGGGCATTGGCTCCCATTGGTTTTTCAACTTGACCCGTCCGCCTCAAAACGCGGCGGACTGCGGTACTCACTTCGTCACAAAGCCCGCTTCGTTCCGTTTTCCCCAGGCGCGGGGAAACCTTCACTGCGCTGCCTTGCTTCCCGTGTCCAAATCAAACCCGCTTCGCCGGGCTTTGATTTTGGTTGAGAAGATACGTCAGGAAATCAGAGTTTGATCTCGATCTCCACGCCGGCGGGAAGGTCCAGGCTCATCAGAGCCTCCACGGTCTTGGGGGAGGGCTTGAGAATGTCGATCAGGCGCTTGTGGGTGCGGCGCTCGAACTGCTCGCGGGAGTCCTTATACTTATGGACGGCGCGCAGGATGGTCACGACCTCTTTCTTGGTGGGCAGGGGGATGGGGCCGGACACGGATGCGCCGGTGCGCTTGGCGGTCTCCACGATCTTCTCGGCGGACTGGTCGATCAGCTGATGATCATAGGCCTTCAGGCGGATGCGGATCATTTCTTTTTGAGCTGCCATGGTTTGTTCCTCCTTAAAACATACGAAGTGGTGTGCGCTTTGCCGGGTCCACGCGGCGCGGCGCGGGGTGTCTTTCCTCGCTTCGTACGGTGAGAACTTCTGTACACGTTTCCGTGCGTATCACTCCGTGACATGAAGAAAACCGGCGCAAGCAGGCCGGTTTTATCCACGCGCGGCGATATACGCCGTGCACAGACTCTCAGCCGCCCGATTCTAGCTCGGACATACTCCGCGGAAGTTACCTCATTTCTGAGCAATCTCCCGCATCATCGCAGACTGCGCCCAAACAGGCGCTTGATTATGATATAGCAAAAAGCCCTTGGTGTCAAGGGCTTTTTGCTATTTATTCATGTTTTTTCGGACAAAACAGGAATCAGGCGTGCCCTCATGGCCGCCGCGTCGATCGGGACGCCGGTGAAGCGCTCCAGTGCGAGCACCGCCTGATGCACCAGCAGGCCCATGCCGTTCATGGTCCGGTGGCCCCGCTCCCGGGCCTGGCGGAGCAGTTCGGTCTCCGCCGGAGCGTAGATCAGGTCGCACACGGGCGTCTCCGGGGCCAGGGCGTCCAGGAAGGAGAGATCCTCAAACCTTCCTCCGGCGCCCGCCATGCCCAGGCTGGTGCAGTTGACCAGCAGAGCGCACTCCGCCGCCGCCCGATGCAGGGTATCCCGGTCAAAGCCCGCCGGGTGCAGCCGCTCCGGCATCCGGGCGCAGAGGGCGGCCGCCTTGTCCACCGTCCGGTTGCAGACCGTCACGTCCGCCCCCGCCTGGGCCAGCTTGAGGCACACCGCCCTGGCGGCGCCGCCGGCCCCCAGCACCAGAACCCTCCGTCCCTCCACGGTGATGTTCTCGTCCGCCAGCGCCCGCAGAAAGCCCGCGCCGTCCGTGTTGTAGCCATACGCCTTCCCATCCCGCAGGCAGACTGTGTTGACCGCCCCGATGAGGCGGGCGTCTTCATCCAGCTCGTCCATCAGCGGCAGAAGCTCCTCCTTGTGCGGCATGGTGGCATTGAAGCCGGCATATCCGGCAAACTTGGCGCACTCCAGCCACCGCCCGCACGTCCCCCGCGGTACCGGCTGGCACAGGTACACGTAATCCAGTCCCAGCGCGGCAAGCATGGCGTTCTGGATCCGGGGCGACTTGGAGTGTTCCACCGGATCGCCGATGACGCACAGTTTTTTTGTGGTGTTTTCCAGCTTCACTTCCATTGCTTCCGGTCCCTCCTCAGCGCTTTCCCGCCTGTGGTCGGGCAGCGCGGCGTTGACCAGGAAGGCCACGCCCACTCCCGCCACGGTCTCAAGGATACGGGCGGCGGCATAATAGTAGCGATCGGCGCCGGTGACCCCGGTCAAGAGGATGACACAGGGCACGATACAGGCCATCGGGCAGGCGGCGGGCCGTTTGATCAGCAGGCAGAACCACAGTCCCGCCAGGCAGATCACCGCCAGCACCGGCGCCAGGACCCAGGGCGACTCCAGCGCGCCGCCCAGCAGCAGCGTGGCCGCGCCCAGCACGCCGCCCACCGCCACGCCGATAAAGCGGGAGACCCCCTGCCGGAAGGTCTGCCCCAAGCTGCTCTGGGTGCAGACGATGCAGGCGATACAGGCATACAGGGGCCCCATGTGCCCCAGCATTCCGCCCAATTCCTCCCGGTATTCCAGTCCAAACAGGGCGAATACCCCGTAGGACAGCATGACGGCCACGGCGGTCTTGATCATACGCATGCCGATCCGGGGCAGCGCTGCTTTTTTCATGGCTTCCTCCCGTTCCAGACGTCTTACAAGGCAGGTCCGCTGTCCGGCGTTTCCCTGGAAAGGAAGTAGGACATGGCGCACTCGTAACCGAAAAGCCCCAGACCGCAGATCTGTCCCACACAGGCCGGGGCCGTGACTGAGGTATGCCGGAACGCCTCCCGCTGGTGGACGTTGGAGATATGCACCTCCATACAGGGCACGTTTACCGCCTTGAGGGCGTCCAGAATGGCATAGCTGTAATGGGTATAGGCCCCCGGGTTCATGACGATGGCGTCGTAGACCCCGTCGGCGGCATGGATGGCGTCGATCAGCGCCCCTTCATGGTTGGACTGGACGCAGTCGGCCGTGGACGCGTGGGCGGCGGCAAAGTCCCGCAGCCGCGCGCACAGGGCCTCATAGCTGTTCTGGCCGTAGATCCCCGGCTCCCGCCTGCCCAGCAGGTTCAGGTTGGGTCCGTTGAGGATGAGGAATTTCATAACTGCAACGCCTCCAGTACCGCCTGCGCCGTCTCCTGGGCGGTGGCGCGGCTTGGTATGATATGCTCCGCCCACTGCCGGTAGACCGGCTCCCGCTGGCGGCAGCGCTCCAAAAAGGCTTCCCGCCCCGCCTGTCCCAGGGGGCGGTGGTCCATGCTCACATGGTCGTAGATGTCTTCCCCGTCCCGGTCCAGGAAGATCACGGTACCGCTGTATTTGAGGGATGCGATGGCGTCCGGCCGGGTCGGCAGCCCGCCGCCGCAGGCGATCACCAGATTTTCCTTCCGGGCCAGCTCCTCGGCCACCCCCAGCTCCCAATCCCGGAAAAAGGCCTCCCCTTCCGTGGCGAAGATCTCTGGGATGGACCGGCCCAGGGCCGCCTCAATGCACTGGTCGGTGTCCGCAAAGCCCATACCCAGCCGCTGGGCCAGCACGCGGCCCACGGAGGATTTTCCGCAGCCCATCATACCGATCAAAACCACGTTTTTCATGGCCGGTACCCCCTGAAGTTGCCCAGCACCCGGAACTGGGAGGACAGCTGTCCCAGCTCCTGGAGCACCCCGTCCATGCCGGGGGCGGCCAGGTCGCCGGAGAATTCCAGAAAGAACAGGTACTCCCAGCCGCGGCCTGGGATGGGCCGGGATTCCAGCTTCTCCAGATTGAGCCCCTGAACGGAGAAGACCGTCAGGATTTCATGGAGGGAGCCGCTTTGGTGGGGCAGGCGGAACAGGGCGCTGATCGTATCCCGCCCCGCCCGCAGCTCCATCACCGGGGAGACCAGCACAAAGCGGGTATAGTTCTCGCGGTTGTAGTTGATCCCCTCGGCCAGGATCTCCAGCCCGTAGCGCCGCGCGGCCCGGCGGGAGCAAATGGCGGCGGCGGTGCGGTCTCCGGTCTCGGCCACCTGTTTGGCGGAACCGGCGGTGTCCAGGGCGGGCACTCGCTTCCAGTCCCGGTGGGTGTCCAAAAACGCCTCGCACTGCATCAGCCCCTGCTCGTGGGAATAGACCGTGCAAAGCTCCTCCAGCTTCACGCCGGGCAGGGCCGTCAGGCAGTGCTCCACCTTTACCTGCCACTCCCCCACAATGTAGTACTCATATTGGGCAAGCAGGTCGTACACCTGCCGGATGGAGCCGGTGGAGCTGTTTTCGATGGGCAGCACCGCATAATCCGCCCTGCCGTCCCGCAGGGCGAGGAACACCTCTTCAAACCAGGGCAGACCCATGCTGTCCACCTCCGGCCCGAACAGGCCTGCGGCGGCCTCCTCGCTGTAGCAGCCCGGCTCTCCCTGATAGGCTACCCGCGGGTGCTCCACCGGCTGCCGGGCACAGGCCATGGCTGCGGCGCAGGCCGTCACGCCCGGCGCCGCAGCCTCCCGCACCAGCTGGCGCTGCTGGCGGCGGGAACGGCCCATGATGGTCTCGTACAGGGCCGCCACATCCGCCCGGCGGGCCGTGTCGCCGATCTGCTCCGTCTTGCCTGCGATCCCCCGCCTCTCCCGCTCCGCGTCCAGTACCGGCAGGCCCCGCTCCTGCTTATACCGTCCCACCGCGCCGGTCACCTCCATCCGGCGCAGGAACAGCTCTACCAGCTGGGCGTCGATCGCGTCGATCTGCCTGCGGTATCCTTCCAATTCGGTCATGTGCCTCTCTCCTCGTTCCCGTTTCAAAAACGCCCTTATAGCCCCAGCACCGCACAGGCCGCCAGGGCCGCCGCCGCCTCGATCACCGGCACCGCCCGCGGCACGATACAGGGGTCGTGACGGCCTTTGATCTTGAGTTCCACTTCCTCGCCGGTGCGCAGGTCCACGCTCTCCTGGGGCAGGGCGATGGACGGCGTAGGCCGCAGGGTGGCTTCAAAGACCACCGGCATGCCGTTTGTGATGCCGCCGTTGATCCCCCCGGCGTGGTTGGTTTTGGTGATCACCTTCCCGTCCTCCACGGCAAAGGGGTCGTTGGCCTGGCTGCCCCGCATCAGGGAAAAGGCCACCCCGGCGCCAAAGGCCACGCTCTTCACCGCGGGAACGGCAAAGAGGTATTGCGAAAAGATCCCCTCCACGTTGCAGCCGAAGTCCGGTCCCCCCAGCCCCGCGCTCAGGCCGGTCACGGCGCACTCGACGGCTCCGCCCACGGAGTCCTGCGCCTGCTTTGCCTCCAGAATGGCCTGCTGCATCTGCCTCCCCGCTGCGTCGTCCAGCACGGGGAAGTCTTTTTCCGCCACGCCCCGCAGCTGGCCGGCTTCCTCCAGCGCCGCGTCGCAGATTCCGTAAATGGAGCTGATATGGGCGCCCACCCATACGCCCTGCCGGGCCAGAAGCTGCTTGGCCACCGCCCCCGCCGCCACCAGCGGCGCGGTCAGGCGCCCGGAAAAGTGGCCGCCGCCCCGGTAATCCTGGCAGCCGCGGCTTTTCAAAAAGCCGGCGTAATCCCCATGGCCGGGCCGGGGGGTGTAGCGGATGGAGTCGTAATCCGACGAGTGCTGGTCGGCATTCCCGATGACCATCGCCAGCGGCGCGCCGGTGGTCTTGCCCTCGAACATGCCGGAGAGCACCCGGACCTGGTCGGCCTCCTTCCGGGCGGTGGACAGGGCGCTCCGGCCCGGCCTGCGCCGGTCCAGCTCCCGCTGCACCGCCTCCAGGTCCAGCGCCAGCCCGGCGGGCACGCCCTCCAGCACCACGCCGATGGCCTCGCCGTGGGATTCCCCGAAGATGGTGTGCTTCATGTGATGTCTCCTCCCAGGCTTTTGTAGTCCTTCCAGAAGTCGGGGTAGGACTTGGCCACACACTCCGCCCCGGCAATGGTCACGCTCCGCCGGCAGCGGGTGGCGGCGATGGCCGCCATCATGGCGATGCGGTGGTCGTTGTGGCTGTCCACCGTCACGCCGCCGCTCAGTTCCTCCCGGCCGAAGATGGTCAGGCTGTCCGCCGTCTCCGTCACCCGGGCGCCCAGGGCGGTGAGCACCTCCGTCACGGCGGAGAGCCGGTCGCTCTCCTTCATGCGCAGACGGGCGGCGTTTTTCAGGCACAGGTCGGTATTCCCCGCCAGCGCTCCCCAGGCCGCCATCGGCGGAACCAGATCAGGCGCGCAGGATACGTCGATCTCCCCCCGGCTCCGTCCCCCCGCCTGTTCCGTCCGGACAGGCGTTTCCGGGGCCGTCCGCCCCAGGATCGGCACACACTCACCGCCGTTCAGCGGCTCGCCGCGGAGCATCCGCCCCCAGTCCAGAACCATCTTGTCCCCCTGGGCGGAGTCCAGATCCATGCCGGTTACTTCCACATCGCTGCCGATGCCCGAGGCGGCATACCAGAAGGCGGCCTGGGACCAGTCGGCCTCCACCGTCCTCTCGCAGGCCCGGTAGGCCTGCCCGCCCGGGACGCGCCAGCCCCGGGCCGAGGGCGTTGCTTCGATGCCAAAGCGCTTGAGCACGTCCACCGTCAGAGCGACATAGTCCCGGCTCTCCAGCGCGGTCGTAATGACGATCTCCGAATCCCCGTCCAGCAGGGGCAGGGCATAGAGCAGCCCGGTGATAAACTGGGAGGATACGTCCCCCCGCAGACGGCAGACGCCCGGGGCCAGCCGCCCGGAGAGGACCAGCGCGCCGTCCTGATATTCACAGGAGATCCCTTTCTCCCGGAACAGCTCGAAATAGGGCTCCTGGGGCCGCTCCATCAGCCGTCCCCGGCCGGTGAAGCGTCCGCCGCCCCGTACCGCCAGAGCCACGGGCATGAGAAAGCGCAGGGTGGAGCCGCTCTCTCCGCAGTCCAGCCGCGGCGCGGCCAGCCGCCGCAGGGGCGACCTGGGCCCGGCCCGCATCCCGGTGATGCGCAGCGTATCCCCCTGCCGTTCCAAGCCCGCCCCCAGCTCCGCCATACAGCGGATGGTTGCCGCAATGTCCTGGGAGCAGGCCACGTTGTGCAGAAGGCTCTCCCCCTCCCCCAGGGCGGCGGCGATGATCAGCCGGTGGGCCTGGGATTTGGACGGGGGCGGGGTAATTCTCCCCGCCAGACGCCGGGGGGTGATGGTCACGTTCATAGCGTCTCCTCCAAAAGGGCGGTCAATTCCGCCTTGGGCATCCGGCGGGGCACGGCCCGCCCGACGGCTTCCAGCAGGATCACCGAGATGTCGTCTCCAGCTCCCTTTTTATCCAGCCCCACGGCGGCGGCATAGTCCGCCGCCGTGCAGGGGATGTCCACCGGCAGAGCAAAGCAGCCCAGCAGCGCGGCAATGCGCGCCCCGGTTCCGGCGGGCGTGACCCCCAGCCGCTCCCCCAGCTCCGCCGCCTTCACCATGCCCGCCGCCACCGCCTGACCGTGGGTCCAGATCTCGTACCCTCCCGCCAGCTCATAGGCGTGACCCAGGGTATGGCCGAAGTTCAGGAGCATCCGCTTCCCGGTATCCCGCTCGTCTTCAATCACTACTTTTCGTTTTAAATCGCAGCAGGTATGCAATACGGATTCAATATCCCCCATGACCTGCCTCCTGGAAGGCCGCTGTTCCAGGAAGGAGTAAAAGTCCGCGTCAAAAATGCACCCGTACTTGATGACCTCCGCCATACCGTCGGCAAAGGTCCTCTCGTCCAGGGTGCCCAGCGTCTGGGGGTCCATCAGCACCAGCCGCGGCTGCCAGAACGCGCCCGCCAGGTTCTTGCCGTGCGTCAGGTCCACGGCCACCTTCCCCCCCACGGAGGAATCCACCTGAGCGAGCAGGGTGGTGGGGATCTGGACAAAGTCCACCCCCCGCAGGATGGTGGCGGCGGCAAAGCCCGCCAGATCCCCCACCACGCCGCCGCCCAGGGCGACCACCGCGTCCGTGCGGGTAAGTCCGAAGTCCATCATGCTCTCCCACAGCTCAGACAGCCGGGACGCACATTTGGAGCTCTCCCCGGCGGCGACGGTATGAAAGGCCGTCCGAAACCCGGCGGACGTCAGGCTTTTTTCCACCCGCCCCCGGTACAGGGGGCCTACGGTGGAGTCGGTGACCACAAAGAGACGGGCGGCCTGGGGGCAGGCCCCCCGGAGGTGCTCTCCGGCGGCATCCAGGAGCCCGGGGGCGATACGGATCTCATAGGCGCGGGCATCCAGGTCCACACGCAGCGTTTTCATTGGGAACACTTCCTTTTCCGCAGCAGCGGCGATCAATCAGTTTATTTTACCAAAGTCTTCCCCATCAGGTCAACCATCGCGCCCACTTTACCCATGAGCCGGCCGAAGTTTTCCGGCGTGAGGGACTGCTGGCCGTCGCATTTGGCGTGGGGGGGATCGTTATGGACCTCGATGATCAGGCCGTCCGCCCCGGCGGCGATGGCTGCCATGGCCAGCGGCTCCACCATCCAGTACATGCCCGCGGAGTGAGAGGGGTCTACGATAACGGGCAGGTGGCTCATTTTCTTGATGGCGGGGATGGCGGATACGTCCAGGGTGTTGCGGGTATAGGTCTCGAAGGTGCGGATGCCCCGCTCACAGAGGATGACGTTCTCGTTGCCGCCCGCCATGATGTATTCGGCGGACATGATCCACTCCTCGTAGCTGCTGGACAGGCCCCGCTTGAGCAGGACGGGCTTGGACATCTTGCCCACCTCTTTGAGCAGGTCGAAGTTCTGCATGTTCCGGGCGCCGATCTGCACCAGATCCACCTTTTCCTCGAACACCTCCACATAGCGTGGAGACATGATCTCGGTGACGATGGGCAGGCCGGTGGCCGCCTTGGCCTCCAGCAGAAGCTCCAGCCCCTCCAGTCCCATGCCCTGGAAGGAATAGGGCGAGGTGCGCGGCTTGAACGCCCCGCCCCGCAGCAGCGCCGCGCCGGAGCGTTTCACATCTTCGGCCACCGCGATGATCTGCGCCTGGCTCTCCACCGAGCAGGGCCCGGCGACGACCGAGAAGCTGCCGCCGCCGATCTTGGCCTTGCCTACGGCGACCACCGTATCCTCCGGGTGGAACTTGCGGTTGGCCTTCTTGTAGGGCTCCTGCACCCGCATGACCCGCTCCACATGGGGGTTGATGGAGATCTTGTCCATATCCACCGCAGTGGTATCCCCTACCAGGCCCAGAATCGTACAGCCCACGCCATTGGTGACCCCGACGTCCAGGTCCATCTCCTTGAATTTGGCCACCAGCGCCTCGATATCCCGCTGCTGGGTGCCCGGCTTCATAACGACTACCATACTGCAACATCCTTTCCAAAATAAAAAGGAGCCCATTGATGAAATCAATGAGCTCCCCCAAAAAATACGGAGATCCTATGGGCCCGCCTTGGCCCACCCATTCATTCCATCCTTCTCTTTTCCCCCATGCCAAAAAAGCCGGCGCCCGTAAATCGAGCCCAGCCAAAGAAGAAGCAGAAGGATGCAGTTGTGAGGGCGCAGCGCTTCATATATGAGACCTCACAAATTTGGGTTAGTGGCATTATACGCCTCTCCCGCGCAAAACGCAAGGAGAATTTTTCGCTTTACCTCCCTTTTACGCACTCTTTACCCCCCTCTGGTGGCGGCGCAGGCGGCGGGCGGGCTATTCTCTTTTTATCCGAATGAACGAGGAGGAGCATTACCATGAAACAGATCCCCAAGCGCGTTCTGGCCATAGGGCTGAGCGCCGCTCTGCTGGTCCCCGGCGGGGCCCTGGCCGCCGCCGGCGGCGACCCCGCTCTGTCCCGCAGCGCCTTTGCCCGGGTCCTCTGGGAGGAAGCGGGCCGCCCGTCCGCACCCGCGGGCGAGTTCTTTTCCGACGTGGCCCCCGGTGACGCCAACTACACCGCGATCCTCTGGTGCGCCCAGTCGGGCATCGCCGCAGGCAACGACAAGGGCCTGTTCCTGCCCCAGACGCCGGTCACCCGGGAACAGGCCGCCGTCATGCTGAACCATCTGGCCGTCCACAACGGGGACGGCATCATCGCCGCGGCCGACCTGAGCGGCTGTTCCGACGCCGGAACGGTCTCCGCCTGGGCGGAGGAGGATGTGCAATGGGCCGTGGCCAAAACCATCCTCCCCCTGGAAAACGGCCTGCTGGACCCCCAGGGCACCCTGACCGCCGCCGAGGCCCAGGCCATGGCGCAGCGCTACGCCGCCACCGCGCAGCACGCCCACACGCTGGGCCTCTCCGGCGTGGAAAACGCCCGTCAGCTGGGCGGATATGTCACCCGGGACGGCCGGGTGGTAAAAGACAACGTGCTGCTGCGCACCGGCAAACTCTCCGGCGCTACCGAGGCGGATCTCGCCCTTCTGGCCGGCCTGAACCTGACACAGATCGTTGATCTGCGTACCACCGCCGAGATCCGCGAGGGCCCAGACCCGGTGCTGGACGGCGTCGTCAACACGCAGATCAATATTCTCGGCGACGATTCTTCCGCCACTTCCGCCGTCACCGGCATTTATGGTTCCGACCCGGTCCAGGCCATCATCGCGATCGTCCAGAGCGGTCAATTCGGGAACGATATGTACCTCTCCTTCCTGGAAAGCGAAAACGGTCTGGCCGGATACCGCGCCTTTTTCCAGAAGCTGCTGGGCCAGAAGGAGGGAGAGGCGCTCCTCTGGCACTGCACCGGGGGCAAGGACCGCGCGGGCACCGCAGCGGTGCTGCTGCTCTCCGCCCTGGGCGTGGATCGTGAAACGGTGCTCCAGGACTTCATGCTTACCAACGACTTCAACGCCCAAAAGATCGCCTACATGGCTCAGGCCGCCCAGGCCAAGGGCGCCGACGCGGCCACCGTGGCGGGCGTCAAGAACCTGACCGGCGTAAATTATGACGCCATGGCCGCCATGCTGGACGCCATCGACTCCAAGTACGGCTCCATGCACGCCTTCCTCACGGCCGAGGACGGCATGGCCCTCACCGAAGCTCAGCTCGCCCAGCTCCAGGCGCTCTATCTGCAGTAAGGGCCGGGGAACCGATCTCCTCGCCCGGGTCAAAAAAGCACGGCATATGCGCGCAAAAGCGCGCATATGCCGTGCTTTTATCGTTTCCCCGCGGGCCGGACCGCTCGGATCCAGCGCCCGCTTAGTAGGCCACGCCCCAGTAGACCATATGCTTGGCCGGTTTCCCGCAGATGGCGCAGGTATCGCCCAGATGCTCCTGCTCAAAGGGGATACAGCGGGAGGACACTCCGGCCTCCTCCTTCATCCGCACCTCGCAGGCCTCGTCGCCGCACCACATGGTCTTGGCGAAGCCGCCCTGGGCGGCCATCTTCTCCTTGACCTCCTCCAGCGTGGCACAGGCGTAGGTGTTGTCCTCCAGGTTCTTCTTGGCCTTGGCGTACAGGCCGTCGTGAATGGCGTCCAGCATCTGCGCCACGGTCTGCTCGATGTTGTCCAGGGAGACAAAGCTCTTCTCGCCGCTGTCCCGGCGCACCAGGACGCACTGGTTTTTCTCCATGTCCTTGGGCCCCAGCTCCAGGCGCAGGGGCACGCCCTTCATCTCATACTCGGCAAATTTCCAGCCCGCAGACTGGTCGGAGTCGTCCAGCTTCACCCGGAAACCGGCGGACTTCAGCCGGTCCATAACGGCCCGGTTGGCCTCCAGTACGCCCTGCTTATGCTGGGCCACGGGGATGACGACCACCTGAATGGGGGCTACCCGGGGGGGCAGCACCAGGCCCCGGTTGTCGCCGTGGGTCATGATGACGCCGCCGATGGTGCGGGTGGTGAAGCCCCAGGAAGTCTCATAGGGATGGCACTGCTTGTTTTCCTTGTCGGTGAAGGTGATGTCGAAGGCGGTGGGGAAGCCGTTTCCGAAGTAGTGGCTGGTGCCGTTCTGCAGGGCCTTCTTGTCGTGCATCATGCACTCGATGGTGTACGTGCGCTCCGCCCCGGCGAACTTCTCCTTGTCGGTCTTCATGCCCATGACCACCGGCATGGCCAGCACGTTCTCGCAGATGTCGGCGTAGATGCGGTGCATCTGCTCGGTCTCGGCGATGGCCTCCTCGGCGGTGGCGTGGAGGGTGTGGCCCTCCTGCCACAGGAATTCCCGGTGGCGCAGGAAGGGGCGGGTGGTCTTCTCCCAGCGCAGCACGGAGCACCACTGGTTATACAGCAGCGGCAGGTCCCGCCAGGAGTGGACGATATGGCTCCAGTGTTCGCAAAACAGCGTCTCAGACGTGGGGCGCACGCACAGGCGCTCGTCCAGCTTCTCACTCCCGCCGTGGGTCACCCAGGCACACTCGGGGGCAAAGCCTTCCACGTGGTCCTTCTCCTTCTGGAGCAGGGATTCGGGGATGAGCAGGGGCATGGACACGTTTACGTGCCCGGTCTCCTTAAAGCGCCGGTCCATTTCCGCCTGGATATTCTCCCAGATGGCGTAGCCGTAGGGACGGAGGATAAACATGCCCTTTACGCTGGTATAGTCGATCAGGTCGGCCTTTCGGCACACATCGGTATACCACTGGGCAAAATCCACCTCCATATCGGTGATCTGCTCCACCTGCTTCTTGTCCTGTGCCATATCTATCTCAATCCTTTGCAGTTAGTTTGGTTCGTATTATTTTATGCATTCCTGCTGCAAAAGTCAAGCACGTTCCAGCGCCGGACGTCCCCGCTGTATAAAATTCCAGATTTTCCATACACTCTCGTCTATAAAGGTGGTGTGCGATGTGATCGAAGTGGGAATTTGGGAGCGGGACGAAGGGATTCTGGATGCGGTGGCCCGGCGCCTCCCGCCATCGGCGGCCCGGCTGCGGAGCGGCCGTCATCCGGCGGAGCTGGCGGAAGGCGTGCTGGATCTGCTGGTGGTCTCCCCCGGCGCGCTGGGCTGGGCGGGCGCGGGCGCCGTGGACTGCCGGACGGTGCTGCTGCCTGGTGGTGCAGGCCCGCTGGCCCGCGCATTGCGCACCGGCCAGGCGGTCAGCTACGGCACCTCCCCTCGGGACACCCTGACCTTTTCCAGTTTGGAAGGGGATCGGATCTGCCTGGCACTGCAGCGGGAGCTGGTGACGCTGCAGGGAACGGTGGTGGAGCAGCAGGAGATGGTGCTCCCCTTCCCGCCGGAAGCCTCCCCTCTGCCCTTCCTGGCCACAGCCGGAACCCTGCTGCTGTTGGGCATGCCCCCGGAACAGCTTATGGCGCTCCCAACGGGGGGCCCATAAAACAGGAAGAAACGCATTCTGCCGGTCTATCGAAGCGGCAGGATGCGTTTCTCCGGTTGATCTACCTGTTTATTCTCCTTTCCTTACCACTGGGATCCATACCTCATACTGTGCGTTTTGAGGATCCGGATTCAGATAAACCTCTATATCCGGAGCATCGGCATATTCATATCCGGAACCCGGAAGCCACTCTGTAATAATGCGTCGTTCCAACTCTTGAACAGACTGGTTATCACCTGTTGCGGAGAAGATGGCCCATGTGGATGCGGGTATGATATACTCCTCAAATTCCCCATTTTCCTTTGTGCTTGAAACAGCAATAAAATATTTCCACTGCTCTTCATCATTGCAGGCGCTGACTCCCAAAAGTCCAATGGGTGGCGCGTCCATCCTACCTGCCAGCTTTTGTATCGTTCCATCTGCGGCGGCATCCTGCCACAGCTTCGGTACGACCATAAAGTTCTTTTCCATTTCCCGATCAAGCGGCGCGGATACACCGATGATGCGAAAAGCACCCTTGGTTTCAATTCGATAATTCATCTCTGTTGCTCCCTTCACTGTAATGTAAAATGCAATGGGAGAGAAGGACTTTACCAATGCGTCGGTATTTTTGAGCGAGGACGGCGCAATTCCGTGAAAGGACTGAAACGCTCTGTTAAATGCCGTCGGAGAACTATAGCCATATTTGGCGGCAACATCAATAATCCTCTTCTTGCCGTCTTGCAGCTCAACTGCTGCCAATGACATTTTTCTTCTTCGGATATACTCTGCCAGAGAAATGCCCGCCATATAAGTAAACATCCTCTGATAGTGATATGTTGAGCAGCAGGCTATCCGTCCAAGTTGTCCAGAGTCAATCTCATCTGTCAAATGCTCCTCAATATACCTGACACTTTGATTTAGTCCTTCAACCCAATCCATTGCGGCACCTCCGTATCTGTATGTCATAATAAAGCATCTCTTACCTGTTGTCCTCTCAATCCTTGCACAAAATAGGGAGAATGGCCATACATAATGTTTGCCTTCCGCAGAGCCTGATCTATCTCTTTTTAACTAAGGCATTACCGCATCATTCAACGCGTGCGGATTGGCGCAAAAATTTGTGCCGCAAAAAGGCGCAAAACCGCAGGAATACTTTGTGTATTGCAAGGTTTTGCAACGCATTTGTGGGGCAAATCGGCCGCCAAAATGTGCGTGGGGAATTGTGCGGTGATGCCCTAAGGCAACTCGAAGCCAAAGACGCCGCGCAAATGCGCACTTTTATACCGCTTTGCGGTGTGCTGCGCAAAAAATGGCGGCAGGAATGTTCCTGCCGCCAAAGCTGTTTGATAAGCTCCCGCTTAACGGGCGCGCCGGTTTGTTCGGCAGCGGCGGCTCAGAGTACGATGACCAGAGTGGCCACAAAGTTGGCGCCGCTGTAGCTGCCGTAGATCTGCACTTCGTCATTCACCGTCAGCGCCTCCAGATAGGTGGCCGCGCCGTTGGCGGTGAGGAAACTGGCGCGGGACACGTCGACCGTAATGGGGGTTCCGTCGGCCTGCTGGATCATCAGGGATTCTTCCTTGACGCTGGGGACCAGAACGGTACCGGAGAGCATGCTGCTGGTGCTGCTGCCCTTGTCCACCCGGATGGAGAGCACCGTATCGCCGCTGACCACCAGGGAGACCTCATAATCCGGCTTGAGGGCGTAAAGGGAGATGGCCGTATCGTCCTGCGTGACGCTCACCCCGTCGGCCACGGTGTAGGAAACGCTGGCGCCGTCCTTCAGCTTCAAATCCATGGTCACGCCGCTGCTCTCCATGGTGATGCGGGTGATCGTGCCGGAGACGTTGGCGCTCTGAGAATAGCAGTCCAGGGTCTCCACCTGGTTATAACGCACGGTGATGGTGATATCATCTCCCACCTTGATCTTGTCGATGGAGCTGACCTTATCATCCCGGTAGATCTCCGGCAGAGCGGTCAAATCCAGATCAAAGGACACCTGGGCCCCGGCGTCGGTCTCCACGGTGAGCACGGTGGGCGTGCCGAAGGAGATGGATCGGATGGTACCCTCCGTCTCCGTGGAGGCGGGGTAGGCATCCAGCAGGGTGATCCCGTCGCCGCTGATGCAGGCGGTGACAAAGAGGTTGCGGCTCAGCCCGGAAAGCGCGGCCGTTTTGCCCTCATAGCGCACCACAGCGCTGGCGGCCATATCATACGTGGTGGACTTGCCGGTCTCCAGATCCGTGACCGTAACGGTGTCATACCGGGTACCCACGCTGTAGGTGCGCAGAGAGCCCTGGATGTACTTGGTGACGGTATCCACCGCAACGGATACCAGCTCGTATTCCGTCTCGTTGGACACCTGCATGCTGACATAGCTGTCCACATACCGGCCGCTCATGGCGCCCACCGTCCCGTTGATGGTGACGGCGGCGTCGGCCGGCAGCGTGTACTGGGTGGTCACGCCGTTGAAACCAGTCACCCGCAGCAGCTGGCCGCCGCCTACATTGGCCTCCACACTGGCGATCAGGCCTTCCGCCGGGGCGGTGCCGCCGGAGAGCCGGAGCTGGACCAGGCGGCCCTGGCTGTCCACAGAGCAGACGGCCTCGGTATACCCGCCGTCCGGGTCGATGACCTCCGCTCCGCCCACGCTCTTGCCCGCCTGGACTTCAGTGAAGCGGTCGATGGTCATCGCCCGGGAAGCGCCGCTGACGCTGATGGTGACCTCGTCCGCGTTCAGGCTGGTGACGGCGCCGGTGTAGACCGTCAGGGCGCCGCCCACCCGCACGGACTCCGGCGTTCCGCTGGCGGACAGGTTGACGCGCACATACTGCCCGACCTTCAGTGCGGAGGAGGTGGTGAGCATATTGTTCTCATAGATCTCCACGCCGGCGGGCAGGGAGATGGTGCGGGCGCCGGAGAGTTCGTTGCTCAGCGTCAGCAGGACCACGCCGCTGCTGCCGGTGGTAACGGCGGTAATGGTGCCGCCCATCCAGTCATAGCTGGTATAGGCGGGCAGCTCGGCATAGATGCCCCGCTCCTCCATAAAGTCAATGGCCCGGCGGAGCATGGTAGCCATCTCGGCCCGGGTCAGATCGCCGTTGGGCAGGAACCGGTTGGCCTGGTCGCCCCGGACGATGCCATACATATTGAGCAGGTAAACATAGGGCTTCAGGGCAGCGGAAATGGAGGCGGTGTCGGCAAAACTCATGGAATAGCTGGTCAGGCTCTGGGCCAGCGGGGCCAGCTGCATGGCCCGCACCAGGTACATGGCCAGATTCTCCCGGGTGATCGCCCGGGAGATGTTTCCGGTGCTGGTCAGGGCGGCCAGCTCGCTCTCCGAGAGGATGCCGGTCTCCAGGCACACCGCCATCTCTTCCGCCGCCCAGGAGAGCATATCCTGCGGCAGCAGCTTCTTCAGGCGCGCCGCCCAGGCGGCATAGATCCTGGCCTTGTCGCTCTTGGACACACCGGTGGTCCGGGAGCAGAAGAGCAGCGCCTCACAGGCGGTCATCTTCCGGTCCGGCGAGAACGTGGTGGCGCTGGTACCGTTCACGACACCAGCGGTAGCCAGGGCCTCCACGTCTTCCTTGGCCCAGTGGCCCACCATGTCGGTAAAGCTGACCGCTCCGGCGGATACGGTCAGCAGGGAGAGCGTCATCACGAGCGCCATTGCAAGTGCGATCCATCGCTTTCCTTTCATAACGGGTACCTCCATCATTTGCATTGGTTTCCATAACTACAATAAATTATAGCGGCTTCCGACCGAAAATGCAACCTATAAAACAGCGGCGGGCGCGTTTGCGCCCGCCGCTGTCTGATCGCTTGACCGGGGATGATCGCTCCGCCCCGTTTTTGGATCGGTCAGCGCTGCACCCGGCCGGAGCCGTCGCCGCCGGCCAGCTTCTCCACCTCGGCCAGGGTGACCCGGTTGAAGTCCCCCTCGACGGAGTGCTTCAGGGCCGAAGCCGCCACCGCGAACTCGATGGCCGCCTGGGTGTCCTTCCCGCTGAGCAGGGCGTAGATCAACCCGCCGCCGAAGCTGTCGCCGCCGCCCACCCGGTCCACGATGTGCAGGTGGTACTCCTTGGAGAAACAGTACCGCTCCCCGTCGTACAGCATTCCGGCCCAGTCGTTGTCGCTGGCGGAGATGGAAGTGCGCAGGGTGATGGCCACCTTCGCAAAGCCGAACTGATCCGCCAGCTGCTTGGCGACGCTCCGGTAGTCCTCTTTATTGAGCTTTCCGCCGGTGACGTCGGTGTTCTCCGCCTCGATGCCGAAGACGTCCTTCGCATCCTCCTCGTTGGAGATGCATACATCCACGTATTGGCACAGCCCGGTCATGGCCGCGCGGGCCTGTTCCCGGGTCCACAGCTTGCCGCGGTAGTTCAGGTCGCAGGAGATGGTTACGCCGCGCTGTTTGGCCGCGATGCAGGCCTGCTTGCAGATCTCCACCAGATTGGGGCCCAGGGCGGGCGTAATTCCGGTAAAATGGAACCAGTCCGCCCCGTCAAAAATGGCGTCCCAGTCAAAATCGGAGGGCTGCGCCTCCTGAATGGCGGAATGGGCCCGGTCGTAGATGCACACGCTGCCCCGCTGGGAAGCCCCCTTCTCCAGGAAGTAGATGCCCACGCGCGCGCCGCCCCGGACGATTTGGGAGGTGTCCACCCCCAGGCCACGCAGGGCGTTCACCGCCCCCTGCCCGATGGCGTGGGCGGGCAGCTTGGTGACAAAGGCGGCGTCCATGCCGTAGTTGGCCAGGGACACGGCCACGTTGGCCTCCCCGCCGCCGAAGGTGGCCTGGAGCTGATCGTCCTGGAAAAAGCGGTAGTACCCGTTGGGCGCCAGCCGCAGCATAATCTCACCGAAGGTAATGACGCGTTTCTTCATAGCAAGGGACCTCCTTATTATCAAACGATCAAAACAGTCTCTCTGCCCGCTTTACGCCTGCACCAGATGAATGGCAAACCCGCCGAACGCGCCGTCCACATAGATGGCCTTCGTCTTGCCCCTGGCGTCGGTCTTGCGGGTCTCCTCCCGGCACCGGATGCCCTGAAGGCCCAGGTGATAGACCGCCCGGTCCACGCTGTTGGTGCCGATGGCGATATGACCGTGGGCGCCGGGGCCGGGAGTCTTGGTGCACTCCACCGCAGGCAGGGCCTGTACGGAGGAGTTGCCCATCTGATACGTAAAGCCGAAAAAGGCGCACAGCGTCCGGGCCAGCCGGTCCGCCTCCTCCTCGCTGCCGCAGTTGACGCCCACATGGTGCAGGGAGAAGCCCAGCATGGTGCGTACCGCCTCCCGCGTCATGCGGGTGATTTCGTCCCAGTTTTCGGCCGCGATCAGGTCCTTCTTCACCATCCAGGTGCCCCCGCAGGCCACGATCTGGTCGAAGGAGAGGTAGTCCATCAGGTTCTTTGCATTGACCCCGCCGGTGGGCATCCACTTCAGGGTCTTATACGGCCCGGCGATCGCCTTGAGCTTGGCCACGCCGCCGTTCTGTTCGGCGGGAAAGAACTTTACCACGTCCAGGCCCAGGCTCATGGCCTGCTCCATCTCGCCGGGTGTGGCGGTGCCGGGGACCATCAGGGCCCCCTTGGAGAGGACATACCTTACGGTGTCCGGATTAAAGCCGGGGCTGACGATGAATTTCGCCCCCGCGTCCAGGGCCCGGTCCACCTGCTCGCGGGTCAGCACGGTGCCCGCGCCCACCAGCATCTCGGGGACCTCCCGCGTGATGGAGCGCATGGCCTCCTCGGCCGCGGCGGTGCGGAAGGTCACTTCCGCCACCGGCAGGCCGCCCGCCACCAGCGCCTTCGCCAGCGGCACCGCCTTCTTCGCGTCGTCGATGGCGATCACGGGCACAATGCCGATGTTGGAGATCTGTTCCAGAATGGGATTCATATGCTTAACCTTCTTTTCTGCAAGTTTACGGATGCATGGAAAGCACCGCATCCGGCGCCGTAACCGTCCGGCATGCCGGGACGCGCACGAATGCGGTGTGCTTTCTGTTCATCTCCGGTCCTTTTGGATGGCCTCCCACAAGCCGTTGAGGTAGGCCACGCCCAGGGCCCGGTCGTACAGGCCGTAGCCGGCCCGGCCCTTTTCGTCCCAGATCATGCGGCCGTGGTCGGGGCGGATATAGCCTTCGAAGCCGATGTCGGAATAGGCCCTCATGATCTCGTACAGATCCAGGCTGCCGTCGGCGGAGAAGTGGGCCGCCTCCTCAAACCGGCCGGGGCCGGTAAACTTGATGTTGCGCACGTGGGCAAAGTGGACGCGCCCGCGCCCGCCGAATTCCCGTACCATGGCGGGGATGTCGTTGCAGGGATTGGAGCCCATGGAGCCGGAGCACAGGGTCAGGCCGTTGTAGGGGCTGTCCACCAGGGAGAGGATGCGCTCCACATTGTCCCAGCCGGTACAGATGCGGGGCAGGCCGAAGATATCCCAGGGGGGATCGTCCGGGTGGATGGCCATTTTGACGTCGTACTGCTCACACACGGGAATAATGGCCTCCAGGAAGTACTTCAAGTTGCGGAACAGATCCTCATGGGAGACGCTTTGATACTGGGCGAAGAGGCTCTTGATCTCCGCCATGCGTTCCGGCTCCCACCCGGCCATCTCAAACGCGCCGGCCCCCTGCTGGATCTGATCGGCAAAGGCCTGGGGATCGGTGATCTTGTCGATCACCGCCTGATCGTAGGCCAGGACGGTGGCGCCGTCGGCGCGGGGCTTGAACAGGTCGCTGCGGGTCCAGTCGAAGACCGGCATAAAATTGTAGCAGATGACCTTCACGCCCGCCTGACCCAGGCGCTCAATGGTCGTGCGGTAACGGTCGATGTACGCGTCCCGGCCGGGCAGGCCCAGCTTGATGTCCTCGTGGACGTTGACGCTCTCGATCACCTCCAGCTCCAGCCCGGCGTCCTGGACCTCCTGTTTCAGAGCCTGGATGCGCTCGGTGGGCCAAAGGGCCCCGGCAGGCAGGTCCATCAGGGAACTGACCACGCCGCTCATATTGGGAATCTGCTTGATATAACGCAGCGGTATGGGATCCATCTGGCTCCCGTACCAGCGAAATGTCATCTTCATGGATGATCGCTCCTCATGCTCTCTCACTCAAATACCGGCGCAGGGTGGCGCGGACCGCGCCGGGGCCCGCCAGCATGGCCCGGAACGCGGCTTCGGTCTTTTCCCCCAATCCCGCCTGGTACAGGTCCACGCCGAAGATGGCGGCGTTGGACAGGATGGGGCGCAGCTGGTCCGAGCAGGTCTCCGGCCGGCCCGCTTCGATCCCGGCCAGCAGGGCCTGGAGCTGGGGCGCCATGGGGTCGGGGCTCACAGGCATCTCCCCGCCCTGGTCGTCCACACCCAGCAGATACCGGCACCAGCCGGCAAAGACCAGGGGAGCGTACACCAGGGAGGACACGTCCAGGTCAGGCCGGCGGGCATAGCGCTGCAGGGTGCCGCCGTAGCGGACGGGCAGCTTCTGAGAGGTATCCGCGGCGATGCGCTGGGGCGTGTCGGGAATGGCCGGATTGGGGAAGCGCTCGTTCAGCACCTCGTCGATGAACTTCCGAGGGCTGAGGATGCCGGGGTCTTCCACCACCTTCAGGCCCTCGGCGGCGATGTGCTCTACCAGCGCCTTCAGGTCCGGGTCCGCCATCTCGGCGGCAATGGAGGAATAGTCCAGCAGGCAGCCGTATACCGCCAGCGCGGTGTGCAGGGGATTGAGGCAGGTGCCCACCTTCATTTTCTCCGCCTTCTCGACGGTGGCGCGGTCGGCAAAATACACCCCCGCTTTTTCCAGGGGCGGGCGGCCGTTGGGGAAGGCGTCCTCCAGCACCAGATACTCGGTGACCTCCGCGTTGACGAAGGGGGCGATCCGGGTCCCGGTATTGGTCTGGAAGATGTTCATCCCCTCCACTCCCAGTTCCTCCAGCGCCGCTCGGACCGTCTCGGAGGGGTGGGGCGTGATCTTGTCGATCATGGACCAGGGGAAGGTGACGTTCGTTTCGTCGGAAAGCCATTCCAGGAAAGCGTCCGAGACGAAACCGGCCTTCTTCCAGGCCTGTGCTGCGGCAAATACCCCTTCCCGCAGCTTTTTCCCGTTTTGGGAACAGTTGTCCATGCTCACCATGGCGATGGGATGCCCGCCCGCCTGGAAGCGGCGGTACAGCAGCGCCGCGGCGATGGACATGGTGTGCCGGGGCGCGTCCGGCCCGGCGGCAAAATCGTGCTCCGCCACGGGCAGGGTCCTGCCGGACAGGTCGGTCAGGGCATAGCCCTTCTCGGTGATGGTGAAGCTGGCCAGCTGGAGACCGGGCGACTGGAACACCTGCACCAGATCAGCCCAGTCTCCCCCCGTGCAGTCGGCCTTGAGGCCGCGGGCCACGCTGGCCACGACTTCCTTTTCGTAGGAGCCGTCGGCGCGCAGGCGCACCAGCAGGCTCAAATCATCGTAGGGGTCATACACCTTGTCGATGATCTGAACGTCGAAGGATTCGGCCGCCAGGATGCCGGTATCGGTGAGCCCGGCGTTCAAAAGGGTCTGCTGCAGGGCGGCCAGGAAGCCGCGGAAGATGTTGCCCGCGCCGAAATGGACCCAGACGGGTCTCAGGCGGGTGCGGGCCTTCACGGCCGCCGCGTCGTACCGGGGCAGGGCGATCCCCGCGGCTTCCCAGCCCTCCCGGTCCTGCAGTCCCTGAAGATTCAAATGTAACATATCTCTTTGCCTTTCCCGTCAAGCCCTGGTGTCCACCAGGTGCTTGCCCAGCTTTTTCTCCAGCATGCCCTGGAGCTGGGTGAGCACGGTGCTGAAGATCAGGTAGACAAACGCCGCCTCGCAATAGAGCAGCAGGGGCTGGAACTTGACGGCGATGATGCTCTTGGCCGTCATCAGGATCTCCGCCACCGTGATGGAAGAGACCAGAGAGGTATCCTTCAGCAGACTGATGAAGGAGTTGGCCAGAGCGGGGACGGCCACCAGGGCCGCCTGGGGGATAATGATCTGGGTCATGGTCTGGAGCTTGTTCAGTCCCAGGGCCTTGCAGGCCTCGAACTGTCCCTTGGGGATGGAGCCCAGAGCGGCGCGGATGACCTCGGAATTATAGGCGCCCTGGCTGATGACCAGGGCCAGGATGGCAGAGGGGATCGGTTTCAGCACAAGCCCCACGGAGGGCAGTCCGAAATAGATCACAAAAATCTGGACCAGCAGAGGCGTGCCGCGAATCACCCACACCACAAACCAGGCGATGGCCTTGAAGGGTGCGATCTTGGACATGCGCATCAGCGCCAGGACGAATGCCAATACCAGGCCCAGTGCAAACGAGACCAGCATCAGCGGGACAGAGATCAACAGGCCCGCTTTGAACATGGGCCAGAAGGAATCGACCAGCAATTGAATAATTTCCATGGCAGCCCGCCTCCTTGTTTGGTAAAAAAGAAGGGCGCCGCCGCATACGGCGGCGCCCCGGAACTATGCGGATTACTTCTGATACAGACTGGTGCTGTCGGCCACGGTCTCGCCGAAGTATTGGACGGTCAGGTCATAGAGGGTACCGTCGTCGATCATCTCGCCGATGATCTCGGAGATCTTGTCGCACAGCTCCTGATCCTCCTTGCGCAGCATACCGGCGGACTCGACCATATACTCCTCGCCCTCGGCAGGCTCGTAGATGGCGGCGATCTTCACATTGACCTCGGGACGGCTCTTCATATACTCGTCCACAGCGGCCACGTTATTGATGGTGCCGTCGGCACGGCCGGTATTCAGCTGCTCCATGGCGGCGGTCAGGTCGCCGTCGGCAGTCGTGGCGCCATAGCTCTGGGCGATCTTGCCTGCGGCGGAGGAGGGGGAATTGATGCACAGCTTGCCGGAGAGATCCTCGAAGGAGGTAATCTCGGTGTTGTCCGCATTGACCACCAGGCAGTAGGGGTTCTCGGCATAGGAAGCGGTGACGGCGTACTTCTCCTGGCGCTCGGGGTTGGGGTTCACGCCGCAGATCACGATGTCATAGCGGCCCGCGTCCAGGCCCGCCAGCACGGGATCCCAGCTGTCGGAGATCTGGAAGTCCGGCTCCACGCCCAGGCGGGAGGCGATCTGCTTGGCAACCTCCACCTCAAAGCCGGTGAGCTCGCCGGTGCCGTCCTCGTTGTACACATAGGGGATCCAGTTGCCCTCGGCGCCGATGCCCAGCTTGCCGGCGTCCAGCACCCGCTGAAGGGAGCCGTCCCCCTCGGGGGCGGTGGTCTCGGGGGCGCTCGTCTCAGGAGCGGTGGTCTCGGGGGCGCTCGTCTCCGGGGCGGGCGTGGCGGCGCTTCCGCCGCCGCCGCAAGCGGACAGGGAGGCGATCATTGCAAGAGCCAGGACGCCGGTAAGGATTTTCTTCGCTTTCATTCTGTTTCACCTTTTCCTTTTCAAATTTTTTATTTTTCAGCGCGCCGCGCTGAGAAATACGCAGTTCAGGCCCGCAGGGCGCCGCGGGCTTTCGTCCGGGACCGGCCGGCGAAAGTTCTCAGTCCTCGATAAACCGCTCCAGGACCCGAAAATTCCTCCGGTCGGCGGCGTAGGGATCGGTAAAGTAGTGCTCGTCGGCCACCTCCTGCACCAGATACCCGGTGAAGTCGTGGTCGTTCATGATTTGGATCTGCCGGGCCAGGGCGGTGTTGCCGTCGCCCCACACATTGTGGAGCCAGGGGTCGCCGTCCAAAAAATGCATGTGGATCAGATCGCTCCCGAAGGCCTGGAACCAGTCCTCCAGCTTCTCCCCCGCCGCGCCGGTGGCGATGCTGTCCACCATCATCTTCAGGCTGGGATGAGCGATCTCGCGGTACATCCGCTCTGCCCGCTCCAGATTATAGACCAGGTTGCTCTCATCCCTGCGCAGGGACTCCATGACCAGCAGGATGCCTTCCCGCTCGGCCACCCGGCACAGGCGGCCCAGATGATCGCGGCAGCGGTTCCACATGGTCTGCTCGTCCTCGCCGAAGTATCCCCAGCCGGAGTTGACCACGACCCGGTCCGCGCCCACCTCGGCCGCCAGATGGATGGCGTTGGAAAAATAGCGGAAGGAGTACTCCAGGCACTCCGGCTCCTGGTACGCATACTGATACTGATAGGCCATGCTGGGGGCGGTGATGGACACGACCCGGACATCGTGGTCCCACAGCTTGGAACGCAGGGCGTTTACATCGCCGTAGCCCTCGTGGTCCAGCCAGAAGTGGGCCGCGCCGCACCAGAGCTCGATCTGCCCGACGCCCAGGCGCTGCTGGCAGTCCAGGAAATAGTCCAGAGAGAAGCGGCGGTAGTGCTGGTTCATATTGACCAGCTGGCCGCGTTGGATCCCCTTCATGCCCCCACCTCCCCGCACAGGGCGGCCAGGGCCCGCTCATCCGGATAGGCCGGCTGGGCGAGATACCGCTCGCCGGGCAGGCGCAGGGAAATGTCGCCCCGATAGCCCATAGCGTCCAGTGCGTGCAGATACCGCTGCATCGGCAGCACGCCCTCGCCCCAGGCCCGCCAGCCGTGGTAGTTCCCGTCGCACAGCCGCACCAGGCCGATCTTGTCCCGGAAACGGCCGAACCAATCATAGACCGTATCCCCGCAGGCGCTCATAATGTTGGTGTCCAGGCACACCCCGAGGCTGGGATGATTGAGCTGATGCAGCATGGCGTCCAGCTCCGCCGCGGTGTTGAGAATGGGCGACTCGGCGATGAGGGGCGTCTCCGCGCCCATGACGGGGGCCAGCAGCAGGCGCACCCCCGCCGCCTGCGCCGCGGGGCAGAGGTGATAAAGGGTATCGGCGGCACTGCGCCAGAGCAGTTCGTCCTTCCGGTCCCAGCAGGCGCCGGAGGCGTCCAGCACCAGCCGGTCGCACCCAAGCCCGGCGGCCAGGGCGATACAGCTTTCATAGTAACGCAGCGTGGCTTCCCGCTGCTCCCCCTCCGGGGCGGTGATGGAGCAGCGGTAGGCCGGCGGCGACAGGACCGCGGCCTGAAGGCCCGCCCGCTTCAGGGCGGCCTTCAGGCGGGCGGGATCCTCATGACCCCGGTATCCGCAGAAGAAATGGGGCGTCTGGGGGACAAAGTCCAGTCTGTGAAGGCCCAGCCGCCCCATTTCGGCGGTGAAAAACTCCAGAGGATAGCGGCTGTACTGGCCGTTGGAGCCCAGAAGCCGCGCCTTGCCGTCCATCGCTTACTTGATCTCGCCGGGATAGCCGTTCTCGCACAGCTCAAACCACACATAGGCGAACTTCTCGCCCTCGGCGCACTCGCTGCCATGGTGGGAGCCGTGGGGGGTATAGGTGATGTCGCCGCCCTGCACGTGTACCTTCTCGTTCTCGGCGGTGTAGGTGAAGCTGGCGCCGGGCAGCATGATGTACCACTGCTCCAGCTCGTTATGGATATGCTGGCCGATGTAGTTGGGGCCGGTGCCGAAGTTGGCGCCCATGGACAGGCGGCCCAGGTTGCGGTGCTCCAGCATCATCATCTGCTGGATATCGGCCCCGGTAAAGTCCTCCTTGTAATGCCAGGCCTCCGACACGCCGCGGAAGCGGGGCAGGCTCATGTGGGCCTCGCGCAGGCAGGTCTTGTCGTAATCGTTGAGCTCGGTGACGAAGTGGACGATCTCCATCGTTTCCTTCGCGTCGGCAGCGCAGTGGAAGGTGAAGCTCTCCTTGTCGAAGTCGGGTACGAAGACGCACACCTCGGTGATGTTGAAGACGCGGCGGGGCGTGACGATGTAGCCCTTGCCGGCGGTCACCAGGAAGACCTGGTTGTGCTGCTCCCGGGTGTAGGTCTCCGGGGTAAAGTCCGCGCCGGGCCGGAGGGAGACCCGCTCTACGGCAGCGTCCTTGTAAGCGCCCTCCAGAACGCTCACGCGGGACACGCCGTCGGTATACTTGTGCTGGATATCCGCACCTTTCGAAATCTTGACCAGAGCCATGGTAAATTCCCCTTTACAGTGAATTATTATATAAGGTAGCAACGCAGTCGGACGGGCGTTTTGTTCCGCGTCTTACTTGATCTCTCCGGGATAGCCGTCGATGCACATCTCGAACCAGATGTAGTCGCACTTCTTGCCGGCCTCCACCTTGCTGCCGTGCCAGAAGCCGGTGGGCGTAAAGGACAGGTCGCCGCCGGTCATGTGCACTTCCTCGCCGCCGGCGGTGTAGATGAACTCAGAGCCGGGCAGCGGGAAGTACCATTGGGCCAGTTCGTTATGGATGTGCTGGCCGATCTCGATGGGGCCGCTGCCCTTGACGCAGCCCATGGACAGGCGGCCCAGATTGCGGTGCTCCAGCAGCATCATGGAAGTGGTGACGGAGTTGTCCTTGAAGTCCTCGTCATAGGTCCAGCCCTGGCTGATGGTGCGCAGCCGGGGCAGCACCATGCGGGATTCCACCAGGCAGGTCTTGTCGTAATCGTTGAGCTCGGTGACGATGTGCAGGAATTCAAGGGGCTGCTTGCTGTCGGCGGAGCAGGTGATGGTGAAGCGCTCGCTGTCGAACTCGGGGACGAACACGCCGGGCTCGGTCACGTTCCAGGCCTGGCGGGGAGTGGTCACATAGCCCTTGCCCTTGGTAAAAATGAAGAGCTGGTTGTGCTCGGTGACGGAGTACACGTCGGGGGTAATGGAGTGGCCGCTCTGGAGCGCGCAGTGGGCAAAGCGGGCCTGGTCGAAGGCCCCCTCCAGCACGGGTACGCAGGCATAGCCGTCCTTGAAATCGTACTTGACGTCGCTGTACCGGGCTACCTGAATGAGAGACATGGTTCGTTCCTCCTAGTTATAGTATCTGTGTTTTTTGTTTGATCAAAGCATCTTGCTCAGGAAATCCTGAAGACGCTTGTTCTTGGGGTGTGCGAAGAATTCCTCGGGCGCGCTGTCCTCCACGATGACACCGCCGTCAATGAAGATGACCCGGTCGGCCGCCTCGCGGGCAAAGCCCATCTCGTGGGTGACCACCAGCATGGTCATGCCGTCGGCGGCCAGCTTTTTCATGACGTCCAGCACCTCGCCCACCATCTCGGGGTCCAGGGCGGAGGTGGGCTCGTCGAAGAGCATGACCTCAGGCTGCAGGGCCAGGGAGCGGGCGATGGCGATACGCTGCTGCTGGCCTCCGGAGAGCTGGTTGGGATAGGCGTCCCGCTTGTCTTCCAGCCCCACCGTTTTCAGCAGTTCCATGGCCTTCTGCTCGGCCTCCTGCTTGCCGACGCCCTGCACCTTGACCGGGGCCAGCATGATGTTGTCCAGCACCGTCTTGTGCGGGAAGAGGTTGAACTGCTGGAAGACCATGCCCATCCCCAGCAGGACCTGATTGGTCTGCTTGGGCGGGGCGGAGACCAGATCCACGTCATGGTAGAGGATCTGGCCGCCGGAGGGCTTTTCCAACAGGTTGAGGCAGCGCAGGAAGGTGGATTTGCCGCAGCCGGAGGGGCCCACGATGGCCACCACCTCGCCGGGCTGTATGTCGATGTCGATGCCCTTGAGGACCTCATGCTTGCCGAAGTTTTTCTGGAGTCCTTTGACGCTGATCATACTCATAACGTTTCTGCCCCCCGTAAGTGATAGCGGCCAAAGCCGAAATAGGAAACGCTGTTGCGGTAAGAGATGTCGGCCACCAGGCCCTCCAGAGCGTGCCGGTCGTCCGGAAGCTGTCCCTCCTCCACCCAGCGGCCCAGCACGCCGCACAGAATGCGGCGGAAGTACTCATGCCTGGTATAGGACAAAAAGCTGCGGGAGTCGGTGAGCATCCCGATAAAGTTGCCCAGCACGCCGCCGGCGGCCAAGTTCCGGATCTGGGCCTCCATGCCGTCCCTGCAGTCGTTGAACCACCAAGCCGAGCCGTGCTGAAGCTTGCCGCGCACCCCCTCGCCCTGATAGCAGCCCATCAGACTCACAAGGCCCGCATTGTCGTTGGGGTCCAGGGAATAGAGGATGGTCCGGGGCAGCTCGCCGTTCTCCTCCAGCGCATCCAGGAAGGCGGCCAGACCGGGCAGGTTCACCGCGGGGCCGATGCTGTCGTAACCGGTGTCCGGTCCCAGCCGGCGGAACATGCGGGCGTTGTTGTTGCGCTGGGCGGCAAAGTGCAGCTGCATGGCCCAGTTCCGTTTGGCATACCCCCGGCCAAAAAACAGCAGCAGCGCCGTTTTGTACTGCCACAATTCCGTTTCCGTCGGCCGCTCTCCGGCCAGACGCCGCTTCAGGATGGCGTCCAGCGCCGGTACCCCGGCAGTGCGGAAGCAGAGATTGTCCAGGCCGTGGTCGGCCACCGCGCAGCCGTGGTCGGTGAAAAAATCCATCCGCCGGTCCAGGGCGGCGGTGAGGCTCCGCCAATCGTGAATCTCCATCCCCGCGGCGGCGGAAAGACGCTCCAGGTAAGCGGGAAAGCCCTCCTGCTCCAAATTCACCGCCTTGTCCGGCCGGAACGCCGGAAGGACCTTGGTCTCCAGGGAGGGATCCGCGGCAAGCTTCTCGTGCCACTCCAGCGTATCCGCCGGATCGTCGGTGGTACACACAAGGGTCACGTTGGACTGCTTCAGGATGCCGCGCACGTGCAGCCCGTCTCCGATCACCGCCTGGCAGTGATCCCAAACCGACTTGGCGTTGGCCCCGGTCAGGTGTCCTTCATAACCGAAGTAGCGTTTGAGCTCCAGATGGCTCCAGTGATAAAGGGGATTGCCCACCGCCCGCTCCAGGGTGGCGGCCCAGGCCTGAAATTTCTCCTCGTCCGGAGCCTCCCCGGTGATGAGCCGCTCCGGCACGCCGTTGGCGCGCATCAGCCGCCACTTGTAATGGTCCCCTTCCAGCCACAGCTGCGTCAGGTTGTGAAAGACGCGGTCCTCCGCGATCTCCCGGGGGCTGACATGGCAGTGGTAATCCAAAATGGGCAGCCCCTCCGCCACACCGTGGTAAAGCTCTCTGGCTGTCTGTGTATCCAGCAGAAAATCCTCGTCCAGGAATGGTCTCATGCTTCCATCCTCCGTCCCGTTTCAACGGGTTTTGCCGTTCTATCCAAAGTTCCGTCCTGCGTCAATGATATATTTGTGATATATCTCATGTAGCAAACCATAACATAGTTCTTTCCCGGTGTCAAGCAGGAAACCGACCATTTCGCTAAAAAAATATTCCGTTCCGCAAACCATCTGTTGCTTTTGTACAGGAAACCTTGACATTTTGCCTGCCCGCGCCCTTGACATTTCTGGAATGCGCTGGTATACTGTCCTTGTTCGTGATATATTACTTATTATCTTTTTTCAATCATTTGATATATTACAGCTGGAGGTGCCTTATGGCAAAAGCGCCTTCCCAAAAGCGGGAACGCCTGTCTCAGGTCGCGTACGACCAGATCAAGACCATGATCCTTCAAAAGGACCTGACCCCCGGACAATTTATCAATGAATCCCAGCTCCAGGAGCTGCTGGAACTGGGCCGCACACCGGTGCGGGAGGCCATTTTGGCTCTGGCGCAAGATAAGCTGGTCACCGTACACCCCAGAAAGGGCATTGAGATCACCCGCCCCACGCCCAAGGATATCCATGATATTTTCGAGATCCGCTCCCTGCTGGAGCCTATGATCCTCCGCCAGTGCTTCTCCATGGTGGACCCCCAGTGGGCCATGGACATGCGTGCCCTGCTGCTCCAGCATGAGGACGACAGCGCGGGAAATTCCGCCGAAACGGCGGCCCCGCTGATCGAGCTGGATAACCGCTTTCACCTGGAGTTGGTGGATACTCTGCGCAATCAATATGCCACCAACCTGATGCGCAGCATTGTGGACTACCTGAACCTGATCCGGGTCACCGCTTGGCGGCCTGCCCGGTACCGGGTGAGCAACCGGGAGCATATCGACATCCTGAACGCCATCCTGGAGCAGGACCTGGAAACGTCCTGCCGGCTGCTCTCCGATCACATCCATCTGTCCTATCAGGAGGCCATCAACACCATGATGCACACCTCGTTTTGAGCGGACCGGACAGCGCTTTGCCGGAGGCGGGCGCAAGTTTGATCCCCTTCTTGCAGCGGCGCGCACGGCGTGAACCGACATCGCACTTTGCGGCAGCGTCCGGGGGGCGGACCCAACTGGGTCCGCCCCCCGGACGCTGCCGCTTTTGCAGGGAGCAACGGATCAAAGCGTCACGCCGTCCTTCCAGATGGCCAGGTCCCGGTAGCCCGCCCGCTCCGACCGGGTAAGGGCGCCGGAGGCCGTGTCCAGCACCGTTTGCAGCAGCGCCTGCGTATGCTGCTCCCAATCCCCGCCCTGGGCCAGACCGCCCGCGCTGTAGTCGATCCAGTTTGCCTTATGGCCCGCCAGCGCGGTATTGGTGGCGATCTTGAGGGTGGGTACCGGCGCGCCGAAGGGGGTCCCCCGGCCGGTGGTGAACAGGATCAGCTGGGCTCCCGCCGCCGCCAGGGCGGTCGTGGACACCAGGTCGTTGCCCGGAGTCTGGAGCACGCACAGGCCGCGCTTTTTTACCGTTTCGCCATAGCGCAGCACATCGCTGACGGGAGCGCTGCCGCCCTTCTGGACGCAGCCCAGGGATTTTTCCTCCAGGGTGGTGATGCCCCCCGCCTTGTTGCCGGGCGAGGGATTTTCGTAGACCACCTGGCCGTGACGGACGAAATAGTCTTTGAAGTCCCCCACCAGTTCCGGCAGGGCCCGCGCCGCCGCTTCGTCGGCGCAGCGGCGGAAGAGCACCCCTTCCGCCCCGAACATCTCCGGGATCTCCGCCAGCAGCGCGGTGCCCCCCATGGCCACCAGGCGGTCGGCCACCCGACCCACCAGCGGATTGGCGGTGACGCCGGACAGCCCGTCGGAGCCGCCGCATTTCAAACCAACGATCAGCTCGCCGGCTCCGATCTCCTCCCGCGCATCTCCGGCGGCCCGGTCGATGAGCGCGCGCAGCAGGGCTTCGCCCTCCCGCTGCTCGTCCTGCGCGGCCTGGCATTCCAAAAACGCCGTGCGCTCCGCGTCCCAGCCGCCCAGCAGGTCCCGGAGTACGGAGATCCCGCTGTTTTCACACCCCAGCCCCAACACCAGCACGCCCCCCGCGTTGGGGTGGCGGATCAGGCCGCAGAGGATCCGCCGGGTATACGCCTGGTCGTCCCCCATCTGGGAACAGCCGTAGGGATGGGGCCAGGCGTATACGCCGTCCACCCGCCCCCGGGCATAGGGCTCCGCCGCCCGGGCCAGCGCCTGGGCCACGCCGTTGACGCAGCCCACTGTGGGCACGATCCAGATCTCGTTGCGCACGCCCACGCTTGCGTCGGGGCGGCGGTATCCCCGGAACGTGCGGGGCGGCAGCGGCGCCGGCGCAGAGGCGTCCACCTCCGCCGCCGCCGTTACGCCCTGGCTCAGGCCGGTGCCCAGGTTATGGGTATGCACCCAGGCGCCGGGGGCGATGTCGGTCTTGGCCCGGCCGATCGGATAACCGTACTTGATCACCGCCTCCCCGGCGGCGATGGGGGCCAGCGCCAGTTTATGGCCCTGCGGGATCTCCTCCAGCGCGGTGACCGCCTGCCCCACGGCATAGACCGCCCGCTCCCCCGCCGCAACAGGAGAAAGGGCGACGGCCACGTTGTCCCTGGGATGGATACGCAGCACGCTCATAGGCCCGCCTCCTCCTGGCACCGGGCCAGGGCGGCGGCCATGCCGCAGGCGCGGATGCGCTCCAGAGCCCGTCCCGCCGCCGGGACAAAGCCGGGCAGGGCGTTCAGGTCCTCTCCCCAGAAATCGGTGCGCGCCGCCAGCGCCCGGATCAGCGCTTCCGGCGCCAGGCCCTTCGTCTGGCGGAAGAATTCCATTACGGCGGCGTCATCCCGGACGGGATAGGGTACGCCGTCCCGCATGCCCTGGGTGTAGAACGCGGCCAGGGCGGCGAAGGAGAAGGTGAGCCGCACGGGCAGGCGTCCGCCCCCCGCCGGATAGGCCCTTACGCTGGGCAGCACCCGGGCCCGCCACTTGGACACGCTGTTCAGGGCGATGTCCAGCAGGCGGTGGTCGATGTAGGGGTTGGCGAAGCGCTCCTCCACCGCCCGGGCAAAGGCCTCGCAGTCCTCCCGGGGCAGGGAGAGCGTGGGGATGATCTCTTCATAGAGGGCCCCTTGCAAAAAGGCGCGGACAGCGGGGTCCTCCATACAGGTGCGAACGATATCATGCCCCGCCAGGAACGCGGCGGGCACCATGGCGGTGTGACCGCCGTTGAGGATGCGCACCTTCTGCTCTTTGTAGGGGTGATGGTCGGAGACAAACTTCACCGGCAGGCCCGCCTGGGGGGCGGGGAACTCCTCCGCCAGGGCCTCCGGGGCCTCAATGACCCACAGTCCGAAGGGTTCCGCCGTGTCCAGCAGGGCGTCGGCGTAGCCGTTCTCCTCGTCCAGCTGCGCCGCCCATTGCTTGGGATAGCCGGTAACGATGCGGTCCACCAGCGTGCTGCAAAAGCGGTTTTCCGTCTCCAGCCAGCGCCGGAAAGCCTCCTCCAGCCCCCAGTCGGCGGCGTGGCGGAGCACATACTCCCGCAGTACGACTCCGTTATCCGCAATGAGCTCGCAGGGCAGCAGTACCCAGCCCGACGCCCCGGAGCGCCAGCGCTCCCACAGCAGCCGGGTCAGCTTGGCGGGAAAAGAGGCGGGGGGCCGGTCGTCCCATCGACAGGCCGGGTCGTAGACGATGCCTGCCTCAGTCGTGTTGGAGATCACAAAGCGCAGTTCCGGTTGGCAGGCGGTGCGCAGCAGCTCGTCCCAATCCGCAAACACATCCAGCGCCCGGCTGATACAGCGGATCATCCGCCGCTCCTCCACTACCGCGCCGTTCTGCTTTCCCCGCAGGCAGAGCTGATAGAGCCCCTGCTGGGCGTTGATGCGCCCGGCCTTTCCCGCGGAGGCCGGCGGGACTACCACCACTCTTCCGTAAAACCCCGCCCGTTCATTCATCCGGTCGATGAAATCGTCGGCAAAGCCCCGGAGGAAATTCCCCTCGCCAAATTGAAGCACCCGCTCGGGCGCCTGCCGGAGGATGCCGCCGTCCCCTTCCTTCAGGACGGCATAGGTCAGCTGTCTCATCGTTCAAAACCCCTTTCCCACGATTCCAGCGTTTGTGATATATCTGTAATATATCATACGTTTCGATCTTCGGTCTGTCAATCCTCTTTTTTCTGCCCTGTCCGCCCATGGGCAGAGCCCTTCCCTGCGCCGCCCCGGCAGGGCCCGGCACAGCAAGGCCCGCCCGTTCCAGGTAGGAGCGGCCGGGCCAAGAATCGGAACGTCGCCTGCTTCCGCAGACATAGCGGCAACCGAAATATATGAATATTTATCTGGCTATTTATTTTGAGGGCGGCGCGATATCCCCGCCCTCTTTCCCACATTTTCCGAAATAGTGCGTTTTAGTCTTGACATCCCCCGCATATGGTGTTATCTTTTCATCAATAATTATTCGTTTCAAGACGGATATTATTCATTTTATTCCCTGCATTGCAAGGCCTCTTGCAAAATTCCACAGAAGGAAGAGAACGGTGACCCCTATGAAGAAACTCCTGTCCCTGCAAAGCCGGCTGCTGTCTGTATGGACGGCCGCCGCGCTGCTGGTCTCTCTGTGCGCCGTTCCGGCGTACGCCGCGGAGGAGACCGCCGCTCCCGCCGGGAGCGTGACCAACGTCTCGGAAGACGGCGGCGAAGACTGCATTAACCTCTCCGCCGCCCGCTCCTTCCAAGCCAGGATCCCCGTGAGCATGACCGAAGAGGCGGCCGCCCAGGCCGCCGGGAAGGCCGAGTGGTCCCTGCTGCGCGACAGCGGCAAGGCCTATCTGGACCCTGTGCTGTATCCCAACCAGACGGCGGGCGGCGGCCTGTCCGACTGGGTCTGCTCCGACGGAGAGACGCCCTTTTTCACCAATGTGGTCTCCTTCGCCGAGACGGTGGACGGCCAGGTGTATCTGAGCGTAAGTTTCGACAGCGTCTGCTACTTTGGCAGCGATGCGAGCGTTCCCCACTCCAATGGCGGCGCTTACCTGGACGTATGCGGCTACTTCCGCCTGACCGCCCTGGTGGACGGCAAGGCGCTTGGCTCGGCCCCCGTGAAAATCACCCCCTACGACAACTTCCACACGATGCCTGAGATCTACGCCCAGATCGACGCGATGGTCTCCTACGCCGCGGAAAACACCGACCTGTATGTGGAGAAGCGTTCCATGGGCAAAAGCCAGGGCGACAATGGCCTGGAGCCTCTGGACATGCCTTATCTGATCGTGGCGAAGAATCCGGACGCCGTGGCCAAGTGGCAGTCCATCCAGGAAGAGGCGGAGCACGATCCCTCCGCCCTCATCGCCAAGCTTGAGGCCGGTACCCTGGGCGACTATCAGGTGCCCGTGCTGTATTCCAACGTTCACGCCAACGAGGCGGCCGCTTCCGACGGCATCCTGAAATTTGCCTGGATGCTGCTGGAGGCCGCCGCCGCCGACGGCAAGCTGGATTACGACCGGCTCACCGGCTTTACCGCTGAAGGTGAAGCCGAGCTGGCCGCCCAGATGGGTCCCGTGGGAGCGGAGGGCTCCGTGGCCGTGCCCGACCTGGTGGCCGACACCGCCACTTACCTGGGCTATCTCAAGGGCGAGGGTCTGAACGTCTCCGGCGTGGTGGATCTGGCCAAGTACTATACCATAGAGACCGAAACCGTGGACGTGGACGAGCTGCTCTCCGACGTGTTCTTCCTCATCGTCCCAGAGGAAAACGTGGAGGGGCGCACCTATCTGACCCGCACCTCCTCCGGCGGCTTTGACCTGAACCGCGACAACTCCTTCCAGACCCAGGCGGAGACCCAGAACATGACGCAGCTTATCGCCGCCTGGAACCCCGTCAGCTTCACCGAGTTCCACGGCCGCGTGAAGCAGTTCCAGTGCGAGCCCTGCGATCCCCCCCACGAGCCCAACTTTGAGTACGATCTGCTGGCCGAGCATCTGATGGCCGGCGGCGAGGCGCTCGGCATCGCCGCGGTGGCCAACAACGACGGCTACAACAGCTATGTCATCCCCCAGCGCGATTACCTGAGCTACACCGGCGCCAAGGCCGCCGACGGGGCCGACCAGACCTGCTGGTACGATCCCTGGGACGATATGTCCACCTCCTACACCCCCCAGTACGCCATGCTCCACGGCACCGTGGCCTATACCGTAGAAGTGCCCGCGTATAACGACGACGTGGCCGCCGCGGTGGCGTACGGCCAACTGGGCCAATCCGCCTACATTGCAGAGAACAAGCAGGAGTATCTGCTGGCCCAGACCAAAATTTTTGAGCGGGGCGTGACCAACGCCAACTCCGACGCCTACGAGCTGGTAGGCCAGTGGTTCTGCGACCAGTATGACGTGGAGGGCGCCGAGGCCGAGCTGTTCCGTCCTGAGTATGACGGCGCGGGTCAGAACGGCAATTTCTATCCGGAGTGCTACATCATCCCCCTGGACGGCGCCAATCAGTCCAACCTGCAGGCCGCCGCCGACATGATGGAATGGCTCTCCCGCAACGACGTAAAGATCCTGGTCTCCGAAACGGCCTTCTCCTACAGTGGTGTGCGCTATCCCGCCGGGACCATGGTGGTCTCCCTGTACCAGGCCAAGCGGAGCGTGGCCAACGGCGCGCTGTATGACGGCACCGTCATCACCGGCTGGCCCGTCCTCTATTCCGAGGGCATCACTGCCTTTGCCAAGACCCGCGGCTTCGACATGGTCACCTGCGCCGAGCCTGCGGCCTACCGGACCATCCGGGCCGCCTGCGGCGACTGGATGGACCACGCGGACTGCGTGCGCTATCTGGCCAACGTCACCTCCAGCTTCACCGGTGTGGAGGGCGCCAAGGTGATCCTCTCCAATGCCTCCGAGGACTCCACCGCCGCCGTCAACGCCCTGCTCCAGGCGGGCAAAGGGGTGGGGATGATCCTCTCCGGCGAACAGGCCGGCAGCTTCCTGTGCGATTATTCCGACTGGCGGAGCGTCTGCACCCAATACCGCCTCTCCGGCGCCGGCGTGGCCGAGGCCGACGCGCCCCTGTCCCTGACCATCACCAAGGCTCCCGTGGTCTACATCAGCGGCAAGCCCTCCGACAGCCGCACCGGCTTTGTCAAGACCAGCCTGGTCAGCGGCTCCTACCAGTATAACTATGACCGCCAGGCGATGGAGCTGCTGGGCTTCCAGGTGACGGACGACGCCTCCCTGGCCACTCTCGTCATCGGCGCCGCCGCCCTGGACGAGGCAGGCCTAGCCGCCGTGGAGAACGGCGCGGCCTATATCGGTTACGGCTCCAACGCCATCAGCGCCATCACCGGCTATACCGACCGCAGGGGCAACCAGATCCCCGGCTGTCTGCTGAGCACAGGCTCGCTGGTCCGTGAGACCGTCAGCAGCGAATCCATGGACGCCCTGGCCTATGTGACCTATCCCACCCAGAGCCTGATCACCGCCAGCTATGTGAGCGAGGGCGACGAGCTGCTCTATGGCTACGGCGCGGGCTACTTCTCCGCCATTCCGGAAGGCGCCCAGGTCCTGATCCGGCTGGACGGCGCCCGGGAGCCGCTGGAGGGTTTCCTGGTGGGCGGCGGCGAACATTACGACGACTTCCTGGACAACTCCATCCAGGCCATCTCCTACCAGAAGGACGGCCTGAACCTGGCGCTCTTCGCCAATACCCTGACCAACAAGCTCCACCAGCGGGATGAGTTCAACTTCATCAGCAATATGGCCTTTTCCTCCCTGCTGGGCGGCGTGTACGCCGGCAGCGTGAAGACCGCCGGCGACGCCAAAGCGCTGGCCGACGCCAAATACACCGACGTGGGCGGCGGCGACTGGTACGCCGAGGCCGTGGGGCAGGCCACCGCCCAGGGCCTGTTTACCGGCACCTCCGGCACCACTTTTGCCCCTGCCGGTACCACCACCCGCGGCATGCTGGTCACCGTGCTCCACCGTCTGGCCGGCCTGCCGGAGGCGGAAGCCGCCTCTTTTACCGACGTAGCCGCGGACTCCTACTGCGCCGATGCGGTGGCCTGGGCCGCCGAGCACGGCGTGACCTCCGGCACCTCCGCCGCCGCCTTCTCCCCCAACGCCGCCCTGACCCGTGAGCAGACCGTGACCATGCTCTACCGGTATGCCCAGGCCGCAGGCGCAGACGTGAGCGTGGAAGCGGACGCCGATCTCTTCCGTTACGCCGACGCCGGCCAGATCAGCGCCTTTGCGCTCCCCGCCATACAGTGGGCCTGCGGGTCGGGCGTACTCACCGGAAACGGCGCGGGCGCTCTGAATCCCCAGGGCACCGCCTCCCGCGCCGAGCTGGCCACCCTCATCCTCCGCGCCGCCGAGCTGTTCTGAGCGGGCGGTATCAGCAGAAGGAAGGGACGCGCTGCGGATTTTCCGCAGCGCGTCCCTCAGCTTGTCCCCCTTGGGCCCTGTTCAGTCCCAGGCCCGCAGCAGGCGTTCCACATAGCGTTTCATCGCCGGCCGAATCGGATAGCCGCCGTCGTGGGTGCACCAGTTGTACACCAGCCCCCGGGCAGCGATCATCAGAAAGTCCACCATGGCGGCCGCCCCTTCTTCACTGTGGAACTCTCCGGCCTGCAGTCCCTGCTGCACCTGTTCTCCCAGCACCCTTCGGATCCCCTGTTCAGAGGGGCGGTCAAAGCACTTGTTGTTGGAGTTGTAGAGCAGCTTGGTCAGGGAGATATCGGTGATCTCGCTGGAATAGCGGGCATATTCGTCAAAAAAATACAGGATCCGCTCCCGTGCGGTGGGCTGGATAAGAGCGGGCGCCACCACGTCCTCAAAGTACTCGTCGGCCAGCTGGTAGGTCTCATAGTACACATCCAGCTTGGTTGCATAATAGTTATAGAAGGTCCCCACCGAGACCTGGGCGGCCTCCACGATATCCCGGACCTTGATCTGCTCAAACGCACGGCGGTCCAGCAGCGCCAAGGCCACTTCAAAGATATGGCGCTTCGTCTCCTCCGCCTGCTGCCTGCGGGTCTTTTTATGCTCTTCCAATCCCTGCGCCCCCCATTTCTCTGCAATGATTATATCAAAATCAGGCCCTCCTGCCAAGTGCGGGAGGGCCTTTTTTTGGACGGTTCACCCAATTTGAGCAAGCTTATTTGGCTTTTTTTACAATTTTCTGATTTGACCCGCTTTTTTGGGGCCGCCCTATTGCATTTCGTTTTGCCTCGTGACATAATTAATGAACAAGTTCACTGAATATATTCATAAAACTTTTTCACAAAAGGAGGCAGCAGTATGGCTACATTTCTTACCGCCCAAGAGGCCGCCGAACGGATCCCGGACGGGGCCACCGTTGGCCTGGCGGGCATGGGACTGTCCGGCTGGCCGGAGGAGGTGGCCTGTGCCATCCGGGACCGCTTCCGGGAGACGGGGCACCCCCGAAACCTGAATCTGAAGCAGGGCAGCGCCATGGGAGACTGGGGCTACGGCAACCAGTTTTTGGGTTGGGACCGCACGAAGCGGCCCGACGGCCCCGCCCAGGATCAGGGCAACCGCGGCGTGACCCGGTTCGGCGAGGCCGGAGAGGGACTGATCGCCAAGTGGTGCGGCGCCCACATTGGCTCGGCCTTCTCCCTGAACGAGCTGGTGCGGCAAAACAAAATTCAGTGTCACTGTCTTCCCCAGGGCGTCATCGTAAACCTGTGGCGAGAAATCGCCGCCGGACGGCCCGGTCTACTGACCAAGGTCGGCCTCGGCACTTTTGTAGACCCCCGCGTCGAGGGCGGCAAGATGAACCAGGCAACCACGGAAGACCTGGTGGAACTGGTAGAGCTGGGCGGCGAGGAGTACCTGTTTTACAAGAGCTTTCCCCTGAACGTAGCGCTGCTGCGGGGCACCACCGCCGACGAAAACGGCAACATCACCTTTGAACACGAGAGCGTGCTCAACGAGGGCCTTGCGGTGGCCATGGCCGCCAAAAACAGCGGCGGCATCGTCATTGTGCAGGTGGAATACGTGGCCCGAAAGGGCACGATGGACCCCAAGCAGGTCAAGATCCCCGGCATTCTGGTGGACTATGTGGTCCAGGCCACCGACCCCATGGCCTGCTGGCAGGCCGAGGGGGTCTACTTTGAGCCCGCCTTCTCCGGTCAGATCAAAAAGCCGGTGCAGGCTCTGCCCAAGCTGCCCATGTCGGACCGCAAGGTGCTCTGCCGCCGCTGCGCCATGGAGCTGCGCGCTGGCAGCGTGGTCAATCTGGGGGTCGGCATTCCCGCGGACGTGGCCCTGGTGGTGGCTGAGGAGGGATATACCGACCAGATCACCCTCACCGCGGAGACCGGCACGGTGGGCGGGGTGCCCGCCGCGCTGCCCAACTTCGGCAGCGCCTATAACCCGGAGTGCACCATGCTCCACAACGACATGTTCGACATGATCGACGGCGGCGGACTGGACATCACTGTGCTGGGCCTGGCCCAGGCCGACGAGGCGGGCAATTTGAACGTTTCCAAGTTCGGCGCCCGCCTTACCGGACCCGGCGGCTTCATCAATATCACCCAAAGCGCCAAAAAGGTGGTCTTCTGCGGCAGCTTTATGGCCAAGAGCAAGGTGCTGGTACAGGACGGCAAGCTGGTCATCGCCGAGGAGGGCAAGGCCAAAAAGTTTATCCGTCAGGTGGAGCAGATCACCTTTTCCGGTCCCTATGCCCGGCCGGATCAGACCATCCTGTATGTGACCGAGCGCTGCGTGTTTCAGCTCATCGGCGGCAAAATGACGCTGATCGAGATCGCCCCGGGCATCGACCTGGAGCGGGATATCCTGGCCCACATGGACTTTGTTCCGGTGCTCGCCCAGAATTTGAAAACCATGGACCCGGCTATTTTCCAGGAACACTGGGGCGGCCTGGGCCAATCGATCCGAGCATAAGGAGGCTGACAAAATGGTATTGACCGAAAAGCAACAGATGTTGCGCAAACTTTTCCGGCAGTTTGCGGAAACGGAGTTCACGGACGAGCTGCTGGACCGGCTGGAGGAGACCGGGGAATTTGACCGCGCCATTCATGATAAGATGGCGCGCTGCGGCTTTCTGGGCGTCAAGATCCCGGTGGAATACGGCGGCCAGGGCGGCGACAGTCTGGCCTATGCCATGATGGTGGAGGAGTTCGCCCGGGTGTCCCCGGTGCTGTCCATCTATGCCAACACCTCCAACTCCCTGGGGGCGGGTCCGCTGCTCTACTGCGGCACCGAGGAGCAGAAGCGGAACTACGTGATCCCCGTGGCCAAGGGAGAAAAGATCCTGGTCTTCGCCCTGACCGAACCGGGCGCCGGCTCCGACGCGGGCGGGACCCTGACCTCCGCCGTGCAGGCTGGGGACGAATTTATTCTCAACGGCCGCAAGACCTTCATTTCCGGCGCGCCCTTCGCGGATTACGCGGTGGTCTACGCCAAGACCGATCCCAGCCAGAAAGGCTCCAAGGGCATCTCCATGTTCCTTGTGGACATGAAGCTGCCCGGCGTATCCTGCGGCAAGCCCGAGCACAAGATGGGCATCGTGGGCTACCCCACCAGCGACATCATCCTGGAGGATGTGCATGTCCACAAAAGCGACCTGCTGGGCCCGCTGCACAAGGGCTTCTCCACCGCGATGAAGACCCTGGACGGCGGGCGCCTGGGCATGGCCGCCCAAGCGGTGGGCATCGCCCAGGGCTGCCTGGACGCGTCCGTCAAGTACGCCAAAGAGCGCAAGCAGTTCGGCAAGCCCATCGCCAAATTCCAGGCCATCAGCTTCATGCTGGCCGACATGGCCACCGAGATCGAGGCCGCGCGCCAGCTGGTCTACTCCACCGCCGTGCGCAAGGATGCGGGGGACCCGGAGAGCGCCAAGCTGTGCGCCATGAGCAAGCTGTACGCGGCCGAGATGTGCAACCGCGCGGCCTACAAGGCCGTGCAGATCCACGGGGGCTACGGCTACATCAAGGAATACAAGGTGGAGCGCTTCTACCGGGACGCCCGCATCACCAGCATCTACGAGGGCACCTCGCAGGTACAGCAGATGGTCATCTCGGGCAGCTTGCTCAAGTAAGGAGGAGAAGGGTATGAAATTCATTGTCTGCGTCAAGCAGGTGCCGGACACCTCCGGCAAGGTGGCGGTCAAGGCCGACGGCACCATGGACCGCTCCAGCATGGCCGCCATCACCAATCCGGACGACCGGAACGCGGTGGAGGCCGCCCTGACCCTCAAGGACCAGCATCCGGAAGCCAGGGTGGTGGTGATCTCCATGGGCCCGCCCCCCGCCGCCGGGATGCTGCGGGAGCTGCTGGCCATGGGCTGCGACGAGGCGGTGCTCATCTCCGGCCGGGAGTTCGGCGGTTCGGATACCTTCGCCACCTCCCAGATCATTGCCGCCGCCATCGCGCACCTGGGTCTGGATGAGGAGGACGTGATCTTCTGCGGCCGTCAGGCCATCGACGGCGACACCGCCCAGGTGGGTCCCCAGATCGCGGAAAAGCTGGGCCTGCCGCAGGTGACCTATGCCGCCGACATCCGGAAGGAGGGCCGCACGCTCACCGTCCGCCGCATGCTGGAGGACGGCTATATGAACATCCAGGTGTCCACGCCCTGCCTGATCACCTGTATCAAGGAGCTGAATACCCCCCGGTATATGACCGTCAAGGGCATTCTGGAGTGCGATCAGAAGCCTTATCGGGTCCTTGACTATGCGGCTTTGAAGGACGAGCCCCTCATCGAGCCGGACACCATCGGCCTGAAGGGTTCCCCCACCAACGTGTACAAGTCCTTCTCGCCCCCGGTGAAGGGCGCGGGCGTCCTGCTGGAGGGTTCCCCGAAAGAGGCGGTGGCGCAGCTCTTCGCCGCGCTGGAAAAACAGCACATGATTTGAGGGAGGATGCGGAAATGACTGAATTTCATAATACCGACCCCGCCGCCTTCCGGGGCGTGTGGGTATTCTGCGAGCAGCGCGGCGGCGAGCTCAACCCCACCTGCTTCGAGCTGCTCTCCGAAGGCCGCAAGCTGGCCGACGATCTGGGCGTGGAGCTCTGCGGCCTGCTGCTAGGCGACGGCGTGGCGGCGCTGGCCCCCACGCTGGGCGGCTATGGGGCCGACCGGGTATATGTATGCCAGCACCCCCTGCTGAAGGATTACACCACCGACGCCTATACCAAGGTGGTCTGCGGCATGGTCATGGAGCGCAAGCCGGAAATCGTGCTCATCGGCGCCACCAACATCGGCCGGGACCTGGGCCCCCGCTGCGCGGCCCGCCTGCACACCGGCCTTACCGCCGACTGTACCCACCTGGATGTGGATGTGGCCAAGTATCAGGAATTTTTAAAGCGTACCTCCACCCTGGATGTGGACGGTATGAAGTGGGACCTGACCGACAGGGGTCTGAAGATGACCCGTCCTGCTTTCGGCGGCCACCTGATGGCCACCATCATCTGCCCCCGGTTCCGGCCCCAGATGTCCACCGTCCGGCCCGGCGTGATGCAGTGCGCCCCCTTCGACCAGGCCAAGGCCGACGCCTGCCGGGTGGAGCTTTGCCCTGTCACACTGGATGAGCGCGATCAGAAGACCCGTGTGCTGGAGGTGGTCAAGCAGGCCAAGGCCGCCGTGGACCTGATCGGTGCGGAGGTCGTGGTCAGCGTGGGCTACGGCATCAGCAGGGACGTAAAAACCGGCCTGGCGCTGGCCCAGCAGTTGGCCGACGCCCTGGGCGGCGTGGTGGGCGCCTCCCGCGCCTGCGTGGACGCGGGCTGGATCGGCGCGGACCACCAGGTGGGCCAGACCGGCAAGACCGTCCGGCCCCGGCTGTACATTGCCCTGGGCATTTCCGGGGCCATCCAGCATAAGGCGGGCATGCAGGACGCCGCGTGCATCGTGGCGGTGAATCAAAATCCCGCCGCCCCCATTTTTGAGGTGGCCGACTACGGCATCCCCGCCGACCTGTTCCAGGTCCTTCCGCTCATGATCGAAGCGACAGCCTCCAGCAAGGGATAGGCGCCGGGAAAACCGAACGAGCAGGCGTACAGAATTGGAGCAGGCCCGTAGCCGCGCGCCGGTGCGCCGGCCCTATCTGCTGTGCGGCGTGGGATGCATGCCCTTCGCGGGCATCCTTTACGCCTGGTCCATCCTGAAGGCTCCGCTGGCCGAGGCGTTCATCCGGAGCGTCTCTCAGCTGGCGCTGAACTTTATCCCGACCATGCGCTTTTTCTGTGCGCGGCCGGGATCTGTCTGGCGGGCCTGTCCTACGGCTGCTCGCCTCCCATCTCCTCCGCTTTTGTCAGCGTCTTTTATGGGACAAAGCATTTCGCGATGAACTTCAGCATCGCCAATACCATGCTCATCCCGACCTCTTTTACAGCCACCCTCGCCGGGCCATGGTGACCGCTTCCGGCTCCTGCGCCGCCCCGGCGGCCCTGCTGCCGGCCTGCTCCCTTCTTTCGCTGCTGAACCTGAGGATCCGAGCGCCCTGATCCGGCCCCGGCCTTCCGGCACCGGACCTGCAGCGCCGCTGTGCCAGCCGTTCGCCCAAACCGTCCGGCCGCATTCGGCGCCAGACGCCCCCCTGCGCCCGCAGGGCGGTCTGTCCCGTACACTTGCACGCTCTCCCCCGCCCCGCCCCCTTGTTTGACCGAATGAGCCGCGCCTTCCCGACCGGGAAGGCGCGGCTCATCCTTTATTGTTTGCGCAGATAGGTACTCGACAGCAGTTCCGTCCGGTTGGTGACCTGCATCTTCTCATAGATGCGGGCAACATGGTATTTGACCGTGTTGACCGAGATGCCGACCCGCCCGGCGATCTCCTTGTTGGTCAGCCCCTCCGTGATGAGCCGTACGATCTCCAGCTCCCGCTCGCTGAGCAGTCCCTCCAGGTGCCGGGCTTCTCCGCCGCTCTCCCGCATGTTGCAGAATGCGATGGCATAGGGCTCCCCATCCACAACGACCTTTTCCGTGCGGTAGTTCACCCAGGTCTTTCCATGCTCCGGATCGGTGTAAAAAAAGGAACGGGAGCTGCTGTTCTTCCCCCCTTGGCGCAGATCCTGCAGATTGGCCGTCTGGATCTTTTCCAGCAGGACGCCGAAGGCGGCGTCGCTCTTGCCCAGATTGATAAACCGCGCCGACTTGGGATTGACGAAAAGCAGCGTTGGCTTGACCTCCAGGCCGCTGATGCCGATGCCGTCTCCGGCCAGCTCCATGGCCCGCCGGTAAAGCTCCAGCCGGACGGCCGTCTCCGCCAGATCCCGATGGGATTCCAGCAAAACCGCAAGATGGCGCAGCGCCACGCACAGCTTGGCCCCTCCCTCCGGCGTGGGGAGGCGGTCCTCCGGAAAGGCCAGGTACAGCTCCCCCATCAGCTGGCAGCCCCGGGAATAAATCGGATGGCAGACCAGGTAGCACCCCGCCGGGAAACAGGCCTCCCCCGGGGAGGCCAGGCGGATTTTTGTCCCATCCCGCACCCAAAAGGCGTCCGGATGGCCGTGGGAGACACAGGTATGCTCCGCCTCCCAGATGACGGAAGCGCGCACAATGCTCGCCTGGACGCTCCGGCGCGGGATCGACAGCGCGGCGGCCGCACAGCCGAAATGATTCAGAACGGCCTGACAGCAGGCCCGTTCGAAGGCCTCGGCCGCACTGCTGGCGGAGATGTGGGCAAAGGCGTCGAAGACCTCCAAATAGGTGGTCAGCGCCAGCGCCCGGGCGGCCTGCTCAAATTCAGAACGATTGGAAACGCCGGTACGCAGCCCTGCAAACGGGGCGTTTTCCGGAAGCGGCGGGCACTCCATCTCCCAGCTCAGGCGGACCAGCCCTTCCCGATCCACCCATCCCCGTCCAAGCGTCTGCCAGGGCGCATCCTCAGACCGGCGGAATTGCAGCAGCCCAGGCTCTCCCGCCGTACAGGCCCCCGGAAGCGCAGGACAGACCTCCACCCCCTCGACCGGCCGTCCGATGGAGTTGATGGGTACGGCGGCGGCATCCCACTCCTCGGGGCACAGTTCGGCGGCATGCAGCGTGAGCCGGGTCACGCTCTCCGGAAACCCGGTATCCTTCTCCACCACACAGTCCGGCTCAAGCAGCCCCTGCATCCGCGCCGCGGTATCCCGGTCAAAGTATGCCTGTCCGATCCGTACCCGGCGCAGCCGGGAAAAGTTGCCGATCAGGAATCTGGAATCCATGCTGACCGCATTGATGATGCTGGGCGTCAGGTAAACGCTGTCCACCGGACGGCCGCTGACGGTCTTGATAAAATCCTTGGGTTCAAAGGACTCCATCGGCAGCAGGGTATCCCCGCAGGCCAGTCCCAGGCAGATCTCCTGTACATAGGTCAGGCAGGGATACGGCACGCACAGCAGCGCGGTGCCCGGCGGATGCCGCAGCGCCCCGCGGCAGTGCGCCAGATAGGCGCCCAGTTCGCCATAGGATACCGTGCGGATCCGCTCGCTCCCCTCATCCAGCAGCGCCGTCACGGGCGCTGCGTCCTCCACCGGATACCGGCCCAGCACCAGCTGTTTGCGGGTTAAGCTCTGGTAGGACAAAAACCGGCGGGAGGCCGGGTAGACCACCACCCGCCGCAGGGGCAGCAGGGGGGACAGCTCCTCCCGGAGTCCCGCCACAACGTCCCGGTCCGCCACCACCAGATCTGGCGCAAACCGCTTCAGCCGCGCCAGCAGGCGCTCCGGCTCCGTCCGCGGACTGACCGGGCAAAAAACGGCGCCGATCTGTGCTGCGGCGAACAAGAGCTCCACATAGGCATGCCCCGCACACCGCAAATAGACGATATGCGCGCCGGGCCCGCAGCCCAGTTCCAGCAGGCTCCGGCTGATGGAATCGATGCGCCGCCGCAGCACAGCGTACGGTATGGGCGGTCCGTCGGACGCGATGGCGATGCGGCTCCCATATTCCGCGCAAATATCCCGCAAAAGCTCCTGTAGCGACATGGGCCCGCCCTCCTTTTTTTCTACTTTAGCACAACCGCTTTGGTATGGCAAGGTGCTTTCCCGTTTTACTTTGCGAAAGTTACTGGAAAGTTACTACCCAAACGGGTGGTTGTCGTTTTTGATAACTCAGCCCTATAATCCAATCACAAGGATAGTGATTTTGTCTATCCCATTTGGTATGGAAGGAAGTGCCTGCGCTTGGAATACACAGTTCTCAGCCCCTGGGCCGCAGCCGAATCCCGGCAGCCCCGCGGGCTCTCGCCCCGGTTGGACACTCTGGCGGGAAAAACCATCGGCCTGTACGCCCACTTCAAGGGACACGCCATCAAGATCCTGGATGAGGTCGCCCGGGAGCTTTCGGCACGTTTTTCCGGCGTGACCTTTACTCATTTTCAATACCTCAAGGAGATTACCGAGCTGATCCAGGACGACGCATATGCGGCGCAGGCCGCAGCATGGGCCTCCGGGGTTGACGCCGTCATCACTGCCTACGGCGACGCCGGGTCTTGTTCCCTGTTTTTGGCAAAAAACGCCGCTTTCTTTGAAAAACAGGGCAAACCCACGGTAGACCTTCTCTGCCGGTCCTTTCAAAATTCCTCCAAACGGGGCGCCGCCTCCCAGGGGGTGCCCGGCCTGCGGCTGGTAGAGATGTCCTTTGGCGATCTGTCGGGCGAGAAGGTCATCGACGACGCGCTGCTCGAGCGGGTCGTCCGCCCTGAGGTACGCCGGGTGACCGACCAAATTGCCGCCGCGCTGACGGCCCCGCTCACCGAGGAGGAGGCCCGCCCGACCCGGGCCCGGGATTATTCCAGCTATACCTTTACCGGTACCCTTCAGGAGGTCAACGACCAATTCTACAAGCTGGGCTGGACCACCGGCCTGCCGATCGTCCCTCCCACCCGTGAGGCCGTGGATGAGATGCTGACCGGCACCGATCTGTCCCCCGACACGGTTCTGGGAACGATTCCCCCCATGAACGGCATCGCCACGGTGGAAAAGGTGGCCGTCAATGCGGTCATGGCCGGGTGTCTGCCCACTTATCTGCCGGTCATTCTTGCGGCCGTCCGGGGCATGCTGGCGCCCAACATCCAGCTGTGCGGCTGGACCTGCTCCAACGCCAACTGGATGCCGTTCACCTTTGTCAACGGCAGGGTCGCAAAGGACATCCACCTTCACAGCGGCCGGGCCGTCCTCAGCCCCTATTACAAGCCCAACACCGCCATCCCGCGGGCGCTGGCCTACATCACCATGAATATCGGCGGCGTGCGCCAGGGGATGGAGGACATGTCCGCCATGGGCACGGTGGGGCGCGGCGGCGTATGCATCGCGGAAAACGAAGCGCAGAGCCCCTGGGAACCGCTCCAGACCCGGTACGGCTTTACGGCGGAGGACTCCACCGTTACCATGTTCTGGCCGGCCGATGTGCAGACGCTGGGCGGAGGCGGTCTGGGCGGAGCGTTCACGCCGGAGAGCTTCCTCAAGAGCATGTGCCAGGTCAAGGCCTTCGGCTGGTGGACCGGCGGGGTGTTTATTCTCTCCCCCGAGATTGCCGCCATGTTTGCCCAGGCGGGCTGGACCAAGCAGCGCATTCTGGATTATGTGGTGGAATACAACCGCGTCCCCGCCGACGAGTGGAACCTGCGCTGGCTGGTGGAGAGCAACCATGAGCCCCGCAAGGACGGAGGCATTCCGGTGGAGACGCCCCTGGACGGCAGCTACTCCGCCCGGCGGTTTTGGAACGATGCGCACATGTTCATCGTGGTGGCGGGCGCCCAGTGGGGCGTGGCGGTCACCGGCGGCGGCGATCACGGCGGCCCATCCTGCACCAAAGTGGAGCTGCCAAAAAACTGGGACAGTTTAGTGGCGCGTTATCGGGACATCGTCCCGCGCTATCTGGATTACTAACAAGGAGGGAACGCATTGGAACACAAGGAAATGGAAGCGCTGCTCCAATCCTGCCAAAGGGAGCTGGAGCGTCTTCAGGCGGTCAACGAGATCCAGAAGATCATGGGCCGCTACGAGGTGGTACACAATCCCCTGACGATGTGGCGCACCCCAATCGACTGCTTTGCGCTGACCATGCCGGACGTATCCATGGAGGTATCCGACTGGGGCGTCTGGGTGGGCGCCGAGGCGGTCCAGTATCTGTTCGGCACCGTCATGAAGGAGGAGCCGGTGGGCACCATGTTCATCCACACCCTGGCCACCCCGGTCATCGAGGTGGCGGGAGACGGTCAGACCGCAAAGGGCACCTGGCACTCCCCGGGCTTCGAGACTCAGGTCGACGCGCAGCGCGTCCCGCACGGTTTCTGGTGCTGGGGCAGCTATAGCGTGGATTTCATCAAGGAAAACGGTGCCTGGAAGATCTGGCATATGAAGTGGTGGCGCACCTTCCGCTGCGATTACTACAAGAGCTGGACCGACTGCTGGCAGGACATCATGACCGGCCCCCCGAAACGGCATCAGTTCCAGACGGAGCCCATCACGTTCTTCCACCCCTACGACACGCTCACCGCGCGGGAGCCTTTCCCGGTCAATCCCAAGCCCTACGAGACCTATACGGGTACCATGATGGACTGGGCCATGGGGGAATTTAAGGACGAGTATTTCCCCGGCGACACCGCCACCAGCAAGTTTGAATTTGCCCATGGCAAAAAGCCCGGCGTCATTGAAAACAACCCCTCGGCGGACCTGTGAGCGCCAAATATGCCTGTGTGGGAAATACGGGTATAGACGGTCCCTTCGACTTGACGTACAATAGAAAACGCGACGGATGATTGGAAAGGAGAACAATATGAAAAAGATTCTGAGTTTAGTCCTTGCGCTGGGAATGATCTTTTCCTTAGCCGCATGCAGCGGCGGCGGCGAATCGGGCGGCAGTACCGCTGCAGATGACGGTCAGATTTACGAATTCAAGCTGAGCATTATGAATGCCGACCAGCCCTTTATGGAGGATTTCCCTGCCCTTGTGGAAGAAAAAACCGGCGGCCGCATTCAGATTACCCTCTATGATATGAGCAGCCTTGGTACTGCCGCAGACGCCCTGGCGATGACGCGAAACGGGACGGTTGAGATGTACTTTAATGCCGCGGCCCAGACGGCCGGCGAGTTCCCTGTGGCGGATATCGTACAGGTCCCCTTCCTTGCCTCCAACCCCAGCACGGTCAGTGAAATTATTTATTCTCTCTACTATGAAGGCTATCTGGACGAGTTTAACAACGAGACGGTTCCGCTGATGTTCGCGCCGACCGATATGCAGATGCTGGCGGTCAAGAACAGCAAAATCGAGAGCATGGGCTCTTTCAATGGGTTAAAGCTGCGGGCGGTCTCCGGTATCGCGGTGGATATGCTTGAGTCTTTCGGCTCTTCTGCTGTGGCAATGCCGATGTCCGACGTGTACCTGTCCCTGGACCGCGGCATTGTTGACGGGGCCATGACCAGCCCCCATCTGATGCAGGTCAATGCGCTGTATGACGTCTTGGACTACATCATGGAATACCCCGTCCATGGCGGCCTGCTGTTTTTGGCTATGAACGAGGATGCGTACAACAGCCTTCCGGACAGTCTGAAGCTCTCGCTCATGGAAGCCTGCGAAGAGCAGCGTTACCGTGTCATCAACAAAGTACAGCAGACCTATTCCGACGGCATCGAGGCCTGCGTGGCAGGCGGTATGGAGCTGTACTCCATTACGCCGGAGTTCCAGCAGGAGCTGCAGGACGCTGTGGCGCCCCTGCGCGAACAATTTGTGACAGGCCTGAACTCCGCCGGTCACGACGGTACTGCAATCATGGATCTGACCGAACGGGTCATCGAGCGCTGCGAATACAACCTTAAATAAGTCCCGACATGCCGATATGGGCCTCGGCCATTCATATCCGAACGGCCGGGGCCCCATTTAGGAGACATGCTATGAAAAAAATGTTGATTATGGCGGCAAAGGCCGTACATATGGTTAGCAATCTGTTTGCCTGGATCTCCGCAGCGGTCCTCTTCTTTATGGCATCGGTCAGCTTTGTGGATGTAATCGGCCGCTATTTTTTCCACCATCCTTTAACGGGCGCCCAAGAGATTATTGAGGTTTCCATGTCGATTTTTGTGTATACCGGCCTGGCCCTGGCCATCAAGCTGCGCCGCTGTATTGCGGTTCCGGTCATCGTGGAGCGGCTTTCGCCCCGTATCCAGCTTCTGGTGACCGCTGTTGGAAATGCACTTTGCTGCGGAATGAGCGGTCTGTTGATCTGGCAGCTGGCGCTCTCCTCCGCAAAGCAGCTGGCCCGTTCCAGTGTGGGAACGCCTGTGCTCAAGATCCCTTACGGCCCCTTTTATGCGATCGCTCTGGTCGGATATGTTCTTATTGCCTTAGAGCTGCTGATCCTAGTCATAACCGACCTGCACGATTTCATCTGCTGGAATAGCACGCGTAATGCCGGCGTTACCGGAGAGGAGGGAACTGAGACGTGCAAATGACGACGATCGCCGGTATCGTGGGTATCTTACTGATGCTCATTTTGATGTTTGCCGGCGTAAACCTCGCCTTCTCCTTCTTTATTTCCGGCTTTATCGGCGTGGTCATGATCTTGGGATTTGGCGGCGGTCTGACTTATCTGCAGACGATTCCGGTTACAACCGCCATGTCTTACTCCCTCGCAGTCTTGCCCATGTTTATGCTGATGGGTGATTTTGCGGTAATGGGAGCACTGACTACGGACGCATACGGTGCTGCCCGCAAGTGGTTTGGGCGCCTGCCCGGCGGCTTGGCCATCACAAGCACTGTGGCCAGTGCGATTTTTGGAGCTATCTGTGGTTCCGGGCAAGCGACGGCAATGGTCATGAGTCAAGTCGCATGGCCTGAAATGAAGCGGTATGGCTATGAGCCCAAGCTGGGTCTGTGTTCCATTGCCGCCGCCGGCCCTCTCGCGATTCTGATTCCGCCCAGTACGCCGATCATCATTTACGGCATCCTGGCCCAGACCTCCGTTGGCAAGCTCTTTATGGCCGGATGGCTGCCTGGAATCCTTTTGACCCTCCTGCTGTGTATCACCACGGCCGTTTTAGTCAAACTCAGACCCGCTTGGGCCCCGCGCGCAGAGAAGACGACTCTGCCGGAAAAGCTTCGTTCCTTAAAAGCCGCTTGGCCGATCCTTCTTTTGGTCGTCTTTATCATGGTGTGCATCTGGGGCGGCATTACCACGGTGAATGAGGCGGCCGGCATCAGTGTTATCGTCTGCCTTATTATCGTGATCTGCAAGCACCGCGCCGGAGGAAAAAAGATCCTGCAGACGTTAAAGGAGAGCGCCGTACAGGCCTCCGGCCTGTTCTTCATGTTTATCGGCATTCAGCTGTTTAATGCTTTCATGGGGCTGTCCAAGCTCCCCGCCATGCTCTCCTCCTGGGTCACCGGCCTGGCGCTCCCCCCCATGGCCATCATATGGGTCATCGTAATCATCTATCTGGTCCTGGGCTGCTTTATCGACACCCCTGTCATCATGATGCTTACCATTCCACTGTTTGCGCCTGCGGTCTCCGCGCTCGGGTTCGACCTGGTCTGGTTCGGCATTCTGTCTACCATGTGCGTGGCGCTGGGCTCCATTACTCCGCCCGTCGGCATCTGTCTGTTCGTCATCGGGGCCAGAGTAAAGGAAGTACCGCTGATCACATTGATGAAGGGTGTCTGGCCCTATGTCATCGCTACCTTTGCGGCCACGGTTTTGGTCATGTATATCCCCCAGCTTTCTCTGCTTCTGCCCAGTCTAATGTCCTAGCTCGCGCTTATAAGGGCCGGGCGGCGGCCGGAACGGCTGCCGCCCGGCCCTATCCATACGGACTGAAAAAGGATGTGTTATTATGTTCGTTCTGCCGCCCCCCCTTCAGCTTCCCCCCTTGAGCGACGCCGAGACACGCAAGCCGTATTCCAAATACTACTATGAAGGGGCCAAGTCTCCCGCACCGGAAACCATGGCCCAGATCGTCTGGGGTGCGCCGATGGATCCCGCCGACGCCTTGCTGCCCGACCAGGTGGACGCACTTTTGGAGCCGGGTTACCTGCCCCGCGAGAGCGGTTACTGCGTACTTCCCAACGGGGTGGGGTATGCCGCAGCACTGACCAAAATGCCCGGCGTGACCCCTCAGGCAAATAACTGGTGGGGGCCTTGGCACGAGCAGGAAGATCTGCGCTATAAGCTTTGGTGCCCCGGAAGCCACATCCGTGTGGGCCCTTCCTGGGCCCAGGAAAATGTAGGCATGGGTCTGGAGGATTTCTATTTTGTGGGGCGGATGAATCCGGCGCTCTTTGGGTTTGATCTCCGGCGCGTGGCACAGCAAGACGACATCGTTCTTATCCGAGGCTCCAACGGCCTGATCAAACCGGCCCACGGTTCCCCCGCTGACCGGCCGCTTCCTGTTGTCGTTATGCATTATGTCCGGAAGACGCCGGAGGGAATTGAGTACCGCTCCCGCTTTTGGGTGGGGCTCCATTTTCTCAACGGTAAACCTGTCGTTCTCCTAAAAGCAGGGGAGCGTATTTCAGAAGAACGTGCGTACGGCCTTGCCAATCATTGTGCCCATGAGATGGCTACCCTGGCCTATTTACTGCCGCGGCTCTATCCTGAATTCGGCGGGACAGAGCGGTAGCCGTCAGAGCCATGGCCCGCCCGTCCTGGCATCTCTCCAGGAATGCCCTCTGTTCTTCCTTTTTGAAAAAGAGCGTGCTGCTGTACTGACGCCGACCGGCTATGGCCTGCGCTTTACGGCTGAGGGGGGGCGCGCCGGACCGGCTGCGCCCTGCCCTGTTCCCGCTCCTGCCGTTCCTCCCCGCGGACCTTCTTCGGAGCAAGAGGCCCCATAAGCCTCCGACCGTTTCCTCCCCTTTTTCCGCGGTTTCTCTTGGCAGATTCTCCCGTTTGTGCTATGCTAGGGCTAAGGAAGGGAGGTCTGCCCCATGATGAAAAACGAGGCCTTTGTTCATCTGACCGATGCCCTGCCCCCCGATATTGCCCGCCGGAAGGCCATGGGTGACCTGGAGGGGGCCAAACGTCTGATCGACCTGCGTCTGTCCGCCGCCGGGCAGCCCGAGCTGGCGGAACGCCTGATGGTAGAACGGCTGCGGTTGGAACGTCTGCCCCGCGACTACCCCTACGACCGTGCCCAGGCCCTGACCATGATCCGTGCCGAATGGCCCGGCTGCTCCGAGGAACAATTTGACGGGTTGGTGGATGCCGGGCGCATTGACTGGCGTATGATCGGCTCCGTTCCCCACTATCACGAGCGGTTTTTGGAGTCTTTGCGCCTCTACCCCGCCCAGGCCCCCGGCCTGCACCAGGAGCACACGGACCAGACGGAGCGGGAGCTGACGCTGGAGCGGCTGCGCGATGCGGGCGCCCTTACCGCGCGCATCACGCTGCGCGCCGGTATCCGTGCCCGGACCGATCCGGCGGGACGGGAGGTCCAGGCGTGGCTGCCCATTCCCGCCGCCTGTCCCCAGCAGAGCGAGATCCAGATCCTGGACGCCACACCCGGCGGGGTGTGCGCCCCGGAGGACGCGCCGCAGCGTACGATCTGGTGGAAGAGCCGCGGACGGGACGCCTTTACGGTCACCTACCGGTATCTCCACCGGGCGGTTTACATCGACCCCCTGACCATCCGTCCCAGCCGGGTCCAGCCCTCCTTCGACCTGGAGGAGCAGTGGCCCCATGTGGTCTTTACCCCCTACCTGCGCGCGCTGGCCGAGCGCCTGACGGACGGCCTGTCCTCTCCTGTTGAAAAGGCCAGGTCCCTCTACGACTATGTAACGGGCTATGTCGACTACCGCTATCAGCCCGCCTACCTGCAGCTGGACGACATTGCCGACACCTGCGCCCGGGAACTGCGGGGGGACTGCGGCGTGTTCGCTCTGCTGTTCATCACCCTGTGCCGCATCGTGGGCATCCCCGCCCGGTGGCAGAGCGGCCTTGCGGTCCGCCCCGACTCCGTCGGCCCCCACGACTGGGCCATGTTCTATATCGCCCCCCACGGCTGGCTGTGGGCCGACTGCTCCTACGGCTCCTCCGCCCGCCGTCAGGGCCAGGTGCAGCGCCGCCGGCACTATTTCGGCAATCTGGACCCCTGGCGGATGGTGGCCAACAGCGAGTTTTACGCCCCCCTCACCCCGCCCATGCCCGGCTGGCGGCAGGACCCCTATGACAATCAGCGGGGGGAATTGATGGTAGACGGACGCGGCCTGGACGACCCGGAGCGCGAGTGTACCCAGGAGCTGCTGTCGTTTGAACTGCTGTGACCAGACGGTCCCGCCCGATCCATCGTTTCCCCGCGGGAACGCCCCGCAGCGGGCGCCCCAATGCGGCTTTTTCCCCTTGGAGGCACGCTTACGCGGCCATGCAGATTGCATGGCCGCGTTTTTTCGCGCCAAAATTTTACTTGACATTTCCCGGAAACCTGCTACAATATCTCTTAAATTATTTTAGTTAAATAATTTTAATTAAAATAATTTATATTTCTAGAACTGGTTTTCAAAACAAGAAAGGAGCTTTTCCCTATGTTTGAGCAGATACGTAATATCATCGCGGAGACGCTGAGCTGCGATCTGGAGGCCGTCACCCCCGAGGCGGACCTGGCGGAAGACCTGGAGGCGGACTCCCTGGACGCCGTGGAGCTGAACATGGCCATCGAGGAGGCCCTGGGCGTGTCCATCCCCGACGAGGAGCTGAAAAATGTGAAGACCGTGGGCGATATCGTCCGTTATCTGGAGGCCCACCAGGAGTAAGCCATGGACATGCAGCAAGTGTTCACCCTGATGGAGCGTTTTGCCGCCTCCCCCCTGACCGGGCTGGAGGTAGCGCTGGAAGGAGGGCGCGTCAAGCTGGAAAAGAGCGCCGGCGCAGGCCCCGCTTCCGCCGCGCCCGCGTCCTCTGCTCCGCTGCAGGCCCAGCTTCATGCGCCCGCTCCGGCGCCGGAGCTCCCCGGCTGCCTGATCACCGCCCCGCTGGTGGGCACCTTTTATGCCGCCCCGGCGCCGGGGGAGGCTCCCTTCGCCCCGGTGGGCGCCTCCGTGCGCAAGGGCGGAACCGTATGCGTGCTGGAGGCCATGAAGATGATGAGCCAGGTGCCCGCGCCCTTCGATTGCGTCATTGAGGAAGTCCTGCGGAAGGACGGGGAGCTGGCGGAGTTCGGCGCCCCCCTGTTCCGCGTCCGGGAGCTTTGAGATGTTCCGGCGGGTACTCATCGCCAACCGGGGCGAAATCGCGGTGCGGATCATCCGGGCCTGCCGGGAGCTGGACATCGAGACGGTGGCCGTCCATTCCACCGCCGACGCCGGGGCGCTGCACGTACAGCTGGCCACTCAGTCGGTGTGCGTGGGCCCGCCCCGCGCTGCGGAGAGCTATCTGAACCTGTCCGCCCTCCTCACCGCAGCCCTGGAGACCGGCTGCGACGCGATCCACCCGGGCTACGGCTTTCTGTCGGAGAACCCGGAGTTTGCCGACCTCTGCGCCAAGTGCGACCTGTGCTTTATCGGCCCGCCCGGGGATGTGATCCGTCAGATGGGCAGCAAGGCCGCCGCGCGGACGCTGATGCGGCAGAGCGGCGTGCCGGTCGTCCCCGGTTCGGACGGGCCGGTGGCTGACGCCGCGCAGGCCGCCGCGGCCGCCGCCGCAGTGGGTTATCCCGTGCTGGTAAAGGCCTCTGCCGGAGGGGGCGGCCGCGGGATGCGGCGGGTGGATTCCCCGGAGCAGATGGACGCGCTCTTTGCCGCCGCCCGGGGCGAGGCCGAGGCCTGCTTCGGCGACGGCGCGCTGTATGTGGAAAAGCTGATCCAGGCGCCCCGGCACATCGAGTTCCAGATCCTGGCCGACGCCCACGGAAATGTGGTGCATCTGGGGGAGCGGGACTGTTCCATCCAGCGAAAAAATCAAAAACTCATCGAGGAGTCCCCCTCCCGTGCGCTGGACGAGGCCCTGCGCGGAAGCATGGGCGCGGCCGCCGTGGCCGCCGCCCGGGCCGCCGGCTACCGCAGCGCCGGGACGGTGGAGTTCGTCCTGGACCGGACGGGTCATTTTTATTTTATCGAGATGAATACCCGCATCCAGGTGGAGCACCCGGTGACCGAGGCCGTCACGGGCGTGGACCTGGTGCGGGAGCAGCTGCGCATCGCCGCGGGGCTGCCGCTGAGCGCGACCCAGGAGCAGCTCAGGCCCTCCGGCCACGCCATGGAGTGCCGCATCAACGCCGAGGACCCCCGCCGGAACTTTGCGCCCGCGCCGGGGCGCACCGCGTTCCTCCACCTGCCCGGCGGTCCCGGCGTGCGGGTGGACACCGCCCTCTTCCCCGGCTATGACCTGCCCCCCTATTACGACTCCCTGGCGGCCAAGCTCATCGTCCACGCCCCCACCCGGCTGGAGTGCATCCGCCGGATGCGCCGGGCGCTGGAGGAGCTGATCATTGAGGGCTACCCCACCACTGCCGACCTGGCCCACCTGATCCTCTACCACCCGGAGTTTGTGAAGGGAACTTACGATACCGGCTTTCTGGAACAGCACATGGACGAACTGCTGGCCTGGGCGTGCGGATAAGCCCCGCCCAGGCGGCACCGTTGAACTGCCGCTGTTTTGCAGTCCGTTTGGAGGTACCCCATAGAACAACCCAATTTCATCCAGCGCCGCGCCCGTCTGATCCAGCTCAAGCAGCGGCGGGAGGGCAGGGAGCGGGACGTGCCCCGCCGCAAGCCCTCCAAGGCGGTGTTCGGCAAATGTCCCGCCTGCGGCGGGGTCACGCCCAAGAGCGCGCTGGTCCGCTCGCTGTACGTCTGCCCCGCCTGCGGGTACCACCACCCCATCGGGGCCTATCTGCGTTTGAGCCTGCTGCTGGATTCCCACAGCTTCCGGGAGCTGGACGAAAAGCTGACCGCCGCCAATCCTCTGGACTTTCCCGGTTATGAGGAGAAGCTCCGCGCCGCCCGCCGCTCCACCGGCCTTGCGGAGGCGCTGGTCACCGCCCGCGGAATGATCGACGGCCGCAGCGTGGTGGCCGCCGTGCTGGACAGTCAGTTTCTGATGGGCAGCATGGGCGCGGCGGTGGGAGAAAAGCTTACCCGCGCCGTCGAGTACGCCGGGCGCACCCGCCGCCCCCTCATCATCTGCTCCGCCAGCGGCGGGGCCCGGATGCAGGAGGGCATCGTGTCCCTGATGCAGATGGCCAAGACCTCCGCGGCCCTGGCCCGGTTTTCTCAGGCGGGCGGGCTGTACATTTCCATCCTCACCCACCCCACCACCGGCGGCGTGACCGCCTCCTTTGCCTCCCTGGGGGACTACAACCTGGCCGAGCCGGGGGCGCTGATCGGTTTTGCCGGTCCCCGGGTGATCCAGCAGACCATCGGTCAGACCCTGCCCGAGGGCTTCCAGCGCTCGGAATACCTGCAGGAGCACGGCTTTTTGGACCAGATCGTCCCCCGCGCCCAGCTGCGGGCGGCCCTTGTCCGGCTGCTGCGCCTGCATGGAAAGGAGGCGCGCGCCCATGGCGGATAAAACGCCCGCGCAGCGGGTCGCGCTGGCCCGCCATGCGGGGCGGCCCGGCACGGCGGACTACATCGCCGCGCTGTTCACCGACTTTTTTGAATGCCGGGGCGACCGGCAATGCCGGGAGGACGCCAGCATTCTGGGCGGCGTGGCCCTGTACCACGGCCGTCCCGTCACGGTAGTGGGCCACCGCAAGGGCCGCGACCTGAGCGAAAACCTGAAATGCAACTTCGGCATGCCCGGCCCGGAGGGCTACCGGAAGGCCCAGCGGCTCTTCCGCCAGGCGGAAAAATTCGGACGGCCGGTCATCACCTTTGTGGATACTCCCGGAGCTTACCCCGGCCTGGAGGCCGAGGCCCGGGGCCAGGGGGAGGCCATCGCCTCCTGCCTGTCCCTGCTCTCCACGCTGGAGGTGCCGGTCCTCTGCGTCATTACCGGGGAGGGGGGCAGCGGCGGCGCGCTGGCCCTCGCCGTGGCCAACCGGGTACTGATGCTGGAAAACGCGATCTACTCCGTCCTCTCGCCGGAGGGCTTTGCCTCCATCCTGTGGAAGGACGCCGGGCGCAGCGGAGAGGCCGCCGAGGTAATGAAGCTCACGGCTGCCGACCTTTTGTCGCTGGGCGTGATCCACGAGATCCTCCCCGAACCCGAGGGGGGCGCCCATCTGGACCCGGCGGCCGCGTTTGCCACGGTGGACCGCGCCCTCTCCCGGCACCTGCGTCAGGTGGAGCGGGAAGGGCATTTCGCCGCCCGGCGCTATGAAACATTCCGGAGGATCGGATCATGAAGGGCCTTCGCATCTGCGCGACCGGCCGGGCGCTGCCCCGGCAGATCGTCACCAATGACGCGCTCTCCCGCCGGGTGGATACCAGCGACGCCTGGATCGCCTCCCGCACCGGCATCCGGGAGCGGCGCTTCTGCTGCGGGGATGAGACGGCGGCCTCCCTGGCCGCGGACGCCGCCCGGCTGGCGCTGGAGCGGGCCGGAGCGGACCCCGGACAGCTGTGCGCCTGTATCACCGCCACCGTCACGCCCGACTACGCCTCCCCCTCGGTCTCCTGCCTGGTCCAGCAGCGGCTGGGCCTGCCGGAGGAACTGGCCTGCTTTGACCTGAGCGCGGGCTGCACCGGCTTTATTTACGCGCTGCAGGCGGCCCGGGGGCTGCTGCTGCAGGACGCGCGCCCCTACGCACTGGTCATCGGGGCCGAGCAGCTCAGCCGCATTACGGACTTCACCGACCGGAACACCTGCGTCCTTTTCGGCGACGGAGCCGGGGCGGCGGTGGTCACCCTGGATCAGGTCCCCTACGCCTGCACCCTGGGCAGCCGGGGCGACGCGGCCCCGCTGTGGATCGAAGGCCCCGGACCGGCGCACCCCGTCATCCACATGGACGGCCAGGCTGTGTTCCGCTTCGCCGTGGAGGCCCTGCCCCGCTGCGTGCGCACCCTGCTGGAGCAGTCCGCCCTGCGTGGGGAGGAGATCGACTGGTTTGTGCCCCACCAGGCCAACGCCCGCATCGTCTCCGCCGCCGCCCGGCGGCTGGGCCTTCCGCTGGAGCGGTTTTATCAGAACATGGACCGCTACGGCAACACCTCCGCGGCCAGCATCCCCATTGCCCTGGACGAGATGGCCCGGACGGGCCTGCTGCGCGCCGGGCAGAAGGTGATCTGCGCGGGCTTCGGCGCGGGGCTCACCTGGGGCGGGGTCCTGCTGACGCTCTAAAGAGGCGGCTTTTCGGGGGCCGTTCGTCTTATGCCGCGGGCCGCCCCGGCGCTATTCCGCGCGTGTCTGCGCGCGTATTCTTGTGAGGCTGACAATGAACTTAAACGAACTTTTGGGGACGGAATTTCCCCTGATCCAGGGCGGCATGGCCAACATCGCCACCGCCCCCTTCGCCGCCGCCGTCTCCAACGCCGGCGGTATGGGCCTGATCGGCGGGGGCGGCATGGACGCCGACGCCTTTCGGGCGCAGATCCGCCTCTGCCGCCGCCTGACCGACCAGCCCTTCGGCGTGAACATCATGCTCATGCACCCCCAGGCCGGGGCCATGGCCCAGATCGCCGCGGAGGAGCACGTAGGCTTCATCACCACCGGGGCGGGCAACCCAGCCCCCTACCTTCCCCTGTGGAAGCAGGCCGGGGCCAAGGTCTTCCCCGTGGTGGCGGCGGTGGCGCTGGCCAAGCTGGTGGAGCGGGCCGGGGCGGACGGCGTCATTGCCGAGGGCACCGAGTCCGGCGGCCACGTAGGCGAGGCCGCCACCATGGCCCTGGTGCCCCAGGTGTGCGACGCGGTGTCCATCCCCGTGGTGGCCGCCGGCGGCATTGCGGACGCCCGCCAGCTGCTGGCCGCCTTCGCCCTGGGCGCCTGCGGCGCTCAGCTGGGCACCTGCCTGCTGGTCAGCGCGGAGTGCCCTATCCACGCCAACTACAAGCAGGCCCTGCTCAAGGCCCGGGACAGCTCCACCACCGTGACCGGGCGCATTGGGGGCACGCCCGTGCGTCTTTTGAAAAACCAGATGGCACGGGACTATCTGGCCCGGGAAAAGGCCGGCGCCGGCACGGAAGAGCTGGAGCGGTTCACGCTGGGCAGCCTGCGCCGGGCGGTCTTCGACGGGGACACCCGCACCGGCAGCCTCATGGCGGGGCAGGTGGCGGGCATGCTCCGGGAGATCCGCCCCCTGCGCGCCATTTTCGAAGACCTGTGGCACGGCTGCCGGGAGCGGCTGTCCGCGCTGGAGCAGGAGGTGCGCTGAGATGAAGCTGGCTTTTCTCTACGCCGGCCAGGGCAGCCAGCACGCGGGCATGGGGGCCGACCTGTATGCGGCCTACCCCGCGTTCCGGGCGGTATTCGACGCCGCTCCGGCAGACCTTGCGTTAAAGGAGCTGTGCTTTTTCGGGCCGGAGGAACGGCTGGGGCAGACCCAGCACACCCAGCCCTGCATGGTGGCCTTTGCCGCGGGGATGACCGCTCTGCTCCGGGAGAGGGGCATCCGTCCGGATTACGCCGCGGGCCTGAGTCTGGGCGAATATTCCGCCCTCCACGCCGCCGGGGTGTTTGACGCCCAGACCGCCATCGGTCTGGTCCGCTTCCGGGGCCGGGCCATGGAGCAGGCGGCCCGGGGCCGCCCGGGGACCATGGCGGCCGTGCTCAAGCTGGACCGTTCCGCTCTGCAGCAGGTCTGCGCGGCGGCCCAGGCCTGCGGCACGGTATCCATCGCCAACTACAACTGTCCCGGCCAGTTGGTCATCGGCGGGGACGCGGCGGCGGTGGAACGGGCCTGCGTGCTGGCCCTGCAGGCCGGAGCCAGGCGCTGCCAGCCGCTGCGGGTCTCGGGCGCATTTCACACCTCCCTGATGGCCCCCGCAGGGGACGCGCTGCGGGAACGGTTTCGCTCCCTCCGCTTCGGCCCCATGGCGTTTCCGGTGCTCTTCAATTGTACCGGCGACTGTCTCCGCCCCGGCCAAAGCATTCCCGACCTGCTGGAGCGGCAGGTGCAGAGCAGCGTCTACCTGGAGGACACCATCCGCCGTCTGGAGGCGCTGGGGGTGGACACCGTCCTGGAGATCGGCCCCGGCCGGGTCCTCTCCGGCTTTGTGAAAAAGGCCGCCCCCTCCATCCGCACGCTGGCGGTGGAGACGGCGGACGAACTGGAGGCGGCGGTGGCCGCCCTGAAAGGAGCATCCACATGCGTTTAACCGGGAAAACCGCGCTGGTCACCGGCGGCAGCCGCGGCATCGGGCGGGCCATCTGTCTGGAGCTGGCCCGGCAGGGGGCCAGCGTGGCCGTCAACTATTCCGGCAGCGCCGGCGCCGCCGAACAAACGGTCCAGGCATGCCGCGCCGTGGGCGCGCAGGCCTTCGCCCTTCAGGCCGACGTGGCCAGCTCCGCCGCCTGTCAGGCTATGCTGCAGGCGGTGCTGGAGCGCTTCGGCCGGTTGGACATTCTGGTCTGCAACGCCGGAGTGGCCCGGGACGAGCTGATGCTGCGCCTGCGGGAGGAGGACTTCGACACGGTGATAAACACCAACCTGAAGGGCACCTTCCTCTGCATGAAGGCCGCCTGCCGCCCCATGGTAAAGCAGCGCTGCGGCCGCATCGTGGCGGTCAGCAGCGTGGTGGGGCTGCGAGGCAACCCCGGCCAGACCAACTACGCCGCCAGCAAGGCGGGCCTCATCGGCCTGGGCAAATCGCTTGCAAAGGAGCTGGCCAGCCGGGACGTCACGGTCAATCTGGTGGCCCCCGGCCTGATCGACACAGATATGACCGCCGCGCTGCCCGAAGCGGCCCGGGCCGCCCTGCTCGCCTCCATTCCCATGGGCCGTATGGGCGCGGCAGAGGACGTAGCCAGGGCCGTGGCCTTTCTGGCCAGCGACGAGGCGGCCTACATCACTGGGCAGGTCCTCTGCGTGGACGGAGGCATGGCCGTTTAAGGCACACGCCGCGCGCCTTGGGCGCGCAGCCGACAGGCTCTTCGGCAGGCCGCCGGGGAGCCGTCTGAAAAGGAGATTGACTATGGAAAAACGACGGGTCGTGATCACCGGCGCGGGGGCGCTGACCCCCATCGGCCGCAATGCCCCGGAGAGCTGGGCCGCCGCCCGCGCCGGTGTATGCGGCGTGGCCCCCATCACCCTGTATGACGCCGGCAGACAGAAGGTCCGCCTGGCCGCCGAGGTCAAGCATTTTGTCCCCGAAGACTGCATCGACAAACGGGACGTCCGCAAGCTGGACCGCTTTGCCCAGTTTGCCCTGGCCGCCGCCGCCGAGGCCATGACCGCCAGCGGCCTGAACGCGGAGCGGGAGGACCCGGCCCGCTGCGGTGTGCTGGTCTCCAGCGGCATCGGCGGTCTGTCCACCCTGGAGCGGGAAATCCAAAAGGGCGTGGAAAAGGGCTTCGAGCGCATTTCCCCCTTCTACATCCCCATGACCATCACCAATCTGGCGGCGGGGCACATCGCCATCCGGTACGGCTTTCAGGGCATGTGCGCCTGTCCGGCGGCCGCCTGCGCGGGCGGCTCCAACGCCGTGGGCGACGCCTTCCGCCACATTCGGGACGGCTATGCCGAGGTGATGCTCTGCGGCGGAGCGGAGGCGGCTATCACTCCCTCCGGCATCGGCGGCTTCACCTCCATGCATGCGCTGACCCTCTGCCCCGACCCGGAGCGTGCCTCGATCCCCTTCGACGCGGAGCGCTCCGGCTTCGTGATGGGAGAGGGGGCGGGCATCCTGCTGTTGGAGGAGCTCTCCCATGCACAGCGGCGCGGGGCCGATATCCTGGCCGAGGTGGTCGGATACGGCGCCACCTGTGACGCACACCACATCACAGCCCCCGCCCCGGGCGGAGCGGGAGCCGCCGCCTGCATGCGCGCCGCCCTGGCGGATGCCGGGATCGCTCCGGAGCAGGTGGGCTATCTCAACGCACACGGCACCTCCACCCCGCTCAACGACGCCTGCGAGACCGCCGCTATCAAAGCCGCCTTCGGCCCTCACGCCCGGCGCCTGGCCATCAGCTCCACCAAATCCATGACCGGCCATCTGCTGGGGGCCTCCGGCGCCGTGGAGGCGCTCTTTACCGCCCTGGCCCTGCGGGACGGCTTCCTCCCCCCCACCATCCACTATCAGAAGCCCGACCCGGCCTGCGATCTGGACGTAGTGCCAAACGCCGGATGGGCGGCCGGGGTGGAATACGCCATGTCCAACTCGCTGGGGTTCGGCGGCCACAACGTCAGCCTGCTGCTGCGGCGCTGGGAGGGATGCGCATGGAACTGAACACGGTCCAGATCATGGACATCCTGCCCCACCGGCCGCCCTTTCTGCTGGTGGACCGCATCACCGATTACGAACCCGGCGTGTGGGCAAGGGGGTACAAATGCGTCGCCCTGGACGAGCCCTTTTTTGCCGGGCACTTCCCCGGCCGCCCGATCCTGCCGGGGGTGCTCATTCTGGAGGCTCTGGCCCAGACCGGCGCGGTGGCCGCCCTGTCTCTGCCGGAAAACCGGGGAAAGCTGGCGTTCTTCGGCGGAGTAAAGCGCTGCCGCTTCCGGCGGCAGGTGGTCCCCGGCGACGTGCTGGAGCTCTCCTGCACGCTGGTGGAGCAGCGGGGCGGCGTGGGCTTCGGCAAGGCGGAGGCCAGGGTGGCGGGCAAGCTTGCCTGTCAGGCGGAGCTGACCTTTGCCGTCGGCTGACTTGCCGGATGGGCCGCAATCTGCTATACTGTGCTGGAACGAAGCAGATCAGAGGAGTGTGGCATATGCTGGAGGCAGCCTTCAACCAGGTATACACCAAGTTCAAGCTGCATTTTTACCGGGCGGTCTTCGCCCGCTTTCAGAAGCGGGAGGCCAGCCTCACCACGGTGGAGACCTTCTGCATGGAGATCATCATGGCCCTGGGCAAGCCCACCATCAACGAATTCTCCCGCTTTGTGGCGATCTCGCCCCCAAACGCCGCCTATAAGGTCAACAGTCTGATCCAGAAGGGGTATGTCCGCAAGGTCCAGTCCCCCGACGACAAGCGCGAGTACCATCTGGAAGTCACCCAAAAGTATATCGACTACTACAACATCAGTTACCGATATCTGAACACGGTGATGGGCCGGATCCAGGAGCGTTTTTCTCCCGAGGAAGCCGCCAAGCTGGAGGAGATGCTCACCATCGTCTCGGCGGAACTGATGCCCGAGATCCCCCTCCCCCCCGCCGCTGCGGAATAGCGCATAACGCAGCCGCCCGCCTTCCATCGGAAGGCGGGCGGCCCAGGCTGTCAAAAAACCCTCCTGGAGAAGAGCCTCGCAGAGTTCCGTCGTCCGCAGACGACGGAAGGAAATAAAACTCCGTCATTTTCGGCGACACGTGCGTCGGAAATGACACCTCTCATGACGGACAGGGCGACTTTTCTGAAAGAATCGAGCCCTGTCCGTCATGCATCCCTCTGTCGAAAAAGGCC
>CDZT01053903.1_pt1 | contig 67251 bp, 65 predicted proteins | sample 557531 | NCBI WGS metagenome assembly CDZT01 (sample SAMEA3182066, study PRJEB8094) | gut metagenome | biome: human; feature: gut; material: Stool; isolation source: human stools | place: Canada | collected 2013-03-05
CCGTACCTTCCACCACAAGCTTGTGCAGGCGGGCATGACGCAGAGTATGTCCCGCGTGGCGCATTGCATTGATAACGGCCCGATGGAGGGCTTCTGGGGCATCCTGAAACGGGAACGCTATTACGGCAGACGGTTCACCAGCAAGCACGAGCTTGTTCAGATGATCCAGCAGTATATTCGCTATTACAACACGAGACGTGTTCAGCGTAATCTGGGCGTCCTGACGCCGATGGAAAAGCATGCGCGTTGCCTCGCCGCATAAAAAGCGGCCAGCAGCGCTCGGCTGCTGACCGGAAAAACTTTATATTTTTTCTCTGTCCTCTTGACGGGGTGCGGTTCAGTTCGGCGGGGCTGGCGGAATCATAATTTCTGCTGCGAAAGCCAGATGTCCATGATGAGGCCGTGCGGCAGGAGCTTCACGAGCGCCATCTGGAGCCTCGCGACGAAGCCATACTTGCTCACATCCTTGCCGCGCTTTGCGTCGCGCCACGCTCTTGCCACGATCTGCTGCGGCTCATACATGGCGGCATATTTTTTGACAACAGGCTTTTCCTCGTTCACGACCGCATGGTCAAAGAACTCCGTCTTCGTCCAGAACGGACACACGGCCATGACGGAGATGTCCTTGTCGTCGAGCTCGCGATTTAAGCTCCGGCTGTAGCTCAGAACAAAGGCCTTGCTTGCCGCGTAGACACCGATGTAGGGCACAGGCTGGCAGGCGGCGACGGAGGCGATGTTGATAATCTGCGCGCCTGCGTGCATGTAGGGGATTGTCAGCTGGCACATAGCCATGAGCGCCTCGCAGTTGAGGTCGACCATGTTGAGATTCTGCGCAAGGGGTGTCTCGCAGGCGGCCTGGAACTTGCCGTAGCCGCTGCAATTGACGAGCAGCGAGACGTTTGCCTGCGCGTTTTCGAGCAGCTCTTCATAGTGCCGGAAGCTTTCGCGGTCGGTCAGATCCAGCGCGATCGGACGCACGGGGAAGGGGACCGTCTCCTGCAGGCTCTCGAGCCGGTCGAGGCGGCGGGCGATGACCCAGACCTCGTCGAACGTGTCGTAGGTGTTGATCGTCTCAGCAAAGACCTTGCCCATGCCGCTGGACGCGCCGGTAATGATGGCGATTTTTTTCATATTGTAAGACTCCTTTCGGAAGATTGCGTCTGGAAAAGTGCCGTAAATTACGGAGATTTCATAAGTATACCACACAAACGAAAGCAATGCAAGTGCACGAACGCCGCCGCGGGTTTGCCGCGGCGGCGTGGAGCGGAGGAATCAGAGCTCGGGGCCCCGGTTGTTGTATCGATTTTGCTGGCCTTGGCTGCCAAATTGGGTCTGCTGATGGAAATCGCCGGGATTGGGCTGGCCATTTGAGCGCTCCCAGCAAATTTGGCGGTAGAAGCTGGCCTGCGCAGCCTCCTGATACGGGCAAAGCCACAGATTGCCGATGCCTGCCGTCAGCGCGCACAGAAGCGCCCAGCCGATGAAGCTGAACTGGAGGCAGAACAACCGCCACTTGTTGCCGCGCATGAGTTCCTTTGAGGCCTTGAGCGCGGCCATTGGGCGCATGCCGGGGTTCTCATAGAGAATGTAGGGCGCCATCGCGTAGCTGTAGGCTGCGATGATACCGGGGATGATGAGCAGCAGCGACCAGAGCACGATGAAAAGGTTCGTCAGGAGGTTCAGCAGGAACCCGTCTCCGAAGCGGCCAAACTGCGAGAACAGATCGGAGAACCGGGCTTCTCTGTGGTCGACGAGGGCGAGGTTAAACTTCGCGTAGCCGAGCTGGACCGTGCCGCCGACGACAAAGCAGACGACTGCGTAAATGGACAGAATCGCAGCGAGGAACACCAGCGCCATCCAGACAAAGTCCGGGATGTAGACAGAAAGATCGTGTTCCTGCACATAGTTTCCGACGGAGCTTCCGACAGAGCTGCTGCCGCTGTCTGCGGAGCTTCCGATGGCGCCGCCGAGCAGCAGAGCGACAAGCCCCGTTCCGACTGCAACGCCCCAGCGCCCGGCAAGCGCCTGCCGCGCAAGCGCGCGAAAATCCTTTGCGTACATAAAAATCCTTCCTTTCTTCTTTTCGGTATTTCTAATTTCTCTTCCAAGATACATTATAGAGAATATGACCGCCTCTTGCAAGCCATGAAGCGCGGCGCGGAGAAAATTAGGAAAAATTAAGAATTTCTGCGCCTTAGATTCAGGAAAAACTGTGTTATACTGAAAGCGTAAAATTTGCCGGGATGGGGGAATGTGCGATGAAACGTACCATCTGTTTGCTGCTTGCGCTGACGCTGCTGTGTGGCCTGACGGCCTGCGCGAAGACTGCGCCGCTGCCGCGGCTTTTTGGTCTGACGGTCTGCACAAAAACCGCGTCGGAGGAATCGCAGATCGTTTTGCAGCCGCAGCAGACGGCGGAAACAGCGCCGGAAGCGCCACCGCAGACAGATGCACCGGAAGCGCAAGCAGAGCCGGAAGCACCCGCGCAGGAAGAAACCGTGTTTCCAATGCCGACAGGCTCCATGTTCGGCCTCACGGGAAGGCAGGCCGTGCTCTTTGACGCGGCAGTCGCGCAGAAATATCCGCGCGAGGATACCACGATCGTGATCCCGAGCCTGCGCGTATACGGTTCTTTCGAAGAGAACGGCAAAACCGTCGTCATCTGTGATCTGCACTACGATTTCTATTGGGATTATACGCAGGAGAACTGGGCGTGGAACGCCGGCGGCATGACAAGCTTTGCGCGGGCGGAGCTGGAGACGCAAAACGGCGCGGAGGTCTGCACGGGCTTTGAAATTCTCCCGGACGGCGAAGGTACATCCTACTGGATCCATGATAACTGCGGCCCGCTTGCCGCGCAGAATGCAGATGGAAATTGGGTGCTGCCCGAGGCGGCAGGAGAGTGGTTCCCGGCGGGAGAAAATTTGCTCCGGACATATCTGGAAGCGCTGGAACAATCAGAGCCGAAGAGATAGAGCACTGGAACGTATTACAAAACGGCCTGCATAGCAGGCCGTTTTGCGTGTTGGAAATTTTTTGCTTTTATGGAAACCCAAAACTATGCGTAGGGGGAGATGCCCACATCGCCCCGGCAAACTGCAACGTTTTTGCGGAAATTTCCGGCGAATTCGTAACTTCTCTTGGGTCGATGTGGGCATCGACCCCTACGAATTGCTTGAAAATTTGTTACATCTTCTCGGGCGCGCTGAAGCCGAGCAGGTCGATGCACGTCTCGAGCACCCGGCGCGTGAGGTCCATCAGCGCGATGTAGCTGGCTTTTCTCTGCTCGTCCGGCTCGGAGATGATCTTCACGTCGTGGTAGAACTTGTTGGCCGCGCCCGCGAGCTCGTAGATATACGCGCAGATCTCATTCGGCGCGGAGTTTTTGTAGCTCGAGGTCAAGCTGTCAGAAAGGCGGGAGAGGACAAGCATGAGGTCCTTCTGCTGGCGGCTTTCGGGCGGGAGGAGCTTGCAGTCCGCCGCGCTGCCGTTGTATTTGGACAGAATCGATTTGATGCGCACAATCGTATAGAGAATGTAGGGGCCCGTGTTTCCCTCGAAGGAGGAGAACCGGTCGAGATCGAAGACGTAGTCTTTTGTAGCAAGATTCGAAAGGTCGCCATATTTGAGCGCGGCCATCGCGATTTTCTTCGCCGTCTCGGGAAGCTCCTCGTCAGACACAGTCTGGTTTTCCTTGATCTTGTCGGTTACATAGTCGGTGATCTCGCGGATCAGAACCTCCAGCCGCATCACGCCGCCCTCGCGCGTTTTGAAGGGCTTGCCGTCTTTGCCGTTCATCGTACCGAAGCCAATATGCGCAAGTTCAGTGGTCGGCGGGACGAGCGCTGCTTTTCTTGCGACGCGGAAGACCTGCTCAAAGTGGAGGCTCTGGCGCTTGTCGGTGAGGTAGAGAATCTTGCCGGGATGGAAATCCTGCTCGCGCTGAACGATGGTGGCAAGATCGGTCGTGGCGTAGAGCGTTGCGCCGTCGGACTTTAACAGGATACAGGGCGGCATTTCCTTCGTGTCCGTCTCCTCCTGCACGGGAACGACGAGCGCGCCGTCCGACTCGACGGCCAGATGCTTGTCCTTTACGATTTCCAGCATCTTGGGGATATATGCCTGCGCGTCCGACTCGCCCAGCCACACGTCGAAGCTGACGTTGAGGTTCGCATAGTTTTTCTTGAGGTCTTCCACGGACACGCGCATGATTTGCTGCCACATGGCGCGGTAGCCGCGCTCGCCCTGCTGAAGAAGATACGTCGCATTGTGCGCCTTTTCGGCAAATTCTGCGTCGACCTTTGAGCGGGCGCTGGCCTCCGGATAGATTTTCTCGAGCTCGGAGATCGTAAACGGCGCTTCTTCCGGATATTCGCCCGTGAAATTGGGGTCAAAGTAGCAGAGCTCGGGGTGCTCCGACTGCACCTGCGCGATGATTAAGCCCATCTGCAGGCCCCAGTCGCCGAGGTGAATGTCGCCGATGACGTGGTTGCCGAAGAAGCGGTAGATGCGCTTGATGGACTCTCCGATGATGGCGCTTCTCAGGTGTCCGACGTGCAAGGGCTTGGCGACGTTCGGCCCGCCGTAGTCAACGACGATGGTCTTGGGGGCCTTGTCCGGCTGCACGCCAAAGTGCTCGGCCAGATTCATCTCGGCAATGTACTGCGCGAGAAATTCGCTCGATAGCCTGAAATTCAGAAAGCCGGGGTTCACAGCCTCGACGCTTTCAAACATCAAAGCGCCCGCCAGCTGCTCTTTGACCGCGCCCGCGATCTGGATGGGCGCTTTGTGATAGACCTTGGCTGCGGGCAGCGCGCCGTTACACTGGTACTCGCAGAGGTCGGGGCGGTTCGAGAGCGTGACCTTGCCGTAGGCGGGGTCGAAGCCCGCTTTTTCGAATGCGCCGGAGACCTCCCGGGAGATCAAATCGATCAGAACGTTCATATTCATACACCTTTCGTATTGGCAATTGCTCATAGATTATATCAGTATACCAAATCCAACAGAAAAAGTACAGTCCGAAAGAGGGCATTCAGGACAAAAAGAGCCTTGTTGTGAGGCAGGCCATGAAAAACCCCGTGCAATCGGCCAGCAGCGCGGCAAAAACCGTGTGCCGGGTATCACGGATGCCGCTGGCTCCAAAGTAGACGCTGATGGTATAAAACGTCGTCTCGGTGCTTCCTAACATCACGGCGGCAGTTTTCCCGATGAGAGAGTCCGCTCCGTACGTCTTCATAAGCTCCGCACCAACGGCCAGCGCCGCACCGCCGCTTACCGGGCGCACGAGCATCAGGGGAGCCAGCTCCGGCGGCATGCCAAGCGCGTGGAACAAAGGAGAGAGGAAGCGCGCGGACAGGTCAAAAAAGCCGCTCGCGCGGAGCATGGAGATGGCAGTTAAGAGAATGATGAGGCTGGGCACAATGGAAAGAAGCGTCGAGAGTCCTTCCCGCGCGCCCTGCAAAAGGCACGCATACACGTCCTGCCCGCGAAGAAGCCCATAGAGGCTCACAAAAAGCAGCAGCAGCGGAACAAGCAGCTCCGTCATGTCCGCTCCTCCAGAACAAATGCCGCGAGCAGCCCTACCGCGACCGAGCACACGGAGCTCACCCACACGGCGGGAAGAATCTCGAAGGGATGAGAGGAGCCGAGGCTTGACCGAAGCGCGGCGACAGTCGTCGGCAGCAGCTGAATGGAGGCCGTGTTCATGACGATCAGGCGGCACATTTCGTTGCTTGCGCGCGTTTTGTCGCGGGAGAATTCCTGCATCCGGCGCACGCAGGAAACGCCCATCGGCGTCGCCGCGCTGCCGAGCCCGAGAAGATTTGCCGTAAAGTTCGCGCAGAGAAAGCTGCGCGCTGCCCCATCCCGGCAGGTCTCCGGAAAAATGCGCGAGAGAAACGGGGAAAGAAGCTGCGAGAGCTTTTCAGACAGGCCGCTTTTTTCCATGACGCGCGAGACGGCGCTCCACAGGCAAAGTGCGCCGGCCAGAGCCAGAGCCAGCTGCACACCCTCCTGCGCGCCCTGCATAGCAGCGACCGATAAATGGGACAGTTGCCCTGAGAGCCCGCCGGAGACGAGGCTTGCCAGCAGAAAAAACAACCAAATATGAGACATTACAAAAATTTTCCTCCACAAAATCTAGTTTGTTCAAAATTTGGACATAAATGACTGTTAAGATAAGGACGATCAGCAAAAATCGATTCTCTGCGGCGACACGGACGGCTGCCTGAGCGGCCGCGTTTTCCGTGGAAGACAAACAAACGGAGGTACAAAAAGATGAAATCGACAGGCATTGTAAGAAAAGTGGATGAACTGGGCCGGATCGTGCTCCCCATCGAGCTGCGCCGGACGCTGGACATCGCGGAGAAGGATTCCATTGAAATTTATGTGGACGGTTCGTCGATCATTCTGAAAAAGTACGAGCCGACCTGCGTGTTCTGCGGCGATGCCAAGAACATCACGGTTTATAAGGGCAAGAACGTCTGCGCCAACTGCATCAAGGAACTCAAGAAGGCGTAAGAAAATCAACAAAAAAGAGGCGCTGCAAGCTTGCAGCGCCTCTTTTTTATGCGCGTTTCGGCCCGATTGTTCACAAAGAGTTTGCTTTTGTTTGGGTTTCTTAACTGGAAAACAGGGCGGAAATCTGATAAACTAGAGACAAACAATGTGGAGGGAGTATCAATTTGCAGTATCGGGTGTTGGCGGAAAAACTGAAGGAGGCGGCCGCGTCTGTGCTGCCGGTGACGGCAATCGTGGCGGTTTTGTGCCTGGCGCTGGTTCGGGTGGACGTGGGGCTGATGCTCTCGTTCCTGCTCGGGTCGGGGCTTTTGATTGTGGGCATGGGACTTTTCACGCTGGGCGCGGAGCTCTCGATGTCGCGCATCGGCAACTTGATCGGCGCGAAGATGACAAAGTCGCAGAAGCTCTGGTTCGTGCTTGGCGTGAGCTTCCTTCTTGGCGTGGCCATCACGATGGCGGAGCCCGATTTGCAGGTGCTCGCGACGAACGTTCCGGCAATCGACAAAACGGTTCTCGTTGTGACGGTGTCGGTCGGCGTCGGTTTCTTTTTGATGCTCTGCATGGCGAGAATCCTGTTTTCCATTTCGCTGCGCCTGCTGCTCATCATCTTCTACGCGATCGTGTTTATCGGCGCATTTTTGTCTGACGCGGGCTTTTTGTCCGTCGCGTTCGACTCCGGCGGCGTGACGACAGGGCCGATGACGGTGCCGTTTATCATGGCGCTCGGCGTGGGCGTTGCGTCCATCCGCAGCGACGAAAACGCGAAGGCGGACAGCTTCGGCCTCGTCGCCCTGTGCTCGATCGGGCCGGTGCTGGCGGTCATGCTGCTTGGCGCAATTTACCCCACGGACACGCAGGCGGATGTCAATATGGTCATCGGCGGGATCGAAACGTCGGTGGAGTTGGGCTTTGCGTACCTTCACAGTTTACCTGACTATCTTTTGGAGGTCGCGATGGCGCTGCTGCCCATTTTCGTGTTCTTCCTGCTGTTCCAGGTGTTTTCGCTGCATTTGAGAAAGCTGCCGCTGATGCGGATCATCCTTGGCGTGGGCTATACGTTTCTGGGGCTCGTTTTGTTCCTGACGGGCGTGAATGTTGGCTTTTCCCCGCTTGGTTATGTATTGGGAAGTGAACTGGTGTCCAGCGGATTTTCTGCGCTTTTGATCCCGCTGGCAATGCTCATGGGCTGGTTCATCATCGACGCGGAGCCCGCCGTACATATTTTAAACAAGCAGGTCGAAGAATTGACCTCGGGCGCGATCTCGGCAAAGGCGATGGGGCTGAGCCTGTCCGTCGCCGTGGCACTTGCGAACGGGCTTGCGATGGTGCGCGTTTTAACGGGGCTTCCGATTCTTTATTTCCTCGTGCCGGGCTACGCTGTGGCGCTGGGACTGAGCTTCTTCGTTCCGCGCACATTTACGGCCATTGCGTTTGACTCCGGCGGGGTCGCGTCCGGCCCTCTCACTGCGACCTTCATGCTGCCGCTCGCGATGGGCGCGTGTACGGCGCTGGGCGGAAACGTGATGACGGATGCGTTCGGGCTTGTGGCGCTCGTTGCGATGATGCCGCTTATTACAGTGCAGGTCATGGGCGGCATTTATGTCCTCAAGTCGAAGCAGAAGACGCAGGCACCCGCGATGCCGAGCTTTGGCGAAAACGAGATTATCGAGCTCTGGGAGGCCGTGTGATGGAATTATACTATGTGATTACAATTTCAGACCGCGACCGCGCGGAGATTCTCGCCAATATTTATCAGACTGCCGGAACCGGTATGGTTCTGACGAAGCTTGGCCGCGGTACGGCGACAGGCGAGCAGCTGTCTTCCTACGGTCTCGACGCGACAGAAAAGGCAATCGTCAGCACGGTGGCAGATGCGGAGCAGACCCGGCAGATTTTTAAACTCTCCAAGCGCAGGCTCTTTATCGACGTACCCGGAAACGGCGTGATGATGGCCATTCCGCTCAAGAGCGTGGCGGGCGGCCGGACGCTCGGCTATTTGACCGATTCGACACAGACAGGAGGAAAACCCGCGATGGATTTTTCGCACGAGCTGATTATGGTAATTATGAACGAGGGATACTCGGATACCGTCATGGACGCGGCGCGGTCAGCGGGAGCCGGCGGCGGTACGGTGCTGCACGCGAAGGGTACCGGCCGGGCGCGGGCGCAGAAGTTTTTCGGTGTGAGCCTTGCCGATGAGAAGGACGTTGTCTACATTGTCGCCCACGCGGACGAAAAGGCCGCCATCATGCAGGCAATCGCCGACAACGCGGGCCCCGGCACAAGAGCGGGCGCCATCTGCTTCTCTCTGCCCATCTCGCAGGTCGCAGGCCTTCGCGAGCGCGACGAATAAACGAAATCCCCCGGACGCTGCAATGGCCTCCGGGGGATATATTGTCCGTATAGGCGGACGCTTTTTCAGGATATGCGTAGGGGGCGATGCCCACATCGCCCCGGCAGAATTATCCGTTGTTACGGAAATCTTCGGCAAATTCGTGACTTCCCATGGGTCGATGTAGGCATCGTCCCCTACGAACGTCCCGGAAGATTCCCCAAAAACGTAGGGCGGATGAAATTTAAACAAACGTCTGATTGTTGAGTGCTTTTCGGACCTCCGGCCAATTTGGCATGGCGCGCGTCAGAAATGTCTTGAAGTCCTGCCCATGGCCGGGATAGCGCAGGTGCGTCAGCTCGTGCGCAATCACATAATCGAGGCAGACGGGCGGCTGCTTGGCGAGCTGGAGGTTCAGCCAGATTTTCCTGGTCGCCGTGTTGCACGTGCCCCAGCGGGTCTTCATGTTCTTGATCTGCCACGCCGATGGATGCAGCCCCGTCCTTGCCTCCCAGAGGGGGAGCCGCGCGGCAATTCTCTCCGACAGCGCTTCCCGGTAGAAGTCGTTCAGAAGCGATTCCCGCTGCGATGTGTCATCCTCCGGGTGGACAGATAAAACGATTTCCTGCCCGCGCCGCAAAGCGCTTCTTCCGCGCGAGGCTTCTTCCAACCGGAGCGTATACGCTTCGCCCCAGAGATAGACCGTCTGGCCGTCCACAAAAGCCGGATCTGTCGCGGCGGGACGGGCGGCCAACTGCTGCTGCCGGGCGGCAATCCAGCCGCGCTTTTCGCGCACAAAGCGGTCGATCTGCGACAAGGGGAGCCGGTTCGGTGCGGTGATCTGAATTTCGCCATTCGGGGACAGCACGCGCAGGTGCATGTTTTTGATGGATTTTCGGACGATGGTGACGCAAAGCCCGTCGATGGTGCGCTGCATGGGAACCCTCTTTTCCAGTGGAGATGCCCATATTATGAAGCGTCGGCGGCACAAAAGCAAGTGCCAGTTTTTGTGCTTTCCTTTTTTCAGAAAGCACGATATAATAGCTCAACATCATTTGCAGACAGAAAGGAAGAGTCTCCATGGAACAAAGAAGCATCTGCCTGATCAACGATTCGTTCCCGCCCGTCACCGATGGAGTGGCGAACGCGGTTGTAAATTACGCGAAGATCCTGACGGAAAACGGAAAGAAAGCGACCGTCGTCACGCCCGCCTACCCCGGCGCGGACGACAGCCAGTTTGACTTCCCCATCGTGCGCTACCCGAGCGTCGATCTCACAAAGCTGGTGGGCTATCACGCGGGATTCCCGTTTTCGAGCCAGACGCTCGAGACGCTGGTGGAAAGAGACTTTGATCTCATCCACTGCCACTGCCCGGTCACGTCCGCCATGCTCGCGCGCGCCCTGCGCGACCGGATCCATGTGCCGCTGGTCTTTACGTATCACACGAAGTTTGACATTGACATCGCCAACGCCATCAAGGGAAAGCTCCTGCAGGAGGAGGCCAAGAAGGTCCTTGTCGACAATATCACGGCCTGCGACGAGGTCTGGACGGTGAGCCACGGCGCGGGCGAGAATTTAAAGAGCCTCGGCTATCAGGGCGACTATCTTGTTATGCCGAACGGCGTGGATTTCCCGAAGGGGAGGGTAGACGAAAGCCTTGTGCGCGAGGTGACGAAGGACTTTGATTTGCCGGAAAACGTTCCGATGTTCCTCTTCGTCGGCCGCATGATGTGGTACAAGGGGCTCAAAATCATCCTCGACGCGCTCGCGATGCTCAAGACGCAGGGAAGGCCGTTCCGCATGGTCTTTGTCGGAAACGGCGGCGACCGCGATGAGGTCATCGCCTACAGCGAAAAGCTCGGTCTGTCGGACTGCGTGTTCTTTACCGCGCCGGCCTACGACCGGAACGTCATCCGCGCGTGGTACTGCCGGGCAGACCTGTTCCTGTTCCCGTCGACGTTTGACACGAACGGCCTTGTCGTGCGCGAGGCGGCGGCCTGCGGGCTTGGGAGCGTCCTGGTGCGTGGAAGCTGCGCGGCGGAGGACATCCGAGACGGGGAGAGCGGCTTCCTGATTGAGGAAAACGCGGAATCGATGGCGAGAATGCTGACAGCGCTCAGCCGAAACCCCGAGGCGATGCGGAGAGTCGGGAAGACGGCGCAGGACGAGATTTATATCTCGTGGAAGGACGCGGTCACGCACGCGCAGGCGCGCTATGAGGTTGTGCTTGAAAATTTCAAGGCTGGAAAATATCCCGCCCACAACCGCCAGAGCGACGAAGCGTTCCACGCCATCTCGTCTTATCTTGCCGCCGTCGGCCGCGGGCAGGAGAAGATCAAACTTCGCATGGAAGAGCTCTCGGAGCGGTTCCTGTAAGGGAAATATGAAGAAACTGTGAATATCCACAAAAATTAACTTGCGATTTTATAAATATTTAATAAATGCCCGCTATCTTTTTTAATAACCGCCTGCTATTATAATCTTGCAAGAAGCGATACAGTCTTTTTTCATTTTCCTCTCTTTTTTAATAGAAGCCCGTAAGCAAGTTGGTCCCTTGCTTACGGGTTTTCTCTATTTCCGAAAAGTTTTACTTTTCGGAAATAGAAGGGATGCACCTCGACTGCGCGCAGAATTTTTGCCCCGTTGGGGCAAAAATTCTACACTTGCGAGGTGAGCGGTATTTTTCCGGTCGGCGAAGCCGCCGAATAAAATGGATTCTTATTTTATTTCGCCGTCTGCGGATGGCGAAACTCTGCGAGGCTTGGGCTGTGCGGGGCTTGAAAGATTTTGCTGTTTACGAAGCAGCTGTAGTTGAAATTTTGTGGGAAAGTTGGTACAATACCTTGATAGTATGTTTTCTTGAGAGGTAAACGCGTGTATCTTCGTTCTTTGGAAATTCAGGGCTTCAAGTCCTTTCCGGATAAAACCGTCTTACAGTTCGATAGCGACATCACCGCAATCGTCGGCCCGAACGGCAGCGGCAAATCCAATATCTCAGACGCCATCAGCTGGGTCATGGGCGAGCAGAGCTCGAAGGCCCTGCGCGGGGCAAAAATGGAAGACGTGATCTTTGGCGGCACGCTCAAGCGCCCGGCCGTCGGCTACGCGGAAGCGACGCTGGTTCTGGATAACCAGGACGGGACGCTTCCCATCGAAACGCCCGAGGTTATGATCACTCGCCGGTACTATCGTTCGGGCGAAAGCGAGTACTACATCAACAAGCAGTCGGCGCGTCTGCGCGATATCAATGAACTTCTTATGGACACCGGTCTTGGAAGAGAAGGTTACTCCAACATCGGCCAGGGCAGAATCGACGAGATCCTCGCGCAGAAATCGACCGACCGCCGCGAAATTTTTGAAGAGGCTGCCGGTATCTCCAAATACCGCCATCGTAAGGAGGAGACCGAGCGCCGGCTTGCGAACACGCAGGACAATCTGCTTCGCATCGGAGACAAAATCTCGGAGCTGGAATTGCAGGTCGAGCCCCTTCGGCAGCAGGCGGAGAAGGCGGAAAAGTATCTGACGCTCCGCGATGAACTGCGGGGCTTGGAAGTTACCGTCTGGCTGGATAGCCTCGAGAAGGTCGCTGAGAGCGCGAAAAAAGCGCAGGAGGACTATAATTCTGCTGCCTTCGTTCTCGAGCAGGCGCACGACGAACTGAATGCTCTCTATCATCAGGCCGAACAGATGGCCCTGCAGTTGAACCAGAAGTCGCTGGAATTAGACCTCCTGCGCGAAAAGATCACGGCGGTGCAGGCTGAGCGGCAGAAGAAGGAAGCGGACGTTTCCGTCCTGCAGGCAGAGGTCGAGCACTTGCAGCAGAACGTGGAGCGGGCGCAGCGCGAGATGGACGAGCAGTCGGCCAGAAGCGGCTCGATCGCGCAGACGATCCAGGAGCGGACGGCAGAAATTGCTTCAATCGACGAGGCCATTCGGTCGCTTGACGAACAGACCGGGACGCTCACGCAGAAAGAGATGGCGCTTCAGAAGGAGCTGAATAGACTTCAGCAGGCGCTTTTGCAGCTCACGACGCAGGAGAATCTTCTTCGCGCCGACGCACAGGAAAAAAAGACGCAGATCGCGTCTTTGACCGCGTCGATGGAAGAGGTCGAGGCAAGAAAAAAGACCTTGCAGGAGGATTTAGAGGCGAACGAGACACGCAGAGTCCAGACCGAGCAGCAGAAAACGCAGTGCGCGAAAGCCTTGGAGCAGGCAAACGACGGCGTGCAGTCGGCTAAGAACCGCATCGCGGGGTACGAGCTCCGGCGCAAAGCAAGGCTGGAAAAGTGCCAGTCGCTCCAAAAGGAGTTTGACGGCGCGTCTGTGCAGCTCAAAACGCTTGCCGCGAAGGCCAACATGCTCCGCGAGATGGAGCGGGACTTTGAGGGCTTTTCCAAGGCCGTGCGCCTTGTCATGCAGGATGCGGTAAGAGGCGCGCTTTCCGGCGTGCATGGCCCAGTGTCGAAGCTCATCCGCGTGGAGGACCGGTACACGACGGCGATTGAAACCGCGCTCGGCGCGGCAATGCAGAATATCGTGGTCGACGATGAAAGCTGCGGCAAGGCGGCAATCGGGATGCTCAAGCGCAGAGACGGTGGCCGGGCGACATTCTTGCCCCTTTCCACGGTCACGGGCCGGAAGCTCTCTGAGCCGCAATTGGTGTCGATGCCGGGCTATGTCGGCGTAGCATCCGAGCTTGCGCAGACCGATGCAAGATATCAGGGGATTTTGGAGAACCTTCTCGGCAGAACCGTCATTGCCGAGACGCTCGATCACGCCATTGCAATGGCGCGGAAAACGGGAAACCGCGTGCGCATCGTGACGCTCGACGGGCAGGTCATGAACCCCGGCGGCAGCATGACAGGCGGCTCGAGTGCAAAAAGCGCGGGCGTTCTGTCAAGAGCCAACGAGCTCAAGCGGTTGGAGCAGGAGCAAAAGACGCTTTCCGATGCACAGACCGCGCGTCAGAAGTGCCTTTCGGACGCGCAGAGCCAGCTGGCCGAAACGGAATATGAGCTTAAAAATATCGGTGCGGAGCTCCGCGAGGCAGAAGACGAGGTCCTGCGCCGCACAGAGGAGCAGAAGCAGGTGGAGCTGCTGTTAGAGACGGTTTCGCAGGCAGAGCAGTCCGTCCGGCAGGAGCTCGAGCGCTTTTCCAAGCGCAGCGGCAGCGACGAGGGAAGACTTGCGCTTCTTTCCCAGCAGCTGCAGGAAGCGGAAACAGAGCTCATGAAGCTGGAAGCGCAGCAGGCGCAGCGGCAGACGGAGCTAGATCAGAAGACGCAGGCTGTTTCGGATGTGCAGCAGGAGCTGGCGAGTCTTCGCGTTGCGATTGCGGAAAAGAACGCCGAGAAAACGGCCGCGCAGCAGACGATTTCCCAGATGGAGACCTTACAGGAGGCCATGCAGGGCGACAACGTCCAGAAGCAGGCGCTGATCGCATCCTTCCGCGAGAGAATGCAGCAGGCTGAGCAGGAGATCAAAGCGCAGTACGAGCAAATGGAAACGCTCGCGAAAACCGCGCAGGCGCACGAGCAGACGCTTAAAACAGAGGTCGAGGCGCGCACGGCCATGGAGGCAAAGCGCAACCAGACCGAAAAGCAGGCGCAGGAAAAGAACAAGGACATTTTGCTTCTCGAGCGCGAATCTGCCCGTTTGGAGCAGAAGAAAGCGACCAGCGAGCTCGAGCAGAAGCAGCTCATCGACAAGCTCTGGGAGTCCTATGAGCTCACACCTTCAAGCGCGAAGGAGCAGACCGTGGAGGTCGAGTCCATCGCGAGTGCAAATCGGCGCATCGGCGAAGTGAAGCGGAAAATGTCCGCGCTCGGCACGCCGAACCTCGGCGCAATCGAGGAGTACGCCAGAGTCAGCGAGCGCTACGAGTATCTGGCTTCTCAGCGCGACGACGTGCTGCACGCGAAGACAGAGCTGGAGACCATCGTCGGCGATATTACCCGCGAGATGACGGATATTTTTGTGCGCGAGTTTGCACGCATCAACGAGTATTTCGGCGCGACGTTCACGGAAATGTTCGGCGGCGGCAAAGCGTCTCTGGAACTGGAGGACGAAAAAGAGCCGCTTTCCTGCGGCATTGAAATCAAGGTCCAGCCCCCCGGAAAGCAGCTCAAGACCATCACACTTCTTTCCGGCGGTGAGAAGGCATTTGTGGCCATTGCGCTGTATTTTGCGATTCTGAAGGTGCGGCCGACGCCGTTTTGCATGCTCGATGAAATTGACGCGGCGCTGGACGACCGGAACGTGGAACGATTTGCAGCGTATCTGCACCGGTTCAGCGGCAAGACGCAGTTCATCGTCATCACCCACCGGCGCGGTACGATGGAGGCCGCGGATGTGCTCTACGGCGTGACAATGCAGGAGCAGGGCATCTCTAAAATTCTGCATCTGGACTTGGATGAGCTTCAAAAGCAGTTGGGCATTACGGCATAAACACGAAATGTTTCCAAAAATGCGGGAAACGGGTCGATGTGGGCATCGACCCCTACGGATATCACTGGAAGAACGCAAAAATCCGTAGGGGCGGACGACCCTGTCCGCCCGCAGAAAAATGAATCAAAATGCGAAAATCTATGGCGAAAACGATGGTTTCCTTGGGCGGACAGAGGCGTCCGCCCCTACGAACGCCACGTAAGAATGTGGGAATTTTGCGGGGCGTGAACCCCTTATAGAGTCAATGAACCGAAAAGAGGATAGATATATGGGATTTTTTGAAAAACTGAAGCAGGGCCTGAGCAAGACCGCGAGCTCCATTTCGAGCGTCTTCACGGCCTCGGAGCTGGACGACGAATTTTACGACGATCTGGAAGAGAGCCTGATTCTCGCGGACCTCGGTATGCAGACGACCGAGGAGGCAATGGGAAAGCTTCGGAGCGTCGTGCGCGAGCGGCACATCAAGACCGTCGAGGAGGCAAAGCTCGCCCTTCGTGAGGTGCTTGAGGGCATGATGGACGTGGGCGCGACAACGCTCGACCTTTCCACAAAGCCGTCCGTCATTCTCGTCATCGGCGTGAATGGCGTTGGTAAGACGACGACGATCGGGAAGCTTGCAAACCTTCTGCGCGAGAGCGGGAAAAAGGTGCTTCTTTGCGCAGGCGATACCTTCCGTGCGGCGGCAGCCGATCAGCTGGAAATTTGGTCGAACCGCGCGCATGTGGACATCATCCGGCAGCATGAGGGCGCAGACCCCGCGTCGGTGCTCTTTGACGCGATCGCGGCGGCGAAGGCGAGAAGCTCCGACGTCATCATCTGCGACACGGCGGGCCGGCTCCACAACAAGCAGAACCTCATGAACGAGCTTGGCAAAATCTCGCGCATCATTGACCGCGAGCTTCCCAATGCCAGCAAGGAGGTCCTTCTCGTGCTCGACGGCACGACGGGGCAGAACGGCCTTATTCAGGCCGAGCAGTTCAGCCAGATCGCGGGCGTGACGGGCATGGTCGTAACGAAGCTCGATGGCACGGCCAAGGGCGGCGTTGTCATTGCGGTTTCCAATACACTGAAAATCCCGGTCAAATTTGTCGGCGTGGGCGAGCAGATGGACGATCTGATGGCGTTTGACGCGCACAGCTTCGTGGAAGCACTGATTTAAGGAGGCGCGGCATGAAAGTCATTCTGGCAAGCAAAAATCCGCATAAACTCACGGAGCTCTCCGCGATTTTGTCGCAGCACGGCTTTGAAATCGCGCTGGAATCAGAATATGGGCTCGATATCGACGTGGACGAGACGGGCACGACGTTTGAAGAAAATTCGTTACTCAAAGCTGAGGCCGTCATGAAGGCCTCCGGGCTTCCGGTTCTGGCGGACGATTCAGGGCTGATGGTGGACGCGCTGGACGGCGCGCCGGGCGTGTATTCCGCGCGGTACGGCCATAAATCGTCCGATGGCGAGCGCACGGCATTTTTGCTGGAGAACATGAAAGACGTACCGGACGACAAGCGCACAGCAAAATTCGTCTGCGTCATCACCTGCCTCTGGCCGGACGGGCGCAAGATCGTTGCGCGCGGAGAGTGCCCGGGCGTGATCACGCGCGAGGTACACGGGGAAAACGGCTTCGGCTACGACCCGGTCTTTTATCTTCCCGAGCTTGGCATGACGTATGCCGAGCTTCCGAGTGAACAGAAAAACGCAATTTCCCACAGGGCGCGCGCCTTGCAGGAGTTTTGCAGAAAATATCAGCAGATGCAGGAAAAATGACGCTCCGTAAGGGCGGACGACGCTGTCCGTCCGGGGAAAAGACCGGAGCGTTCGATGGAATGAGGTAACATACATGACAAGTAAGGAACGCGCTGCGCTTCGGGCGCAGGCCAATACGATTGACACGACGCTGATGGTCGGCAAGGGCGGCGTATCGGAAACGCTGGTCGCCGAAGCGGAAAAGCTGCTGGACATTCACGAGCTGGTGAAGGGCCGCGTGCTGGAAACGGCGATGATGACCCCGCGCGAGGTCTGCGACGCACTTTGCGAAGCGACGGGTGCAGAGGGCATTCAGGTCGTGGGCTCGAAGTTCGTGATCTGGCGCAAATCCGAGAAGATCGAGCAGGAAAAGAAGAAGGCGGAGAAAAAGGCGGCAACACCCAAAAAGGTCTCCGGCAACTATAACCCTGTCAAGGCCGGCATCACCCGCCGTAAGCAGCAGGCGAAAGAGCGCCGCAAGCAGCAGAAGGAGTATTTCCACGAGGCAGCCGTAAAGGCTGCCATCGAGAGAAGAAAACAGCAGGAAGGCTGATGGAATGAAAATCGGCGTATACGGCGGCAGCTTCAACCCGCCGCATCTGGGGCATGTGCGCGCGGCGCAGGCGTGCAAAAGAGCGCTGGGACTGGACTGCGTTCTGGTCATCCCGGCCAGTATTCCGCCGCACAAACAGATGGCGAGCGGCTCGGCGACGGCCATGGAGCGCTTAAAGCTGACGCAGCTCGCGTTTTCTCAGCTTCCCGGCTTCGAGGTGCTGGACATGGAGCTCCGGCGCGAGGGAAAAAGCTATACGGTGGATACCATCCGCGCGCTCAAGGAACAATATAAGCAGAGTGATCTGTATCTTATGATGGGAACGGATATGTTCTTGTCGTTTCAGGACTGGTACTGTCCGGAGGAGATTGCGAAAAACGCGCGCCTCGTCTGCTTTTCCCGGTACGATGCCGATGCCAAAAATCGAGAGAGCCTTTTAAAGCAGGCGGACACGCTGGAAGCCCAGTTCGGAGAAAGACCGGTGCTGCTGGAAAACGACTGCTTCGACATTTCCTCGACCGAGGCCAGACGGCTCCTTCGCTTCAAGATTGCCGCGCCGTATCTGCCGGAGGCGGTGCTGCGCGAAATTGAAGCCGAAGGACTCTACGGTGTGGGAGAAAACGACAAGGGTCTCTCGTTTGAACGATTAAAAGATGTGAGCCTTGCTCTTCACAAACCCTCCCGCGTGCCGCATACCATCGGTGTGTGCGAAACGGCGCGGGAAATGGCGAAAAAATATGGAGCGGATGAAACGCTTGCCGCTCGGGCGGGGATTTTGCACGATGTAACGAAAGCGCTGAACGCGAAGCAGCAGCTGCTGCTGGCCGAAAAATGGAACGTCAATCTCACGGATTTTGAGCGCGCGAACCCGCAGCTATTGCACGCAAAAACCGGCGCGGCAGCCGCGCGGGAAATTTTCGGCGAGTGCGAGGCGGTTCAAAGCGCCATCGAGTGGCACACAACGGGAAAGCCCAATATGACAAAGCTCGAGAAAATCGTCTATCTTGCCGATATGATCGAGCCCAACCGTACGTACCCCGGCGTAGAAGCAATTCGAGCGGCGGCGGAAAAGGATCTCGACGAGGGCGTGCTGCTGGCATTGGAGCGGACGATTGCACATTTGCAGGAGGAGGGCTTCGCCGTGTGCGAGGACTCTGTTCGGGCGCGCGCGTTTTTGCTGAGCGAAAGGAAATCAAGTTAGCATGAACAATGAAAAACACCGCGGCCATTTTGAAGCGCCGCGGGAAAAAAAGAGATTGACAGGCCGTCAGAAGGGCGCGCTCGGGATCGTTCTGGCGCTGGCCGTTCTGATCGGACTCGGCGTCGGTATTTACAAAACGGTCGTCCGGCCGCCGCAGAAGACCGAGCCGGTCGTGGAAACCCAGCCGGAGGCGGAAGAGACGAAAGAACCGGAGATCAAGCTTCCGACGATCAAGCACGTTGTGACGAAGGTCGACGAGGATACCGGCGAAGAGATCGAGGAAGAACTGGAGCTTCCCGCGAGCCACCGGGAAGGCGTCTACAACATCCTCATCTGCGGCACGGACGACGACGGCTACCGCACGGATACGATCATCGTCGCGCATTTGGACGAGGAAACGCACGACGTTGCGCTCATGAGCGTCCCGCGCGATACGGTCGTTTTGACAGGAAACGGCGGCATTATGAAAATCAACTCCGTCTATGCGGGCGGCGGCGCAGACGGTATGGCGCGGCTTTCCAAGCGGCTCGGCGCGATGCTGGGCTTCGAGCTGGATGGCTACGTGCTGGTAAATCTCGAGGCGTTCCGCGAGACGGTCGACTTAGTCGGCGGTGTGGAGTTTGACGTGCCGCAGGACATGTATTATCAGGACCCCACGCAGAACCTGCATATCGATCTCAAGGCGGGAAAGCAGCTTTTGGACGGCGAAAAAGCCATGGAGCTTGTGCGCTTCCGCAAGGGCTACGCGTCGCAGGATATCCAGCGCACGAAGGTGCAGCAGGAATTTTTGCGGGCGCTTGCAAAGAAGGTCCTGAGCGTATCGAGCCTCACGAAACTCAAGGAATTTGCCGACGTGTTCAGCACGTATGTGACGACCGACCTCACAGTGGGCAACATGCTCTATCTTGCGAAGGCTCTCATGCAGTGCGATTTTGACGCGATGAAGACGTACACGCTCGAGGGCGAGGGCGCGATGATCAACGGCGGGTCGTATTATCCCCTCTACGCGGGAAAGCTCGTGCAGGTGGTAAACGAATCGTTCAATCCCTATGACGCGCCCGTGACGCTTGATACCGTGAATGTCATTACGCCGGAGGTTGCAAGATCGTATCAGAAGCCCGCAGAGCCAGAACCTGCCGAAGAACCGACAGAGCTGGAAAATCCGGGGGAAACCGGTGAGGAACCGCCGGATGAAGAGGTACCGGAGGACAAAAATCCGGACGATACGGAGCCGGAAAACCCGGATGTGCCGCCGGAAGAAACGTCGGAGGAAGGCCAGGACAACTGGATGGGCCCGGACGAATTATTTGAAGATATCACACAGACGGACGAAACGCCGTAAAAGAAAGGATGGAAACCATGATTTCTGCAAAGGAAGTTGCGGCGATTGCCGCCAAGGCGCTCGACAGCAAGCTCGGAAAGGATATCAGTCTGATTGAAATTGCCGACGTTTCGACGCTGGCAGACTATTTTCTGATCTGCACGGCGACGAGCAACACGCATGTCAAGACCCTCTGCGATGCAGTAGAAGAGGCAATGGATGCGGCGGGCGAGCCGCTTCTGAACCGCGAAGGCCACCGCGGCGGTACGTGGGTCCTGATGGACTTCGGCTGCGTGGTCGTGCACGTGTTCACGGCGGAGACAAGAAGCTTCTATGACTTGGAGCGCCTCTGGCAGGACGGAAAAGTCGTCAATTTATCTTCGATTCTGACGCACGACGCTTGACAAATCGGGAACTTCTGCGTACAATAGCGGGGTAATATCGACAAACGCTTTGATGGAGAAATAAGCGCGTCTTGAATCTTCCAGAGAGCCTGCGGCGGGTGAAAGCAGGTAAGAGGTGGCGCGCAGCTCGCTCCGGAGCGGTCTTCCTGAACCGAAGTAGGGAAGAACGCCTGACCGCGTGAGAGGTCACTGAGCGTCATGAACATGACGGAATCAGGGTGGTACCGCGTAATCTACGCCCCTGACTGCACAGGCAGTCAGGGGTGTTTTGTTGTTAAGGCAGCATCACACAATTGCGTCTGCGGGCCAGTCTTGTGAATAATCTGACAAAGGAGTCTGTTATGAAATACGATTTTGCAGCCATTGAAGCCAAATGGCAGAAAAAGTGGGAAGAAACGAAGCCCTATGCCGCCGTGACCGGCGATCCGAGACCGAAGTTCTACGGCCTCATCGAGTTCCCGTATCCGTCGGCCGCCGGCCTTCATGTCGGCCACCCGCGCCCCTTTACGGCGATGGACATCATCTGCCGCAAAAAGCGCATGCAGGGCTACAACGTCCTGAACCCGATCGGCTTTGACGCGTTCGGTCTGCCGACCGAGAACTTCGCCATCAAGAACCATATCCATCCGGCAATTGTCACGAAGAAGAACATCGAAAACTTCACCCGCCAGCTCAAGATGCTCGGCTACAGCTTCGACTGGGACCGCGTCGTCGACACGACAGACCCGGAGTACTATAAGTGGACGCAGTGGATCTTCCTCCAGATGTACAAGCACGGGCTGGCATACAAGACCACGATGCCCGTCAACTGGTGCACGAGCTGCAAATGCGTGCTGGCAAACGAAGAGGTCGTTGAGGGCGTGTGTGAGCGCTGCGGCGCGCCGGTTATCCGCAAGGAAAAGAGCCAGTGGATGCTGCGCATCACGAAATATGCAGACCGCCTGATCGACGATCTCGACGGCCTGGACTACATTGAGCGCGTCAAGACCCAGCAGAAGAACTGGATCGGAAGATCTACCGGTACCGAGGTCACCTTCAAGACCAACACCGAGGACGACATCACGGTCTACACGACCCGTGTCGATACGCTCTTCGGCGTGACGTATACCGTCATTTCCCCCGAGCATCCGCTTCTCAAGAAGTGGAAGCCGCTCATCAAAAACTGGACGGACGTGGAAGAGTATCAGCAGGCCGCAGCGCGGAAATCCGACTTTGAGCGCGGCGAACTGAACCACGATAAGACCGGCGTCCGGCTCGACGGCATCGAGGTCGTCAACCCCGCGACGGGCAAGGTCGTTCCGATGTTCGTTTCGGACTATGTGCTCATGGGCTACGGCACCGGTATCGTCATGGGCGTTCCGGGCCACGACCAGCGCGACTGGGATTTCGCAACAAAGTTTGGCCTTCCGATCGTCGAGGTCGTCAAGGGCGGCGACATTACGAAGGAAGCCTTTACCCTCAAGGATGACACCGGCATCATGGTCAACTCCGGATTCCTCAATGGCATGACGGTCAAAGAGGCCATCCCCGCGATGAAAAAATACGCGGTCGAGCAGGGCTGGGGCCACGAGAAGGTCAACTATAAGCTCCGCGACTGGGTCTTCTCCCGTCAGCGCTACTGGGGCGAGCCCATTCCGATGATCTCCTGCGAGAGATGCGGCTGGGTGCCCGTGCCCGAGGATCAGCTGCCGCTGGTTCTGCCGCAGGTCGAGAGCTATGAGCCGACCGACGACGGCGAGAGCCCTATTTCCAAGATGACCGACTGGGTCAACACCACCTGCCCGTGCTGCGGCGGCCCCGCAAAGCGCGAGACCGACACCATGCCGCAGTGGGCCGGCTCTTCGTGGTACTATCTTCGCTATATGGACCCGCATGATACGGAAAAGCCCGTGTCCAAGGAAGCAGAAACATATTGGGGACCGGTCGACTGGTACAACGGCGGTATGGAGCACACGACGCTGCATCTGCTGTATTCGAGATTCTGGCACAAGTTCCTGTACGATATCGGCGTCGTCCACACCAAGGAGCCCTACGCCAAGCGCACGAGCCACGGCATGATCCTCGGCCAGAACCCGCACTATGTGGGCAATGCGAAAACCGAGGAAGAAAAGCAGGCGCTCATCGAAAAGTACGGCAATCAGGCGCTGCGCCCGGCAGTCAAGATGTCGAAGTCGCTCGGCAACGTTGTCAATCCCGACGACGTCGTGAAGGCCTACGGCGCGGACACGATGCGGCTTTATATCATGTTCATCGGCGACTTTGAAAAGGTTGCGACGTGGTCGGACGACGCGGTCAAGGGCTCGAAGCGCTTTTTGGACCGCTGCTGGAACCTCATGGACATGGCGACCGATTCCAAGGAACTCAGCGAAAAGAACGAAGCCATCATCCACAAGACCATCCGCAAGGTCACGCAGGACATCGACGAGCTCAAGATGAACACGGCCATTGCTGCGCTCATGACGATGGTCAACGAGTTCTACGCAAACGGCCTGACAAAGGGCGACCTTGAGATGCTGATGCTGATGCTCAGCCCGTTTGCGCCGCACATGGTCGAAGAAATGTGGGAGCTGACCGGCTACGCCGCAAAGACCTCCAAGATGGCGATGCAGATGCCGTGGCCGGAGTTCGACGAGAGCAAGACCGTGGCCTCCCATGTCGAGATGGCCGTGCAGGTGCTCGGCAAGCTCAGAGGCACGATCAATGTCCCCGTGGACAGTGAGCAGGACTTCATCGTCTCCGAAGCTCTTAAGCAGGAGAAGGTCGCAAAGTTTACCGATGGCAAGCAGATTGTGAAGGTAATCTTAGTCAAGAACAAGCTCGTGAACCTGATTGTCAAATAAGAAAAGCCGGTTTGCTGCTTTTTCTGCAACAGGAGCTGTGGAAAAAATCAAATTCCCGGAAAAAATTCTTGACAATTTGACATGGCATGACTATAATAATCTAGCCAATGAATTTGGCCCTGAAAGCAACCTGGACAGAGCCGGTTGCGCCGGAGGGAGGGAAAACGATGTCTGAAGTTCGCGTCAAGGAAGGCGAGTCCTTGGAGAATGCTCTGAAGCGGTTCAAGCGCAGCTGTGCAAAGGCTGGTGTGATCGCCGAGGTCAAGAAGAGAGAGCATTATGTCAGCCCCAGCCTGAAGCGTAAGCAGAAGTCTGAAGCTGCTCGTAAGAACAGAAAGAAGTTCTATTGATTCTTTCCCTCAGTATACGCATGTTAAGTCTCCTCGCCGAAAGGTGGGGAGACTTTTTACATACCCTAGGGTGTATCTGAAAACTCCCAACGCACCCGGACAGCGGGTCTTTTTGCGGTGCGCCGCGTCATTTTTCCTTGAAATACGTCAGTATTCCTGCAAAAAAATGTCTTGCGCAACGCAAAAATCCCTCGCTGCCGGTCACATCATGAGTTTTCAGATACACCCTAGGAGAAAACAACCGGCGAATGTAGACAAAACCGGCTCGTTCGTGATATAATCATACTGGTTTACAGGCAAAGAGCGCGCTCTTCTGCCGAGTTCTGAATTTGGCAGGTTGAAGATGGCTTTTTGCTTGGTTCCCGACATGATCTTCCCAGCGTTGACCGACGTGACGGCCGAGGCGCTGCGTTCGCGCGGCATTACGTTTCTGATGATGGATTTTGACAATACCATTGTGCCGTATACAACGGACGTGCCGACGGAAAAGATGCGCGCGTGGATAGAAGCAATGAAAGCCTCCGGCATCGGCCTTTGCGTCGTGTCTAACAGCAAAAAGCCCCGCGTGGTGACGTTCTGCAAGACGTATGGGTTAGACTGCGTCACGCACGCGAAAAAGCCCTTTCAGAAGGGGATTTCCGAGTGCCTCGCGAGGTTTCATCTTAGACCAGAGACCGCCGCGCTCGTGGGCGACCAGATCTACACGGACGTTCTGGGCGCGAACTGCGCGCAACTCACGTCCATTTTGATTTCCGCAATCAATAATCATACGATATGGCTGAAGCTGCGGCATATCGCCGAGCTTCCCTTTATCGCATGGGGAAAAAGGAGAATACGCCATGAAAAACATTGAAAAGTATCAGAGTTTGCTGGCCTCCGGCGAGGTCGACGCGCTGCTTTTAACGAGCGAGTATAACCGGCTCTATGCGGCGCAGTATGGTGTGGCCGAGGGCGTTGCAGTGGTCACAAAAGAGGGCGCGTACTATTTTACCGACAGCCGCTACATTGAGGCCGCCGAAAAGAACCTCCCCGGCTTCACGGTCCGAATGACGCATCCGGGCTCGAGCGAGGTAGAGCGCATCAACGAGGTCATCGGCGAGCACACGATCAAAAAGCTCGGCTTCGAGGAATCCGATATGACCTACGCGACCTTCCTCGAGTTCCAGCATGCGCTGCACGCGGTGCTGGTCCCGATGCAGAAGAAAATTGATGCCTTCCGCGCCTCGAAGGAGCCGTGGGAGCTGGAGCTCATGCGCAAGGCGCAGGAGATCACGGACCTTACGTTCACGCAGCTTCAGAAGGTCATCTGCGCGGGCATGACCGAAAAGGACCTGCGCGCGGAGCTTATTTACAGACTCTATAAAAACGGAGCCGACGGACTGTCCTTTGACCCCATCGTCGTCTCCGGCCCCAATACGAGCATGCCTCACGGCGTGCCGGGTGACCGCCAGCTTCAGTTCGGCGATTTTATCACGATGGACTTCGGCTGCATCTACAAGGGCTACTGCTCGGACATGACCAGAACCGTCGCGCTCGGCTTTGTGACCGAGGAGATGGACAAGGTCTATAAGACCGTTCTCAAGGCGCAGCTGGCCGGTATCGCGGCGACAAAGGCCGGTGTGAGCGGCAAGGCCATCGACGGCGCGGCGCGCAAGGTCATCGCGGACGCGGGCTACGGCGAGTACTTCGGCCACGGCTACGGCCACAGTCTCGGCATTCTCATCCACGAAGCGCCCAACGCCAACACCAGAAACGAAGAGCCGATGCCCGAAAACGCGGTCGTTTCGGCCGAGCCCGGTATTTATCTGCCCGGCAAATTCGGCGTTCGCATCGAGGATGTGACCGTGCTGACGAAGGACGGCTGCGAGATCCTCACAAAGAGTCCGAAAAATTTGATTATTTTGTGATAGCCGCTTGAAAAATACGACTACTTGTTGTAGAATTGTATAAGCTATTGCATATGTAGTTTTAGATTTACACATATTGGAGGAAACAGGATATGGCAACCATTACCGCCGGTGATTTCAGAAACGGTAAGACTTTCGAGATGGACGGCAAGATCATGCAGGTCGTCGAGTTCCAGCATGTCAAGCCCGGCAAAGGCGCGGCTTTCGTGCGCACGAAGATGAAGAACATCGTGACCGGCGCTGTGACTGAAACGTCGTTCAACCCCACTGCGAAGTTTGAAGAAGCATTCATCGAGCGCAAGGACTATGAGTACAGCTACAACGACGGCGATCTGTACTATTTCATGGACCTCGAGACCTACGACATGATCCCCATCAGCAAGGACACCCTCGACAGCTCCTTCCGCTTCATCAAGGAGAATACGGTCTGCAAGCTGCTGAGCTACAAGGGCAACGTCTTCGGCATTGAGACTCCGAACTTCGTCGAGCTCGTCGTCACCAAGGCTGACCCGGGCGTCAAGGGCGATACCGCGACCAACGTCACCAAGCCCGCGACCGTCGAAACCGGCGCGGAGATCAAGGTTCCCCTGTTCATCAACGAGGGCGACAAGATCCAGATCGACACCCGTACGGGCGAATATCTGGGTCGTGCAAAGGGCTAATACGCTGCGCTGAAAGGAGCAAGACTATGACGCTTTCCGAAAAATCTGCTTATCTCAAGGGCCTGATGGATGGCCTGAAGCTGGACACCGAGAAGGACGAGGGCAAGATGATCGCCGCGATCGTCGACATGCTCTCCGACGTTGCAGAGACGGTTTCCGATCTCGAGGACGTGGTGGACACGATCTCGGATGAGCTCGACTGCATCGAAGAGGACCTCGACAACATCGACGACTATCTGCTCGACGACGAGGATGATGACGATTACGAGGACTACGACGAGGACGAGGATGACGCGGAAGACGACGAGTACGACTTCGGCGACGACGAGGTGCTTTACGAGGTGAAGTGCCCGACCTGCGGCGAGGAGATCACCATCGACGAGCAGATGCTCGACGAAGGTTCCACCGTCTGCCCGAACTGCGGCGAAGAGCTGGAGTTCGATCTGGAAGAGGACGAGGAAGAGCCGAAGGAATAACACCATGCAATCCAAAAACGGTATGACCAGTCCGGCCATACCGTTTTTTGCGTCAGGAGGAAAGAACATGCGAGAAGTTCAGATCGGGCGGGTGTACCGGCATTTTAAGGGAGACTATTATGTGGCGGAAGCCGCGGCGCACGATTCGGAGACGGGGGAGGCAGTCGTGATCTACCGCAAGCTCTACGGCGACGGGGGGCTTTGGGTGCGGCCAATGACCATGTTTTTAGAGCCGGTCGATAAGAAGAAGTACCCGGATGCGACGCAGAAATACCGCTTCGAATTGCAGGAAATTGGGAGCGTCGCGGGGCACTGAGACGCGGCTTTTTTCTCCAAGGGCTCGAAAATTGCGGCAGGATGTGTTACAATGGGCGAAGAAAATTTTGGAGGAAACGTATGCTGGACCATATTTTTGCGCGATATGACGCGGTGCTGGTGCTCGATACGGAGACGACCGGTATTTCATGCAGGAAAGACGAGATCATCGAATTGGCCGTGTTAAAAGCTGGGCAGGATGAAGCGGGGCTCTGCGAGCTGGAGACGATGGACGAGTTCGTCCGGCTCTCCGAGGGGCGGCATTTGCCCGATAAGATCGTCGAGCTCACGGGCATTACCGAGCGGATGCTGCTGGACGATGGAATTTCCAAGCGGCAGGCCGCAGAAATGTTCTCCCGGATGTTCGGCGAGCGGACGTTGATCGTTGCGTATAACGCGCAGTTTGACCTCTGCTTTTTGTACTATTTCCTGGCGCAGTTCGGCATGGCGGATGTGCTCAAGGGCGCGAAGATGCTGGACGCGCTTACGGTTTACAAGGACCGCCGTCCGTTTCCCCATAAGCTCTGCAACGCTGTCGATGCGTACCAGCTCAAGACGCAGAACACGCACAGGGCCATTGACGATGCGCGCGCCACGCTCGAGCTGCTTGCCGCGATGGAGCAAGAGGAGCAGGATCTGGAGCGGTACGTAAACCTCTTCGGTTATAATCCCAGGTTCGGCCTGCCGAAGCCAACGATCCACTCCGTGCAGTATCTCCCGCAGGGTTATAACCGCACAGGAAAGCTCTACGAGGACTTGCAGCCCGCGTTTTTATAAGATCAAGGACGCCGGCCCTTTCGGACGCACTTCCAGAAGGTTCGTAGGGGGCGATGCCTACATCGCCCCATTAGAAACCCTCGAATTCGCCGAAGATTTCCGTATAAAAGGTTTATACTGCCGGGTCGATGTGGGCATCGACCCCTACGCATTTGTCGAAAATAGGCGCAAGAATCGAATAGAAACGCTGAAAAGCCAGCCCGCAAGTGCGGACTGGCTTTCGTATGTTCAGTTGCCTTCCAGAATCGGAAGAAGATCAAGAAGATCTTCGATTACATAGTCACACCGTTCGTCGGCGTTTTCGCGCGTTCCGTAGAAGCATGTGGGAATCCCGGCGTTGCGGCCGCCCTGCATGTCGGATGACAGACTGTCTCCGACCATGAGAGCAGTTTTGCGGCGGCTTTCTCCGATTTGGGCGAAAACCTTGTCGTAAAAATCCTTCTCGGGCTTTTTGGTGCCGAGCTGCTCGGAGATGAAAACGTAATCAAAATACTGCGCCATGCCGGAACGTTCAATCCGCCGCTCCTGCGCGTAGGTATCGCCGTTTGTGACAACGACGACGAGGTATTTCCCGTGCAGCGCCTGCAGTAATTCTTTGCAGTGCGGCATAAAGTTCCGTCCTTCGGCAAGCTCGAGAAGATAGCGCCGGTTGATCGCCACGGGGTCAGCGTCCAAGCCGATGGACGCAAAATAGCGGCGGAAGCGCTCGGCATAGATAAAATCCTTTTCAATTTCGCCCAGCTCGTAGCTTTTCCACATCTGGTTGTTGAATGCCTCGTATTTCGGCATGTCTTCCTCGGTGAATGTGATGCCGATTTCGGCGAAGGCCTTCACCAAAGCCTCAAAGGAGCTTTTGCGGAAATCAAAGAGGGTATCGTCGACGTCAATCAGAACCGTATCAAATCTCATGGCAGCCTCGCTTTTTTTGTTTTTTCCAGTATATCATATTTCCGGGATTTATGATATACTAAATTCGCTGTCCGCGCAGCGCGGAAAACCGGCAAATTGCCGAGGCGCGGCGGCGAAAGGAGAACCGAATGAAAACGATCATACAGCTGCTGGCCGAAGAGCTGGGCTGCAAGGAAGAATATGTGAATAATGTGGTGACGCTTCTCGATGAAGGCAACACCATTCCCTTTATTGCCCGCTACCGCAAGGAGGCGCACGGTGCGATGGACGACACGGCGCTTCGGACGCTCGAGACAAGACTCCAGTATCTGCGCAATTTGCAGCAGCGCCGGGACGAAGTAAAATCTGCCGTCGAGGCGCAGGGCAAGCTGACGGACGAGCTGGCACGCTCGATTGACAATGCCGCGACGCTCGCCGAGGTTGAGGACCTGTACCGGCCGTACAAGCAGAAGCGCCGCACGCGCGCAACCGTCGCCAAGGAAAAAGGCCTCGAGCCGCTGGCGGACGCGATTTTTGCGCAGGACAGGAATGGGAAAGCGCCCGAGGAACTGGCGAAGGACTTCTTAAATCCCGACTTGGGCGTGGAGACAATCGAAGACGCGCTTTCCGGCGCAAGCGACATTATCGCCGAGCGGATTTCCGACGACGCGGAGCTTCGCAAGAGCCTGCGCGCGCGGATGCAGAAAAGCGCCCTGTGCGAAAGCAAAGCCGCGAAGGAGGACGAGGACTCCGTTTACCGGCTTTATTATGATTTCCATCAGCCCGTCTCGAAGCTCCAGAGCCATCAGGTGCTCGCGCTCAACCGCGGCGAGAAGGGGGGCTTTTTGAAGGTCGCGCTGGATTTGGACCGCGCGGAGGCGATGCAGCTGATCAGAAAGTGCGTCGTAAAGCCCGGCTCGCCTGCGATGGCGTTTCTGGCCGCGGCGGCCGAAGACAGCTACGACCGGCTTCTTGCGCCCAGCATGGAGCGCGAGCTCCGGACGATGCTGACCGACGCGGCAAACGAGGCGGCGATTCACAACTTTGCGCTCAACCTCCGGCCGCTTCTCATGCAGCCGCCCGTGAAAGGCTTTGTCACGATGGGGCTCGACCCCGGCTACGCGCACGGCTGCAAGGTGGCCGTCATCGACGCGACGGGCAAGGTGCTCGATACGACGGTCGTCTACCCGACGTTTTCCGAGCGCAAAAAGCAGGAGGCGATTGACAGCCTCAAGCGGCTCATCGACAAGCACGGGGTAAAGCACCTCGCGATTGGCAACGGCACGGCCTCGCGCGAAACGGAGGCGATGGCGGTCGAGCTCATTCGGAAGTGCCCCGGGGTATCGTATATGATCGTCAATGAAGCGGGCGCGTCGGTTTACTCGGCTTCAAAGCTGGCAGCCGAGGAATTTCCGCAGTTCGACGTGAACCTCCGCTCGGCGGTGTCGATTGCAAGACGACTGCAAGATCCGCTGGCAGAGCTCGTGAAGATTGACCCCAAGGCCATCGGTGTGGGGCAGTATCAGCACGATATGCCGGAAAAGGAGCTCGACAGCGCACTCGGCGCAGTGGTCGAAAGCTGCGTCAACGCGGTCGGCGTGGATGTGAACACGGCGTCCCAGCCGCTGCTCCGGCAGGTTTCCGGCCTCAATGTGACGACGGCCAAAAATATCGTGCTCTACCGCGAGGAAAACGGCGCCTTCACCTCGCGCGCGCAGCTGAAAAAGGTGCCGAAATTAGGCCCCAAGGCGTTTGAGCAGGCGGCGGGCTTTTTGCGCGTGCCGGAGAGCGGCAAGGTGCTGGACAATACCGGCGTGCATCCTGAGTCTTATAAAGCGGCCGAGCAGATGCTGACGCTGTGCGGTTTGAAGCTCTCAGATGTCGGAACGGAGAAGCTGAAGGAGCTCCCTGCGCGCGTGAAGCTCTACGGCGAGGAGAAGCTGGCGCAGGCGTGTGAGATTGGCGTTCCGACGATGCAGGATATTGTGAAGGAGCTCGTGAAGCCCGGGCGTGATCCCAGAGACGAGCTGCCCGCGCCGATTCTGCGTACGGATGTTCTGGAGCTGAAGGACCTGAAGCCCGGCATGGAGCTCAGCGGCACGGTGCGCAACGTCATCGACTTCGGCGTTTTTGTGGATATCGGTGTGCATCAGGACGGCCTGGTGCATATCTCGCAGGTTTGCAACAAATATATCCGTCACCCGTCGGAGGTCGTTTCGGTCGGTGACGTGGTGAAGGTCAAGGTGCTGGAGGTCGACGAAAAGCGCAAGCGCATCAGCCTCACGATGAAAGGCGTATAAAGAAGAAAGGAAGCGGCTCTTATGAAAAAGCGCATCTGCATTCTCTACACCGGCGGCACCATCGGTATGGTGCCAAGCGAAAAAGGCTACGTTCCCTCGAGCGGCGCGTTTCTGGATCTGCTCCGTGCCATCCCGGATCTGTACTGGGCGGATATGCCCGCGTGGGACGTGGTGGAGTTTGAACCGCTGCTTGATTCCTCAGACATTACAGTCCGCGAATGGAACCAGATCGGAAGCGCCATTGCTGAGCGGTACGAAGATTATGACGGCTTCGTCGTCCTCCACGGCACGGACACGATGGCGTACTCCGCGTCGGCGATTTCCTTCATGCTGGAAAACCTCTCAAAGCCCGTCATTTTTACCGGTTCGCAGATTCCGCTGGGGCAAATTCGAAGCGACGGACGAGACAATATCATCAGCTCCCTTCTCATTGCCGCTTCCGGACAGGTCCACGAGGTCTGCATCTACTTTAATGGCGTTCTTTTGCGCGGCAACCGGAGCACGAAGCGCTCTTCCGACCAGTTTGAGGCCTTCGAGTCGCCAAACGACGTGCCGCTGGCGCATGCCGGTATTCAAATTGAATACAAAAAGAGGGTTCTGCGTCCGGCGAGCGAGGAACCGTTCCGCTTGCAGCCGTTTAAGGAGCTTCCCATTGGTGTGATCAAAATCTTCCCCGGTATTCAGTTCGACTATTTTGCGTCGCTGATGACGGATAAGCTAAAGGGTGTGGTGCTCGAGACGTTCGGCGCGGGCAATATTCCAGGTTCGGCGCAGAATGCGCTGCTGCCGATTATCGAACGGGCTTACAAAAACGGCACGATCATTACCGTCTGCTCACAGTGCAGCCAGGGCGCGGTGAGTCTTGGGACCTATGCGGCAAGCTCGGCGCTGCGAAGAGTCGGCGCGGTCAACGGCCGGGACATGACGACGGAGGCCGCCCTTGCCAAGAGCTACTACCTGATGTCTGTCTCGGATGATATGGCGTTTGTGAAATCGCAGATGCAGAAAAATTTACGCGGCGAGCTTACGGAATAAGAAAACAAAACGGCAGGACGATTCTGAATGGAACCGTCCTGCCGTTTTCTGTTTTGAATCAAGGCTTTGCTGCGTCCCGGCTGACCAGCGCGCGGAAGACTGCGTCGCGGTCATACGTTCCCGCTGCAAAGCCCGGAATTTCCTTGATGGCCTTGCAGGTGCTTAAGCTGAAGCCGGTCAGGATCTGGCCGATTTCCTGGTCCCGATACGGGCAGTCGCCGGTCACGATCAGCGTCGACAGACTGTGCACCACCAGCCACAGATTGCGGAAATAGAAATCTGCCTCTTCTTCGGTGATGTGATAGACGGTGATTAGCGTCGGGCGGACGAGCGCCTGCAAATGCCGCATGGCCTGCATGGCGCCAAATTCCTGCGATTTTGTCAGAAACAAAAGCCGGTAGAGCTCGGGCTCCTCCCGCGCAAAGCGGATGTACTGCGTTCCAACGCCGAGAAACGGAATGGTCTCCCGCAGACCGGCGCTGGTATAGTCGTCATACACGCGCACGGCGGCAGCATAGACCGCCTGCCGGATGCCGCCCATGGAGCCGAAGGCGGTGAAAATCGGCTGCGTGGACGTGCCGAGCTCGTCGGCGATTGTTTTGGCGGTCAGACCGTCCGCGCCCTTTGCCCGCACGACGCGCAGCGCCGCCGCGACCATCTCGTCCTTTGTAAACTTGTTTTTCGGAGCCATTGACAGCACCCTTTCCGTCAAAATAGATAATACGATATATATTGTATGGTTTGCATCAGAATTATACGAAACGCGGCTGCGCTTGTCAATGGGAAGTGCAGCTGCATTTGCGACCTAAAAAAGCGCCGGAGGGGATACAGAACATCCTCTCCGGTGCGTGTTTTTTCAGATGACGCGGAAATCACAGGGGACGATGCGCTCCGGCGCGTTGGGGTCTTTAAAAAAGTCCAGCAGCAGGTCGGACATTTCTGTTCCAATTTCGCGCAGCACCGGGCAGCCGGAATAGCAGTCGTAGCCTCCGGTGCCGCTGGCGCGGTAGCTGCTGAGGCAGGCGGTAAAAACGTCGTCGGCAGCGACGGACTTTCCGTTCACGCGGAGTTCTGTCACGCGCTGGCCGACGGGTCTGGAGCAATCAAAGACATAGTGCACGCCCGCGTAGTAGTCATAGTTATAATGCTCGACTTTCGGCTTCAAAAAGGCGTCTGAGATGGCGAGCGAGCCGTCTTCGCCCTTTGTGAAGTATTCCGCGCTGCGCTCCATCGCCCGGCGCAGAACCGCGCCCGTGATTTGCATCACAGTGAGCGTATTCGTGTACGGGTACGCATTCAGAATGTCTCTGCGCCGCACGGTCTGCGGAAGGCCCGCCGGGTCGTTTGCAAGACTTGTGACGGAGATCTGCGCGCCGCTTGCCAGAAGCTGCACGGTATTGAATAGATCAGCTAGCGGGTTTCCATAAGCCGCCATGCGAAGTGGGGTATCGATCGTCATCGGCTCCGGCAGGTGCCCCACGACCTCGTCGAGCCAGTCCTGCGCGCCGTGCTCCATGCCGGAAAATTCTGCGAGCCATTCCGGGCGGCAGGTGCCTCCCGCGCGAATCGTCCGGCTGGAAAATTGCGCGCCGTCATCCGATACGGCGGCTTCCACCTTCAAAAATTCCTGCCCCTTGTCAGACGGCTGGACGACAAAGGTACCCTGCACCATCTGCCCGGGCACGGACATATGCTGGTGTCCGGTCAGAAGAATATCGAAGCAAAGCTCCTGACAGATCCGATATGCGACATTCTCACGCGAGGCCGAAAGCGTCCGGCCACTTGCAAGGTCTCGCTCAAAGCCGCCGTGATAGACGCACACCGTGAGATCGACGTTGCCTTTCAGCGCCGCGAGCGCACTGGCCGCCGCCGGAAGTGGGTCTTCGATCGTAATGCCGGACAAGTGTTCCGGCCGCTCCCAGATGTTCACGTAGTCGGTCACAATACCGACAATGCCGACGCGGAGCCCGTTTTCGAGCGTATGCACCCGCGCGGGGAAGCGAGTGGAGCCATCGGCCCGGCGGACATTCTGGCAGACGCATCTGGCGTGCAGCGCATCAAGATAGCTGTCCAGATATGCCATGCCGTAGTTAAAGTCGTGGTTCCCGAGCGTCACGTAGTCGTAGCCGCAGCGGTTCATGATCTCGGCGAACTTCTCAGCGCTTCCGATCGTATCGTGGCAGTAGGCTCCAAACGGCGAACCCTGCAGCAGATCTCCGCCGTCGATGATGAGCGTGTCGCCGTCCTTTTGGAACCGGCTGGCGCATTTGAAAAGGCCGAGATCTTTTTCTGTCTGGCTGCGGTAGTCGGTGGGGTAGATGTAGCTGTGAAGATCGGAGGTAAAGTAAATCGTCAGCTTTCGTTCCTGCATCGCCTTACCCCCGAGCCAGCTTGACGCGGATTTTTGCCGAGATCCACTCGATGATGAGCACCAGCACAATAAGCCCCAGCAAAATCGCGCCGACTTCGTTCCAGCGGTACGAGCTCATGGCGAAAATCAAGGGCGCACCGATGCCGCCCGCGCCGACAAGACCGAGAACCGTCGCGTCGCGCAGGTTCATATCGAAGCGGTAGATGATCGTGGAGGTAAAGTCCGCAGTCAGCTGCGGCAAAATGCCGTAGCGGATCTTCTGGAACGTCGTGCAGCCTGCCGCGTCGAGAGACTCCAGAATCCGCTTGTCAAGGTCCTCAATGCTCTCAATGAACATTTTGGACACCATGCCGATCGAGCACAGGGACATCGTGAGAAGTCCTGCAAACGGTCCGGGACCCGTGACGCGGATGAACATCAGGCCATAGACAAAGGCCGGGATCGTGCGGATGGCCGCAATGAGCACCCGCCCGACGAGCGCCACGGCCTTGGGGACCAGATTGCTGGCAGACAGGAACGACAGGGGAAGCGAAATGACCGCGCCGACGATCGTTCCCAAAAACGCGATGCAGAAGGTCTCCAGCAGCAGATACGGCACGCCGTCTGTGCCGAGCGTGAATAGAAGCTTTGCCGATGGGTGGAAAATGCCGGAGAGAATGTTTCCCGCGACCTCCAGCCCGTTTCCGGTTGGATTACTCACCCGGACGGCCGAGCCGGACCAGGCAAGCAGACACGCAACGCAGAACGCCGCCAGCAGCTGCCAGAGCCACGTTTTGGGCGCGGAGGCGTAGGCCTTTTGAATTTTTTCGTTCATTGCCGTCTCCTCCCTACGTCAGGCGCTTGCGCAGCGCGTGGCTGACCGCTTCGATGAACATGACGGTGACAAACAGCACGATGAGGATCATGCCGAGGCTGTCATATTCGCGCCAGCCGATTTTTTCGTTCATGATAAGGCCAAGGCCGCCCGCGCCGACATAGCCGAGGATCGACGCGTAGCGCACGTTACCCTCGAGGCAGAACAGCGATACCGACAGATAGGTCGGCAGCACCTGCGGGAAGACTGCTGTGACGAACGCGCGGAGCTTCGTTGCGCCAAGCGCCTCCATCGCCTCATACGGGCCCATGTCGACGGTTTCGATGATCTCAAAGAGCTGCTTTCCGACGTAGGCAAATGTGAAGACCGCGATGGCGCAGGTACCGGCCATGGTGCCAAGGCCAAAGATGTAGGTTGCAATCAGCGCGCAGACAAGCGTCGGAAGCGTCCGAACAAGACTCAAAAACAAACGCACGAGAAAGACCACAACGCGGTTCGTTACGATATTGCTGGCTGCTGCGATGGCAAACGGAATGGCAAGCATGGCACCAATAAAAGAGCCGAGGAAGGACATTTTGATCGTGTCCAGCAGCGGTTGCCAGATCTTTCCTAAATATGCGGTATTGGGCGGGAACATGGCCTTGAGAATGTCAAAGAACTTGCTGCCTTTTTTCACAAGAACCGAGAAGTTGAAGCCCGTGATCCGGACAGACACGGCCGTCAGAACCACCAGAATCAGAATCACCAGCGGCGCGCGGCTGTGCTTTTCCATAACGACGGTTCCATCGGAAAGCGTGTAGCGCCGGGGGCGGAAGATGCGGTCATACAGGCTCATACGGCAGCCTCCGATGCGGTGTCCTCTCCGTAGATCGTATCCAGAACCGCCTGATCGACCTGCTTCGACGGTCCGTCGTAGACAATCTTACCGGCGCGGATACCGATGATGCGGTCGGCGTACTCGAGCGCCAGCTCTACGTGGTGGATGTTGAGCAGGATCGAAATGCCAAGCTCCTGATTGATGTGCACAAAGTCTTCCATGACCTGTTTGGCCGTCACGGGATCGAGCGCGGCGACGGGCTCGTCTGCCAGAATGATGTGCGGATCCTGCGTCAGGGTGCGCGCCAGCGCGACGCGCTGCTGCTGGCCGCCGGAGAGTTGGTCAGCGCGCATGTAGGCCTTGTCCAGAATGCCGACCTTGTCAAGGGACTCGAGCGCCCGGATTTTATCCTCTTTGCGAAACGCACCCAGAAGCACGCGCCAGAACGGCATGTCCGGCACGCAGGCGGCGAGCACGTTTTTGATGACGCTCGTGCGTGTGACGAGATTAAACGACTGAAACACCATGCCGATTCCGCGCCGGAACTTGCGAAGGGGTTTGCCGGAAAGCCCGGTCACGTCGGTACCGTTTACGGTAAGGCTCCCAGACGTGATCTGGTGCATCCGGTTGACTGCGCGCAGGAGCGTCGATTTTCCCGCGCCGGAGCGGCCGATGATCGCGACAAACTCGCCGTCTTCAATGCGCAGGCTCACGTCGTCGAGGCCGACCGTGCCGTTGGGATATACCTTGGATACGTGGTCAAATATGATCATAAAGCGTCCTCATTTCCGGGGTGCAGCGGAAGCCCGGCAGCGCGGGCGATTCCTGCTGACAGGTTTCGGCTGGACCCCTGATGGTAAAAAGCGCGGGGAAGACCGCACAGCGGAAGGTATCTGCCGTGCAAGTCCTCCCCGCGTGGGAAAGTTCGATTTAGTTTGCTGCGGTCAGCTCCTGAATGAGCTTCTGTGCGGCGCGCTCGTTGTCATAGTCGGAGGCCTGCGCCTTCTGATAGCCGTTGTGGCTGTAGATGGCGATGACGGCCTTGCCTTCTTCGGTGTTGCCGATGTTGATGAAAGCGTCCTGAAGCGCGGCGATCAGGTCAGCATCCATGATCTCGGAGTTCTTGCTGACGGAGATGGTGTCGTTGTAGATCGGGGCGGTCACGCCGATGACGTTCGTCTCTTCCCAGATGGAGCCTTCGCGGCCAAACTCGGAGTTCCAGCGCTCGGCATAGTCGCGGCGCGCGTCGGCATAGGTCACGAGAACGTCAACCTGACCGGAGGCCAGACGGGCGAACGCGCTTGCGTAGGAGTCAGACTGGACGGCGCTGCTGAGGTCGGAAATACCCTTGCCGTAGCGGTCCTGGAGCCACAGAGCGGGGTAGATGTAACCGGCAGGGGAGGACGTGCCCATGACGCTCCAGTTGGCGCTGTTCAGATCGTCCCAAGTCAGCTCTTCACCGGCGTTGACCTTGGCGGCCAGCTCCTGACCCTTTTCAGACGGGCCAGCGATGAACAGCGCGCGGTAAGAAACGGCCTGCTTGTCGGAAGCCTCGGTGGGCTGACCGTCGTTCCAGTCCTTGGCGTCGTCGGAGTCCTTGCTCAGGCCGTCGCGGGTCGCAGTCAGGATGACCTCCGCGCCGTCGTCGTACAGAACGTACGTGCCGCCGGGAATGAGGCCAACGTCGATGGTGCCGGCTTCGAGGCCTTCGCCGACTGCCTCATAGGTGGTGCCGACGGTGATCTCAACTTCGCCGACGTCGTAGCCTTCTTTGGCGAGCTCCGTCTTCAGAAGCTCCTTGAGAGGCTCGGTCGCGGTGATGATCTCCTGCGGCTCGCGGGAGGGAACGAAGGCGACCTTCAGGGTTTCGATGGACTTTGCGGCCGGTTCCTCGGTTTCGGTGGACTCGGCGGCGGGTTCTTCGGTTTGCGCGGTTTCGGCAGGAGCAGTGGTTTCCGCGCTGCTGTCAGCTGGTTCGGTGGTGCTGCTTGCGGCGCAGCCGGCCAGAATGCCGAGCAGCATGACAAGCGCAAGCAGAAGTGCAAGACTCTTCTTCATTGATTGATCCTCCATATATTCATTGCTCTGCTTCGCAGCGGTTTCCGGGCGGAAGCGCCGGAGCAGGTTTCGCGGCGAATTCCGGTTCTTTCTGCCGCAGCTTGATTATAACACATCCCTTGAAGAAAAAAATTTCCGCTTTCGTAAAAAAAGTATTTATTGCGTCTGGGAGAAGAATCTGGCCATCAGCTCTTCAAAGATCAGGATGATATGCCCGAAAAACGGATTCGGAAGACTGCCCGCCAGCGTCTGCTTCGCTCCGTCGACGACAAAGACAAGATCGGAGAGCTGCGCGAGCGTTGAATCGCTGCGGCGCGTGAAGGAAATAATTTTCTGCCCGTGCTGCTTTGCGTGCCGCACGTCGTTTAAAACCGGCTCCGTTTCGCCGCTCTGGCTGACGGCAAACATGATATCGTTTTCGTCCGCGTCTGCGCCCTGGTGCGCCTCCTGAAAGATCATATAGTCGTAAAAGTGGACGTTGCTGAAGGCCATGAAGCCGCAGATGGACATACGCTGGACGATATACGTGCCGACAATATTGGAAAAGCCCTCGCCGGTTGTAAAGATTTTGCCCTTTCGGCGCGCGCGCAGCAGCTCGCAGAAGCTGCTGACAAGCTCGTCTGAGTAATTGTCGACGAAGCTTCCGAGCGTGTCCTCCGTCCGTTTGTCCGTGCCGGTCAGCTGACGGCTGAGGTGGTAATAGAGCTCACTGTAGCCGTCGAAGCCAAGACGCTTGCACATTTTGATGATGCTCGCCGTGGAGAGATAGTTCTCGGCGGCGATCTGCTGGATGCCCGCGCGCTTTTCGCCGCGCTCAATGTGCGCGGTGATGCTGGTGATCACCTTGCGTTCGTCCTCAGAAAGTAAATTTGTCAGCAGAAAATAATTGTCTCCCATACATAGTCCCCCATCCATCCGTATGTTCCAATCCAACTTCATACATTATAGGACAAGCCCTTCATATGTCAAGGGAGCCTCCGTCCGCGCCGGGGAAAGCGGATGCTGGCTGTAAGGTATCCCGGACTGGTATTTAAAAAATTTACCTGGCGCGACGGGACCTTACACAGCGCCGCCATATTCAAGCTTGCGCAGAACAGAATTTTGTAGTAAAATACAAACTGACAAAATGCGCTTGAGGCGTTACTTGTTTGCAAGAAAAAACAAAAATCAACGGAAATAAAGGAAGGTGCGTTTCTTTGACAGAGGAAATGAAGCTTGCATTAAAGAAAAAAGCCTGCCAGGTCCGTATGGGCGTGATCGAGTCCACCCATGGAGCCAAGGCCGGCCATCCCGGCGGAAGCCTGTCCGCTGCGGACCTGTTTGCTTACCTGTATAACCGGGAGCTGCGGATCGACCCAAAGAACCCCAAGGACCCGAAGCGCGACCGCTTTGTCCTCTCCAAGGGCCATACCGCGCCGGGCCTTTATGCTGCGCTTGCCTATCGCGGCTTCTTCCCGGTCGAGGATCTGCCCACGCTCCGGCATATTGACAGCTATCTGCAGGGCCACCCCAACATGAACACGGTTCCCGGCGTCGATATGTCCACCGGCAGCCTTGGACAGGGTATTTCTGCTGCGGCGGGCATGGCCAAGGGCGCAAAATATCTGCATCAGGACGTAAATGTCTACACGCTTCTTGGCGACGGCGAGATCGCTGAGGGTGAGGTCTGGGAGGCAATGCTCTTTGCGGCCCATTACAAGCTCGATAACTTCTGTATGGTCATCGATCTCAACGGCCTGCAGATTGACGGCCGCACCTGCGACGTCATGAATACCGCGCCTGTGGATGAGAAAGCAAAGGCCTTCGGCTTCCAGACGATCTCCATCGACGGCCACGACTTTGACCAGATCGAAAAGGCGTTTGAGGCCTTCCATGCCTGCACCGGCAAGCCTACCTGCATCCTGATGCACACCACCAAGGGCAAGGGCGTGAGCTTCATGGAAAATCAGGTCGGCTGGCACGGCAAAGCGCCCAATGACGAAGAATACAAACAGGCTATGGAGGAATTGAATGCGGCCATGGCAGAACTGGAGGCAGCGAAATGAGTGAAGTGAAAAAAATCGCGACCCGTGACAGCTACGGCAATGCGCTCGTGGAGCTGGCCCAGAACGGCGCGGATAATCTGGTCGTGCTGGATGCGGACCTTGCCGCTGCAACAAAAACCGGAACCTTCAAGAAGGCGTTCCCCGAGCGCCATTTCAACTGCGGCATTGCCGAGTGCAACATGATCGGCGTGGCTGCCGGTTTATCCACGATGGGGCTCGTTCCCTTTGCCAGCAGCTTCGCGATGTTTGCCGCGGGCAGAGCCTTTGAGCAGATCCGCAACTCCATCGGATATCCGCATCTGAACGTGAAAATTGCGGCGACGCACGGCGGCATCTCTGTCGGCGAAGACGGCGCGAGCCACCAGTGCTGCGAGGATTTTGCGCTGATGCGCTCGATTCCCGGCATGACGGTCCTGTCGCCGAGCGACGATGTAGAGGCAAGAGCTGCCGTGAAGGCAGCCTACGCGTATGAAGGCCCCGTTTATATCCGCCTGGGCCGTCTGGCAACGCCGGTGTTCCACGACGCAGAGCGCTACACCTTCCAGATCGGCAAGGGCGAGCAGCTCACAGAGGGTAATGACGTCGCCATCATCGCAACGGGCCTTATGGTTGCGGAAGCTTTGACGGCTGCGGAGAATCTCGCGAAAGAGGGCATTCACGCCCGCGTCATCAACATCTGCACCATTAAGCCCCTCGACGAGGAGATCGTCCTGAAGGCAGCCAAGGAGTGTGGCAAGGTTATCACCTGCGAAGAGCACAACATCATCGGCGGCCTCGGCGAGGCAGTCGCGGCTGTGCTCAGCGAAAAGTGCCCGACGAAGCTGCGCCGCATCGGCGTCAATGACGAGTTCGGCCATTCCGGCCCTGCCGCCGCGCTTCTCAAGCAGTTTGGCCTGAGCGCCGAGCACGTGGAAGCAGTCGCGCGCGAACTGGTCAAGGGCTAAAAAATCAAACAGGGGCTGCATGGCTCCCTGCAAAACGAAATACGCTGCCGGCGATTGCCGGCAGCGTATTTTTGCGCAAATGAGGCGGTTATGTCGTTTCCCGCTCGACAATGTGGGTTTTCAGAAGCACGCTTCTTTCATGCGGCTCGTCGTTCAGCGCCTTGATCAGAAGATCGACCGCAAGCTTGCTCTGAGACTCCGCGTTATTATCCAGAGAGGTCAGCTGCGGATAGGAAATTTTCGCATAGATACTGTTGTCGACGCCGATGACGCTGATGTCTTCGGGAACCTTGCGGCCGCTCTCGAGCAGCGCACGCAGACCGCCGGTAGCGGTGATGTCAACAGAATAGATGATGCCGTCGACTGACGGGTCTTCGCGGAGGATTTCCTTTGTGATCTCATAGCCGGAGGCGTAGCTGGTTGCCGCTTCGTAGATTTTGTTCTGCGGATAGCCGAGCGCGCGGATCCCGGCCAGAAAGCCCTTCCGTTTGTTGCGGTTTGCGGGGGAGTCCGCATCGTTTACGTAGACGATGTTCTTCCGGCCCTTTCTTGCCAGAAGCGCCACGCAGTCTTTTACGCCGCTTTCCTCGTCGGCAATGATTCCCGTGACGTTCGGAAGGTCAATGTAGCCGTTGATGATGACGACCGGAATGTTCGGCAGATAGGTTTTGATCGTGTGATAGGTGCTCTTTGCCATGAACATCGAGCCGATGAGCGCAATGCCCTCCACGCGGCGTTGCTCGAGCTGCCGGATGCACGAGCCGATGTTCGCCTCGTCCGCGCCGGTACTCATGATGATGGAACAGTACCCCCGCTTTGCAAGCTCCTGCTCGATGGCGAAGGCGTTGTCGATATGGTGCACGACACGGATATCGACCAGAAGAATTCCAATCATCTTCGATGACTGCATCACAAGCCCCCGCGCCGCGACGTTCGGCGAATAGTTGTACTCCTCGATCAGCTTTTCAATTTTTTCGCGGGTTTCTTTTCGAATACCGCTTTTGTGGTTGATGACGCGGGAAACGGTGCTCGCGGAAACGCCCGCAGCGGTTGCAATGTCGTAAATTGTCATAAATCCTGTCCTGTCTGCTGCAAGGCTTTGTGAAACGACCCTGCCGCCTGAAATGCAGCGTAAAAGCTGGAATGCTGGTTGGGAGGTTTGCTTTGTGCGGGTGTTATGGAGCAAACACACGGCCGAGTGGACATCTTGCTCTGGAAATTCTTGCGATTTGCATCCACTATATCATATCGGGGTAGATTCGACAAGAGAAATATTTCGGATATTTGAATTCTTTGCAATCGATTTTATAGAAAGATTTCAGACGTTCCTGAAATTCTGACTAAAATTCGCGCGGAACATTGGAAAAACAGCATAGTGCTGAAAAAACCGGAAAATCTTTATGCAAAATGAAGGGGCAAATTTTGTTGACAAAGGAAAACCGGCGTAGTACACTATGGATGCAATCGATTGCAAGAACATTTCAAACCACGTGCTGTCGTTTGCGTTTCTTTTTTAAAAATTTTGGCAATCGATTGCCGAAAGGAATCGTGATATGACAAGAGAGGATCTGGACAACGTATTTCTGAAGATGGTCGAGATGTACGAGGGACAGCCCGAGCGCATCCAGCACTTCACAAAGGTACACAGCTACGCCGCCTATATCGGCAGACAGGAAAAGCTGGACGAGAAAACCATGTTCATACTGGAGACGGCAGCCTACACGCACGACATCGGCATCAAAAAGGCGGAGGAGCTGTATCACGCGTCAAACGGCAGGCTCCAGCAGGAGCTTGGCCCTGGCGAGGCGGAGACCATGCTCAAGGAGCTCCGGTTTCCGGAGGATATCATCGAGAGAGTCAAATATCTGATCGCGCATCATCACACCTATTCCAATATTCAGGGGATCGACTTGCAGATTCTGATCGAGGCAGATTTTCTCGTCAACCTGTATGAGCATTCGGACGAGTCGGTTGCGTCGAAGGTTCTGGAAAAAATCTTCAAGACAGCGTCGGGAACGAAGCTCTGCAAAACGATGTTCCGGTTATAAAGAGGAGTCAATATGGTTGTTACGTTGGATTGTGAGAGAAAGAATATCACAGGTTCGTTTGATTGCAGTAAGACTCCGGTCGTGCGCATCGCGGACGGAGACAGCGTGGTCTGCAACGTGTTAGACGGCGACTGGCACCTCGGAAAGCCGCCGGTTCCCAAAACGGGCGCGGGCAGCTTCTTTGAAGGGAAGGATGCGCAGAGGGACGCGGGGCATTGCCTGATCGGGCCGATCTACGTCGAAGGCGCGAAGCCGGGCGATACGCTGGCGGTCAGAATCAACGAGTGCCGGACGGCCGATTGGGGCTGGAGCAGAGTTGGCTTTGCGGACAAGGACCACATGAAGCGGCTGAACATTTCCGAGCTTCCGGAATATTTCCTGAACTGGGACATCGATCACGAGACGCGGCGCGCGGTCAGCGACCAAGGACACGTGGTCACGATCCATCCGTTCCTTGGGGTTGTGGGGCTCGCGCCGGAACAGCCCGGCATCCACTCGACGCACCCGCCGCGGAATGTCGGCGGCAATCTGGACTGCAAGCTGGTCACGGCAGGAAGCACGATTTATCTTCCTGTCCTGTGCGAGGGCGCCTATTTCTATGTGGGAGACGGGCATGCCTTACAGGGCGACGGCGAATTGGGCGGAACGGCCATCGAGTGCACGCTCGACAAGGTCGATCTGACGTTCCGGATCGTGCATGAGACGATCCGCAATCCGATTCTGCGCACGCAGAGCGCGTGGGTGACCTTCGGGTTCGATACGGACCTCACCAACGCGGCGTATGAGGCGCTCACGGAGATGGCAAATCTCATTGGGAAGCTCTACGATATGACGTTCCAGGAGGCGCTCGCGATGGCAAGCCTTGTTGTCGACGAGCATGTGACGCAGATCGTCAACGGCGTGCGCGGCGTGCACGCGATTTTGCCGGACGGAGCAATCAACAAAAAGGGCTGATTTGGCCCGTAACCTTGTCTTAATTATGCAGTGCATAATTAAATATACTTAGGAGGAAAAATTATGAAGAAAGTGTTATCCATCCTGCTTGCAGCAGCCATGCTGCTGGCACTTGCCGCGTGCAGCTCGCCCGCGAAAACCGAAACAGCTGCGCCCGCAGCCGAAGAAACGGCCGTCGAGCCCGCTGCTGCTGAAACGGCAGAAGAAACCTCTGAAGCTGAGGAAGCCCCTGCAACCGAAGAAGCAAAGACGAGCCTTGACATCGTGTTCATCCCCAAGAGCGTTGCAGACTACTGGAGCATCGTTCAGGCGGGCTTTGAAAACGCGGCGACCGAGCTTGGCATGACGCCGAGAGTTGTCTATCCGTCCAAGGAAGAAGCCGGCGTTCAGATCGAAACCGTGATGGACGTCATCAACTCCAAGCCGGACGCGATCGTCCTTGCCCCTGTGAGCGGCGACGCGCTTGTCTCCGCTTGCCAGGAGATCCAGAAGGCCGGTATCCCGCTGATCATTGCCGATACCGCCATCCCCACGGAGGACTATCTCCAGTCGTTCATGACCGATAACGTCGCCGCTGGCGCGATGGCAGCTGACGAGCTGGCTGCGCTGATGGGCGAAGAGGGCCAGGTTTACATCTTCTCCGATTCTCCCGCAAAGGCTTCCGTTGCCGACCGTGTGACGGGCTTTGAGGCGAGAATGAAGGAAGCTTATCCGAACATCGAGGTCCTCGGCACCCTCTACAGCGAAGCGGACATCAACCTCTGCACGACCCAGTGCGTCGATGCCATCACGGCAAACCCCGACATCAAGGGCATCTTCGCCGTTGACGAGAACCGTACCGCAGGCGTTGGCACCGCGCTCATCCAGCTCGGCAGAGAGGATATCTTTGTCGGCGGCTTCGACGCGAACAAGAACACCGTTTCTCTGATGGAAGACGGCGTGATCAACTTCCTGACTGTCCAGCAGCCGTACCAGATGGGCTACATGGCGTACAAGGCAGCGGCTGACGCGGCCAACGGCGTGGAGCTCGAGCACGGCATGGTCGACACCGGCTGCACCATCGTCCCGAGAGACAAGCTGGACGACGAGGACATGCAGGCCATCCTCTTCCCGCTGGAGCACCTGAACTGAGCGAACGAAAGCGTAGAAACCCGGACGATAATTTAGCTGCTATGGGGGGATTATCCCCCCATAGTACATGAAAGGTGTACCAAATGGCAATGTTGTTAGAAATGCGAAATATTTCGAAGTCCTTTCCCGGCGTAAAGGCGCTGAATGGATTTTCCATCGATTTGAAAGCGGGCGAGGTACACGCGCTTGTGGGAGAGAACGGCGCAGGAAAGTCGACGCTGATCAAGACCCTCTACGGGATCCATCAGCCCGATGGCGGCGAGATCGTCATCGACGGCGTTCCGACAAAAATCAACGGCCCCGCGGACGCGCTGAGCAAGGGCATCGGCGTTGTGTTCCAGGAGCTGAGCGTCTGTCCGCATCTGGACATCGCGAATAATATTTTTCTTGGCTGCATCAAAAATAAGCACGGCGTCATCGACGACCGCCTTGCCCACGAGGAAGCAGCCCGGCTGATGGAAGAAGCGGTAGGCCTGCGGATTCCGTCCGATACGCCGATGAAGGATCTGTCGATTGCAGATCAGCAGATGGTGGAGATCACAAAGGTCACCTCCAAGGGATGCAGGATCGTCGTGTTTGACGAGCCGACCTCGTCCCTGACCGAAAACGAAATTGAACGGCTGTTCAAAATTATTTTTGCGCTGAAGAAAAAGGGCGTGGGAATCATCTATATTTCCCACCGGCTCGAGGAGCTCCCTGTGATTGCTGACCGAATTACGGTCATGCGGGACGGCACGCGCGTAAAAACCATGGACTACAAGGATACGAACGATAACGAGATCATCAGTTTGATGGTCGGCAGAGAATTATCCAACATCTATCCTACATATAAAAGAACGATCGGCGAGGTCGTCTTTGAAGCGGACAATATCCGGCAGGGCACAAAGCTTGACGTGAAGCATCTGGATGTCAGAAAGGGCGAGATCCTCGGCATTGCGGGTCTTGTCGGCGCAGGCCGGACGGAGACGCTTCGCGCACTGTTCGGCGCGGACGAGGCGGATGAGAAGCACGTGAAGATCGAGGGCAAAGAGTATACCTTCAATAATCCCTCCGAGGCCATCGCGGCGGGCTTCGTGTATATGACGGAGAACCGAAAGTTTGACGGCGCGGCGCTGGGACTGAGCGTGGAGGAAAACATCACGATGGCCTCCCTGCGGAAGTTTTCCAAGCGCGGCAGGATGCAGGAGGCAAAGGCAAAGAGCAACGCGCAGGAGTACTGCAAGAGGCTCAATATCCGCACGCCCTCCATCGACCAGAAGGTCATGAACCTCTCCGGCGGCAACCAGCAGAAGGTCATCATCGGCAAGTGGCTGACGCGAACGGCAAAGGTGATGGTCTTCGACGAGCCGACCCGCGGCATTGACGTCGGCGCGAAGTATGAAATTTATTCTCTCATGAACGATCTGTCCGATCAGGGCATCGCGATCATCATGATCTCTTCGGATCTTCCGGAGATCCTCGGCATGAGCGACCGCGTCGCTGTCTTTAAAGACGGCCGTGTGACCGCAGTGCTCGACCGAAAGGACGCGGACTCTGAAACCATCATGAAATACGCAACCGGAAAGCTTTCGTAAAAAGGAAATGGAATCATGAATAAATTATTGAATCAAAAGAAATTATCCGGGCTGGGCCCCATCGGTATTTTCGCAACGTCGATGATCATTCTGTTCATCATTACGCCAAGCTTCAGAAGCATGGCAAACTTCACACAGATCCTGCTGAGCGCGTCTGTGTATATGCTCCTTGCCATGGGCATGAGCTTTGCCATCATCATCGGCGGCATCGATCTTTCGGCTGGCTCCATTGTGGGTCTGACCGGCGGCATCGCCTGCATGGCCATGACGTATCTGAACCTGCCCGTTCCGGTGGCCCTGATTCTCGGCGTTTTGGTCGGCGCGGTGTGCGGCCTCATCAACGGTCTTCTCATTACAAAGCTCGATCTCATTCCATTTATTGCGACCCTTGGCGGCCAGTGGGTCTACAGAGGTGCGCTGAAGCTTCTGAACAACGGCGCGACCATCACCCTGCGCGGCACGATTTCCGACGAAGCGCTTGCGACGCTGACTTATATCGGCAACGGCAAGTTCCTCGGTATCCCGGTTCCGGTCTATCTGGTGCTGGTGATGGCGATCGCTCTGAATTTTGTCCTGCGGCACACCGTGTTCGGCAGAAGCGTTTACGCTGTGGGCAGCAACGCCGAGACGGCGAAGATGTCCGGTATCAATGTGCAGAAGGTGAAGCTGCTGGCGCAGAGCATCACCGGCCTGATGGCCGGTATGGCAGGTATCGTCATGCTCTGCCGCATGGTGTCCATTCAGGCGAACACCGGCGAGGGCTACGAGTTTGAAGGCATTTTCGCTTCCGTCGTCGGCGGTGTGAGCATGGCAGGCGGCGAGGGCACGATCTTTGGTGCGGTCATCGGCGCGCTGGTGGTCGCGGTCCTGCGAAACGGTCTGAACCTCAACGGCATCAACTCGTTCTGGCAGCAGGTCATTCTCGGTGTGCTGGTGCTGGTGGTTGTGTACGTGGATACCAGAAAGACGAAGAAAAAGAGATCCGTGTAAAGCGTGTAAAGAAGGAAAAAGCGTGGAATTACAATTAAAACAGCAAGGCACCTACGCCTTTGACGAGGTTTCCATGGGCGAGATCCTGCTCCGGCTCGACCCGGGCGAGGGCAGGATCAAAACAGCGCGGCACTTTGCGGCCTGGGAGGGCGGCGGAGAGTACAACGTCGCAAGAGGCCTTCGGAAATGCTTCGGCATGAAGACCTCGGTCATTACGGCGTTTACCAACAACGAAGTGGGAAGACTCCTGGAGGACATGGTCAGCCAGGGTGGGGTCGACACGTCGCTCATCCGCTGGCTGGACTTTGACGGAATCGGAAGAAGCTCCAGAAACGCCATCAATTTTACCGAGCGGGGCTTCGGCATCCGGGGTGCGGTCGGCTGCTCCGACCGGGCGAATACCGCCGTGTCGCATCTGGGCGCGCAGGACTACGATTTTGACTATATTTTCGGAACCCTCGGCGCGCGCTGGTTCCATACCGGCGGCATTTACGCCGCAATTTCCGAAAAGACGAATGAGGCTGTCATCGAGGCCATCAAGACCGCGAAGAAATACGGGACGATCGTCTCCTATGACCTCAACTACCGGCCGTCCATGTGGAAATCCATCGGCGGCAAGGCGCGGGCGCAGGAGGTCAACCGCGAGATCGCGAAGTATGTTGACGTTATGATCGGAAACGAGGAGGACTTTACGGCCTGTCTCGGCTTCGAAATCGAAGGAAACGACAAGGACCTCAAATCGCTGAACCTCGAGGGCTACAAGCGAATGGTGGGCGAGGCTGCAAAGACATACCCCAATTTCAAGGCCGTGGCCACGACGCTTCGGACCGTGAAGACCGCGACGAGAAACGACTGGGGCGCAATGTGCTGGTGCGATGGCGAAGTTTACCTGTCGCAGAAGTACAACGATCTGGAAATTCTCGACCGCGTCGGCGGCGGAGACTCCTTTGCGGCGGGCTTTATCTACGGCCTGATGACGACGCAGGATGCGCAGCGCGCGGTAGACTATGGCGCGGCACATGGCGCTCTGGCCATGACGACTCCGGGCGATACGTCGATGGCGTCTAAAAAGGAAGTTGAGGCGCTGATGGCGGGCGCAGGCGCGCGCGTGCAGCGATAGGGGCGCGAAGCTATGGGAAAGCAACCGAAATTCTGCATCGCGCACATCGCCATGAATACGGCGGGAGAGGCCGAGGCAAGGGACATTACGCAGCTCATGCAGACCGCGTTCGGCATCTCCTCGCAGGAGGGCGCAAAGTCCTACATCACAGGGAATGTCATCGAGGTCATCAAGGGCGGCTATCTTGGTACGAACGGACACATTGCGATCGGAACGCCGGATATCGACGCGGCGGTCGCGTATCTGGAAGGAAAGGGACTGCGCTTCGACCCGGCAACAACGGAGTGGGACGAGAACGGGAAAAAGATCGTCTATCTGGACCATGAGCTCGCAGGCTTTGCACTGCATCTGGTCAGAAAGGAACTGAAATGAAAATACTGGTAACGCCGAGATCGTTCAAAAACAGTGTGAACGATGAGGCGAGAGAAAAACTGGAACAATTTGCTGAGGTAAAGGCAGTCAAGCCCGAAAAGCCCTTTACAGAGGACGAGTTGATCGCGCTGCTGGACGGCTGCGACGGCTATGTGGCGGGCCTTGACAATGTCACGGCAAAGGTCATAGAAAACTGCCCGCAGCTGAAGGTCATCTCCAGATGGGGCGTCGGCTATGACAAGGTAGATACCGCCGCGGCGTCAAAGGCGGGCATTACGGTCACGTACACGCCGGGCGTGATGGCCGTATCGGTCGCGGAGCTTGCGCTTGGCCTGATGCTGGACTGCGCACGGCGCATCACCGTGCAGGACGGACAGGTGAGAGGCGGCGCGTGGGCCCCCATCAACGGGATGGAGCTGTTCGGAAAAACGGTCGGCATCATTGGCTACGGCGCGATCGGCAAGCAGCTCGGCAGGCTCACGAACGGGATCGGCATGACGACCTACGCGTATGACCCGTTTATGAACGAGGCCTACGCAAAGGAGCACAATGTCCTTCCAGCGGATATTGACTTCATCGTGAGAAACTGCGATATCGTTTCGGTGCATGTGCCGTATATGGAGTCGACAAAGAACATCATTTCCAGAGAGCGCATCTTCTCCATGAAGGACGGCGCGGTTCTCATCAACGCGGCCCGCGGCGGTCTGGTCGATGAGGCGGCGGCTGCGGAAGCGCTGCAAAGCGGCAAGCTTGCGGCAGCGGCATTCGACGCGTTTGAGCAGGAGCCGCTGAAAGACTCTCCGCTTCTGACCGCGCCCAACGCAATTTTGCTGCCGCATACGGGCTCGCACACCGTGGACGCCACAAAGCGGATGGGCATGCTCGCGGTCGATAATGTGATCCGGGAGCTGTCCGGAACGGACTGCGGCTACAGAGTAAAGTAACCGGGCGCGATAGAGGTGACTATGAAACAGAAAGCAGATATTGGCCTCATCGGCCTTGCCGTCATGGGCGAGAACCTCGTCATGAACATGGAGTCGAAGGGCTTCACGGTGGCAGTTTTCAACCGCACGACGGAAAAAGTGGACAAGTTCGTAAGTGGCCGTGCCGCAGGCAAGAACATCATCGGCTGCCACAGCCTTGAAGAACTGGTGGACAATCTGGAGAAGCCCCGCAAGGTGTTCATGATGGTCAAGGCCGGCAATGCGGTCGACGACATGATCGAGCAGCTTCTGCCGCTTCTCGAAGACGGCGATATTTTAATTGACGGCGGCAACTCGCACTTCCCGGACACGATTCGCAGAACCGCATACATCGAATCCAAGGGCAAGCTCTACATCGGCACCGGCGTCTCCGGCGGCGAAGAGGGCGCTTTAAAAGGTCCCAGCATGATGCCGGGCGGCAGCCCTGCCGCGTGGCCGTACGTGAAGCCGATTTTCCAGGCCATCTGCGCGAAGGTCGAAGACGGCAGCCCTTGCTGCGACTGGGTCGGTGAAAATGGCGCAGGTCATTTCGTCAAGATGGTCCACAACGGCATTGAGTACGGTGATATGCAGCTCATTTGCGAGGCGTACCAGCTGATGCGAGATTTGCTTGGCATGTCGGATGACGAAATGCACGAGGTCTTTGCCGCGTGGAACAAAACCGAGCTCGATTCTTATTTAATTGAAATCACCCGCGACATTCTCGCGTACAAGGACACCGACGGCGAGCCCATCGTCGAAAAAATTCTTGATACAGCCGGTCAGAAGGGCACCGGCAAGTGGACGGGCATCGCGGCGCTGGACGAGGGCGTGCCGCTGACGCTCATCGGCGAAGCAGTCTTCGCCCGCTGCCTGTCCGCGATGAAGTCGGAGCGTGTCGAAGCTGCAAAGGAATACGCCCGCACGATTCCGGCCTTCACCGGCGACAAGCAAGAGATGGTCGAGGCAATCCGGCAGGCGCTGTACGCCTCCAAGATCATCTCCTACGCGCAAGGGTACACCCTCATGCGCACGGCGGCCAAGACCTACGGCTGGAACCTCAACTACGGCGGCATCGCGCTCATGTGGCGCGGCGGCTGCATCATCCGCTCGGTCTTCCTCGGCAAGATCAAGGAAGCGTATGACAAAAATCCGGAGTTGTCGAACCTCCTGCTTGACCCGTATTTCAAAGCCACGATGGAAACGCTCATTCCCGCATGGCGTAAAGTCGCAGCGGCGGCTGTCTCTTACGGCGTTCCGGCGCCCGCGATGACGGCGGCGCTGAGCTATTTTGACGGATACACCACCGACCGCCTGCCCGCAAATCTTTTGCAGGCGCAGCGCGACTATTTCGGTGCGCACACCTACGAACGGCTGGATAGCCCCAGAGGCCAGTTCTTCCATACAAATTGGACAGGCCACGGCGGCAGTACCGCCGCGAGCACCTACAATGCGTAAATAAAACCACTGTTGGTTTCGAAAAAAGGCTGCCACCCAAATTTTGAGTGGCAGCCTTTTTCTTACAATCATTTTACATTCCGCTGCATACCGACTTTACACGGCTCTGGTATATTGGCCCACGTACAGAAAAGAGGAACGGTATGGAAATACGTCTGCATGGAATTACGAAGCGCTTTGAGAAAAAGCAGGTCATACGGCCGACATCTCTCACGATTGACAGCGGCAGCTTCACGACGCTGCTCGGTCCCTCTGGCTGCGGAAAGACGACGCTTTTGCGGATGATCGCGGGGCTGGAAACGCCGGATGATGGCGAGATCTATTTTGACGGCACGTGCGTATTTTCCCGGGAGAAGCGAATCAATCTGCCGCCGGAAAGGCGAGGCCTTGGCTTTGTGTTTCAGGATTTTGCGCTCTGGCCGCATATGACGGTGTTTGAAAACGTTGCGTTCGGCCTGCGCGCGAGAAAAGATACGAAGGACCTTCAGACCAGAGTACGCGAGGCGCTGCGTGTGGTGCATCTGGAGGATTTTGAAACGCGCTAGCAAGCGAAATGTGTCGGTTATATCAAATCTTGTTCCGCAAATATACAATTGGCAACAAAATATCAAGATAAGCGGCACTCTTGCTCTGCGCAAAAGTGCCGCTCATTTTCTCAACTTTCTCTATCAGCTTTTTTAATAGTGCGAACTGCATAGATTGACGCACCGACAACGGTCCCTGCCAGTAAACTGCAAATTCTAACTAATTGGCCAAGGGTTAACCATTCGTTCGTACCCAAAAAATTTGTTATTCCAATGATCAATAGTGATGCGATAATGGATATTTTCAACGACATGTTAACTTTTCCTATCATGCCTCGCCATTCTCCCACAGCGTTACTTTATAGGCAATCCTGCTAACGGATGTGCCAGCGTAGTCTGCTTGCGGCATAATTCCATGTCATACATGAGAACACTCTTCTCGATTGTTACAAAAACGCCTTTATTTTTGTGCACATATTGATTCTCCTTATAAGAAGCGCACATGGAATGTGGATCATAGCTCTGGAAACTAGTAAGAATATCCAGGAAGACAACTGCATCATCATTGATGTTCCTGGAAAGGGAAGATGTTGCAAATGCCATTGTAGGAAGCGAGAACACCATTACCAACGTCAAGCACAGACTCACAATTCGTTTCATAAATATCCCTTTCTCTTAATAATTCACATATCCGGACACGCTGACTGCCTTGGACGAATTATTCTGCACCGCAAAAGTATAGTTTCCACGTTCGTCAACTTTGATTGTCTCATTAAAGCTTCCGTCGTCGGCATTGAGATAATAGAAATATCCGTCCGGTGCGATCAGGCCAAAATCTACGCTTGCAGAAAACGGTGTATATGTTGCCTTGATTGTCACGGTCTCTCCTGCTTCCAGCGGGAAACTACTGCTCGCTTTTACGAGCGCTCCACCGGGGACATCCATGCTGAACCGTCCCGTTGCGCGGGCAACATTCGCTTTCGTGTGCGGCTCTGACTCTGCGGCCATAGCGGTCATACTGACACTATTTAAGCAGATCACGAGGACCAGCAGCAGAGAAAAGAATTTTTTTGCTTTCAAATCGTTTCTTCACCTCCAATCACCACTCTAAATCAAATTCTGTCGCTGCGTTCGGCTCCACCACCCTCCTTTGAATATCGTCGATCGGAATGCAATTGTCTTGGCTTCCAGTGTGCGTCCATATGAAAATAGCTGCGATCAAAGCGAACAGCGCCAGCACAATAGCGGCCCATTTTGCTATGCTTTTCTTCCGCTGTTTTGCCTGTTCTGCTGGTTCCGATTCCGGACATGTATATGCTGTCAGCTTGTCAGGGACAGGCTCATCTGTGCCGCTGCACAGCCAATCCAGCGACACGGTATAGATTTTTGCCAGCGCAGACAGTTTATCCGTGGAAGGCCGCGACTGTTCGCTCTCCCAGAGGGAGACGGCCTGCCGGGATACATTCAGCTTTTCGGCGCTGTCTGCCTGCGTCAGTCCGGCCGCTTTTCGCGCCTGTGTCAGTTTTTCAGCAAGTGTCATATTGTTTCTCTCCTGTCTGATTGTATGAAATATCGCAATTTTTGTAAACCAAGAACTGCTTGCTTTTGCGCAAGTATCGCTTGCTCTTTGAATCATTTCGCAAATTCAAATGGTAGTTAATTAACATAACACCATTATAAGAAAATAACAGAGGAAGTCAAGGAAGAGGCCAGAAGTCGTCCGGCACAGACGAAGCTGTCGACCGTCGGATAAATTGCCGCATGGCTGTGGGTGCTTCTCGTTGTGCTGGTTGCGATCGGCGTGCCGTATTTTTCGATCATCGCCACGTCTCTCATCAGGCTCCGGGTTACGGGTTAGCGGCCGGAAACTTCACGCTGGACCACTGCAAAGAGCTTTTGCAGACACCGAAGGCACTCGCGTCCATCTGGAAGAGCCTGTTTCTTGCCGTATCCTCTGCGTCGATCTGCTCCGTGATCGGTACGGCGGTCGTGGTCGCTGTGCGCAAATCGAGGGGCTTTTTCAAAAAGGCGCTGGAGGGCATCAGCCTGCTGCCGGAAATGTTGCCCAGCATCGTGCTTGTCATCGGGCACATCCTGTTTTGGAACTGGGCTTACAAGGTGCTTCCGATTTATAACACGATCTGGATCGTGGTGCTGGCCTACGTGATTCTGTATCTTCGCTACACGGTGCAGTATGTGACCTCCGCCTTTACCCAGATCAATGACAGCCTCTTGCAGGCGGGACGGGTCTTCGGCGGTACGCCTTCGTATGTGTTCCGGCGCGTTACGCTTCCGATGATCTCGCGCGGCATTTTTGCCGGGTGGATGATGATCTTCATCATCGCCTTCCGTGAGCTTGTGACGGCGAGCCTCATCGCGCCGCCGAATACCTTGGTCGTTTCAACGTATATTAACCGCGAGTTTGAGCAGGGGAGCGTGTCGAGCGGCTGCGCGATGGCCGTTTTGTGTGTGTTGATTACAACCACAGCGCTTCTCGTATGCAACCGCCTTGTCGGGAAACGGAAGGGCGCGTAGTACGGCGGCGTTTTTCCGCAAGATGCTTGTGCAGAAACCGGGCGGGGTGTATAATTAGTTTTGCGTTTCCCCTTTGGCATCCAATCGATGCTGCCGGGAAAGGATATGCGCGGCATTTTGTGCGGCTGGCGGTGGGGTGATGCACGCATTTTTGCCTCGGCGTGATCTCGCACGAGAATATGCAGCATAATAATATCACAATTTGAACGGGATGCAGGAGGGTGAGAAACGTGTATTTTGCATACGGAGAACGAGAGCTTTCCTATTTGCGGCAGAAAGACAAGCGGCTTGGCGCTGTCATAGACCGCATCGGGCAGATCGACCGCGCAGTAGACCCGAACCTTTTTTCGTCCGTCGTTCACCACATCATCGGCCAGCAGATCTCCACGAAAGCGCAGGCGACCATTTGGCAGCGAATACAAGATACGCTGGGTGAAGTCCATGCCGAGACCATTCTGAACGCAGGCGTGCCTGCATTGCAGGCGCTCGGTATGACGTTCCGCAAGGCAGAGTACATCACGGATTTTGCCGAAAAGGTCCATACGGGTGCATTTGACCTGAACGCTGTGGAGCGTATGAACGACGAAGACGCGATCCGGGCGCTCAGCAGCCTGAAGGAATCGGCGTCTGGACGGCAGAGATGATTTTGCTTTTTTGTATGCAGCGCCCGGATATCTTCAGCTACGACGACCTGGCAATCCGGCGTGGGCTTCGTATGGTCTATCGTCACCGGGAAATTGACCGCGCACGCTTTGAGAAATACCGCAGACGGTTCAGCCCGTATGGAAGCGTGGCAAGCCTGTATCTCTGGGCCGTGGCCGGCGGCGCAATCCCGGAAATGCAGGATTACAAACCGAAAAACGGAGGATGATAGCATGACGTTTACGCAGCATTACGATTCGCCGCTGGGCGGTATTTTGCTGGCGGCGGACGAGATCGGACTGAACGGCTTGTGGTTCGATGGGCAAAAATATTTTGCGCGCGGGCTGTCTTCGGAGCAAGAGGAACGAGAGATGCCGGTTCTGCTTGAGGCGAAGCGCTGGCTGGACATTTATTTTACCGGAAAGGAGCCGGATTTTCTGCCGCCGCTGCACCCCGTTGGCTCTGCGTTCCGGCAGTTGGTGTGGGAGCTCCTGCTACAGGTTCCCTACGGAAAGACCACAACCTACGGCGAGATCGCGTGCAAACTCGCAGAAAAACAGAAGCTTCCCCGAATGTCCGCGCAGGCCATCGGCGGTGCGGTGGGGCACAATGAGATATCCATCATCATTCCCTGTCACCGGGTCGTCGGCACGAACGGGAGTCTCACGGGCTACGCCGGGGGCGTTGACAAAAAGGTGAAGCTTCTGGAGCTGGAGCATGCCGATATGCGCGGTTTTTTTGTGCCGAAGAAAGGCACGGCGCGATAACGAAATCTTCCGATGAGGCTACAAAAAACGGATGGAGCATATTTGCCTTGTAAAAATGCCTGCCTTGCGCTATGATTTTCCCGAGGTGATCGTATGGAACTGCGCGTCTTACGCTATTTTCTCGCGGTGGCGCGGGAGGAAAATATCACAAAAGCGGCGGCGCTGCTGCATGTGACGCAGCCGACCCTTTCCCGCCAGCTCATGCAGCTGGAGGAGGAACTCGGCGTCAAGCTCTTTCGCCGCAGTCAGTACCGTGTTGTCCTGACGGATGACGGGATGCTGCTGCGCCGTCGGGCGCAGGAGATCGTGGAGTTGGCGGACAAGGCCGAACGGGAGCTGCAGCATCTCGATGCGGAACTGACGGGCGAGATCGCTATCGGCTGTGGCGAATCCGTGGGCATGACCTTTCTCTCAGAACACATTCGTGCGTTCCGCAGGCTGCACCGTCAAGTGCAGTTCCGTATTTACAGCGCCAACGCCGACGATGTGAAGGAGCGCATTGAAAAGGGGCTGCTGGACATGGGGCTTCTGACCGAGCCGGTGGACATTGGCCGATATGCTTTTCTGCGAACGCCGCAAAAGGACCGTTGGGGCGTACTGCTGCCAAAGGAGCATCCGCTGGCACAGAAAAGCACGGTCACGCCGAACGATTTGTTGGGTGTTCCGCTTCTTCTTAGCAGCCGCGAAAGCGTCCGCAACGAGCTTGCGGGGTGGTTCGGCGATACATACGACAAAATCGAAGTTGCAGCCACATTTAACCTGATTTTGAATGCGGCAAACATGGTAAAAAACGGTGTAGGCGCGGCGCTGTGCTATGATTTTGGAAATCTCTCTGATGCGCTGGAATTTGTGCCGCTTTCTCCAAAGCTGGAAACCGGAACGGTGTTGGCGTGGAAGAAGGATCAGACCTGCTCACCGGCGGCGGATCAATTTCTCGACTTTCTCAAAAATGCGATTTAAGCATTTATGTTTTCTCAAAATGGGTATTCGACATAGCAGAAAAAGCGTTATACAATACAGGCATCCAAAGCGGGTGCCTGTACTTTTTATGTTCGGGAGTTGATCGGATGACGCAGCAGGAAGCAAGCGAGTGCTACAATATGCTTTTCGTTTCATTTCAGGATCTCCCGGCGTTTCGTACCCATGTCCAACTCAGCCAGCAGCCGAACCGCCTTGTTGTGTCCGCACATGAGGTCAGTCTGAATCTCGTCGAGTGTGTAGTAGATGTAAACGCGCCCCAGCTCATCATACCAGCCGTGTTTGGCAGATAACCCCATGCGGTCGAGCATCAAGCCGTAAAGCAGCTTTGCTTCGGTGGAGAGCGTTTTGAACCTTTTGCTGCGCACCAACAATCTTGGAATTCGGAAGTAGCTGAATTGCTCAGATTCTTCTCCGTAAAAGTAGGAGAAATTGACTTGCGTTTGCATGAAAATCACCTCGATATGCGGAATTTTTGCAATAAAAAATGGACATTCACGTTTTCACATAAATGTCCAATTTGGCAGCTCTTTACGAACTTTTTATTTAATTTTTGCGGGGGTATGGCTGACGTGGGTACAACCGCTGGGGGCGCAAAATAACGGCGATATGTCAAAAACATCAAAAAGGTTATGAAAAAGGCTTGTTCTCATTTGAAAACAAGCCTTTTTGGTGGAGATAAGCGGGATCGAACCGCTGACCTCATGACTGCCAGCTGCTATCGGTTCGTGATATTAAGTGTTTTTATGTCTAATCCGTCCGTTCGGTCAGCGAAAAGTGCGGGATTTTGCAAGGTTTTATCCATTGCGCCCATACGCTTTCGCGCACACTTGGGTCACAATCTGGGTCAGGGGGTGCGGCTGTATTTTGGCAACCCGTGTACTGATACGATCAATTTTTTTTAGCAACTTCTCTTGAAATTTCAAGATAATTATATAACGTGTATTTTGAAATACTGAGTGCTTCACAGATGCGCTGACCGGATTTTGTAATTAAAAAAGCGCCATGCTCGTCAAGAAAATGGATATATGCAATTTTATCTTCCTTCGTCATCAGAGCAGTGTTCTTTCCGATTGAGAGTTGTGCTTGACTGATCAAATAATCCAGCATGTCATTTACGTTCCCCTTACCGAGGCTTGCGTTTGTTGAAGCGTCAGAAGGAATTTGCATTTTGCTTTGTAGCACACGCTCAAATTCGGTATATTTTGTAATATCTTCATTAATGGCAATGCAAACAGTAGGCGTTCCTTGCGTATCGCGCAAAAATAGCGTGGAGGAACGAACAGTCCGTCCATCCTTTGTGAAAGAGATATTCTGATAAAAATTATCATCAGAATTATTTTCTGTTCCACGGAGGACCTGCAGACCAAGAATATCTCCAGTATCGCCAATCTGTCTTCCTGTAATTTCTCCGTTTCGAATATCGACAATGGTATGCTCGTAATTCAATGTTAGATCATGAACTACAAATTCAACGCTAGATCCGAAATGCGCTTCCAATAGGTCCAAAATCTGATGAATCCAAGGCTGCATAGAGCAATAATTCATTGCAAAGTCTCCCACGTCATAATCCTCCAAAGTCAATATATGTAGTTACTATTATAATAGCATGTCGTAGAACAAAAATAAAGTAAGAATTTTAACGAAAAATATGAAAATAATATTGACAAGAAAAAGAAAGCGTTGTATGATATGAACATAAAAAAATTCTGAAAACAATAAAAAAATCAAACACAATGTAAGATGATGGGGCTTGAATACATGGGCGAATACTATCGAAATTATGCACAGGTCAATTTGAATCACATTAGAAACAATCTTGAATTAGTACGGGCAACAATCAAAAAAGGATGCAAACTGATGGTTGTTCTGAAGGCAAATGCGTATGGACATGGTATCGAGCAATGCGCAATTGCATGCAGGAATGCGGATATGTTTGCAGTGGCAACGTTACAAGAGGCGTTGATGATTCGGCGCACAGGTCTCCGGACGCCAGTATTGCTCCTTGGTCCCGTCGATCCGAACGAGATAAATACGGTTTGTCAAAATGAATTAACACTGACAATAAGCTCTGTTTCTTATGCAGAGCAGATACAGCGGGAATGCGAGCGAAGTGGTCAGTCGGTCTTGTGCCATGTGAAGGTCGATACAGGCCTGAACCGAACCGGCATTCGCTGCCGGACATTCTCTGTAGAGAATGCTTGCGAAGAAGCAGGGCGTATTTTTAAAATGCCTTCATTAAAGATCGAAGGGGTGTATACGCATTTTGCTTGCGCCGGATCTGAGAATTTGGATGACCAAGCTTTTACGCAAACGCAATATACTACATTTGTAAGCTTTTGCGAACGCATGGAACATCTTGGGTTTTCGCTGGGACTGCGCCATTGCTGCAGCACTTCCGCGTTTCTTACACATCCGGAAATGGAACTGGATATGGTACGGACTGGCATGACTGTTTTGGGTCAATGTATTTCCGACGAATATCGCAAACGGCTCGGACTTCTGCCGGCAATTTGCTGGCGTGCGCGCGTTTTACAAATCCATGATGTACCGCAGGGAGAGAGCGTCAGTTATGATCGCATGTATCGCACTGAAAAAGCGATAAAGATTGCCGTTATAGCAGCAGGATATGCAGACGGCTACAAACAGAATTACTCGAATCGTTCGAGAGTTCTTTTGAACGGCGTTTACGCTCCGGTTATCGGGAAAATATGCATGGACTACTTTATGGCAGATATCAGCAATGTGCCAGACGTAAAAGAAGGCGATTACGCAATTCTACTTGGCGTGGATGGGGAAAATGAAGTCAGCGCGATGGAACTTGGCGGTGTGAATCAGACAGCTCCGGGCGATGTAACATGTGCAATTTCCGCACGGGTTCCGCGCGTTTATTTTCCGGCGCTCCTGGAGTGAGTGGAACTGAGATGCGAAAATCTTCGCAAATGATAATACAGTCAATAACTGCTTAAAGCAGAAAAAACAGGAGGAAAAAATGAAAAGAACAATTGCGTGTTTGATGGTAGCCGTAATGCTTCTGGTATCGCTGATGGGCTGTGCTGGAAAAGAAGCGGCAAGCGATGACAGCCAAGGCAGTCCGGTGACTTCAGCCGAAGGGCGTGAAACGGAAGCAACTGAGGCAACCGAAGCAACTGAGGTAACCGAAGCAACTGAGGCTACAAAAGTTAGTTCGGATTCGTTTGATGCCTTTGTCAGACCCAAAACCCTTGCGGAAGGCGAAACGTTCCGTATGGGAGCCATCACAAAAGATGTTTCTGCGGAATCAATCAAGAGAATTGATCACCAGCTTCAGATCGAGTGCGCACATCGTGGTTGGGACTACGTGCCTGTCTATTATGAAACAGAGGCGAACTACAACGATGCGTTTATGAGCCTGATCAACCAAAACGTCCATGCAATCGTTCTAATTAACCCAATGTCGGTGGAAACGCACGTAGACCTCTACAAGACGGCAAGAGAGATGGAAATTGGCGTTTACAGCATTATTGGATCAATTGACCAGGGTATTATCACGGATATTGGCATTCCTGGCTCTGTTGCAACAATGCAGCTGCTGTATCGTGTGGGCATTGACTACAACTGGGATCTTGACATTGCTGCGATTCGCTGCGACAGCCAGCTCGCATCGAGTGAGCGTATGTTCCCTGTTATTGGCTATCTGGAAGGCGAGTTCCGCCCCAACATGAAGCTTGTTGTTACAGATGACGTATCTGCGCTGCTGACGTCTCTTGGAAGTTCCATGATGGCAGGTCAGGAAATGGCTCGCACGTGGCTGCAAAAATATGGTGATGAGATCAACTGCATTTTCTCTTATGGCGACAACGGCGCAATGGGCGCTGCAGAAGTTATCAAGGCAAATGGTGACCCGAACGGTGAAAAATGCTTTGTGATCGGTATTGATGGCGGCAAACAGAGCTGGGCGTATATCCGCGATGACTCTCCGCTTAAGTATAGCTATGCACAACCGATGGAGCTGTTTGCACATCAAGTGTCGGAGCTTGTTCGCCAGATTCAAATTGAAGGCATGAATCCGGGGGATCCGGGATGCCTTCTTGATAAGGCAGGAAATGCGATTTACACAGAGGGAAGCATTGTGACAAAAGACAATGTCCCTGCAATTGGTACATCGATTCATTGCGCATTTGACTACTATGATGCCTCCGTTACAGGTGAAGCGGCATGGTGGGACTGGACGGATGGTCCTGGAATTTACATGGTTGAAGCTTACGAAGGTTAACAACTCGGGGCTACCTCAAGAAGGAACTTTGAGGTAGCCCCTTTGCAAGCTTGATATGGGAGAATGATTATGAAACAAGCTGTTTTGGAAGTGAAAGGATTAACGAAATACTTCGGCGATGTTGCTGCAAATAAAGACATATCTTTATCACTGGATAAGCATGAAATCCTGGCGATTGTAGGAGAAAACGGCGCGGGCAAGAGCACGTTTTGCAAAATGCTGACTGGTATTTATCATCCGGACAAGGGAAGCATTGCTGTAGAAGGAGAAGAAGTCCGGTTTCAGACACCGGCTGATTCTATATCGCGTGGAATTAGTATGGTCTATCAGGAGAGAAATCTTGTGGGTATGTTGACAGGCGCTCAGAACATTTGCCTGGGACATGAGCCGTGCCGCAGTGGACTGATTGACGGAAAAGGACTAAACTCGTTGGCCGAGCAAATCAAGCACGACCTTGGGCTGAACGTTGACCTGAATACGCCGGTTGAGCAGATGGGCGCAGGGGAACAACAGCTTATTGAAATCATGCGCGCCTTACGCACCAACCCCAAAATTCTGATTCTGGATGAGCCGACGGCATCACTCGGACAAGGAGAAATTGAACCGTTTTTGCAATTCATTCAGCGTATTAAATCAGAACGAGAAATCGCTATTATTTTCATTTCTCATAAATTCGAAGAAGTCTATGAAATTGCCGATAAGATTGCTGTTTTCACAGATGGACAAAATGTTCTGTTTGCTCCGTCGAACGAGTTGACGCAGGAAATGTGTATCGATGCGATGCTGCGTCAGGATAAAATTAAGCCGTTAATAATTTCACAAACACCGACCAAGGACAAACAGCCGCTGCTTGAGGTGGAAGAAATTCATTACGGGGGAAAAGTACATAATATTTCAGTTAAAGCATACCCGGGTGAAGTCGTTGGATTTTATGGTCTCGTTGGAGCTGGACGAACGGAATGCATGCAATGCTTGTTCGGCCTTCGATATTCTAAAAATATTCATTATATTTTCAACGGTAAAGAAATCACCAAGCCGAAGCCACGGCAGATGATTCAGGAAGGCATGATCTTAACGCCAGAAAAGCGAATGGATGGCTTATTCCGTGGGCTTTCTCTAACAGACAATATCTGCAATCTCTTTTTGGATGAATTACTGTCGAACCGATTCTTGAAAATCATTGACAGGAAGAAGAGCAATGCCTTTGCAGAGCGGGTTCTTTCTGACAACAGCGTGAAATACAGAAACGTTTCTCAGCCAATCATTTCTCTCAGCGGCGGAAACATGCAGAAGATCATCATAGGAAGGTCTGTTGCGCTAAAGGGGATCAAATTGATGATTATTGATGAGCCGACAACAGGCATGGACATCGGGGCCAAATATCAGGTCTATCAAAAGCTGCGGACATTAACGCAGGAGAAAAATCTATGCATTATGATGGTTTCGTCAGAACTGGACGAGTTGTTTGCAGTGTGCGACAGGCTTTATGTTTTTGCAAATGGAGACTGCGTAGATCATTTTGAACGTGACGAGTTCGATAAAAAGAGAATTGTAGAAACTGCAGTCAGGGGGAGAAAACTATGAGGAAGGTTGAGAATGCTCTTTCAAAGCAGGGATGTGCTTGCAAAAAACCGGAAACGGTAGGGCAATGGATACTCTGCCATTTCCTGCTTCTGGTGGGTTTAGGGTTGGCTCTTTTATTTTATGTGTTGAATCCAAATGTTTTTTCCTCCTTTGGAATAACATCAATTTTGTCAACGGCATCTATACAGGGCATTATTGCACTTGGACTTATGATGGAACTGACAACAGGAAATTTCGACTTGTCCATTGGAGCTACAGCTGGCTTTTCAGCGGCTGTTCTTGGCGCAATTATGGCCAACGCCAGCCCAAACTGGTATATTCCGGCAGTATTTATTGCACTTGCAGCGGCCGTGCTTGTGGGACTGCTTAACGCCTTTATCACAGTTAGAATTGGGGTACCGGCATTTGTCGGAACCATGGCTATCCGATCGTTGTTGAGCGGAGCAATTTCGTTTCTAACAAATAATACAATCTTTTATTCTAACAATTGGGGCGAAACATATAAGCTGCTGGGTCAGGGGAAAATTCGAAATGTTATTCCGTATTGCTGCCTGATTTTTCTGGTAATCTGTGTTGCGTGCTATATTTTCCTCGAGCATACGAAAACAGGCCGTTATATCTATGCTACAGGCGCGAATCGGTCAGCGGCAAAAAATGTCGGAATTCCGGTCGTCAGAATGCAGGTGCTCTCCTTTGCAATTGGAGCGCTTTTAGCCGGTATTGGCGGAATTCTGCACTCATCCAGAAACTTTCAGACATCCGTTCAGATGGGAATAGATTTGCAGCTTCCAGCCCAGATTTGCTGTTTGCTTGGCGCAACGTATAAAACACCTGGAAAATATAATGTTCCGGGCTGCGTCGTTGGAATCCTTTTGACAACAATAATTACAAATGGCGTATATGGTACAATCGGCAGTTCCATTTATATCAAGAGCCTTGTTGAAGGTCTTGTTTTCATGACTGCAATCGGAATCATTGCGACGATTCGGCAGGAAGGTCTGCCAAAAGTCAAATTTGACATTTAAGGAGGTTGTGTATTGTGAACGAAGCTCATTCAACTGCACAAAACAGGCCGCTGGCTCGTACATCCGTAAATGTATTCGGTCGCTGGTGGTTGCTGATCTTAACCGCATCAATGACTCTGTTTTTTGGTCTGATGCAGCCAAATTTTTTACGTGCAAATAATCTTCTGGGCATCTTAAGCAATGCCTGCCTTGCTGCAATTGCAGGCTGTGGTCTGACGTGTGTCATGGCAACAGGGGAAGTGGATTTTTCCGCTGGATCTGCAATGACGATTGCCGCATGTACTATGTCGGTACTCCTTGACTCCAGAATTCTTAACAATTATGTTGGCGCCATGTTTGTGGGGATTCTTGCCGCTACTTTAATGGGAGCTTTTAATGCCTTTTTGCATTTAACTGTAGGCATTCCGGCTTTTCTTGCGACGCTAAGTTCGTCGTTGGTTGTAAAAGGAATCGCGTACTGGATCACTGATGGTACAACGCTTTATCGCGTCTGGGATAGCGATGTCTATACATATCTTGGACAGCATTATTTGTTTGGCATTTTTCCCATGCCGTTTGTTGTTTTGGTGTGTGTTGGTGCGATCATCCTGTTCTTGCTTGAATTTACAAAACTTGGGAAGATTTTGTTCGCAATTGGATCAAACCAAACGGCATGTGATTATATGGGTATTCAGACAAAAAAGTATAAACTGATTGCCTTTATTATGTCTGCAACCATGTGTGGAATCAGCGGTATTATTCAGGCCTCAATGTCAAATGGAGCAGGCCCCAATATGGCAGAGAGCTACCAGCTTTTGGCGGTTATGGTTACTGTAATGGGTGGAACGTTCTTGAAAAAGGGAATATTCAATGTTCCCGGAACACTTTTAGCAGCAGTTCTGGTGACTTTGGTAACAAATGGAATGATCATGATGGAGGCGAGCACATGGCTGAAATATACCGTAGAGGGCCTTATGATGATCAGTTCTGTAATTATTGTAACGCTGCTTCGTCGTCAATCGGAAAGAGTTTAATGGAAGACTTGATCTTTGTTAAACCAATTGCTCAAATACTGCCACAAATTCTGGAATGCGATTGGCTTTGAGTTTGGTACAGAGATCATAGAGGGAGAAAGCAAAATGCAAAAATGTGACATTCTGGTAAGGAACGTTCGTGTTTTGACTCCGCAGTACGATATTGCTGATGATCAGTATATTGCGATCTGTGACAATAAGATTGTAGCTGTGGGGAATGATTCGCAGTGCCTGTTTGCTTCTGATACTGTTATAAGAGGCAACGGGAAACTTGCAATGCCGGGGCTAGTGGATAGCCATGTTCATGCCTGCCAGTATCTGTTGCGAGGCAGATTGGCGGATGAGTATCCGATGGTATGGACCAGGATACTGGTTCCGTTTGAAAGCTCGCTGACAGAGCGAGAATGCTACATTTCCGGTAAATTAACGTATCTTCAACAGATTAAATCCGGAATTACAACAGGGATTGAGGCAGGCGGAAACCATATGCATTCTGTGGCCGAGGCTGCCATTGAATCTGGCATTCGGGCTGTGCTGACAAGATCAACAATGGATCAGGGCGCGTTTATCCCGGCATCCTGGCAACAGACCACGAATGAATGCATTTCGCGAACAGAGGCTTTGTACCGCGACTATAATGGTGCGGGAGATGGGAGACTGCAGGTATGGTATGCGATGCGGCAGATTATGAGTTGCAGTCCGGCACTGTTGGAAGCAATTGCTGCAAGGTCAGCCGAACTCGGTGTGGGTGTGCATGCTCATTTGGCTGAACACAAAGATGAGATCAGTTATTGCTTGCAGAATTTCAAAAAACGTCCCATTGAGGTGCTGGAGCAGTTTGGGCTCGCAAACGAACGACTTGTCTGTGCACACAATGTTCTGCTCTCTGAACGAGACATGGATCTTTTAGCACAGTGCGGCGCACGGCTATGCCACTGCCCGCGAGCAAATCTTGGCAATCATGGGATTCCAAAAACGCCAGCGCTGCTGAACCGAGGAATTTCCATTGGAATTGGCAGCGACGGAGCATCTGGCTGCAATCTGGATTTGTTTGAAGAACTACGCCTGCTGCGTTTTACAGTGCAGGCATCACAGGGACTTGCAATATTTGATCCGGTTGTTTTGACGATAAAGGAACTCTTAAACATGCTGATTTGGGGTGGTGCACGGGCTGCTCGCATGGAAGACCGGATTGGACGCATTCAGGAAGGCTATCTTGCTGATATTATTTTAATAAATGTGATGCAGCCGCATATCTGGCCAACCAGCAGTTTGATCAATGTGCTTGTTGAAGGTGTTCGCGCCAGCGATGTTACAGACTCAATCATCAACGGAAAGGTTGTTATGAGAAATCGAGAAGTTCTTACGTTGGATGAAGAGAAAATTTTACATGATGCGGAAACTTATAGACAGGAGATATTTTCGCGGATCAATGTTTAAGGGCGTGTATAGCCGAGTGGAACAGACCTTGATAAAACTTTGAAAATGATAACGACATTTTATGAGGAAGCTACAAGTATGGTGTATATAAATGACAGAAATGTATTGTGTCAGATAAGAGAAGCGGCAATCGTGCCGGTTGTCGTATTGGACGACGCAAAAGACGCGGTCGCGACGGCAAATGCGCTGCTGGCCGGCGGCGTGGATGTGATGGAGATCACCTTCCGCACGGCGGCTGCGGCGGATTCGATCAAAGCGGTCAGCGAAAACTGCCCCGACATGCTTGTCGGCGCGGGCACGGTCATTACGCTCGAACAGTGCAAAAAGGCGGTCGAGTGCGGCGCGAAGTTTATCGTTTCTCCGGGCTTTGACGAGGAAGTCGTCCGCTGGTGCGTGGAAAACGGCATTACCGTCACGCCCGGCTGCGTGACCCCGACGGAGATCATGGCGGCGATGAAGCTGGGACTCAAGGTCGTAAAGTTCTTCCCGGCTGGCGTTTACGGTGGTCTATCTGCCATGAAGGCGCTCTCGGGTCCGTTCGGCGGGATCAAGTTCATTCCGACCGGCGGCGTCAACGGGCAGAACATCGGCGAGTTCATCGCCGCGCCGTTCATCCACGCGGTCGGCGGCAGTTGGGTCTGCCCGAAGGCGGACATTGCAGCCGGTAATTTTGAGAAGATCACAAAGCTCTGCAAGGAAGCAAGAGCCGCTGCGCTGGGGTTCGAGGTAGCGCACGTCGGCGTCAACTGCGAAGATGCCG
>CDZT01044252.1_pt1 | contig 62256 bp, 68 predicted proteins | sample 557531 | NCBI WGS metagenome assembly CDZT01 (sample SAMEA3182066, study PRJEB8094) | gut metagenome | biome: human; feature: gut; material: Stool; isolation source: human stools | place: Canada | collected 2013-03-05
GCGGATGTGGTTTCTTCTTCAGCCAAAATCAATTTTTCATATTTGAACAGAACAGCCGTGGACTGTCCCAGTTTTTCTTCCATAGCAAGACCTCGGGTTACAAATTTCTAAATGGGTAAACTTCTTTATTTTATTATATCACATCATCTGTTTTCTTTGGAAGAGAGATTTGCTCCTCAGCCAAATTTGTGATGTGGATTTTTCCTTTTCTCTTTCCCGTACCAGCATACTCCAGCAGTTCTCTGGCGTTGCTGGCCGGATGCCACACATAGGCGATGAGAAAATCGCTGCGCTCCACCATGTATCGGTTTGCGCGGACGATGGCAAGCCGTTTGGGGACCGTTTCCAAATCCGGCGGATAGAACAGAGCGTCGAACGCCTCTGGCAGATCCGCCTTTCTGTTGACTGGGTAATATGGGGTCATCAACATCAGTGTAATATCCGGGTGCGCTCGCTTGGCCTGCGACAGCGCCCGGATCACCAGACGGTCGAAATTCCCATACTGGCCCACCACAAATTCAGATACGCCATATTCTGCGATATGGCGCTCTATGGTTTCAAGCAGGGTTGGGTACACCCGATCTGGTGTCTCTCGATGACCAATGAAAAAACAAGAACTTCTATGCTCCATACCCGCACATCCAAACTATATAGTCGATATTTTCATTATATCTATTTTGATTAGTCGTATCAAGTGGAATAACTATATTAACCAAACAGAAAGTTCGGTTACATATAGTACAATCAGTCGGAAAAGAGGTGGAATACGGCATGGAACAGTCTGAGTTTTGTAAACGTCTGGTGGAACTCCGCATGAATAAAGGCGTATCGGCACGAGATATGAGTTTGTCCATTGGACAGAGCCCAGGCTATATTAACAACATTGAGAATGGGGTCAATTTCCCCTCCATGACCGCATTCTTCTTTATCTGCGACTATCTGAATATCACGCCGAAAGAGTTTTTCGATACAGAGACTTCTGCTCCAACAAAAGCACATGAGTTAATGGAGGCAATTAAGGGCCTGAATGTCGAGCAATTGGACAGTCTGATTGCCATTGCTAAGAATTTGCGTCGGTGATGGTTTGATATTGCCACCGAAAAAATTGAATAAGTCATAAGGGACAGCAGAACGCTGTCCCTTATTCAATGATCACAGCAATGCCTTCCGTTGATCCCTATCCGCAAATATCAACGCTTATGTATTGTTGTATTTTATATCCATCTGCGGTACAATCATCTGCGGTGGAGGGCCAAGAAGCCATCCCCCTATCGCATTGATCATCACGCAGAAAGGCAGATCGACCATGATACAAAAGGAATTGAATGAGCTGCGCCGCCGCTGGCGGCCGGAGAAAAACGCTGTCAGCCGGATCTACGGCTGTTTTGTCAATAGCAGCAAAGAGATCGTTTCTGATCTGGACGAATCCCTTGGGATGATGCCCCAGGAGGAGGCTGAGAAGTATCTGAGCCTTTTGAAGAAGGGACTGTCCGGTTCTCTGGGAAAAAACCTCATCGACATCGTGTTCTCCACCCAGCAGGTGGCAGACAGCGAGGAGCACCGCCTGCTCACCACACTGCGGGATTCTCAGCTGAAGGACAACGAGGCCCGTCAAGCCTTTTACCGCAAGGTGATCGATAGTCTGGACATGGGGGACAGCAGTTATTTGCTGCTCCTGGCCTGTGACAGCTACGATGTCCCCCATCGCAGCAAGGATGATTCCCTGCAATCGGATGCCTCGGATGAGGTCTTCACCTACATCGTCTGTGTGGTGTGCCCCATCAAGGAGGGCAAGGTAGAGCTGGGATATTTCCCTGGGGACAATGAATTTCACTGTGCTGCCGGACAAACTGTCGCTCCTCCGGAGCTTGGCTTTCTGTTCCCGGCCTTTGATGACCGGGCAGCAAATATCTACAACGCTCTCTTTTACACCAGAAAGCCCAGCGAGATCCACCAGGAGTTTATCGATGCGGTCTTCCATGTGGAACCGCCTATGTCCGCTGCAGAACAGCGAGAGGTCTTTGAATCGATCCTGGAGGATACGCTGGGGGCAGGCTGCAGCATCGAGGTCGCCCAGGCGATCCATGACCAGTTTTCCAGCCAGATCAGGGAGCATAAGGAGTCCAAGAGCACCGAGTCTCTGATCGTGACCGCAGGTGAGATCGGGAAAGTCCTGCTGGCGTGCGGCGTGACGGAAGAAAATGTTGCAGCATTCCAGGCTCAGTGCGGGGAGCGGTTCGGTGTCGGGGCCGTTCTCGATCCTGCCAACTTGATCGACCCTGGCAAGTATGAAGTCAAGACCGCCCAGGCCACGATCCAGGTCGACCCGGAATTCAGCTATGCAGTTACCACCAGGGTGATCGATGGCCGCGCCTATCTTCTGCTCCCTGCGGATGATATCCAGGTCAACGGGCTTCCCATCCAAGTCACAAACGGTCAGGAGACGGAGACGATATGAGTAAACGGCTTGTAGCTTACTTTTCATGTACCGGGACGACTGCCAAAGTTGCCGAAACTCTGGCGGAGTCTATCGGCGCTGATATCTTCGAGATCGAACCGGCTGTCCCTTACACAGCTGCGGATCTTGACTGGCGGGATAACACTTCCCGAAGCAGCGTTGAAATGAATGATCCCCATTCTCGCCCAGCAGTCGCATCGAAGCGGGACAACATGGCTGACTATGATACGGTTTTGGTGGGGTTCCCGATCTGGTGGTATGTGGCACCAACCATCATCAACACATTTCTGGAATCCTATGACCTTCAAGGAAAAACCATCATTCCCTTTGCGACATCTGGTGGGAGCGGTATGGAGCAGGTCAGCAGCCATCTTGCTCCAAGCTGTGTCGGCGCAAAGCTGCTTTTAGGGAAAGTATTTCCTTCCTCTGTGACCAAAGAGGAGACAAACACTTGGTTCAGCAAATTACAGGCTCGATTGGAATAACATATTCCCGATGCATAAAGCACCCTTTCTGTGCTGTTTGCAATCGCTTTGTTTATGCTGCAATGCCATAGAGGTCATGGTTCACCTGTGCGGCGTAATAATTCTCTATGGTGGCAGGTGCATTGTAAAGCGCAGTCAGGAGGTACTGCCGAATATTGCGGATGTGAGTGGTAGTGTCCTTGAGGCACTCAAACACATAACGGATATGGCTTCCGTCCAGCTTCAACAGCCGGGACTTTACAACTGCCTGGGGCAGATCATTCCCACACACCCGGACATTCTCCCGGTTGGAGCAGACCGTCTCCACCATCAGCTCCACCATCTCATCTAACTGCCCCACATCCCAGGGGCGTTCCTGTACGAAGTCATCATAGCGAATGTTCTCCCGTATGAGGGACCGATAGGCATCCATCTCCTGATGATCCACAGGTCTCTCCCGGCTCCGCTTCCTTCCCTTCGCATCCATCGTCCCCGGAAAAGGGGTGGAAGGGATAGGAAGCGATTCTTTTTTTCGTGAGTCAGTTCTTTGTTGTTCTTTCTTTTGTCTCTCTTTTATTATTTGCGTTGACTTTTCCGCCGCCGTGCCGCCCGCCGCCGGATATTCCGTTGTCGGGTTTTCCGATGACGGCAAGGCAGACGACGGCCCTGCCGGAGGTACAGGAACAGGGCGCTCCCGGATGATATACTCGTTGCTGCTGAATTTTCCTGCCTGATCCACAGTCTGGCAGCGATAGATGTACCCGGCTCGTTCCAGCTCCACCACAGCGGCACGGATCGCATCCTTACCCTCTTGATTGATCTTCGCCAACCCCGTTAAGGTGTAGTCCCAGTCCTCCGGCAGGGAGAGCATTTGGGACAGCAGGCCCTTGGCTTTTAGGGAGATGCTCTTATCCCGCAGGTGGTAGTTGCTCATGATCGTATAGTTTTGAGTGCGTTCCACACGAAAAACCGCCATTTGGAATCCTCCTCTGCATTTCTATTCCCCTTTTCCCAGAACCCCATGACGGAAGCCTTCCGCCCCGCGGCTCCGGAAAACAGCGGGGCGCGGGTCTTTTGCCCGCGCCCCATGTTCATTCTCTGTAATAGACAGGTCTGCCGATGGAAGTAAAGCCACTTTTTCCTGTGATGACCACATTGTTGGCGCTGCTGGCGCAGTGGACGATCAGGAGATCCCCCGCCTCGTCCCGACCGCCTACGATGCCCACGTGTTCATCTCCGGGGTAGAACACCAGATCCCCAGGGAGGGCCTCGTCCCAGGAGATGGGGGTGCAGTATGTGTGCTGGGCATGGGCGCCACCGCCGTGACCGATGACATACTCCCCGCCGCTGACATTATAGAATACCCAATCCGCAAAACCAGAGCAGTCCATCCCGAAGGGCCGGTAGGTACCTGTGGTGGAACTGCCTGCTGCAGTCACCTGGCGGAGCGTTCCCCAGCGGTCATCCCAGCCGATCTTCAGGCTTTTGCCACCCCAGAAATAATGGACCTTACCCACCAGTTGGCAGGCAGTCTGGACCACAGCCCGCCGCTCCGGTGCCAGGTCCGCGGGAAGCGCGGCCAGCAGATCCTTTGCCGCCTGACTGCTGATGGTCAGGTCACCAGCCAAGGATACCAGCAGTTCTGAATTGTCCAACAGCGCGTCCAGCGCCTGGTCCTGCTCCGCTGTAAACTGATAGAACACCCGCATATCGTCCGGTGTCCTGGGGGTAATGGTGACGGACAGAACTTCCTCTGTCCAGGCCGCGGCGCTGCCGCTGGCCGGATGTTCTACTGTCTTTTTCTCACTGGTGAGCTTTGTCATATCCCAGAATACTGTCCGCAGGGCTTCGACCTGGGCTGCGTCCAGCACAGCAGGACTGCCGCTTTCTTCCGATCCTGACTGCCTGACTGCAAACACCGCCAGTACCTCCGGCCAGGGCGGCGGCGCACCTGTGATCTCCAGCCGGTCGCAATCAGCATCCACCTGCATTTGCTCCAGGCGTTCCGCCAATTCGCCATTGATCTGAGCCACTGCCTCCGATGGAGAAACAGAACCCGGACCGCTGCCGCCACCCGCGAATAGGATGCCAAGTGGCGAGGCAAGCAGCACACCTACCAGACAGAGTACGACCACGATAGAAAGGACAATGCTCCCTCCGGCTGCAATGGCAGCCACAACGCCGCGGGCCGCTCTGACTACGGACTGTACTGCCCTGGCTGCTGCCCGTGTTCGCGCTTTCCATGTGACAGCCGCCTTGGATGTGTGACCAGCAGCACGGGCGGACCGTATGGCGGAAATCTTTGCCGCAGTCTGGGCTTTGACCTGTGCAGGGCCCAGAGGCAGTTGCCCAGAGGTCAATGACCTCCGGGCAGTCTTTATCTGCTTGGCAGACGGGACCGGCTTTCTCACAGACGGCGGCGCCGCACCCTCTCTGTTCATTCCACGGCCTGTACATCGGGGCGCTTCAGGGGAAGCTACGGTTGGGCGACGTCTCCCTTGTTTGGCGGCGTGTTGTTCACCTGAACGACACTCTGAGGGCATGGATCGACTATCCTGCGGGGCAGTCTTGGCAGCGGTATGTGTGCTACCCTGGGGCTGTCTGCTATTCTTTTCAGCACGTTGCCGGACCTGTTCCTTCGCCGCTTGTCTGCCCCTCTCCTGGGGTGTGAGCGTGGCGTTCGGGGCAGGACGGGCGCATGGTTCCACGGGCCTCTCTGATCCCAACGATCCTGCTCCAGTCCTGACCTTCTCTGGGCCGGGCCTTGGACGGACAATTCCAGAACCATGCTCCGCCGTTGCCTGTTCCAAAACAGCCTCACGGGTCTTGATCCGCAGCGATCCGGTCCCCCGCTTTTCCCCAGTAGAGGGGGCATCTGACGGGGTGCCGGAGTTATTTTGTGCTTGGAACTTCTCTTTTTTCTGTCCCTGTTTCCTGCCTTTCAGCAGACGCTCCACACCTCGGGTCCCACGGCGGAAACCACCCATTGCAGTATCCTCCAGTGTGTCTCCACCAAACTCATCCCGCTGACCATACTGGGCTGTGTCCCTCAGCTGGCCCCGCAAACGTTCCACGCCGCTCTCCAGTCCCCGGCGTGCCAATTCCTTGGGGACAGATCTGACCTTCTCTGCCACGGCCTTTGTCGCCGTTGGCTTCTCCTTGATCGTTCCGATGCCTTATCACCTCCCCGGCGGTCATGCCGCATTCAGGTCAGCGGGTTTGGTGCTCATCAGTTTGTAGAGATGATTCTTGGGGAAGTTGTCCATAAAGGGGACGATCGCACTGCCGCACTTGATGAGTCCCCGGCCAAAGTCCACATTGGTGATGTAAGAGAGCTGGTTGTCCGAGATGTTCAGCAGCTTGGCCAGCTCCTCACGGTCGGTAGCCGCCTGGTTCAGCATGACCAGGAACTCACTGTTTGCCAGCATGGTACGGGCGGTGTGAGACTGGAGCAGGTCATCTACATTCTGTGTCAGGCCGGTGCAGCAGGCGCCATACTTCCGTACCCGCTTCCAGAGGGTAAATAAGAAGTTGGCGCTGTACTCATGCTGGAACAGCAAATAGATCTCGTCAATATAGACCCAGGTGTTCTTTCCCAGCTTCCGGTTTCGAACGATGCGGTTGAATACGCTGTCCAGAACCACCAGCATACCAACAGGCAAAAGCTGCTTGCCCAGATCCCGGATATCGTAGCAAAGGATACGGGAGTTGGTATCCACATTGGTGGGCTTGGCGAAGGTGTTCAGGCTGCCCTTGGTAAACAATTCGATGGCCAAAGCCACGTCCTTTGCTTCCGTCTCCGGTTGGCGAAGCAGTTCTGCATGGAAGTCCCGGAGGGTGGGGACAGTCCCTTCACAGCCGTTCTGGATGTAGGTGTGGTAGCACAGAGCCGTACACCGGTCAATGATGGACTTCTCCTTGGCGGACAGCTTGCCGGCCCCCATGAGCTGCTCACACAGGGAGAGGATGAATTCGGACTTTAGGACAACGGGATTCTCCCCATCGCCATACCCCTGTTCCATGTCCATTGCGTTGATGTGGTTGCTGGAGGTGGCGGAAATGTTGATGACCTCGCCGCCCAGCCCTTCCATGAGGGGGCGGTACTCTGACTCCGGGTCGATCACGATGATGTCATCTTCGGTGGAAAGGGCCAGTCCCACCATCTCCCGCTTGGCGGTAAAGGACTTGCCAGAGCCGGAAACGCCCAGGACAAATCCGTTGCCGTTGAGCAGTTCCTTCCGATTAGCCAGGATGAGATTCTTGCTGATGGTGTTCTGACCATAGTACACGCCGCCCTGGTGCCGGATCTCCTGTGCCTTGAAGGGCATGAGGACAGCCAGAGCCTCTGTAGTCAGGGTGCGCAGGGCGTCGATCCGCCGCAGTCCAAAAGGCAGAGCGGTCACCAGCCCGTCCGCCTGCTGCCAGTTGAGGGTGGAGAGTTGGCACAGGTGCTTGCGGGCGGTGGATCGGAGCGTCTCCGTATCACTGTCCAGTTCCCCCTTGGAATCGGCCAGATGCACCAGCGTCACCACTGCAAACAGCATCCGCTGATCCCTGGTGGTCAGGTCGTCCAGCATCTCTCTCGTCTCTTTCCGCTGCTGCTCCAGATCATACGGCACCACCGCAGAGAAGTTGTTATTGCTGTTCTGCCGCCGCTGCCAGTTGGTCACGTTGGTCTCCACACCCAGCAGGCGGCTTTGCAGCTCCCGTACCGCCTCATCCGTAGGTACTGGGATGATGTCAATGGACAACATCAGGTTCCGGTCCAGTGCAGTCAGCTCGTTGATCATGGAGTCCTTGATGTAGCTGGCATACTCTTTGAGGAACAGCACCCGCCCGTACTTGTTCCCCATGATAAAGTGGTCTTTCTTGAACTCCAGGCTGTCCGGACAGACAGCATCCTTGAAGGAATGCCCTTTCCGCATACAGTCCCGGAGGTCGATGCGGAACCCATTCTCCTCTCCGGGGCGGTAGAAATCATGGAGGACTCGCAGCCGTTCCACGGCATCCAACTCCTCACAGTGGGAGTCCAGACGGTGGAGGTGGGCAGTCACATCATGCATGGTCCGGTCAAAAAAAGACCGGGCCTCCTCCGCGCTTTTGCGGTGGACAGAGAGGGTGATATACCGCTCCTGCACCACGCTGTTGGCAGCGTTGGTGGCCTTGTCCAGAAGCATGGTGTTGTACTCCGCCCGGTATCCGTCCAGATGATCGTCCCGGCGAGGGATGAGGATCTCCTGTTCCACATTTTCCCGTGCGACACGCTTGTTGTTGATGGTGATCTTGGTAGTGGACCCGGCATCCAGTGCATTGAGCAGTTCGGAGTAGTCCAGGAACATCGCCGTCTTGTCCTCTTTTGAAGCGATGGCGTAGTTGATGTCGCTGAACCGCAGGGTCTTGGAGAATTTGCTGCCGAATTGAAACACCCCATCCGGCCACAGGCGGCGGATGGGGATGGCGTCCTGTACAGATCTTGGCACCTCGAATGTTTCTTTGTCCTGCTTTAACGTATTCAGCAGGGTCTTAATCAAGTTTGAGAGCCTCCTTTATCGTTGTATTTTCCAGAGCTTTGGTATACAGGTGATCCGATTTGAATACGAGCCGCTTTGGATAGAGCAGCTCTGAGCGGATGACCGCCAGAATAAACTGTTCGAACGTCATGCTGTTGTATCGGTAAAAGCCGCACAGGGCAAAGGGTGCGGCGGCCAGGACGCAGGCCCAGCCCACATCCGAACCGCCCAGAGCTGGCCCCAGGAAGAAATAGACTGCCAAAGCCACCGCCACGGCGCCAAGGGCGCAGAGGAACTGCCGCAGGGTCAGGCCGAAGAAGATGCCCTCCTGGTAGTCCCGGACTTCTTTGTTGATCCGTACTTCTATGTCGTTCACCTCTCTATTTTTGCTTTTGCCAGACAGACCGTTGCAAATGCCGCCCAGCTATGGTACCATGCCAAAAACCAGAGAAGGAGGTCTCCCGCATGGCGTATTTGTTTTTGATGCTTGGTGTATCGCTCCTGCTTCCGTTGCTCCGGCTGGCCTTTCGTCTCCGCCTGGGCCTCCCGCTACTGTTTTCCCTGGGGATGCTCACCGTATGCCATAGCTGGTATCAGGCCCACACCGCCCTGGCGGACGGGATCTTCCTGGCCCTGGTGGGGCTTGCGGCCCTCTCCTGGGCGGTGACCTTCCTCCGCTGGGCGGCGGAGACAGTGGGCTATGTGCTGGCTGACCGGCTGGCCGGAGCTGCCCTGGCCAGCCGTGTGCGGCAGGCCAGAACTGAGAGGCGCTCCATGGTGGACACCCAGGGCCTGTGATCAGCCCAGGCCCATCAGCTCCCGGATGAGCCGGTCGCTCATCTTGATAGCCCCCACCAGCACCAACATATTGAACACCAGCTCACCCACATAGTTCCACACGATAGTGGCTGGAGCCAGGGTACTGTCCACAATGGCAGGCGGCGTGGAAGCAAATGCTGAGAAAATGACACAGGCCAATACAATGACACAGCCCTCCAGGCAGATGGCGGCATAGCTTTTGACAAAGGCCATGCCGATACTGCTGGAGGGCTGCCCCGCGAAGCTGGCCAGAGGGACGGGCGCAATGGCGGTGGCGATATAGAGTTTGAAAAAGCGGGAATACACAGTGAGGATCATGACCAGAGCCAAGACCCAAATGAACAGGGAACCCAGTAGAGTGACGGCCCACAGGGGAATGCTCTCGATCAGCCCTACATCCTCAATGATCGTCACCATTTCATCTGGGAGCGTGGTGGCAGTCAGAGCCGAGAGACCAGAAGAGGATATGATGGAGGAGACCATTCCCTGAGCGACACGGAACACAGCCATCATCAGTTCCATCCCATGTCCTACTGCTGCCTGGGCCAGAATAAAGCGGATGAAGCTCTTAAACACCAATTCCGGCTTCTTAAATTCCGTAAAGCTGCCACAGGTCTTGACTATGCCCATCACAAAGAACAGTACCAGCAAGGCATATCCAATGGCCTGTAAGCCTCCGTTGATCCCCACGATCACATCCCAGATCCCACCACCTTTGAACTCCTCCGGGCTGGTGCTGATGAGCTGCCAGATCTCTGCCAGTTTGTTGTTCCAGGTGTTCAGGGCGGAGTTCAGGTTGTCTACGATCCAGTTTCCACTACCCAATTATTTGTTCACCCCCCACCTGCCCGGAACAATATGTCCGGGCAGGTATTTTTTCTCCTCCATCCTCAGCCTCCGGTAATCAGAGTGAGGATCTCCTTGGTAAAGGTGATCACGATACCGCCGGCGATGGTGAGGATGCCGTTGGAACGCTGGGAGGGGTCATGGGACTGGAGGGACAGGCCCACCTGCAAAATTCCGTAGCCCAGCAGGATGAGCCCCACCGCCCGAATCAGAGAGAAGATAAAGTCGGACAGGCTGTTGACCACAGAAAGCGGGTCGTCGGCAGCCAGGGCCGGGACGGTCATCACGGCTGTCATGGTCAGGACGCATACCAGAGCAGCGTATGCCCTGTGGGCGCGACGCTCCTTTTTCCTGCGGTCACTCAGATTTTGATTTTGATTCATGCAGCATTCTCCTTTTCGGATCTATGCTCAGCGGAAAATGCCGTGAAGAGAGGAATACCAGTAAACGCTGGCGTTTGATGCCTGTGATGGATGTAGGGCGGCCCACCGCCGTCCACTGTGTGTCGGATGGCCGGATGCCGGGTGAGGTCGTATTTCAGATCCATGACCGGCTTGGCGCCTCGGATGAAGAGGATGGCGTATCGGTTGTCCAGCGCCCGCACCTCATCCGGGGTGAGCAGCTCCCGACCGCTCATCTGGAAGTTGGTGGACCAGGAACCGGAGCGCCCCTTACTCTGACCGTGGGTCCTGGTATCAATGGTGGCTTTGCCCAGGGCCTCGGAGATGTACTTGTGGGTGCTGGCCTCGTTGCCGCCTAGGTAGAGGATGGTGTCCGAGTTGCCGGGGATGGTCTCCCAGGAGTCCTTATACAGCTCCTTGATCTGGGCCATGTTCTGGATGATGGTGCTGGCGGAGATGTTCCGGGACCGCATGGTGGCCAGTTCCCGCGTGAACCCCGGTAGGGGCATGGCCGCAAACTCATCCAGCACGAAGTGGACATGGTGGGGCAAGGCCCCGTGGTGGATCTGGTCAGCGCTGTAATAGAGTGCTTGGAATGCCTGGGAGTATAGCAGGGACACCAGAAAATTAAACGTATTATCATTATCAGGGATGACGGCGTACAGGGCGCATTTCTTCTCCCCTAGGGTGTAGAGGTCCATGTCATCGTGGTCGGTGATGGCCTTGATCTGAGGCAGATTGAAGGGGGCCAATCGGACAGCGGTGGAGACCAGGATGCTCTTGGAGGTCTTGCCCGCCGCCAGCTTGAATACCTTGTACTGCCGGACAGCCACACTGTCCGGCTTTTCCCGTTCCATAGCCTGGAACAGGAGATCCAGGGGGGAGACATACTCCTCGTCCTCCTCCTTGACCTCGGCGTATTCCAGCACCCGCATGACCATGGAGAAGTTCTGCTCATACTCCGGAGCCTCCTGCCACAACATGAGGATGATGGCCTGGAGCAGCGCCGTCTCCGCCTTGGTCCAAAACGGGTCCGATTCATGGCTGCCCTTGGGGGTGGTGGCCTGGATGAGATTGTTCACCAGTTTGAGGGCGTCCTTTTCATCCCGGATATAGCGGAAGGGGTTGTAACCGTCACTCTCTGCCAGGTTGACCAGATTCAGCACCCGGATGTCATAGCCCTGGCTTTTGAGATACCCACCAGTGGCCAGCAGCACCTCCGATTTGGGGTCGGTGATGACATAGTTGGTGTTGGCCTCCAGGATGTTTGGCTTCACATAGCTGCGGGTCTTGGCGGCGCCGCTGCCGCCGATGACCAGCACGTTGAGGGAACGGCGGTGCTTGTGGGTGTCCAGCCCCAGGCGGACGTTTCGGGTCAGCAGCTTGTTCTGCTTCTGGCAGAACTGGGCGTTGACCTGTTGGGGTGTGGCCCAGGCCGCCGAGCCGTGTTCCGCGCCGTCCCGCCTGCGGCCCTGCTCCGCGCTGTGCAGGGCCAGGGCCATGACATAGGCGCCGGTGCAGACCAGGATGGTCAGCAGGCTCTTGTCTGTCCAGCGCACCACCCAGGGATTTCGAAGGGCATCGGTCAGCTTGGCGATGATTTCCGGCAGCCCCCCTCCCAAGGATTGAGCCAGAAGCAGCGCGCCCCAGACCACGGGGATATACAAGAACAGGCAGACCAGCAGGCCGCCTGATTTGATTGGAGATCTCAGTAACGATCACCTCACCAAACTGCAAAAAGAGGGGGTGTCGGAAGAGTTCCGACACCCCCTGTGAGAAGGATCGCCTGTATGATCGTTTCCTGTTATTTCGTTTTTGTCCGATTTTTAGTTCTCTGTCTGGCCGGAACAAACTGCTTCCGCATCTGCTCCCGGTACCCTTTGAGCCGTTCCTCAACCGAGAGCCGGTCATGGGTCGTCCTCATATCCGCGCTCTCGCTGGGTGTAGAGGATCTGGGTCTTGTATCGGGTGAGTCTCGTTCCGACCGAAAATCTTTTTTTGGCGGATTTTTCCGATGCTCAGGCACAGGGACGTCCTGCCGCTCCTGCGGGGCTTTCTGCAAGTCGGAAACGTCCTTCTCCTGACTGGATACCTGGGACAACAGCCGCTCAAAGATCTGGTTGGCCCGGTCCAGCTCAGTCACCGGCAGGATCACATCCACCAGCTTGCCCCGTTCGTCCTGATCCCGAATGGTGCTGAACAGCAGCTTTTGTTTTTTTGCCAGCTTTTCAAACTGACGATACTGCTCCGGGGTCATGGGGAATTGACGCAGATCCCTGGTCTCCCGCAGCATTTTACCCAAATTGACCTTCCCGGAGAGCTGCTTATGGTTCCTGGCCAGGGCCAGGGAGAGGGCCAGCAGGTTCTTCAGCGCCGATCCGGACAGCCGGACAGCCACTTCCGTCCCAGACAGCATCATACGCACCATCTGGTCTGCCGCCTCACCGCCTCCTACGTTCATCGTGTCTCACCTCCTCTGGTTCCATCGTATATTGGATACTGCGCTCCATTTGCGGCGCCTCTTTCTGGATCTCCCGGCATATAGCCAGCTTCTGCCGCTCTTGGCGGATCTGGCGGTTCACCTCGGCAAGTCGCTGGTACACCTCCGCCTTTTCCCGGAGGAGCTGTTCTCTGGAGCAGCCACAGCCCTCCAGCCGCGCGACGGCATCCAGATAGCGGGCGAACTGTTCCTCCATCCCAGATACGCCATCCTCATAGAGCTGCTTGGCTATCGCCAGGGCCTCCACATCCGCCAGAGCCGTATACAGCACCTGTCGTTTCTTTTTCCGCACATTGAGGATGGTGCGCTGCTTTGTCAAGCTGGCCAGCGCATCCTCCGTGCGAGTGAGAAACGCCGCCATGTCCTCCGGCGTAGCAATATCGTTATCCCGCAGGAAATAGAATCGCTGCCGGTATCGCTCTGCCTGTGCTGCGGCCTGCCGGAGCTGGGGCGTCATGCGGGACGGATACTGCCGCTGCCCAGCCTTGCCCAGCAGGTAGAGGTAGTGGACGTACAGTGCCAGGAAACCCTTGTACTTGGGAGGGGGCCTGAAGGGACGGTACGCTGGCCGTGGAATAATCGCAGGCCGCAGGCCCTGTTCAATGGCGGATAGTTCCCCTTGAATCGCAGCCCGGATGCCCTCCTCGGTAAACAAAGATTTTTTTCTGCCTGGCATCATGAAGCGATCCTGTCCCCGGAGGCGAAAGCCCAAACGGTTTCCATGCTTGATCTCCCAGCCCTTGTGTTCCATGAGCAGGAAGAAGTGGCCCAGGTCGTTGGCGTCCTGGATGGCGTCCCGCAGGTCCGCTTCCAGCATGGCGCGGAAGGTGGGCTGGCCCCTGGTCTGCCGGAGCCACTCCGCATAGCTGACCGCCCTGGCCCCCTGGCCCTCCAGGATGACGGATAGGCCATGTTCCCGGCACAGCCGGTCCGAGATGGCCCGGATCTGCCGGTAGTAGCTCTGGGGGCTGCTGTGGTATTTCTCTCCGGTGTCCGCATTCACCGAGTTGAAGATGATGTGGGCGTGGATGTGTTCTTTATCTACATGGACGCCGATGACGGCCTGGTAGCCGGGCATGTGTTCTTCCACCAGCGTCCGGGCGATCTCCAGGGCCAATTCCGGGGACACCTCTCCAGGCCGGAAGGACTGGATTATGTGGTAGTACTGGACGCCGTCCTCCTTGCCGTACTGCGCCTTGGTCTCCAGCATCTGCCGCAGCTCCCGGCCAGGGTCACAGTTCAGGTGAGCGGTGAGGATCTGCTCCTGGGTCTTATCCCCATTGAGGACATAGCGGATACCCACATCCAGCCGCCCTTTCCGCGCCAGGATCTTGGTGATGGCCATTACTTTTTCGCCACCTCATACATCAGTTCGTAGACCTGATCCAGCAGGTACAGCCCCCGCTTGGCATCCTCCGCCTTGGCGATCCCGGCGTTGACGCTGCGGGCGATCTGGTTGATGTTGTTTCCAATGTGGTGGATCTCCGTGCGCAGAGCTTTGATCTCCTGGGATGGGCGGGCCTTGACTGGCTTGCCCTCGATGAGCCGCACCAGAAAGACCCGCTTGCTCAGGCCACACTGTTTGGACTGCTGACATAGCAGTTCATATTGCTGCGGTGTCAATTCCATGTGGAAATGGTGTCTCTGTTCCGAAATGACTTCACGTTCCTTTCCTTTGGTATGCAAAAAGCCGCTGCACCAGCAGCGGCTTTTACGATCTTCTTATCCCATCACCGAGCTACGATCCCCGTTTTGATGGGGAAGGCAGGGTCTTTTTGAGTCAGGGCCAGGAGACGGCAGGCAGTCCCTTCCGGGTGGTTTCTTCCAGCTTCCCACGCCTCTACCGTTTTTACACTGACACCCATATACTGTGCAAAAACAGCCTGAGTAAATCCTGTGCTTTTCCGAATCTCCCGGATCTCATCAGCTTCGTAATGGTCCACAGGCAGGACAGACAGCTTGGTCGTCTTTGCTCGTAGCGTCCCACGCTCATAGGCCACAGCCTCTTCCAGACCAGTCTTGATCTTATCGAACATTCCCATACCAGCACCTCCTATTCCTTCATGCGCAGTTCCTGTTCCAGGATCTCCACTAATTTTTTCAATTCATTACGTTCTGCTTTGGTCAGGTTCTCCGCCTCATTCTTAGCATATGCAGTCAACAGATACAATTTCCCATAAGCAGGGAAGTCGATATAAATGACCCGGATGCTGCCGCTTTTGCCGCGGCCCTCATAAGCAAAGCGGATCTTTCGGATGCCGCCAGTCCCCTGCATGACACGTCCGGCCTGCGGGTCAGTCAACAGTTCCTCCTGTAGACGACGTAAGTCACCATCCGCCAGCCCAAGCGCCCTCCAGTCATTTCGAAAGGAAGGTAGCTCCACAAAAAGTCTTGTCACATTTTTCCCTCCTTCGATTCAAATTATACCCTATTAAATAGGGGTTGTCAATCTTGTTTTCTCCTTCCGAACTCCGAATATCCGCCCGTAGGCGGCATGGGGGTCAGGGGTTTATCCCCTGCAAGCGCGCAAAATGTACATTTGCGCTATGCTTGCGCCGTCGCCGCCTGCGGGCGGCATAGGCCCCGGCCCCAGTGGGGCCGCATCTCAAAAGAAAAACTCCCACACTGTTCCTGCTGCAGATGGTTCTCCTTGGTCCCCATGTATCCTCCTTCCTTTGGGTGTCATGTATTGACACCCTTATTTGATGAAACTGCGCAAAAAACTGAAGCAGGGTGTCAATACATGACACCCTGCCCCTGGCCGTCCATGGAAAATAAACAGCAGGGCATATACACAAAATGCCTTGCTGTACCCACTCTTGAAATCATCGTTCTTTTGATTTTAAGTCCAAATTATCCCGGACCACACCGCGCAGATCCAGTGCCTGCTTGTTTGGGACATAAGCCGCGTATCTGGCATAGTGATAACCCTCACCATCCACAAGGATACCATCCTTCCGATTGCGGCTGGTGACTAGCAGACAGCAGAATCCTCCAGTTTCCCGGTCATAGCCGGTAAGCTTGGTCCTGGCCGCGATGTATGGCCGCTCTGCCAGCAGATCAGACTGGAAACGGTGGTATTGGGCATCTGTAAGGATGATCTCTCTGATGATTCGAAAGGGTGTAGGGCGGATGATAGCGGTACTATCCATCAAACCTAACACATGAGTTGGTTTTCGGAAAAATTTGGCCGAAGTTTGCTTTTCCATTAAGATGCCACTCCACTCAAGTCCTCGTAGACACCCACTTCCTTTGCGATCCGCTCCCTGGCGCGCCGGGCGTACTCGTCAGTAACTTCAATGCCAGTGGCAGTGTAGCCCTCCAGCACAGCAGCCAATACCGTGGTGCCGCTGCCGGCAAAGGGGTCCAGGATGTGGCCACCCGGCTCCACGATCTTCACCACATCCCGCATGAGCTGAAGGGGCTTCTCGGTCAGGTGGATACGATTTTGTGGATTGCCGTACTTGAACACACCGGGCAGACAGGGCACCGGGCGGCTCAGGGGCATATCCCCGTTGGAGCCCCAAACGATGTACTCCGCCTGCTGACGGAAGCGCCCCTTCTGGGGGCGGCTGTTGCCCTTATCCCAAACAGCGGTGCCCCGCCAGATCCATCCAGCCCACTGGAGGGCGTCGGTGGCAGCGGGGAGCTGCCTCCAGTCGATGAACATACACACCGGTGCTCCGGGCTTACACAGCTTCCGAGCCTCATACAGCCACTCTGCCGCCCAGCGGGTCCAGGAACGCTGGTCCTTGGCATCCCCCTCGAAAGGAGGGGGCGCATTCTCTCCCATGCTGGAATACTTGGATGTAGTGGACTTGTTTTTCTCCGCCTGAGTGCGTCCCCCGGAGGCGTAAGGCGGGTCGGTGATGACGGCATCGAAGGTGCCGGGGGCAAAGCCCTCCAGCACCTTCAGGGCGTCTCCCTGGATGATCTCCCATTTATCGCTCATGGGCATCTCTCGCTTTCTTTTTATTGGATTTCTGGTGGATTGGAGGCGGTGTCAGCTCCGTCTCCACATACTCGCTGATGATATTCAGCGCCTGCTCATAGCTGCCGCTGGCGGTCACCCGCTGGAACATCTCGTCCGCCTGGTCCTTCATCCCGGCCCGCTTCAGCAGGGCAGAGGCCCGGCCCAGGATGGCGAAGATGTTTCCGTCCTGGCCCAGCAGTTCCATTTTGGGGCGTTGGGGCCGTTGCTCCTGGACAAACCCGCCCAGTCGGTTGGGGACATAGTCGCTGAGCCATGTGCCGCCGAACTGTGCATGGGTCTGGAGCCGCCATATAGCCAGCTTTCCCACATCTAACTGAACACCGTCAAAGGGAAACAGCAGGTTTGTCAGGCCATCGTGCTGGAATACCCGCACAGCCTCGGCTTTCCATGCGCTGCCGGCCTGCAGGATACCGCCCTGGGTGAGCAGCTCATTGATACCGTCCACCCACTCCTGGAGATCGCCGCCGCAGCCCTGGAGGATGAGACCCTCCTGATCGTTCATCTGACACAGCTCGTCGATGGTGACTGTCTTGATCTCTGCCATTTGTCCTCCTATCTGCTCTGGCCGCGCCTGGGACGGCCCTTTGTCTTTTGGAGCCCCGGCTGGTCTGCCTTGACCGGAATACGAAGCTCTTCCGCCCTGCGGATCTCCGCCAGCATCCCCGGTGTACGGACAGGGCCGTACACATTGACCTGCTGACAGTGCTCCACCAGCCGCAGGCCCATCTCCCGCGCCGCCTGGTCCTGCACGGGGTCATCCGGGTCCGCGAAGGGCGGGAACATGAGGTGGGGACAGATCGGGATGTCCCCGGCCTGAAACACCTCCCGCGCTTTCTCCTTTGCGAAGGTTATGTTCTGCTCCACGTCACCCCGGAGCGGGGCACAGATGTACACCAGTTTGGGGCCATTTCTGGTCCGCTCCAGAGTCCGGTCCCGAAACACATCCAGATAACGGCCCACAGCCTGCCGGACTGTCTCATAGTCGGCCTCTGTGGGGCGATATGCGTACCACTCGAATTTCCCATAGTTATCCCAGATGTGGGGAGCCACACCTTCCCGGAAATTGGGGTTGCCGGGAATGGGCTTTTTGCCCAGAATATCCCCCAGTTTCAGTACCTGGATGTCCACCGGCCCATTGATGCGGTTCAGAACAGTCAGCTTCAGAGCATCGTACTGGCCAGAAATGTGGGTGGAGATAAACTGTATCCGTACCCGCAGATCCCTGTCCAGTGTCCCGTAACAGCTCTGTCCGGAACAGTAAGGAGTGTCGATGACCTGCTCATCGCCGAACAGATACCACAGCTCCTGTTCAAAGAAGTTGCTCACCGCTCCACCTCTTTTCGCTGTTTCTTTTCCTGCTGCGGCTCCGGTATCTGGGGCGCCAGTTCATCCCTGGCGGGATGGCGGATAACAGAACGATTCTGGCCGCTGATGACCAGGGTGTCCAGAGTGTCGTTATAGATCTCCTCACCGCTGATGATCACTGTGCTCCCGGTCAGCCGCACATCACCAGACACGTTCCCGTAGACTGCACAGTGGCCTGAGAGGATTGGGGGGTGACCGCTCTCCCGGGAACAGCGCACGACAGCGCATCCGGAAGCCCGGGCGTGGCCGTTGAGGACAGCGCCGCGCACATAGGCGCTGTCCTCGACCCGGCTGTGTCCACTCACGACAGCCCCATGGGAAATATAGCCGTCGCCGCACACGATCGCCTCATTTCGAAGAACAGCGCCCCGATCCGCGTAGCCGTTATTGCAGACAACGGCGTCGTCATAGATCCATGCATTGTCCTCCAGTTCAGTGGAGAGGTTGCTCTCGCTCTCTATAAAGCCGCCCAGATCCCCAGCTTTGATGTCCGGCCTAATGTCCCGCAGAGCGCGGATACGGTGGAGGAAGGGGTATTTTTCATGGGCAATGTCCGTGATCTCATACTTCTGGTTGCTCGTTTCTCTCACTCCTTTTCTGTTATGCTGCCTTTCCGGCTGCCTCATTGCAGGCATCCTCCTGACGGAACAGTGCGTCAATATCGGAAAAGCGCCGCTTGCGGTCAAATTTTTCGGATACTTTCCCCGGTATAGCCTGCAATTCCAGCATCCTATTCCACAGATCCGGGTGATGGTCGTAGAGGTGCCGCAGCTCCTTCCGCTTGGCGTTGGGGCAGAACCAGCAGCCGCCCCTGTCTGTGAATTCATAGACAGGCGAAAGGAGCCCTGCCGTTTGGCAGAGCTCCTTGGCATCCTGTTCGGTGAAATCATATTTCTCCAGCAAGGAGATCTTTTGGCCTCCGCCCAGCCGCAGCAGCCGCGCTTGCTCATCTTTAGCGATACCAATGTATTGAACGGTATCCGGGGGAAGTGCTTTCCGGTATCGCTCAATGGGCCGCAGCTTGCAGTCCCGCTGGACATAGCACTTCCCACACACCGGGAAGGAGCGTACCATCCCTTTTTTCGGTCCACGGGTCACACGCCCGGTGAACAGATCTACATAGTTTTTTTCTGAGCGAAGGATGGTGACCTTAATGCCCATCTTCTCCAGGGCGGGGATACCTTTGGTGTAAATAAAATCCCGGTGCTCCGGGACTTCGCCTGAAATCGTCTTGTCGAACATGACTTCGCAGTAGACCGCCTCATCCAGCGGCTCTCCATGCTTCCTGGCCAGTAAGATAGTGGCAAGACTGTCCTTGCCAAAGGAGCAGGAAGCAACATATCTCACCGGCTGGAGACACCTGCTTCCTTGACTCTGCACACGTTCCACAGCAGTTCTGCACGGTCACATTGCTCCCAGGGCGCATCCTGATGGGTGAAGTGCCCATAATTACAAAACTGGGCGAAGATGGGCTTGTCCAGCCCCAGTGTGCGGATCATCCCAGCAGGCGTCAGTTCAAACACCTGCCGCACCGCCTGCGCCAGTACATCGTCCCCATACTCACCACTGCCGTGGGTATCGATATCCACGGCGACTGGCTCAGCTTTGCCGATGGCATAGGCCAAGCTGACTGTACACTTCTCTGCCAGACCTGCCGCTACGATGTTCTTTGCGATGTATCTGGCCATATAGGTCCCGCTGCGGTCCACCTTGCTCCCGTCCTTCCCAGACAGTGCCCCTCCACCATGAGGCGCAAGACCGCCATAGGTGTCCACCATGAGCTTGCGCCCCGTCAGCCCAGTATCCGCCTCAAAGCCACCCAGCACAAAGCGCCCGGAGGGGTTGATGAGGATCTCTGTTCCTTCATCTGGGGGCAGTTCCCGCAGGGCAGGCTGGATGACCTCCGTCTGGATCTCCCGGCGCAGCATCTCCATATCCTTATCAGGATCATGCTGGCAGGAGACCACCACACTGGTGATCCGGCTGGGCTGGCCGAACACATACTCCACAGATACCTGTGCTTTGCCGTCCGGCCCCAACCCCTGGATGCGCCCGGTCCTGCGGACGTGGCTCAGCAGACAGGTCAGCCGATTGGCCAGGACAACGGGCAGCGGGAGCAGTTCCTCCGTCTCCGAACAGGCATGACCGTACATGATGCCCTGATCGCCTGCGCCAAGCTGGTCCTCCTGGGAAACAGCCCCGGCGATATCGGGACTCTGGTCACGGGTGATGACTTCCACCTCATAGTCCAGACTGGGGTATCCCGCTTTACAGGCTGTGCTGCAGGCGATGGCGGGGATATCCGGCAGCTCCGTGGCGGTGATCTCACCTGCCACGATGAGCTTGCCAGCTGTGGCCATGACTTCGCAGGCCACATGGGCGCTGGGGTCATGGAGCAGGCAGGCATCCAGAACAGCATCTGCGATGGTGTCACACAGCTTGTCCGGATGCCCTTCGGTGACCGACTCAGCGGTCAGGATGTATTTATCTCTCATAGAATGCAAATTTTCTTCCTTTTGGTCTTTTTTGGGATATCTCCGCGTCATACTCATGGCACTGGGGCAAGTCAAAACCCAAAGACAGGATATCCTTGTCGGACATTGCCAGGGCATTGTGGAGAATGTCGTATAATTCTGCGCTGTCATACTGCTCGCCCATGCAGCCAATGATAGAGTCCATAAGTTCCTGCTGGTGTTCCAGGGCATCTGCCACATTGGTCAGGGCGTCTGCGTAGCCATGGAGCCATGCGGCGTTATAGCTGCTCTGATCCAGCTCCTGATTGGCGCGAATATGTGCCAGCTTTGCGGAGGCAGAAACAGCGCCTATGCTGGTCAGGTCGTAATTGGTCATAGGCTCCTCCGTGTTCACCGTTCCACACCACGTCTGTATTTGTGTGGATGGGGGGGCTTGTGCTGGGGTGTCGTTTCTTTGGTTGCTGTGAGGACCATGACCCTATCATAATGTTCCTTGTACCGACGGATCTGCTCCTCTGTCAGAGAAACAAAGTCCTCTACACCTAAACCCGCCACAAAAAATGTGCCGCAGATGATATCGTAGGGCAAATCATTTTCATCGAGCAGCGGGCGATTGAACGGCAGGCCCAGGTTCTTTCCTTCCTCGTTGCAGACCACAGCTGCTTTATCCGGGAAGGGGTAGATGGCCTGGATATACCCGCCTACAAGTGCCTGCATCTCCTCCAGGCCGTTGATCTCTTTGGTGTAGCACTCCTTCATCGGCTCTACCACCAAAACCTTCACGCGCGTTCGCCTCCTGACTTTTGTTTTGCTCTCGGTTTTTTACGGTATTGGTAATGATAGTCCGGCGTGGGACGATCCTGCTTAAATTGATCGGTCTGATAGCAGAAGAGGAAAAACTTCTGTTTTTGCGGGAATAGACGTAAATAATAGCGATACCGGCTGGTATCGATACGGAAAGCAAAAAAGGTATCTCGCCCTGACATCTTTGCTTGGGGATGTTCCAGGCAAAAACGCCTCATAGCCTGCGAGTCATCCAACGGCCCGTCCTGGCACAGGTTTTTCAACAGGTCCTTCAGCTCCGCGTCAAACTCCGGCGTGCACAGGGTCTCATTCCCTCCAAACCAATCCACCGCGATCCCGCCATCCTGAAATCTCCCCCGCAGGCACCCCACGTGCGCCTGCTCCTGCAGCTTGCTTGTGAACAGAGGGGAGATGTCATCTTTCTCCGTCTCGAAAAACGGGTAGGTTTTACCGCTCACGGTTCTTGTTCCCCTTTCGCTTTGTGAGGGCGTCAGCCTTGCGGTTGATCTCTGCCGTCTCCCGCTCTACTTCCTGGACACAGTGCTGCCACGCCGCTTTCAGTGCCCGCACCGGCAACCTGTTCTGCCGGTATCCCTTCAGGATGCCATTGTAATAGGATTCAGTGGGCAGCATAGGCTCCCGGAACCGCTCATCCATGATGTAGGCCATCACAGGCAATTCCCGGCCAAGACCATCACGCACTGTCACGGTCTGCTTATCATAAAAGCGGGGATACCCCTCATAAAGGTCCAGGGATCGCTCACACTCTGGCGTGATGCTCCACAGCAGGCCATGGACTCGTCCTCCCTCCTTGGAAGCGATAGTGGCAAAACCACCTCTGCGAAATAGCAGCTCGTAGTTCTCCAGTAGCACCGGCCCCACCACCGTGGCATCTGGACAGCGGTAGTCCATCTGCTCCAGGTTGATGTTGCTCCCATAGGCAAAATACAGCTTATCAGCCATCCTCCAACACCTCCAGTGCGCCGACCTTGGCCAGAGCAGCGAACATGACCTGTGCCTGCTTTTCCAGTCCGGCCTCCGGCAGATGGCACTCCTGATCCGTCATGCGGATAAAATTGTTCTGGAGCTGCCAGAGGTAACTCTCCGCATCCGGGAACTCCAAAGGGTCAAAGGAAGCCAGCCGCAGCTGATCCAGGATCTCTGCTCCGGTCCCCTCATATATGGTTTCTTCTATCCGTATCTTCATCAGCGTCACCTCTCCGCTTCTCGTTGTTTCTTCTTTTTCCGATTGACCTCATAACTGTCCTTGTCATATCTCCAGGCACGGTCACCCTCCAGATTTGCCAGAAGATGATCTCTGGTGTGTTTGAACTCGTCTCCGTTGAGCCCCAGGCGCACCAGCCACACTCGGAACGTGAACAGTTCGTTGTCACTGTGGGTCTTGCGCATGACGGTGCTGCGCTGAGCAATGGCCTGGGCGGACATGGCAAGGCATAGGTTCACATAGGCGGCCACTTTTCCAGCGTGGAGGGTGGAGTTAAAGCAGCGAAATTCCACAGTGCCGCGAAAAAATACGGCATGAAGGTTTAGTGCATAGTATCTGGAATCGTTGTAATGGGAATGGCGATCAGTCTCCTCATCCTCAAATCCTTCATACCAGATATTCTCCAATTCGGTCAGATCCTTCGTCTCCTCTGCGGACAATGTCCTGGCCTGCCGAAGCATGGGTTCCCGCACCTTCTGGCACCATCGAGAAGCACGGGACTCATTTACCTGCAATGCCTTGAACAGAATGTCCTCTTTGGAATACATGATGCCGATAAGATTCTTCAAACTCTGGCGGTTATGGTTGGCGGCATCCACATGGACATGGATTCCGCAGGAGCCGTTCACCTTCGCTCCGGCGTGGCGGACCTGCCGCACACATTCCTGAAGCTTGGGCAGCTCGGCGTAGGTCAGCTTGGGCGTGACCATTTCTACCTGATAGTCTCTGCTGTCTGTGAACTCATAACTGCCCCCGTTTTTCTGCTCCGCATGAATACTGGCATCGCTCATCAGCTTCCAGACCTTGCCCGTAGGGTCCTTTACCTTCCAGGTATCATAGACACCGCCTTGGAATCTCGGTACGGTCCCAAAGTAGGCCGCCAAAGTGTTGGCGGCCTGCTCACGGGTGATGCCTGTCATCTCCACTTCCACACCGAAGCACTGGTCCTTGATGCCGATCTCGCTCATGCTGCAGCATCCTCCTTTCGGAGTTCCTCGTCCACCGCCCGGATACGGTGGCCGATGGCCTCGATGACGTTGACCGTCACGCCGTTGCCAGCCTGTTTATAAGCCTGGGCATCTGAGGTGATAGCCAGGATCTTGTCGATCTGCTCATCCTCGAACCCCTGGAGGCGAAAACATTCACGGGGCATCAGGCGGCGGATGCGCCCGCCGCGCTCCACGATGCCCTGGATGCTGCTGGTCTCCAGTGTGTGGGCAATGTCGTGGCCCACACGCCCGCGCCGGGTGTTGCTCCCAGCATAGCCCAGATCAACTGTGTCTCCTGGGTAAGCTGCTTTCCAGCCTTTTTTAGTGGCCTCCTTGATGTACAGTACTCCAGACCGTTCCCTTGGATGGGTAGAGAGTGTTGTCTGCCCATAGCGGGCGGTGAGACAGCGGGCCTTGTCTGTCCGGTGCGGCGCGCCCGCGCTCAGATCCACGAAGGGGGCCGCCGGCGGGATCAGGTACAGCCCGGTTTTCACACCGAGTCCGCCCCCACCAGCCGTCTGGGTACAGGCTACTCCTTCCGGGTCGTAGACCCGGTGTCCCTGCGACCCTCCAAGGACTTGTATAAGAGCTTTTCCATCTGTTCCAAAGACAGGAAGTATTTTTCCGGCGCATCGGGGATCAAGATAGCAGATAAGGAACACCCGTTTCCTTGATTGGGGAACTCCAAAATGTTTTGAGTTAAGCACAGTCCATTCGACATGATACCCCAAGTCATCCAATGCGGAGAGGATGGCCGCAAAGGTCTTCCCATGGTCATGCGATAAGAGGCCGGGAACATTTTCAAGCAGCAGATACCGTGGCCGTTTGGCTTCAGCCAGTCGGGCAATTTCAAAGAACAAAGTGCCTCGGGCGTCGGCAAATCCTTTCCTTCGGCCAGCATTAGAAAATGCCTGGCAGGGGAATCCCCCGCACAGCAGGTCGAATTGGGGCAGGTCGTCTGGGTCAATGGCTCTTGCATCTGGATAATATCGTTCCTCCTTTTGGATGTCGTGGATGGCACGGTAGCTGGCTTCAGCATACTTGTCGATCTCGCAGTGGCCAACGCACTGGAACCCGCCCACACGGGTCAGTCCAGCCCGAAAACCGCCCACCCCGGCAAACATATCAAAATAACGGATCAGGTCATATCATCTCCCTCCTGAAGCGCACGCAGAAAGCCGAGGACGCTTTCATCCACGTCCCCACCCTGCTTCGTTTGTTCGCTTTTACACTGGATATCCCGCAGTTCCTCCCGGATCAGGCCCCGCATGGCAGAGAGAAGGGCGTCCTGCTCCTGTGCTTTGCAAACCATCCGGCATACCGCGTCAGTGCGTTGTCCCGCAGGGATGGCTCGCAGGATACGCCACGCCTCCCGTTGGTAAGGGGAGGACAACGAGAAGGAGAGGTTCAGCCGCCGTTTCTCAGCCATCCCGTCCGCTCCGTTCTCCCCGCGACATCTGGGCCACAAGGCGTTCATATCCCTTGGCGTTCAGACATACGTCATCCAGGATAAAAGGCCGGAAAAGGCCCTCAACGGCCCCACCGTGCCGTTTCATCAGGGCTGCGCCGCCGCCCAGGAATACTGTGGGCATGGCCCGCACATCCAGACCGCTCTCCGTGATGGCGGAAAGCAGTCCCCGTACATACTTGTCCGCTTGGGCATGGATGACAGCGCGGACTCGCTCATCCATGCTGGCCGAGTCACCACGCAGGACGCTCTCGATCTGAGGTGCGGTCAGGGAAAGGCCAAACAGCCGCCGCACCTGCTCTCCGATCTCATCCACACAGCGGATCATGCCCAACTCCAGGCTGCGGCAGGTGGCGGCGTTGGGGATTCGTCTGTCCAGGCGCATCAGATCCACCGTCCAGCCCCCGATATCCGCCACGATGACAGAGGGTTCGTCCAGCAGTTCCGGTTGGGTCAGAACAGCCGCATAGCCCTGGGGGAACAGAGACACATCCGAAACGGTGATGGTATAACTTTCGCCCTCATACCGAAAGGTCACCGGCCCACCAGCCCGGAGCAGATAGTCACGGAATGCTTTCTTATCCCGCCCAAAACTGGTCAGGGGCAAGCCTGCTGCCAAATGGATATCTGCCATACCATTTGTTCCCCGAAAGCCCATCTCCATGGCGATGGCCGCAAGGGTCAGAAGGTAATAGTCCTCTGTCTGGGTTTTGTCTTTTTGGAGCGGCTGGCGGCCGCTGCCCACAACATAAAACTTTCCGCCATACTCCAACACACCTTTTGGGGTGTAGGGTTCGTGCTCATATTCCACCAATCCAGTGGGAAACGTACAGTGTGCAGTTTTCATGGCTGCATAGCCATGGTCCACGCCGATCATAATGGGTTCGCTCATCTGGCATCACCTCGCTGCTTTCCTTTTTTAGATTCTCTATTCAGGTCATGCAATTTCCCGGCAGCTAACAGTTTTCGAATCTCGTGGAGATCGTAGTTCCATGTACTTGCCTGCACACAGAAACGATCCAGGCATCCGTATTTTGCACACAGTTTGGGCAGAAAAGCGGGGAGATCCCGCGGCTCTCTGGGGTACTGGATACCATCCTTGTAGGCGATCTCCTTGCTCAACTCCTGCTTCAGCGCCTCAAAAGAATCCCGGTCGGTATCGTCATAGGCGCTGCGGCCCGTCAGGTGTTCGTAGGCGCTATCTCCTACATAGGCAAGGCCCTCAAAACAGCAATCCCCATATGGATCGATATCCGCCAGAGAGTCCGGGTCCTTCAGGGCATCCAGGTAGACCTCTTTCCCCTGGGCGATGAGCCAGGAGCGAAAGTCCAGGAATCCATCGTCACTACAGCCATGCTCCTTGATGATGCTGGCGGCATCCCACAGGCCGTATCGATCTGCCAGGTCAGAGTAGGCGTGCATGATGTCATGAAAATGCAGGGCTGCCTCCGGCCCCCGCTTGACCAATTCACCCGTCAGCCATATCACGGTGGCCCGCATATCCTCCCCAAACTTCTCTTTTGCCTGGGCGATCAATGCCCAGAAGGCATCAGGAGCAAGCGTCTCTCTAAGCGGATATGCGGTGATGTCTTCGTTCCTTTCGGCAATTTCTAATTCCTCTTTTGTTAATATGGGATCATTTTCATCCTGCCAGAAGTGGATGTACCAGCCGTTCAATCCCATGCCTTTGGGACAATGCACATATCCCTCACCCCACCCATCGTAATACCGCTCTTTACAGTAGTATTTAATTGAGTCAATCTCATCCTGCGAAAGCCGTCCACGAAACTTGCAGATCGCTATGCCATATAAGCGGCTGTGCAGTGCTTCAACTGTGTGGCATAGTGATATGACTTTCTCTCCCATCTCCTCAAAATCATATCTATACGGAAGAAAGAAACTCCGAATATCATCAAGTTTCTGGATAGCTTGAATTTCTGCCAGTACCGCATTCAATAAGTTAGGTTGTGTTCTCCCATCCAGAGGTACCGCAGGCGGCCTGCCTGTACCCGGATAATCCAAATTGATCACATCAATTCGCAGTGGAGTATAAAACTTTATCTCATTTGTTCTATCTGCTATCGCGCATCGCCTCCTCTGCTCATTTTCTTTCCTTCTTCTTTTTTGAGTGTTGGTTTTTCCAAACCCATACGCTCCAGCGCTTTGGCATAGAGCTGCCGTGCAAACGCCTGGTATTCTTCGGTGGAGGTATCCACCTCCCGCAGAATGGCCCGCTCATAGGTGGTCCCAGGCACGACCTCCCAGGAGACGGCTCCGAAATGGGCGGCGGTGAGGTAACGCAGGAGCTCATGGCCATTGGCCTCTTCAAACCGGCCACAGGCGTCCTCGTAGGGAAACTCCTCCCATAAGTTTCGGATGCCGGTGATCTCCCCAGCCGCACGGAACAGGTGGAAGCCCTCCGGGTCCAGCTGGGGGGCGGCCCGCTCATAACGCGCCCGAATGGTATCTGCGGTATCCAATACACTCACGATTCCTTCCTCCTACCCGGCATAAGATTTCCCACCAGACGATCCAGCACACGGATACGGCGGCGCACCTTGCCGGCGGAATCATCCAGGCCATTCATCTGGCTATGGATACGATGGCGGATAGCCTTGAGGGCCTGCTGGTCGCTGCAGCACTCCACCACGATGTACTCACTGCCGCGGGCCAACACCTCGCGGCACCCCTCCTCATCCCGGATACTGGCCATGAGCCGCTGCCCCAGCCGTTTCCGGTAGCTGTCCTGGAGTCGCTCCACGTCTGCCTCCACACCGTGCTTTTTCAAAATGGCAGCGATCTCCCCAGAGCCGATCCGCAGATCAGCCCCCAGCTTTTCCAGGATCTCCACTTCCGCCTCCAAGGGCAGGAGCGGCTTGCCAGGAGGCCCTGCCCCATGAATTGGCTTCTGTTTACGCAATGCTCTCGTTCCCTCCTTGATCCTTCAGCATAGTCCCCAGGATATTGGCGATGGCGGTAAACACCTCCGCCAGTTCACGGGCCTCCTGCGCGCTGTCCCTGATCTCATCCTGGTTCATCCGTGTACACTCCGCCCAGATCCGCACGTTTTCCTCTGTGGGTGTCAGCAGGACCGCTTTTTCAAACGCCTTGCAAAACAGCCCCGCGATCTTGTGCCTGCGGGCTGAGTCCTCATCCCCCTGGCGGATCTCCTTTTTTGCCTTTTCCAGTTCCACCGCCAGGGCCGCGGCTTCCTCCCGCCGCTCCTCCGGCAGATCCCGCACCTGACAGGTGATATTGTAGCCCTGGTTGATGGACAGGTCTCCGCTGTCCAGGGCTTCCTTCACGGCGGGAGGAGCGTGTTCCCCGATCTGCATCACCTTGCCCATCGTGCGTTCGCCCAGGCCGACAGCATCCGCCAGCTCTTTGCGGGTATCAATGGGAGGAAGGTTTGGCAATGTTGCCGAACCTTCCTCTGATGGGCGGTATGCCTGCCCTCCGGCTGACATATTGGCCTTGGCCCTGGCCTCAATGTCCGGCTTGAGTTTCAGGGCGATCTTGCCCAATTCCCACTTGTCCAGGTTGCGGCGACCCTTTTGGGTATCCAGTGCCCACTGCTTGGCCTCCAGCAGATCCACGAAGGAAAACACGGCCATCTCATAGGGAATGCCGTGCTGCTGGCATAGCTTCTGGCGGTTGTGACCATCTACGATGACCATATCCTCATTGACGATGACTGGGGCATAACAGCCATTTTCCAAGAGGTCTGCTTCCAGCGCAGCCAGCTGCTCCCCGCTCAAAGGGGGGAGCAGCTCAGCCATCTCCGACAGCACGGTGGGCATACGCTCCTTGCTGCTGTATCGGATGCCGGTGTTGCGCATCAGGCGGCCTCCGCTTCGGCCTGAACACCTTCCTCCACCTTCCGGGGAGAGAGGAACTCCACCTCCGTGGCTTTGATCAGGAAACCGGGCTGGCGGTCAGGGTCATCCGCAAAGGAGATGGTCTCGAAGTCGCCTGCAGCAGCCAGCTTGCAGCCCTTCCAGGCAAACTCTGCACAGCGCTCGGCCAGAGGACCGCGTACCTTGATGGAGATAAAGTCAGTGAGCCGGTTGCCGTCCCGATCCCGGTAGCGGCGATCCGAAGCAATGCGCAGGATGGCGTAGGGCTTTCCAGTAGTCTCGCTCACCTTCAGCTCCACGTCGTTGGTCAGGTTTCCGATGGCAGTGATCTTCAGCATAGTTCATTTCTCCTTTTCATGTTGGTGATAAATATCGTTAATGAATGTTGCAAAAATATCGTGGACCTGCCACAGAGAGCAGGTCCACGATGTATAGATCAATAACCGGTACGGGGCAGAGGAATGGGTTTTCCATACACCTTCGTCACCCACCGGCTGATGGCCTGGACCCAGGTCCCGTTGTACACGCCGCCTACATCCGCGATGTTGACGAAGCTGGAACTTGCATTCAAATTGGAAACTGTGGTACAGTTCAGATAGGGCTTCTCCACCTGGGCAAAGCCTGCGGGAACCTGACCGAACACAAACATGATCTCGGTCACACGTTCATTGCCGGCAAGACCAAGAGCAGCCGCAGAGGCGTCCAGCGTGTAGCTTTTGCTGGTAGAGAGATTGTCAGCCAAAGTACGGTGCTCTCCGCCATTCACCCGGTAGGTGATCTTATAGGTGCCGGGGAAGTTCCAGGTCCCGGTCACTACCGTGCTCAATCTTACCTGAGCGGGCAGGGTGTCTCGGAAATAGAAACTGTCCAGACGGACGTTCGAGGTATTAGAAATGCCGGAGAAGGTGTAGCGGACCGGCTGGCCGCTCATTGCTTCCTTGGGGCCTGTCTTGGTGATGGACACACCAGTGGTCAGGCTCTTGTTGGTCACCTCAAAGCGCACGATCTGTCCCTCATGCTCCAGATAGGCGGTCAGTTCCTGCTCATTCACGCCGTAGTTGGATGGAGCCTTGACTTCCCGAATGGTATAGCGCGACAAGGGAAGCTGCTTGGAAACCGCAAGGCCCCGGCCATCGCTCCGAATGGTGTCTACCAGATTGCCCGCCTTGTCGTAAATTTCAAAGACAGCTCCCTCCAGTAGCGTCCCGGCGGGCAGGCCGGTGGTGGGGTTGTAGTCGGCGGACTTCTTCACGATCTGGATCTGCCCTGTGATAGGGGTGTTCTTCCAGGTCACTTTTGTGGTTTCACCCGCCTTGACATAGACAGTGCGCTCCTGGGTGTCCGGGATATAGCCCTCATTTTCCAGTTCACGCAGGTAATAGCGGCCCGAAACAGTCAGATCCTCAAACCAGGCATAGCCCCGGTCATCGGTGGTCTGCTGGTCGATGGGGTTGTGTCCGCTGTCATAGAGGATGAAGGACACGCCGGGGATGCCCTTGCCGTCTGCGGTGGAAATTTTATGGAGCAGGATGCCGGAGAGGGGCGCGTTGGTCACGGTGAGCGGAGGGCAGCTCCCATTTTTTACAGTGAAATAGTGGGGCGTGCTGTCCAGTTTGAAGCCCTCGGCACTCTCCGTTTCCACCGCATAATAGCTGTCATCCTCCAGCGTAACAAAGACGCTGCCAGTTTTCCCCGTGGTCACGGTGTCCACCAGAGCGTCATCGCTGACCCGCCGGATCTCGAAGGTGGTGTTGGGGATACGCTTGGTTTTGTCGGCAGAACTGACCTTGATGATCTCCACGCCGCCCACAGCGTTGTTATAAAACCGCAGCGTCTGCGTATCGTTGGGGTTGATGGTGACGGTCTGGCTCTGGCTGTCCGGGTCGATGGTATATCCAGACACGCTCTCCAGTTCCGTTGCGATGACGGTGCCGGTTACCCCGGACAGGGTGATCTTGCCTGTGGAGTCAGAATAGTAGATGCCCTTGCTGGACAGGGTGCCGCCCCCGTCATCCACATAGCGGCCATCCGCGTATTTGATCTCGAACTTGACGCCCTCCAGGGGGACGGTCTTGGTCCCGTTCCGGCCCCATTTTTCGATCACCAGATTGCCCAGGGGCTTATTCCGAAATTCCAGAGTGACGGTCTGGCCCGCCTTGACCTGGACGGTCTGGGGGACATCATCCAACAGGTATCCGGGTTTGGCTCTGGTTTCCTTCACCACCAGCGAGGTGCCAGGGGCGATATTTTCCACCAGGAAGGAGCCGGAGGAATCCGTCACGAACTTGCCGTTGGCGTCGCCCACCACGGCTCCGTCCGAGGTGGTCACGAAGAACTCCACCCCGGAAAGAGGGAGTTTCTTATCATCGTCCGACACCTTCTTGACCAGAACCGCTCCCTTGGGCGCGTTGGAAAAATAGAGGGTCACAATGTCCTGATCCTCGCCGGAGATATAGAAAGACTGGGGGGCGCTGTCAATGACGTGGGCCCCGTCGCTCTCCAGTTCCTCGCAGATATAGTAGCCCTTTTTGAGCCCGGTCGCTGTGAAGGAGCCGTTGGCCGAGGACACATAGTTGCCGATGACTGTGCCGCCGCTGCCGCTGACCTCGCCGCCCAGGTATTTCAGTTGGAACCGGCAGCCGGAAATTCCAGCTCCGGTCACACTGTCCTGCTTGTAGACTACCAGAGCGGACAAAGGTGTATTTTCAAACAGGAATGTATGACCCTTGCCAGCGGGGATAAACGCTTCCTGAGTGTCGCTGTCCTTGATGGAGAATCCAGTGGGCGGGGCCAACTCCTTTACTCGGAACCAGCCGTCCCGCAGACCATTGGCCGGGCCGGTCAGCTCAATGCGGCCATTTTCGTCCGTTGTGAATACGCCCAGGTCGTTGAGTTCGCCGGTTTCCGTATCATTGCTGGCGTACCACACCTGAAAACGAACATTGGGGAGGCGGTCATGGGTGATGCTGTTCTCCTTGATGATCTCAATGACAGGCCGCTTGTGGTCGTAAAAATATGCCTCCCGGTCCCGGTTGGGGTACAGGGTGATATACTGATCTGGGGCGTCCACCAGATAGGCGTCATTTCCCACAGATCGCTCGGAAATCTTGAAAACCCCTGGCCAGAGGTTAGGGACAGTCACAGACCCGTCCGGCCCGGTGGTCACTTCGGCAACGCTGTGACCGTCCGCCGCCTCCACCAAAAAGGTGGTGTTGGGAATGGGGATGGAGTGATCGTCGGCGTCAAATTTCCAGATGGTAAGGTTGGGCCGCTTATCATTTTGCAGGCAGATGGTGGCGTCCTTTCCGGGGAACAGCTGCACATGGTACTCGGTGGGGTCCAGCAGGTGATCCGCCACCGTGGAGGTTTCTTTCAGGGAATAAACGCCCGGTTCCAGGCCCTCCCAGCAGATCTCACCTGTGCCGGAAGAGGTGCGGTCCAGATACCGGGAGCCGTCCTCGATTTTGGCAAGGCGATAGGTGACGCCGCCCAGGGGCTTCCCGTCCGAACTCTCCTTATACAGATGGAGACTGGGCAGTTTGCTGTTGGTGAACACGAACTGGGCCTGTTCATTCCCATCCAAATGGATGATGCGCTGGGCGTCGTCGATCACATAGCCCGGACAATCCAATTCAGTCACGATATAGGCGGTATCGGCGGGGAGCTTGGAGAGGTCGATGGTCCCATCCTCCGAGGTAGTGTATTCCTCCGGCCCCCAGGAACCGTCCACCGCCTCAAAGCGGAACTTCGCGTTGGCGATGGGCTTGGAGAGGTCGGAGCTGTCCACCTTGATTAAATGGATGCCCGGCAAGCGGTCATTGAAGAAAACCAGCTTTTTGATGCCGTCTCCAGCCTTCAGTTCCACCTCCTGGGGCGTGGTATCCAGCACATGGCCGTCCCCGCCGGTGTCCCGTTCCTCGGCCCGGTAAGTGGCGGGCTTGCAGTCCGTGAGGAGGATCTCGCCGAACTCATCCGTCTGAAAGATGCCCAGACTCTCAGCGTCCCGGAAGATCTCAAAGGAGACGTTGGGCATCGCCTTCATGGTGCCGCGCTCATACTTGATGATCCGCAGGCCGGGCAGCTCCTTGTTGATGATGGTGGCATCACTGGTCTTGCCTGCCACCACGGAGACGGTCTGGACGGTATCGGTGTCCGCGATCCAGCCGGAGATGCCTGCCAGTTCCCGTACCTCCCATCCGCCGGGCTGGAGCTGATCGAAAACTGCCACGCCGCCGATCTTGGTCTTGGCGGTCTGGACCTCGCCGCTTTCAATGTGCTTGATCTGCACGGTGACGCCGTTGAGCGCGTCCCCGGTGTCACTCAACTTCTGAACACGCAGAGAGCCGTAGGGAGCGTTGGTAAAGGTCACAGTGGCGACTTTGTTATACTCCACATCGGCGTGCTGGGTACGTTCCTCCGGGAGCAGATGAAAAGCCGGAGATATCTCCTCGGTCACGGTATAGTGGCCCTCCAGGGTCAGAGGGATGATGACCGTCCCATCCGGGCCGGTGGAGAAGGAACCCACCTTGCGGCCTTCCGGGTCGTACACGGAGAACACAGCGCCCTCTAAGGGGATCTTGGTGCCCTCCTCCAGCTTCACGATCTTCAGGGCTGTTTCCTCCGGGTCAGGCTCACCGCCGCCCGTGTAGCTGCTCATTGCTGCCAGTTCCATGTGCCGGGAATTGTCCAGGTCGCAGATATAATTCTGCAAATTGCCGTACTTGTCCTTTTCCTGGCAGACTGCGTACATGGCGGCATACTGGGCAACATCCGCTGTCAGGGAGAGCTGGACGCTGCCGCTCTCGCCCTCGATGCTGTCTGCGGGGTACAGCACCTTGAATTTCCCACCGTAGCCGTCCCCGGTCCACTTCATAGTGACGGCGGTAATGTCCTGATCGTTCTCATCCACGATGCGGGTCCCCTGGGGCACCGAACCGGGGTCTGCAAAGGATACGGCTACATCGTAGTCATACACCCATGTTTCGCTCCAGATGGTGAATACCTGCTGCTTGTACTGCTTGCCGTCCACGGTGACGGAGTAGGCAACAGACTTATCCGGGGTGGCCGTCATCCGGGGCTCCAGCATATAATTGTAGATGGTGCCCCGCTTGTAGATATCCTTGGCAGCCGCCAGAATACGGTTGCCGATGTCCAGCTCAGAGCCAGTTAAGCCAGGGGCTACCTTCAAATTTGCGATGTTCCAGTTAGGGAGCAGGTAGCACCACAGCGCCATTTTGGTGGCATAGTAGGCTTGGTACTTGTTGTCCAGCTTCAATTCCCCCAAACTGCGGTGGGGGTAGCCGTTGGAGATGATGCCTACCACCTTGGGATCGCTGGACCGTTCATTGGCGAGATACTGGATGCTCTCACCCACGCCCACGGTCTGCGGGACGCCCTTGATATTGGGGTTAACGCAATAGGCTGGTACCTCTTTTTTCTGCCCCTTAGCGTCCACATAGTTGAAATAGGTATAGTCCTGAGTCCTGATCCGGCCATTGATGGTCAGGTATGACAGCTCATAGCCGCCGTTATAGATATCCACCTCGCCCAGTGCTTCTTCCTCCGTGTTAGCTGCAAGGGCAGCGGTGGGAAGGATGCCCAGGAGTGTGACAAAGACCAAGAACAGCGACAATAGACGTTTTTTCATTTCGGCCAAATTCCTCCTTAAACGAAAAATAGCGCCCCCCTGACGCATAATGCGTCAGGGGGGCGCCGGTAGGGGGGCGATTGTTATTCGCAAAGTTTGTAAGTATACCAGATAATCCAAAGTTCCATCCAGCAGGATAGCCATATCTCCTCCGGTAATGGTCCTATCTGCAGCGGATTTTTAATGGTTGATCGATTCTTGAGTACCTTGTAGCCAATAGCCGGTGTCGATCGAGTTTGGTGTAAAATGTATCCTATGGGGGATGTAGTTCCTTCCTCTAAATCGCTTCAAACGCTCTCCAGAACTTGGAGTACTTTCCCAAAATCCTCCTGCACCGTTTCATTGGCGTTCACGCGATCATCCCAAATAAGGCGTTCCTCACTGATCTGGCAAATGTACTGTCCATTTCGTTCAATATCCCAAAAACCAGATTTTGATGACATGGATAGGGACAAGCCCTGTTGCTGGAGTAGCTCCATGATTTGCGCAAAGCGATTGTTGAATACCCGTTCCATAGTGTCCACCTCCACAAAATGTTGCCCTATCATACCATAAAAGATCAGAAAAATTCAAGATAGCCCAGAGCTCATGCTGCCACTGCGGTAACACACCAGCGGTAATTTCTCTGGTTCCGGACACAGGTGTACAGGGTCAGCCGGTCATCGCTGGTAGCTGCGGTACCGCTGGTATCCGTCTCCAGCACTTTTTCTACCGATATGACCTTATAAGTCCGGGTCCCCAGTTTCGTTTTCCAGGTGACGGAGTCCCCCGGCTCCAGCGTATGCAGCTCTCCGAAGTCATCCCGGACACCACGGTTGTGGCCTGCGATACACACATTTCCAGCCCAGATGCTGGTATCCGGGAAGTGGCCCGCCCCTTTCGCCAGGACGGAGCTGCCCGTACCCTGGTACACCTTGGTGGACAGGTCGATGGCGGGGATCTTGAGCGTTCCCAGATATCCACCGGAGTAGTAGAGGTCGTCGGTCACATCTGTCCAACCCGTGGCGGATGATCCAGTCCCGCTGTTTCCGCTGGGACTGCCCCCTATGGTTGGATAGGTCACGCCTCCCGTTTGGGTGACCAGCCCCCCGCCTGTCAGCGCACCGGGAATGAGATTGGGTGTCAGTGGAGTGCCAGAGCCCGGAAGATAGCTGGTGGGGCTGCCGAAGACAGGGGGGATCAGGGCGGTGTTCTTGCTCCGATCCACATTGGGGTCCTCCCATTCATAGATGGTGTCATCCGAGGTGGGCCTGCCGAACAGGTAATCGTCTGGGGCGTTCATGGTGTATTCCAGTGCGCTGGCCTGCCCTACGCAGAGGGTGCAGAGCATGGCAGCCAGCAGAAGTGCGCACAGTTTCAAGCGGTCATCTCCTCTCCTTGATCTTCTTGAAGGCGACCACCCCGCCCACCGCCAGAGCGAGGATCACGCCGCCGGCCAGCAGGGGCTGTTTCAGCGCGGACAGGTCCACGCCCTGGGACGGGGTCTCCGCTCCGGGAGCCCCCTCCGCCATCGGCACCTCCTCCGGGGTCTCGGTGCTGCCGAAGATGGCGGTGTAGGTCACCATGTCACAGCCGGTCTTGGCCACCTCGCCGGTGTAGTTGGCCGTCACGGTGTAGCCGGTGGCATATCGGCTGGTGCTGGTTCCAGTGTAGCTGGCGGTGGCGGTGTAGCGGGTCACAGTGCCGCCCGCGCCGTCTGAATACTGCGCCTCGCTCCACTGGACATCAGCCAGGGTGAGGGTCTTGCCCTTGTCCTCGATGCTCTTGGGAACGAGGGATACATCTGCGTCCGAGAGATTGGGGTAGTTACGGGTGGCGGAGAGGTTGTTGGTCTTGGTGGCGTAGCCGTCCGTCTTGACCTGTACGCTGGTGTGGTCCAGGTGAAGGGTGCCGGCGTAGCCCTCCGCCGTGGTGACCTCCATCTCTGCCTCCAGCGCCTGGAGGACCTGGGCCATGTCGTTGGTCTTGCTGGGCCGGGTGACCGTCTCGGTGTAGGGCTGGGTATCCACGCCCACATCATTTTTTCGGGTCATGTCTAGCAAAGTGAACCATAGGCCGTCCCGCTCAAAGTCCTCGGTGGGGATGAGGCTGGGATCATCCGAAAGGGAGAGCTGGTAGACCTTGTTGATCCGAGGTTCCTCCAGTTCCCCGTAGGTATACTCATCCACAGAGATGGGGTAGTAGCTGGCGTCTTGGCGCGGGGGCTCCTCCGCAGCCATGGCAGGGATGCTCCCGACCATGATAACGGCCAGGGCGCACAGTGTGGTTACAATGCGTTTCATTGTCTTTCCTCCGTTTTTGTAATGTTCAGCCTGGATCATGGGTCATCTTTCGCCGTTTTTCCGCCTCCTCTCCTCGCCGCCCCGCCGAAGCAGGTACTCGTTCCAGTCCTTGCCCTGGGCGGGTATTTGAATGGACACGGCATAGCCCTCCTGGGTGTACTCGTCCAGGAACTTCTCCGCTGCCTCCCGTCCAGGCCCATCCGCGTCCAGGCATAGGACGATCTGCTTCAGGTGGGGATTTTCCCGCAGGTAGTTGTCCAGCGGCTCCCGGTACAACCCGCACAGGGCAACGGCGTTGCTCCGCATCTGCCGGTGCAGGGTGCAGAAGCTCATCAGGTCGATGGGGGCCTCGAAAACTGCTACATGATCCAGGCCAGGGTCGCAGGGCAGGCGGAAGGCGATGTCCTTATTGCTACCAGTAACATCTCCTTTGAATCCAGGGCCATTCCGGTCATAGGTGCCGCGCTTGCTGGCGAACACCGGCTGGCCCCCTCCATCCCGGCCCACAAACACGCAGTTGTGGTGGTCGGCATCCTCATACAGTAGGCCAGCTTGGATGAAGCTCTGGATGACCTGGGGGGCGATCCCCCGTTTCCGAAGGTAGGCGAAAACGTGCCGCTGGTCTGGGGCTGCACTGGGCAGGGCAAAGGCGGGCCGTTCCTTTTTTGCTGGGGACGGCTGGTGCGGGACGGGGGAGGCCCTCGCGCGGTGGCCGTTGAACTCCAGCAAATAGTTGACCGCCTCCCGGAAGTCTTTTCCACAAAACTCCTGTAAGAAGGCGATCGCATCCCCACCCGTCTGGTTGGAATATCGTCTCCAGGTCCGGCGCTCTTTGATTCGAAGGCTGTCCATCTCTCTGGTGGTGTAGTAGCTGCCCACCCGCCGTACCTGATACCCCAGGTGGGTGAGCAGGTCCGGCAGGTCTGTCCCCTTGGCGATGTCCATCTCCCGCTCAGTAAAGCGGAAGGGCGTTTGTTGTCTGACCATGATTATTCACCTCCTCTCCGGCCAAACGAAAAAGGCCCCCAGGACACCCCGGTTCTCCGGGATGCCCTGGGGGCCTCTCTCGACATGATGACGTTGTTCGTTTATTCCGCCGTTTCTGTGATCCCGTCCTCATCGGACTGGCAGGCGTTCTCGCCGTCCTCTTGGGGCTGGTAGGTGTCCTCGCCGTCCTCCTGGGGCTGCTGGGCGTTCTCGCCGTCCTCTTGGGGCTGGTAGGCGTCCTCACTGTCCCCCTGGGGCTGCTGGGTGTCCTCGGTGTCCTCCTGGGGCTGGCAGGTGTTCTCGGCGGCGGTCAGGGCCTCCTCGATGAGACCCAGGACGAACTCCCGCTGGGTGTACTTCCGGCCCAGCCGCAGGCTCTCCCGGTCCAGGTGTGCCTTGATGCGCTGGAAGAGTTCCTCCGGAATCTGGAATGCCATCGTTCTGCTGCCATTGTTAGCCATATTCATGTTCCCTCCGTTTTCTTTCATCTGGTAGTATTCGGTGAGCAGGTTGGTGATGTACTGTGCGGTGGTCAGGCCCGCCTGATCCTTCTCGGTGCATACTCGGTCGTGGAGGGTCAGGGGAATCTGAGCGCAGAGGTTCTTGGTATCGGCCATCGCGTCGTTCTCCTTTCGCATTTGCTGACGCAAGTATAGATGAAAAGCCACCCGAAAGCTATTACCAATACCAATAAGGAATGGCACACAAACGAAGCATAAGCACCAAGAAGGACAAACCTGCCGCCAAAAACAAAAGCCGCCCTCTGGCCCGGATCTATGGGGCCGGAGGGCGGCTGCGCGGTTTCTCATGTTTTTTTGAATGCTTGGGGGTTCGAATCACCTGATTTCGTAAAATGGGCCATGTGCATCTCCCAAACCGCCGTTTTCGGAGTGAGCGGACCCTCTTTTCGAAAATCCAACTTTTCTGTTCTGAATTCGCCTATTTTTTCTTTTAGACGCAAAAACACCGCACTTTCGTGCGGCGTTTTTGCTGTGTATCTTTTTTGTCAACACATTTTGGAGGCGACACCCAGATTCGAACTGGGGGTGGAGCTTTTGCAGAGCTCTGCCTTACCACTTGGCTATGTCGCCCTATGGATAACAGGAGCAATTCTTTGCTCCTGTTATCATTTGTCTGGAGCAGGTGACGAGGCTCGAACTCGCTACCTCCACCTTGGCAAGGTGGCGCTCTACCAGATGAGCTACACCTGCGTGTCAACAGCACATCTTATGCCCAAGGCACGCATTTGATACCTATGAAACTGTCTTCCCCGGCGGACGCCCACAGGCATCCGCCGGAGAATGGTGCCTCCGGCCGGAATCGAACCAGCGACACGGGGATTTTCAGTCCCCTGCTCTACCAACTGAGCTACAGAGGCGAATGGCGACGCGGAAGGGACTTGAACCCTCGACCTCCGGCGTGACAGGCCGGCGTTCTAACCAACTGAACTACCGCGCCAGACGGTAGGGGGTTTGGGGAACCGCAATGCGGCTGGTGGGAACAACAGGGCTCGAACCTGTGACATCATGCTTGTAAGGCATGCGCTCTCCCAGCTGAGCTATGCTCCCTTGTCCGTGCTCAAACTCAAGCAGCGAAGGTTATTATACTAAAACCTCCCACTCTTGTCAACCACTAAAATCACTTTTCCCACATTTTTTGCTGGCGTCTCTTACAGAGACGCCAGCAGCGCCTCCAGCGCTTCCCGGGAATAGTGGTACGCCTGATCGCAGAACTGACACGTCAGCTCCGCCTTCCCCTGCTCCCGGATCAGCGCCTCCAGCTCCTCCCGGCCCATACTGATCAGGGCCCGGGTCACCCGGTCCCGGCTGCAATAGCAGCGGTACTCCACCGGCTCCTGCGCGAGCACCTCCAGCTCGAACGCCCCCAGCACCTGCTCCAGCAGCGCCCGCGCGTCGGCGCCGGAGCGCAGGGCCTCTGTGACGGGCCCCACCGTCTGGATGCCCTGCTCAATGGCGCTGATCACTCCATCGTCCGCGCCGGGCAGCAGCTGGATCAGATATCCCCCGGCGCACAGCACGCTCTGGTCGACCTCCACCAGCACGCCCAGCGCGCAGGCCGTTGGGATCTGTTCGCTTTCCGCGAAGTAGGAGGTCACATCCTCGGCGATCTCCCCGGAGACCAGAGGGACCGTGCCCACATAGGGCTCTTTCATCTGCAGGTCCTTGATGACGGTCAAAGCGCCGGGAAGCCCCACGGCGGAGCCCACATCCAGTTTGGCCGGCCCCTTGAGGGGCAGATCCACCTGGGGATTCTGCACATACCCCCGGGCGTTTCCGGAGCTGTCGGATACCACGGTGATCCGTCCCAGGGGGCCCGCGCCCTTGATCTGTAGGGTGACGGAGCCCTTCTCCTCTTTGAGCTGATTTCCCATCATGGAACAGGCCATGAGGGCGCGGCCCAGCGCGGCGGTGGCCACGGGCAGGGTCCTGTGGATCTGCCGGGCACGCTCCACCATGTCTCTTGCGGTGATGGCCGAGGCCTTGACGGGCGCGTCCTTTGCCAGAACGCGGATGATACTGTCTGCCATGTTCGTCAGGATTCCTTTCGCGCGGCAAAAAAGATGCGTCCCTCCCCCGCTTTGGGGGCGCGCAGCTTCCGCTCGCCGTATTGTTTGATGCGGGAAAAGCCCGCCCGGACCAGCAGCGCCTCCAGCTCGTCCGGCTCGTAGGCGTATTCCTCGTGGAGCTCTTCCGCCCGGCTCCAGCGGCCGTCCGGCTCCAGGGTAAACAGGTCCATCCCGTAGGTGCATACGCGGCGGCGCGCGGAATAGTCCGCCCGCCAGACGCAGTAGGCGTCCGCGCTCTCGTCCAGGAATACCTGCCCGTCCAGGGCGCGCAGCTTGTCCGGCGTGTTGACGTCGAACACGAACAGCCCGCCGGGCATCAGGAAGGTATGCACCCGCTGAAAGGCCCGCTCCAGCTTTTGGGGGCTTGTAACGTAATTGACGCTGTCCAGGCAGCAGACGCAGGCGTCGATGGTCCCGTACAGATCCAGCTTGTCCATGGACTGGTGGAGAAAAAGGGGCGGGATCTCAGATGCCTGCCGGCACTTTTCGGCGGCCTGAGCCAGCATTTCCTCCGACTGGTCCACCCCGATCATCTCATACCCCCGCCGGGCCAGCTCCAAGGTCAGGCTGCCGGTACCGCAGGCCAGGTCCAGCACCGTATGGATGGGCAGGGCGCTGCGGGCAAAGTGGCGCTCCAGATAGTCTGCCCAGCGGACGTAGTCCACATCCCGGGTGAACTGATCGTAGCACCCGGCCAGGTTCTCATACGCCATGCTGATCCATCTGCTCCTTGATCCTGGGCAGCACCGCCTGATAGCCGTCCGCCCCATACTGGAGGGACCGGTTCACCCGGCTGATGGTGGCGCTGGACGCGCCGGTGCGCTCCAGGATATCGTTGTAGATCATGCCGTCGGACAGGAGCATCGCCACCTCGAAGCGCTGCTCCATAGCACGCAGCTCCGCCACCGTGCACAGGTCGGAGAAAAATTTCTTGCACTCGTCCAGATCCCGGAGCGTCAAAATGGCCTGATAGAGCACGTCGCTGTGCTCCCGCTTTTCGTTTTTTGTCATTTGCACGTTTGCCTCCCAATCGTTTCTCAGGAAAAGCGCCTTGTTCAACAACTCCTATTTTACCAAAGTGAAGTATGGAAGTAAACCACTTTTTCATAGGATTGCCAAAGTCGTACGACATTTGCTTTGCCCCGGCGGGCCGCCGCCCGCTCGAAAAAAGCGGCTGGGCCGCCCTTTCGACCCTTCTCTTTTTCACCCTTGCGTGAAATGCGCCATACGCTGTAGAGAGAAATGAGCCGATGGGAGGCGCGGGCATGAAGATAGAAGACGGACTTTGGAAGCAAACGCTGAACTGGGAGGGCGAGCCGGTTTTGACGGTTTCCCTGCAATTTCCCCGGCTGTTGGAGGAGACGGCCGGGCAGCGCCGGATCGCCCGGTACTACCGGCAGGCGGCCGAACAGTGGAAGGCGCGGTGGACAGGGCCGCTTTTTCTCCGGGCCCAGGCGGCGGCGCGCCTTGCCCGGGAGCAGTCCCGCCCCTTCCGCCCCTGGGAGGCGGCGCTCACATACCGCCTCACCGTTCAGTCGGAGACGCTGCTCAGCCTCTATCTGGACGCCTATGAGTTTTCCGGCGGAGCGCACGGGGTCACGGTGCGGCAGGGAGACACCTGGGAGCTGCCCCGGGGCCTGCCCCGCTCGCTGGCCTCCTTTTTCCCGCCCCGCTTCCGCTGGCGGCGGGCCGTGCTGGAACAGGTGCGCGCACAGATCGAGGCGCGGCTGGCCAACGGCGAGGCCTGGTTCTTTGAGGACTGGCGGCAGCGGCTGCCCGCAGCCTTTGACCCGGAACACTTTTACTGTACCCAAGCGGGTCCGGCGGTCTTTTTCCCGCTCTACCGCATCGCCCCTTACGCCGAGGGGATCCCCGTCTTTCCCCTTTCCCTGCCGGAAGAAGCAGCGTGCCGCTAAAGCAGCAACGCCCTTTTACCGGCAGGGCTGCGGCCCGCTGCGGGCGCGAAGTCTGTGCGGCCCTGTTTCCAGGAAAATTTCTTCCCTTCTTCCGGCGATCGGCGCAGATTTTTTTACATTTTATGCCTTGTCTTTGCAAAAAATCCGCGATATAATAAGTGCCGCTGTGGGCCCGGCCGGGGCTGCGGCATGTTCGCACGCGGGAAAAGGCCAATGCGCGAATCCCCGCGGCAGGAGGAACATCATGGTCAAAGCAATCGTTGGCGCAAACTGGGGCGACGAGGGCAAGGGCAAGATCACGGATCTGCTGGCCGAAGCGTCCGACGTGGTCATCCGTTTCCAGGGCGGGGCCAATGCCGGTCACACGATCATCTGCGATTACGGAAAGTTCGCACTGCATCAGCTTCCCTCCGGCGTCTTCTACCCTCACACCACGAACATCATCGGCAACGGCGTAGCGCTGGACGTACCCAAATTCATCGCCGAGCTCAAGAGTCTTGCCGACGGCGGCGTACCCGCCCCCAAGGTCATCGTGGACCAGCGTACGCAGGTGCTCATGCCCTATCATGTGCTGCTGGACACCTACGAGGAAGAGCGTCTGGCCGGGGCCGCCTTTGGCTCCACCAAGTCGGGCATCGCCCCCTTTTATTCGGATAAATACGCCAAGATCGGCATCCAGGTGGCTGATCTTTGGGATGAGACACGGCTCATGGGTCAGCTCAGGCACGCCTGTACGCTGAAAAATGTGCTCATGGAACACCTCTACCACAAGCCGCTCCTGGACCCCGAGGCCCTGTTCGACACCCTGATGGGCTACCGGGACGCTCTGACGCCCTATGTGGGCGACGCGGTCACCTTCGTCCACGAGGCGCTCTCCGCCGGAAAGCAGGTCCTGCTGGAAGGGCAATTGGGCTCCATGAAAGACCCGGACCTGGGCATCTGTCCCTTCACCACCTCGTCCCACACCCTGGCCGGCTTCGGTACGGTGGGCGGTGCGGTGCCCCCCACCGCCATCACGGACGTGGTCTGCGTCTCCAAGGCCTATTCTTCCGCCGTAGGCGCGGGGGCCTTTGTCTCCGAGCTGTTCGGCGAAGAAGCGGAGCAGCTGCGCCGCCGGGGCGGCGACGCCGGCGAGTACGGCGCCACCACCGGGCGCCCCCGCCGTGTGGGCTGGTTCGACGCGGTGGCCACCCGGTACGGCTGCATGGTCCAGGGCGCCACGGAAGTAGTGCTTACCGCCATCGACTGTCTGGGCTATCTGGACGAGATCAAGGTATGCACCGGCTACGAGATCGACGGCAAAACGACCGACGTCTTCCCGGTCCCCGCTCTGCTGGAGCGGGCCAAGCCCGTTTACACCACGCTGCCCGGCTGGAAATGCGATATCCGCGGCCAGACCGATTATGCCAAGCTGCCTCAGGCGGCCCGGGACTATGTGGACTTCATCGAAGCGCGCATTGGCTGTCCCATCAAGCTGGTCTCCACCGGCCCCAAGCGTCACGAGATCACCCGCCGCAAATGACCCCGCGCAAACGGAAGCCGCAAAGCGTTGCTTTGCGGCTTCTTTTTTGACGCATGGACCGCCGTCCTGCGCCGCCCTCCTCCAATAAAAACAGCTCCCGGCCCCATTGCCGGAAGCTTCTGCTGCGCGGCAGTCCTATCGGACGGCCGGAAACAGTCCATGACGGCACGCCAAGGGCTGCCGGACCAATCGTTCCGCTGCATCCCCGGGGAGTCCCAAAGCTCGGAATACGCCCCCAGCAGCGTCCCGCCGCCGCACAGCCAAGCTGCAGGGCCGGCATGGCAGCCATCCGGTTCCTTCATCAGGGTCACTCCGTTCCGTCTGTCTCCGACGGACGGAGCAGCGCGCCGGTTCGCCGGAGAAATGCTGGCACCCTTACCTGTTCGTTCCATACGCCACGATCGTTTCGGTCAAACATGTTTCATTTTTGGCCAAAAACGACGGGGGCAGCGCCCCAGTCGTTCGGCTGAGGCGCTGCCCCCTTAACTCCCCAATCCGCAGAAGCGGCGTTACGCGTTGCGCTGGAGGTCCCGGAAGGCCCGCCAGGGGCTGCCCTTCCAATAACGCTCCCGGAGCGTGTTGTACCCGCCCAGCTGCATCAGGCGGTACCCTTCCTTCCACTCGTTCTTCCGATCCCTTGTCATCGTCATACGGCGCGCTCCTTTCTGTATTTCGTGTTTGACTTCCTTCTGATTGCAGTATACAATACTTCCATACATGAGTCAAACGAATCTTTTTTATGTTTATCATGAGCGATTGGAATGATACAAATGAACACCACCAAGTGTCAGATCCTATTGAAAGCGGTGGAGCTGGGGAGCATCACCCGCGCGGCGGAGGCCCTGGGCTACACCCAGTCGGCGGTAAGCCGCGCCGTAGCGGATCTGGAGCGGGAGTGGGACGTGGCGCTGCTCACCCGAAACCGGAGTGGGACGGTGCTCACCTCCCAGGGGGAAGCCCTGCTTCCCTATCTGCAGGCCCTCTGCAACGCCGGGCGGGAATTGGAGACCCAAGTGGCCGCCCTTCATGGGCTGACCCGGGGCACTCTGCGGGTGGGCACCTTTGCCAGCGCCTCCATTCAGCTGCTGCCCGCCATCATGAAGGAATTTATGGGCCTGTATCCCGGTATCCGGTTCGAGCTGCTCTGCTGCTGGGAGTTCGCCCAGGTGGAGGATCTGATTCGCCGGGGCCAGGCGGACTGCGGCTTTCTGGGCCTTCCGGTCGGGCCGGACCTGGAGACCTTTCCCCTGTTCCGGGATCAGCTCATGGCCATCCTGCCCCCGGATCACCCGCTGTCCCAAGCCCCATTCTACCCGATGGCCCGTTTTGCGGAGGATCCTTTCATCCGTGTGCCGGAGGACCGGGACGTGGAGTTTGGCCGCATCTTTCAGCAGGCCGGTGTGCGCCCCAACCTCCATTACACCGTCAACGACGATTTTGCGATCCAGGCCATGGTGGAGCAGGGGCTGGGCGTGAGCATCCAGCCCGAGCTGATCCTGCAAAATTCCGGCCACCGTTTTGCGGCCATCCCTTTGGAACAGCCCCACTTCCGGGATCTGGTTCTGGCCGTGCGGAGGGGGCGCGCCCCCTCCGTCCTTACCGCCCGCTTTGTGGACTGCGTCCGCCGCTGGATCGGCCAGGCGCATCCGTCGGGAGTGTAACCGTTCAATTTTGATTTTACATCTTTCCGCAAATATAGTATAATCCATTCAGCGCGGCAAAGCTGCCGCCATGATTTGAATTGAATTAGGAGTGTTGTTGCATGAGCCGGATGGTCGGTACCGTATCAAGGGGGATTCGCGCTCCCATCATCCGCAGCGGGGACGACCTGGTGGAGATCGTCACCCAGTCTGTTCTTGAGGCCGCCCGCCAGGACGGCTTTTCCGTCCGTGACCGGGACGTAATCGCCATGACCGAGGCCATCGTAGCCCGGGCCCAGGGAAATTACGCCACCGTGGACGACATCGCCGCCGACGTGCGCGCCAAACTGGGCGGCGGCACGGTAGGCGTACTGTTCCCCATCCTCAGCCGGAACCGCTTTGCCATCTGCCTGCGGGGCATTGCCAAAGGCGCCAAAAAAATCGTCCTGATGCTCTCCTATCCCTCGGACGAGGTGGGCAACCATCTGATCGACGTGGACCGGATGGACGAAAAGGGCGTAGACCCCTATCGGGACGTGCTTACCCTGGAGCGCTACCGCGAGCTGTTCGGATACACCACCCATCCATTCACCGGTGTGGACTATGTGGACTATTACGCCCAGCTCATCCGGGAAAGCGGCGCGGAGGCGGAGATCCTCTTCGCCAATGACCCCAAAGCCATCCTGCCCTATGCCAGGGATGTGCTCTGCTGCGATATCCATACCCGCCAGCGCACCAAGCGGCGTCTGAAAGCCGCCGGAGCGGAACGGGTGCTGGGGCTGGACGAGATCATGACCGCCCCGGTGAACGGCAGCGGCTGCAATGAGCGATACGGCCTGCTGGGCTCCAACAAATCCACGGAGGATAAAGTGAAGCTCTTCCCCCGGGACTGCCAGGGCCTGGTGGAGGCCATTCAGGCCCGGCTGCTCTCTGAGACCGGCCGGCACGTGGAAGTCATGGTCTACGGCGACGGGGCCTTCAAGGACCCGGTAGGCAAAATCTGGGAGCTGGCCGACCCGGTGGTCTCCCCCGCTTACACCGCCGGGCTGGAGGGTACGCCCAACGAGCTCAAGCTGAAGTATCTGGCGGATAATGATTTTGCCGCCCTCTCCGGCGAGGCCCTGCGGGATGCCATCAAGGGCGAGATCCAGAAGAAGGACGGCAGTCTGGTGGGCAAGATGGCCGCTCAGGGCACTACCCCCCGGCGGCTCACCGACCTGATCGGCTCCCTGTGCGACCTGACCTCCGGCTCGGGCGACAAGGGGACCCCCATCGTCCATATCCAGGGCTATTTCGACAATTATACCACGGAATAACGCAGGCGCGCCGCCCGCCGCTGCGGCGGCGAAGCGCTGCGGGGCTTTTGGGACACACCGGCGCCCCGGGCTATTGGCCCGGGGCGCCGGTGCGTTTCATTTTTTGAAGCCATTTCATTGCATGACGGTAAAAAACAGGCGCTCCTGGGTCCAGGAGGCTCGGGACATGGCAAATGAGGAAAAAAGGATTTCAACGCGATGCTGCTGCGGGACAACGGTATGCCCCGGGTGCAGATCGTGACCGATCCAAAGGCCATCGAACCATACGGCAAGACGCGGATGTGCCTGGCCCCGCCCAGGGACTATGACCGGACGTGCGTCGGGTCCCCTTCGGGCAGGCGCTCACCGTGGGGGATATCCGGGACCATTTTGCCCCCAGGAGCGGCGCGGGTCTTCCCGACCCCGCCGCCGCGGGCATTTTCGTCTCCATCGCCGCCTGGGCCGGCCACCAGCGGGCCCTGTTGGAGGCCGGGGGGCATTCCATCCTCTGCCGGGGGCACACCCACCCCCGCTGGTATGTAGCCGACGATCGGGCGCATCTTTACCCTCCGCCCGTAGGGAAAACGCGCCCGCTCACTCCTGGGCCGGCGGTTCAGCGGGGGCAGACGCTGCGGGCGGTGCGGCGCGCTTTTTTCTGCGGCGCAGGCATACGGCCAGGACCACGGCCGCCGCGGCCGCCAGCACCAGCAGGGCGATCAGGTGATAGGCGCACCAGACGATGACATTGCCCAGCGCTTCCCCCGCCCCCTGCGCTCCCTCCGAAAGGGCGGTTGAGATCCGCGTCCCCAGGCGGTCGGCGGTCCCGGCGCCGTCGCTGAGGCGGCGCACCTCGTACAGCTCCACGCCGATGGTGGCGTAATCCACCAGGCTGTCGTACCGGCGCAGCTCGGTGCTGTACTTCTCGATCTGATACTCCACCTCGCTGAGGGCGTTCTCCAGGTCGATGATATCCTCCATGGTGGCGGCCTGCTCCAGCAGCGCGAGCAGCCGCGTCTGCTTGGTCTGCTGGGTGCGCAGGCGGGCCTCGGTGTCAAAATAGACCTCTCCGATCTCCTCTGAGCTCTGGTTCAGGCTGACCACATACCCCACGCCGTCCACGCCGCTCAGAAACGTATCGTAGGCCTGCCTGGGCACCCGTATCACGTAGCTGCCGTACCGCGCGGCATTGCGGTCATAATAGCCGCCGCCCTCCACCGCGGCGCTTTCATAATAGCCTCCCTGTTCCACCACCAGGGCGTTCAGCGCGGCTTCCGCGGCGGAGAAGTCGTCGGTCTGGAGCCGTGCCGACGCCCGGCGGATCAGCTTGGCGTTCTCGTCGGAATAGACCCGGCTTTCCCCCGCAGCGCTTTCGCTTTCCGAAAAATTCAGTCTCTGGTCTGCCACGGTCGCTTCCATGGGGGCCATGGCCTCCGGCGCCGCCTCCTCCCCGGCGGAGGAGGCGGAGGAGGAGTTGCCGCCGCTGCAGGCACAGGTCAGGAGCAGGAGCAGGGCGAGCGGGAGCAAAAGACGGTTTCGTTTCATTGGAGCACCTCCATTCGTTTTGTTTGCGCGGTACTTTTTAGACGCGTCCCGCTTCCAAAGGTTCCCTTAAACTGCGCCCGCGCATAGGATGGGGCAAAAAGGAGGTATCCCCATGCCTGTGATCTACCTTTCTCCTTCCACCCAGGAGAACAACCTATATGTCAGCGGCGGTACTGAGGAGGAGTGGATGAACCGTCTGGCCGACGCCATGGTACCCTATCTGACGGCCTCCGGCATCCAGTACGTGCGCAACACGCCGGATATGACCGCCGCATCGTCGATCCGGGCCTCCAATGCGGGCAATTTCGACCTGCACCTGGCCCTCCACTCCAATGCCGCTCCGGAAGGGCGCTACGGACAGGTGCGCGGCATCCTGGTCTACTACTATCCCGGCTCCGCCGAGGGGCAGCGGGCCGCTAACCTGGTGGCCGACGGTCTAAAACAAATCTATCCTCTGCCCAACAACGTCCGGGCCGAGCCCACCATTGCCATCGGTGAAGTGCGCCGGGTGCGGGCCCCTTCGGTCTTTCTGGAGCTGGGTTACCATGATAACGTGGACGACGCGGCCTGGATCAAAAACAACCTGGATTCGGTGGCCCGCAGTATCGCGCTCTCCCTGACCGAGTATTTCGGCCTGCCCTTCCTGACCCCCCAGTCCCCCCGCAGCGCGGTGGTGGACGTATCCTGGGGCTATCTGAATATCCGGGACCGGCCGGACCGCTCCGCTCCCGTGGTGGCGCGGGCCTACGACGGAGCCCGTCTGACGGTGCTCAACCAGTGGCAGGGCTGGTATCTGGTGCGCTTTGGAGAGGTGATGGGCTGGGCCAGCAGTGATTTTGTCACGCTGATCTGAGGGCAGGGTCATGGTCATCCACGTAGTCCGCCCGGGCGAGAGTCTCTCCTCCGTCGCCCGGGAATACGGCGTGCCCCTGTCCCAGCTGGCGGTGGACAACGGCCTGCAGAACGATCCCCGGCTGGTGGTGGGGCAGGCGCTGGTGGTGCAGTTTCCCCAGCAGGTGCACACCGTGCAGCCCGGTGAAAGCCTCTCTTCCATCGCCCGGCAATACGGCATGAGCCTGCGGCAGCTCTATCGCAACAACCCGATCTTGGGCGGCGGCCCGGTCCTTTACCCCGGCCAGACGCTGGTCATCTCCTATGAGGGCGCGACCGAGGGCGTCCTCTCGGTGAATGGGTACGCCTATCCCTTCATCGACAAGGACCTGCTCCAGTCCACGGTCCCCTATCTGACCTTTCTGACCCCCTTTACCTATGGCTTTACCCCGGACGGGACGCTGGTGGATCTGGATGACGGCGTACTGATCGCCATGGCCAAGGCGGGGGGCGCGGCCCCGCTGATGCACCTGTCCACGCTGACCGGAGAGGGCGGCTTCTCCAATGAACTGGCCCACATCGCCCTCACTGACCGAACGGTGCAGGATGCGCTGATCTCCAACCTCCGGCGCACGCTGGAGGAAAAGGGCTACCGGGGTCTGGATGTGGACTTTGAGTATGTCTTTCCCGAGGACGCATCGGCCTATGCCGCTTTTCTCGGCCGCCTGACCGCACTGCTCAATCCCCTGGGCTATCCGGTCATCGCCGCACTGGCCCCCAAGACCTCCGCCGACCAGCCGGGGCTGCTGTACGAGGCCCACAACTACCGCGCCATTGCCGAAGCCGTCAACGAAGTGCTGCTTATGACCTATGAATGGGGCTATACTTATCACCACACAGGTCCACGGTGACGCCGGGGAGCCTGCGGCCTTCCCGCCCCTGCTTCCAGGCCGGAGAGATGCCTCCGCTGAAATGCACCTGCCCCCGGCCGCTGCATAGAATGTATTGCAGCTCGTACTGCAGTTCTTCGGAGGTGAGAATAGCCTTGGAACAAAATTTCTCAGTTACAATGATCGCACGGGTGCTGTGTGTGGAATGCTGCCGGCTTCTGGTCTGCGATTGCTGTACGCATCAAGAGGTTCTGGTACACACCGATCGAGCCTGCTGTTTCTCGTGCGGCGATTGTGTCTGTATCCGTTACAGCGGGGCCATGACCATGAGTATACCGCCGCAGATCACCGCAACCTGCATCGATCTTCACTGTCCCTGCGGTTGAACAAAGGCGGGCGCCCTCCGGCGCCCGCCTTTGCGTGTCAAAAAGTGGCTTTGCCACCTTTCCGAAGGAGCTGCGGCCTGCTGCGGGCACTCGCCGTCCGCTTACGGCGGACATCTGGCACACTTACAGGCCGAGAAGCGTTTGCTCCGACGCACATGTCGCCGGAGCAAACGGATTGGACTGGATTCGCGCCTGTACCCCAAGGGCATTTCCGCGCCTGCTCTGCAGGCTTGGGCACGGGCGCGAACTCTGTGAGGCTTTTTCGGCAAGCTGGAGCGGACGCCCTCCCTTCCTTGGAGGCGTTTTTCTACATACCGGCGCCATGGTCCTTTCCGCTGCACACCGCGGCCTTTCCCCGGCGTCCAAGCGCCGTCTGTCTCCGTCTGTCTCCAGTCGGCATATCCTGTAATATGACGATAGGAGGTGTCATGCATGCTCATGCAAGCCGTCGTGATCGAGGTACAGTGGGAACGCCTGCTCGTACTGGATCTTGATACACGGCAAACGATCCTTGTAAATACACCGGATGCACGCCGGTTCCGCCCCGGTGACCTGATCCGCATCCGGTACAACGGCGTAATGACGAACAGCATACCGCCGCAAATATCGGCATCCAATATCGCTGTGATCCCGCGGGACACAGTTCCGCCCGCTGTTTTTCCTCCGGCTGTCTTTCCGCCGGTTTTCTTTCCTCCGATCGTGCGTCCGCCCGCCGGATGCCGCCGGTGTCCCCCCTTTGCGCGCCCGCCCTTCGGCCCCGGCTTCCGGCCCTGGTGACCCCGGTCCTTCCGCGCCGCCCCCCCAAAAGGGGGCGGCTTTTTGGCGCCTTTCGCAGGCCCCGATTTCATAAATTTCCCGTTTGTGTTCGGCTCCCGTCAGCCCCGGTTGGGTACCGGGAAATATTACATTTGAAAAATAGTTACAAAACGGTTACAATCAAAATGTCTTCGCGAGACCAATACTTATAAGGAGGTTTCACCCATGTTCTGCTTTAATGGCAATAACTTTAATTGCGGCTCCATCTGGGAGACTCTCTGCCGGTATTTTGGCGTCGGCTGCTAAGGGAATCTGAGTTGGCGGCCCCAGCGGCCTGCGCCGCTGGGGCCGCTCGTCCTGCAGCCTGCTTGCCCACGCGGAGCAAACACGGCCCATGTTCGCTGCAGAACCGCCTGATAGATCGGGCCGGTTGCGGGCACACTATCCGCGAGGTGATGGAACATGGAGCCGACCTACAGTGATATTTATATGCTTCTCCAGCGCGAACCGGTGGCAAAGCAGTATTTTGACACGCTGCCGGATTACGTTCGGGAGCAGATCCGCACCCGCCCGAACGGGGTCAACTCTTTCGCCAGTCTCAAAGACTATGCCGAAAATTTGACCCGCGGGGACGGATGAAAAACAGTGCCGCCCAAAGCCGGGGCTTCATAAAACAGCGAATGGCATGATCTAATTGCGATCAGGCCGTTCAACGTGTAAAAAAGTCTTTTGGCCACGCTAAACAGCCCTGACTTCTTCGGTCAGGGCTGTTGTGTCAAAGATCCATTGTATAGAAGTGCGCCCTAATAATCGATTTATTTTACCTTTTCAGCTACCAGTAAAAAGCGATGAATTAATCCTTCGATACATCCCTTTCGCTCTAAAACCCGCTGTGCATTCAACAATCTATCCTTGCAAGTGTCTACCGAGAAATTAGGGAATTCCCACTCTATAATTCGGGCAAACCAAACAAGTGCGCCTACATCAAAAAACTTAATGGGTCTGAAGCATTCCCGTTCATCAAGGATATCAAATCCCGCATTACGAAACTGCTTGCGTACTTTTTCAAGATACTGCTCTGGAAACGGAAGCTCAACCTTTCCTAACAAAAGTTCTACCAGTTCACGATCATTTTCGGCTCCCACTTGTTCAGTAATAAAGATGCCTCCAGCTTTTAGAACTCGATATATTTCCTGTGCATTAAAATCACCGTGACGATTGATGACTATATCAAATTCCGCATCATCAAAGGGGAGAATGTCCTTTCCGTCGCCTGCACGAAAATCAATCCCGAGGGGAAGCAAGGTTTCCCTGCATAGCTGAATATTCGGAGGGTATGCCTCTGTCGCACTTGTGTTTGTATGAGGATGGTGAAGCGATAACAGAAATTCCCCCCCACCAGTATCCACATCCAACAGTTTCATTTCCGGCTTGAGGTAATGCAGGATGATACTCTGATAATCCCAAGGCAAATCGGTTTCCTCGGTATATCTGCCATCAATGTGAGAAAAATCCCATCCGTGGATATGGGCAACACTTTCTTCTTTTTGCCAAAAGCTCATCAATTCGATTTCGTTCACAATAACTACTCCTATCTGCATTTGGTAATTATAAATCAAAAATAGGTGCAGTCAACTGGCAACATCATAAGAATAGGCTCGATACAATCTGCTGCCAGATTTATAACTGCACCGAGTAGTTACCTCGAATAAGTCTCATTGCGTGAGCTCACCGCCTCTTAATTAGTAGTATAGCACAAATTCATAAACAATTCTACATGAACCGTATCAAATGGTCACGTTGTTGGAAACGTGAAAGGCTGTCTCAGTATGCTTTTGTATGGTACAAAATAAGCATCACTTGGTTGCAAAACCTAGCGATGCTTATTCTCGTTTTAACCAAGATGCCGTAAAGCAGAAAATGTGGTGCTAAACCGTTTTACGGACACCCGCCCAATGGGCGGTACTGTTTTTCTGCCCTTTCCTCCCCTCTTTTCGGCTCACGTCATCCGTTCGCCGTTCCGGCTTCTTTCTCTTCCAGCCCCGTCGGACGCCCTTTTTGCTCCGACCGGGCGAGGATATCCGCCACCCGCCGGTCGATCTCATTCCGTTTCTCCGGCTCCCGCTCCACACAGGAATCGAACAGGCAAAACGTTACGCCGCCGGATGCCGTTCCTTCCGCCCGCAGATCCTCCCATGGCGGCTCAAACGGAAACCGGTAAAGAAACGCGCCGTTTCTGCTTATGACCGTTCTGCTCATTGCGCCACCCCCCGGCACCCTATGCGTTTGCCTGCTCGTCCTATGAATCCGCAGCGGATGCAAGCGGGCGGAGAATCATCAGCCGGGATGGAATGCATATAAACAAAGGGGGGGCTCGCCCTTTCAGGACCGGCCCGCCTGCCCGGAGCGGTTTATCGCAGACTGTGAGGTGACTTCTGTGGGAGAATACTGCTTATACCTGCGCAAATCCCGTCTGGATCTGGAGGCGGAAGCCCATGGAGAGGGCGACACGCTGGCCCGTCATCGGGCCGCCCTTCTGAAGCTGGCCCATACCCGAAACCTTCCGGTCACGGGCTGCTATGAGGAAGTATGCAGCGGCGAATCCATTGCCGCCCGGCCGGAGATGCAGCGGCTCCTGAACGACGTGGAGGCGGGCCTCTGGTGCGGCGTCCTGGTCATGGAGGTGGAGCGCCTGGCCCGCGGCAACACCACCGATCAGGGCATGGTGGCCGATACCTTTAAGTACAGCGGCACCAGGATCATCACCCCTGCCAAGGACTATGATCCGGCGGACGAGTTTGACGAGGAATACTTCGAATTTGGCCTATTTATGAGCCGCCGGGAGTACAAGACCATCAACCGAAGGCTCCAACGGGGCCGCCGCGCCTCCCTGGCGGAGGGGAAGTACATCGCGGGCAAGGCCGCTTACGGCTATGAGCGCTACAAGCTTCCCGGGGAGAAGGGCTATTCCCTGCGCATCATCCCCGAGCAGGCTGAGGTGGTCCGGCAGATCTTCGACTGGTACGTCAACGGAGAGGAACAGCCCGACGGGTCCCTGCGTCCGCTCGGTTCCTTTACCATCGCCAAACGGCTGGACGCCTGCGGCGTTCCCTCCCCCAGCGGCGGAAAGTGGCCTGCGTGTACGGTCCAGGCGATCCTGGCCAACCCCACCTATATCGGCAAGGTCCGCTGGAGCTATCGCCCCACCGTCAAGCGCATGGTGGACGGCGCGGTGATCTCCTCCCGTCCCGTGAACCATGACGTGCCGCTTTCCGACGGCAGGCATGCCCCCATTCTGGAAGAGCCGCTCTACAACCGCGCCCAGGACATTCTGAACAGCCGCTCCCATCCCCCGGTCCCCAGGGCCGTCCCGCTCCAAAACCCCCTGGCCGGTCTGGTCGTCTGCGGAACATGCGGCCGCACGTTGGAGCGCCGCCGCTATGCGCGCGGCCAGGACTGCATGGTCTGTCCCAATCGGGACTGTGACACCAAAGGTTCTGTCCTGGAGACGGTGGAGCGGGCCATACTGGACGCCCTGGCGAGCTGGCTGTCCGGCTATCAGCTCCAGCTTGAACCGCTTCCGTCCGACCGCGCCGATCCGGGAGCGGAAAAAACGGTCGTCTTCCTCCAGCGATCCCTTGACGGCCTGCAAACCCAGATGGACCGTCTCTGTGATCTGGTCGAGCAGGGCGTTTACACGCCCCAGCGGTTCCTGCAGCGCTCCCAAGTTCTCTCCGCCCGTATGGCCGCGCTCGACCGGGCGCTTCTGGAGGCCCGGGCACACCAGGCCGCGTCCCGCCGCCTGACCGGCAGCCGCTTTCCGAGCGTCCCCCGCGTCGCGCATGTACTTGAGGCGTACCCCACCCTCGCCGACCCGGGCGCAAAGAACGCCTTGCTGAAGGAGATCGTCGACAAGGTGGTCTATTCCAAAACCCGGGGCGGCCGCTGGGTCTCCAGCGACATGCGTCTGCTCCTCTTTCCCCGCATCGAGCGGCTGGAAGAGCGCCCAGCCGTTCGATCACCGATGCCTTAGATGGTTTTATACTTATGGCCCGCCCATGGCGGTCGCGCCGCTGCCGAATGTGCGTCAGGTGGTGGAATATGCCCTGACCGAGATGCCGCCGGAACAGATCTGGCTGGGCGTCCCCACCTACGGCTACGATTGGCCTCTCCCCTTTGTACAGGGGGAGACCCGCGCCCAGTCCATCTCCCCCCAGGCGGCTCTGGCCCGGGCGCGCCGGTATGGCGCGGCCATCCAGTACGACGAGACCGCCCAGGCGCCCTGGTTCCGCTACACCGACGGGGACGGCGTGGTCCATGAGGTCTGGTTCGAGGACGCCCGCAGCATCCGTGCCAAACTGGCCCTCATTCCAGAATACGGCCTGCGTGGCGTCGGCTACTGGAACCTGATGCGGGACTTTCCCCAAAACTGGCGGGTACTGAATGCGCTCTACCGCATCCGGGAGGCGTAACTGCGCGTATTTTGCCGTTCATAAATCGTTCACAGTAAATTCGAAAACGGTTCACCAATTTCCAGTTCCTTCTGGTATTATAATCATTGTCAGGACACCAGAGACACAGAACAGAAACTCCTCCTCTCTTCCCTCTCTCTTTCCGAACACACAGCCACTGTCCCCCCTGCAGGGCGGCAATCGCTCCCTGCGGGGGGGACAGACCAAATGTTCCGCGCCTCTGTTTCAGGGGCGCGTTTTTTGATGTCCCTCCGAATATCCCGCCGCTCTGCCGACCATAATATGGTCGAGGTGATATTCCATGTCTTATGTCAATCCCGCCATTCGGGACAAATTCGAATCCATGCCCATTGACCTGAAAAACGCCATCCTCTCCATGGACGTGAAACTGGAGACCATGTCCGACCTGATGGCCTGCCTGGAACGCATCATCGCGGAGGGCGAGGGACATGCTTGACCATGCCGCCCTCACTCCGGAGGCACTGTCCTATTTTCAATCGCTCCCGCTCTCCTATCAGGTGGCCATGAACCACAGCAACCTGACCTTTCGCACCCTGGAGGACCTGAAGGCCTACGAGGAACGCAACCTCCAGGGCACCGACTCCGTTCTCTACCAGCGCCTGCCCGATCCGGCCATTCCCTCCAACTCCGCGTTGGACCCTTTGGATGCCCAGCTCCCCGATTCAAAATAAAAAACTCGTATTTTGGCAAATTCCCTCTTGCATTCTATCCCGGACTGTGCTAATATAATTAAGCTGTCAACGGGACAGGTTCCCAAACGACGGTATGCGGCTGTAGCTCAGCTGGATAGAGTGTTTGGCTACGAACCAAAAGGTCGGGGGTTCGAATCCCTTCAGCCGTACCAAATCCCGAAGCTTTGAGAAATCAGGGCTTCGGGATTTTTCTTTGATTTATCAATGGTTTGCTGGCTTTCGAGCGAATACGAAATAATAAAATCAGATACAACATAACATGAAGAAATCGCAAAAATTGCACACGGATTTGCACACGGACGACGCGCCCAAAAACATCCCCCGGATACCAGAACAGGGCATCCGGGGGTGGGGGAGGATGTTGGGGGAGCGAAAGATGAGAGGCGGGGGCGGAAGATGGCAGCTATCGTAGGAGTCTGTTTCGATATAACATATTTTGTGGAGTTACAGAAGTTATCATTTGGAATATGTTGTAGCAATCAATTCATTATTTATCGTGGACTTGCTGAACAAAGTCAACAACGATTTGCTGGCATTTTTATATAAAATTGACGTATATTTTTGGTTACTCTGCTGCTATAATAAGAGTGCGACAGAGGAATCTGCCGCCAGACGAAAAGATACACCCTCGTATCTGCGCCCGTCTGCTCCGCTTTGCCGCCTGTCGCGGGGCGACTAATAAATACCGGACGTGCTTTTGATTGCCGCCTGCCGTTCGGCGACATATAAATAGACGGCTTGCAAAAATTAAAAGGGGCTCCCTCCGCTATGCGCGGAGGGATTCTCTTTATACAAAGAGACGGTGACGTGGTTATATGGAGATTGTCGATTGTGGGTTGTACACCATAAAGGACAGATACTTTTCCGACTTCAAAAGTGATCGCCACATGCATAATAAGTCCGAAGGCCGCCCGTACTATCTTTCAATAAGGGAGCACAATGGAATTACTTGGTTTATACCTATAAGTAGCAAGGTAGACAAATATAAGGCCAAAATAGCACAGGATGAGATTAAATACGGAAACTGTATTTACTATCATATCATGAATTTCATGTCAGATGAGCGGGCATTGCTGGTTGGCAATATGATTCCAGTTACTGAAGAGTACATAAGTAAAGAATTTACCATATCCTGTCAACACTATATTGTGAAAGATGAAAATACAATAAAGGCCGTTCGAAAGAAGGCGGCAAGATATTTAAGCCTAGTCCGAAATGGAAAGCTTCGTCCATATGTGGATATATTAAGAATTGAACGTCAACTCATAAACCGTTCAAAAAACAAAAGTTTTATCATTTAAATTTCTGCTCACAAAACATCCCCCGCCACCCAAGAGCCGATGCTACGGGAGGCGGGGGCTTTTTTCAGCCGATTTTGTCGTACAGGGAGAGCGGAAGCCCGGCGTCGATCAGGGCGGCCTTTTTCTCCGCCGACTTCTTCAGCCCGGCGGTCGCAGCCTTGTACGCGATGTAATCCGAGATTGGAACACCGGCCTTGTCTGCCTTTTCCGGCCACTCCGGGTAGCTGACCAGCCAGAGGAGTTCCTGCTGGTCGTTTGTCAGCCCGCTTTCCCGGATGGACTTGGCGGTTTCGGCTATGGTCAGGCCGCCCTCACCGTCGGAATTGTAGGCGCTCTTCCCGGAAGCGTACTCCAGCCAGGTCTCCGGCTCCATCCCCTGCTGGTAGGCCTCGCGCACCTTGTCCCCGTTGACCAGAGCGCCGCCGTATTCCTCGTAGAGCAGCAGGTACTCCGCCTCGGACAGGCCAAGCTCTTTCTTAGCGGCCTGTGCCAGCGCCACATACGCCTCACTCTCGTGCTTCCCGTCCGTGACCTCCTCCGCCGCCACATGCCCAGCGTAGGCGTAGGCCAGTTTGAGCGCCTCGGCCTTCTGCTCATCGGTCATGCTCCGGTATTCGTCGCTGTTTATCATGTCCATGGCCAGCTCGTATGAGGTCTGCCCCTTCACGGTGGCGTAGGAAACGTATTCCTCGGCGTTCAGATAACGCTTCTGATTCTCCGCATCCTTGGGATTCTCCTTGTAGGTAACCTCGACGCTCTGTGGGGTACGCTTGGGTACGACGCCGCTCTGCCCGGCGCGCAGCAGCCGCTGGATCTCCTTGTCCGCTTCTGTCTCGTTTTCCCTCGACGTGTAGGCCGGATTGAGGAAGTTGTTGAATGACTGCTCTGCCGGGTTCCCTGTGCTCTCCTGCCGTCCCCAGGCATCGACATACGGAATCTGCTGAAACTCGCCCGGCAGCTTGTTCATGACCCTTCCGAGCGTATACTGCATATCGTTTGGCATCCAGGAGGCCCGATCGACGAAGGTCGTGTCCCGCCTGTACTCCGATGTGCGCTCAAGCTGCCCGAAGAGGGTTGGCACACCCTGGGACAGATAGGAGACTGCAGCGTTTGCCACCACTTTGGGCAAGGTACCGCCGTCCGCGTATCTCACATTGTCGATGGCGTCCTGCAGGCCCTGGAGCATACTCATCTCCAGCATGGGGTCAGTGATGCGCTCCATGGCGGAAAGCGCGTCTTTGAACTGGACACCGTCCGCGCCGCGGTCTGTCATCGCGTTCCAGAGCTCCACGCCAACAAAGAACGGGAGCGCCTCGGGTGCCAGCCAGTCCAGTGTGAAATTCCGGTCCCCGACCGTCAGCGCATAGTCCTGCCCACCGGTCAGGTCGGACATCACGTCCTGCTCGTCATCTCCGCTCCCGCCGCCGGATACCAGCCCAATGGATGCAAGCCATGCGCCAAGAGCCAGAAGGCCGGTACCGGTCAGGCCAGCCGAGATGTTGTCGATGGCCTGTGCGGCAGTCATTTCACCGGAGTGTACTTTTGCCAGATCGTAGCTCAGGCCCTTCGCCAGCCCAGCCGGGGAGTATTCCACGCCGCGCATCAGGATGTTTGCCGGGGTCTTGCGGAATGGAAGTACGCCCTCCATCACAACATTGGCCGCCTGACCAACCGGGTTTTTCCCCCGGTAGCGCAGGCCGGACACGAAGTCCGAAAAAGCATTGGAATCCCGATAGGTCGCCCGCTGGGCCTCCCGGACGGCATAGGCCCGTGCGGCGTCCATAGCCGAAGCATCCACAGCCCCGTCCGACAAAGCCTGTGCGGTGATACCGTTTGCCTTCAGATACCCTGCCAGCGCCCCCGCATAGGCCGGCCTGGAAAACCAGGTGTCCTCCACATCCATCGCTGCGCTGTTGGCCTTTCTCACGGCTTCCAACGGAAGCGTCCGGAAGATCGTCCGGTACCTGTCGATCTTCCCCATGGCGCTCTCGCTGTACTTCCCGCCGCCAAGCAGCTGCTCCTGCACGTTTGCAAGGTCTGCAAAGGCCGCCTGGACCAGCGCCCGGTCTTCCGCGCTGGCCGGGTTCAGCGCCGCCTTGGTGCGCTGGATCCCGTTGGGGGAGAGATAGTCCACGCCAGATTCAAGCGCAGTGCCGATTGCATTTTTGACCATGCGCACCGGAGCAAAGGCGGCGTTGCCCACGATGTTGCGCACGTGGGTGCGCGGGTTTCCCAGCATGGCCAGATAGCGCCATGCGTTCCACTTGTCCATCCAGGTGGCGGGCACCTGCCGGGCGATGTCCCGGTAGATCTTCTCCATGGCCGCGTCCCGCCCGGCTTGATCCTGCGCCTGCAGGAACTGATCCACAAGCGCCTCGTCGATGTTCAGGTCCGGGGCCTTGTCCCCATAGCGCTCCGCCAGCTCCCCGCGCAGGTTCTCCACGCTGCGCTGGATGCCATAAAGCTGGCCCTCCGGGGAAAGCTTTTTCAGCATTCTCTGCGCCTGCATGGCCTGCGCAGACTGCGTCGAAAGGGTTGCGTAGTCGGTCAGGATGTCGATCACCGCCCGGCTGTCCCCAGCGTTCATTGCGTTGTTCAGCAGCAGCTGGCCAAGGGCCATCGTGTGCTTTCCTGCCTTCCCGCCCGCCGCCTGCTGGTGGAAGGACTCCCGCGCAGCGTCCCATCCCTTGCTCTCTACGGTCTGGCGCGCCCGTTTTTGGGCCGCCTCATCCGTGATGCGGTCAAACGAAAACTCGCCGTTGGCGATGGCCTGTTCAATGACCTCCACCGCACTGTCCGGCGTCGCCCCGGCCTCCAGGACGGTGGCTGCGGACTTGGGGATGCTCCGCCCCTGGAAGTCCTCCACCGGAACGTCCACCGGGCGGGCCGCCTTCTCGCCCTCCGGGTGGAAGCGCTCCGACTGGTTCTGCAAACGGTTGTAATCCCCGGCAAATCCCGCATTCGCGGCCCCTACGCCGTCATCCACGGTTTGCCCCCCGGAATTTTGGGCATACTGGGTATTGCCCTTTGCGGAGGAATCTGCTATAATGGGGGCAGAAGAAAGCTCAGGCTCCGTCGTCTTGGACGTAGAGGTTGGGGTCTCCATGGAGGCATCCACCCCGGAGGGAGGGCTTTCAAAGGAAGAACCTGACGGCGGTACGCTTTGGGCGTTATGTGCAGGGTCGCGTTTAGCGGCATTGGACTCCGTAACAAGTGGGTTCTTCTTTTTTTGTATCCAGAGGGTATTTGTCGCCAGCATATGCCGTCCGTCCGTTACTGCCTGAGCGGTGATATAAGTATCTCCGATTTGCTTAGAGAATAGCAGCACGGGCCGTCCAAAGACATCTGTATCCTCAGATAGCGTTACCACATCGGGTGAGGCCAAAACCCTTGGGATTTGTGCGATATCTTCTGCCGAGACCGCGCGCTGCCCCCTTGTGGCCTCTTTCTGAGTGTCCCCGTGGTTTTTGAAAATGTGCTGAACGGAACTTCCGGGAAGGATAGCGGTATATCCGGAAACTTCCACTCCCGTTTGGTCTCGGATCAGTCTCGCTGCGGAGTCAGGAATTGTTCCCATATATAAACGTTCGCTTCCGCCTTTTTTTGAACGCGCATTCTTGACAAAGGACACAATATCGTTGATCGTTCTGGCCACGATATTGTTTTTCCCGGTCGCGAGGTTTGCCGCCGCTTGTTCCGTCAAGGGCACGAGGCCTGTCCCCGCCTCCCCCGTGGAGGCGGTTTTATTTTGCCCTGTTGCCTCCACAGCGCCAGCAGGAGCGGCGTTCGTTGTCTGGACGGGATTGGTATTGCCCGGCTTCGTTTGCGCCGCCCTGCGGGCGGCTCAGACTGTCATAAAACCGGAGCAGAGTTGGACAGCGGGAAGGAAGATCGTGTGAAAGAAACCCTGGAGGGGTGTCTTTCGTGTTGAATCAAACCAAATTTTGAACGTTTGGGAAAGTTCAAAATTTGCCCCAGCCTGGCAAAAGGACTTTTGGGACAAACTGGGCCCCCGGCGGGAATCTTCCCGCCGGGGGCCCAGTTTTGCTTTTGGTAGTACCGCAGGCAACCCCCGGCTAAGCCGGGGGTAAAAAAGTAGCTTATAGCGAGGAGAAAAGTAGAAAAGAAAAAGGCTCCCTGTTAAAGTAAAAGTGGTTTGCCGACCACACAACTACGATAACAGGGAGGTCTTCATCGTGAAAGACAAAGACATAAGCAGTTTAGAGCATACGAGTTGGAGATGTCAATATCATATTGTGTTTGCACCGAAATATCGGAGGATGGAGATATATGGGCAGATCAGACAGGATATAGG
>CDZT01043160.1_pt1 | contig 60730 bp, 51 predicted proteins | sample 557531 | NCBI WGS metagenome assembly CDZT01 (sample SAMEA3182066, study PRJEB8094) | gut metagenome | biome: human; feature: gut; material: Stool; isolation source: human stools | place: Canada | collected 2013-03-05
GCAGGCCGAGAAGAAACCAGTCTACAAGCCAAAGCCCTATGAGCAGATGACGTACCCAGGGCAACGGGTACCGGTAGATGTGAAGGTAGTGCCCCGCAGGTGTATTGCAGACCAGGAGCTTCGCCTGTTCCAATATACGGCTATTGACGAGTTCACCCGTCTGCGTTTCCTGGGGGCTTATCCGGAGCAGTCCACTTATTCCTCTGCCGATTTCCTGAAAAAGTTGGTCAAATGGTATGCCCGCAGAAAAATCCGGGTGGAATGTGTCCAGATAGACAATGGTTTTAAGTTCACCAACCGTTTTTCCAACAGCAAACGGGATCTGCCTGCTTTATTCGAACAAACAGCTGCCCTGCCGGGTACCCGCCATAAGCTCATCCGCCCTTACACGTCCAGGCACAACGGCAAGGTGGAACGCAGCCACCGGGAGGACCAGAAACGGTTTTACTCCTGCCACAACTTTTACTCGCTGGATGACTTCGCCAAACAACTTGCTGTCCACAACCGCCGCTCCATCAACTTCCCCATGAGGCCCCTTCACTGGCTTTCTCCCGCAGAGTTCGCCGTCCAATATGTTTGACTAACCTACAAAAATGTACCGGCGCGCGGCGCAGTATGCTTTTATTTGACGGAAATGGGGGGATGAAGTATAATTATAGTGATCCATACGGCTTGCGGGCCTGTCACACCGTTGCAGCGTTTCAATTAATGAGGGAAAGCGCCATGAGAAACAGGAAATGGAAAAACGGCGGAGAGCGGATCAATATTGTGTGGCCTGTACTGGTCTGCGGGCTGGCGCTTTTGTTTGCCGTACTTTCGACCTCCACGATCCTCAGCATGAACCAGGACCTGAGCGCATTGTATGAGTACCCTTATCTCAACGCCCAGCACATCAATCGGGCCACCAATGCAGTATCGCTGATGCGTCAGGGGATGAACCGGCTGGCCATTCGCCGGGGAGCGAAGGATTACGCGGCAGTGCGTACTCTGGTGGAGGAGGCCATGCCGGAGCTGGAAGAGAGCCTGGATTACATCGCGGGACATTACCTGGGCCCCGCGGAGGACGTGGATGTGCTGAAAGACGCGGCAGAGCAGATCGTCGTCCTTCAGCAGGAACTGCTGGAGCATGAGGAATACGAGGCTCAGAAGGCAAAACGGCTGCTGGAGGAGGAGCTGGCGCCCCTGTATGACCAGTTCATGGAGGACTCCAACGTCGTCATGGTGTGGAGCACCGCAGCCGTGCGGGAGATGGATCGGGAGTGCGACCATACCACCCGAAAGGTCGTGATCCTGGCGGCGGTCATGACGCTTTTCATCCTAACGGTATCCGTTTTGTACTATCGTTCGATCCAAAAGAAAAGCCGGGAGCTGGAAGGACGGGAGCTGCTGTTCAGCCTGCTTACGGAGACGATCGACGATGTGGTATACATCTATCACGCAACGCGGCGGGAGAGTGAATTCCTCAGCGGCAACACCGAGCGGGTATTGGGCCTGACGGAGGAGGAGCTGCTGCGGGACCCGGACAAGCGGCGGGCGATGTTCGCCGATCAGGAGAGCTTCCGCATGGTGGAAGCGATCTTCCGGGGGACGGTCCTGCAGAAGCCTGTGGAGCGGGAATGCCGGATCATGAACCCGAAGACGAAGCGGGAGCAGTGGATGCTGCTGCAGGTCTACCCGGTCCTGCAGGACGGCGGGGTGGAGCGGTATATCGCCAAGCTGGAGGATCAGACCGAGGAGCGCCGGACCCAGCAGACGCTGCGTGACGCCCTTGAGAACGCCCGGCAGGCCAACGCGGCCAAGCGTAATTTTCTTTCCCGTATGTCCCATGAGATACGTACGCCCATGAATGCGATCATCGGTATGACGGCCATCGCCGCCGCCGACCCGGATGACCGCGCCAAGACGGAGGAGTGCCTGACCAAAATTGCCTATTCCTCCAAATACCTTCTGAGCATTATCAACGATGTGCTGGATATGTCCGCCATCGAGAGCGGGAAGATTTCCATTACCCGGGAGCCCTTCAACCTGGCCCGCCTGCTCACGGAGCTGGGCGCAGTCTACGAAAGCCAGTGCGCCAGCCGCGGCGTACAGTTCGCGCTGACCAGCGATCTGAGCGAGGAGCATCTGATTGGAGACCAGGTCCGATTGAATCAGATCCTGCATAACCTGCTGTCCAATGCGGTGAAGTTCACCCCCGCCGGCGGCCGGGTCCGGCTGGAGGTGGGGCAGACCGGGCAGCAGGGCGTCTACCGTCAGCTGTGTTTCACGGTCAGCGATACCGGTATCGGCATGGACGAGGGGTTCCAAAAGCGGATGTACCTTCCCTTTGAACAGGACCCCCATGCCGGAGTCCTGCGGCAGGGGGGCACCGGCCTTGGGCTGGCGATCGTTCGGAACCTGGTCACCCTGATGGGAGGGAACATCCGGGTGAAGAGCGCCCCGGGCAAGGGCAGCGTTTTTCAGGTGGAGCTGCCCTTTGAACCCGACCAGAGCGTCTGCTGCACGGTGGAATCCGGGGAACGGAAGGATCTGCGGGTCCTGGTGGCGGATGACGACAGGGGTACCTGCGAGCATGCGGCCCTGCTGCTGGAGCGAATGGGCATGTCGGTACGCTGGGTCCTCTCCGGCGCCGAGGCGGTGGAGGAAATTCTGTGGGCCTGTGCGGACGGGACGGACTATGACGTGTGTATTCTGGACTGGCAGATGCCGGGCATGGACGGGATTGAAACGGCCCGCCGCATCCGTGAGCGGGTGGGGCCGGACCTGCTGATCATCATCCTGTCCGCCTACGATTGGAGCGGCATCGAGCCGCAGGCCCGTGCGGCCGGTGTAAACGCCTTCCTGTCCAAGCCCATGTTTCCGTCCAATCTCCATCGTGCGCTGCGGGAGGCGGCGGGGCATGGCAAAACGCCCCCAGCACCGGCCCGGCGCTGCGGCCGCTATGATTTTACAGGCCGCCGCATCCTTTTGGCGGAAGACAACCAGCTGAATCTGGAGATCGCCGCAGCGCTGCTGGAGTCTGCCGGCGCTGCGGTAGACCAGGTCTCCGAGGGGCGCGCCGCAGTACGGGCGTTCGCGCAGTCGCCGCCCGGCACCTATGATATGATCCTGCTGGATGTGCAGATGCCGGTACTGGACGGACACGGAGCGGCCCGGGCCATACGTGCCTGTCCCAGGCCGGACGCGGCGTGTATCCCCATTTTTGCCATGACAGCCAACGCCTTTGCGGAAGACGTAGCAGCCGCCAAGGCCGCAGGCATGAACGAGCATGTGGCCAAGCCCATCGACGCGGAAGCGCTGTATGCCCTGTTGGATGCCTATTTCAGAGGAGACAAGGAGGAGTGAGTATGGAGCAGAACCGATGGGACGCTTTGCAGAATGCGGGCATCGACCTTCCGGACGCGCTGCGGCGCATGGCGGGCAATACGGAGCTCCTCGAGAAATTTTTGATGCGGTTTCCGGAGGACGACAATTTTGGAATACTGGGTCGTGCGCTGGACGGGGCGGATTGGGATACGGCGCTGATCGCCGTTCACACGCTCAAGGGCATCTCCGGAAATCTGGGAATGGGGCGTCTGTGTCAGTGCTGCAGAATGGTGGAGCAGCTGCGCGCCGGAGACACAGCAGGAGCGCGGGCCAGCTACAACGAGCTGGCCGGGGTCTATCGGGCGCTGTGCGGCGCGCTGAAAGGCGGCGTCTGATGGAGCCGAGAGATACCCTGCTCCTGGTGGACGACCAGCAGGCCGACCGCGCCGTTCTGCGGGAACTGTTTCAAGAGGAGTACAATCTGCTGGAAGCGGAAAACGGCGATCAGGCGCTGCTGCTGCTGGAGGAGAATCACACCCGGATCGCGGCGGTGCTGCTGGATCTGCTCATGCCGGCCAAGGATGGTTTCCCGGTGCTCGCCGAGATGAGGGCCAAACGAGTTCTGCCTGAAACGCCGGTGGTGGTCATCACAGCTCAGGATTCCGCCGCGCGCGCGGCGCGGGCGTTCGAACTGGGCGCCTCGGATTTTATCGTCAAACCGTTTGAACCCTGCGCCGTCCGGCGGCGGGTGCGCAATCTGGTGGAACTCAGCCGCTACAAGCGGTGCCTGGAGGAGCTGGCGGAAGAGCAGGCAAACGCGCTCCGGCAGTCCAACGAGGTCATGGTAGACACGCTGTCCTCCATCATCGAATACCGCGGCGCAAAATCAGGCCGGCATATCCTGCGGATCCGCCGCTTCACCAAGCTGCTGCTGGAGGAATTGGCGCGCAGCTGTCCGGAGTACCAACTGGACGGGCGGAAGATCGCCGTTATCTCCGCCGCCGCCGCGCTGCACGACATCGGCAAGATCGCCATACCGGACGCTATCCTCAACAAGCCGGGCCAGCTGACGCCGGAGGAATTCGAGGTGATGAAGACCCATTCCGCCATCGGCTGCCGCATGCTGGAGCAGCTGGACGGCATGGGCGACCGGGAATACCTGCGTTATGCCTGGGACATCTGCCGCTATCACCATGAGCGGTGGGAGGGCGAGGGATATCCCGACGGACTCCGGGGGGAGCGTATCCCACTCTGGGCGCAGGCGGTAGGCCTGGCGGACGCTTACGAGGCACTGACCACCGACCGGGGCTATCAAGACGCCTGCTCCCATGAGCAGGCCATGAATATGATTTTGAACGGAGCGTGCGGCAGCTTCTCCCCTAAGCTGCTGGAGTGCTTCAAGCATCTGCGGGATGCGTTTGCGGCGCTGGCCTGCACCTATACCGACGATCCTCCCGCCACAGGCGGAGGACCCCTCACGCCGCACGACGTCTCCGTCCCGCACGCCGGGGGGCTGGATATGCTGCAGACCGCCCAGGTCAAATACCTGACGCTGCTGCGCTATGTGAACGCCACCGTAGTAGAGGTGGATCTGGATCAGGGGGTCTACCACATGGTCTACGATCCCAATCCGGATTTTGCGCTGCTGCGCTCCGGGGCGAGCTTTGCGGAGTCCATGCGCAATCTGGTCCAAAGGGCGGTCCATCCGGACGACCGCGCCCGGGTGCTGGAATTTCTGAAAAACAGCGGCGAGGAGTTTTTTGCCGAGGGGCTGATGAAGTACAGGCACCGCTATCGGGTCTACAGCGCCATGATCGGCGATTACCGCTGGTACGAGGCCACCCTGCTGCGTATCGACGTGGATGATCTGCACTCCCGCAAGGGACTGGCGGTCTGGCGGGAGGCGGAAACAGCGGAAGCGGAGGACACCCGCGAGCGGGAGACAGCCCTGCGCAGCCTGTGGAGCGGCGTCCAGTGCTGCCGAAATGACCGGTGGTTTACGCTCATGGGGGTCAGCGAAAACTTTTCCGCCCTGGTGGGCTATACGCCGGCGGAGCTGGAACAGCGCTTCCAGAACCGCCTGACCGGGCTGATCCTCCCGGAGGACCGGGCGGAGGTGCGCCGCCGGACCAGAGAACAGCTGACGCTGGGAAGCGGCGTGGAACTGGAATACCGCCTGGTCCGGAAGGACGGGCAGGTCATCTGGGTCCTGGAGAAAAGCCGTATGGTCACCGAAGCGGATGGTGTAGAGTATCTTTACTGCGTGCTGGTGGACATCAGCCGGACCAAGAAAGCGCAGGAGGAGCTGCGGCTTTCCCTGGAGCGGCATCAGATCATTCTGGCCCAGACCAACGATATCATCTTCGAGTGGGATGTGGCGGGCGGAACGGTGAGCTACTCCCCCAACTGGAAGGAACGCTTCGGTTACGCGCCCATGACAGGCGGCGTGGGAGAGGCGATCCCCAAGGCGTCCCATATCCATCCGGAGGATGCCCCGGTGTTTCTGGATGCGTTGCGCGCCCTGATGGACGGCGCTCATTACGAGGAGATGGAGCTGCGCATCGCCAAGGCGGACGGACGCTATCTGTGGTGCCGCATCCGTGCCACCGCCCAGCAGAGGGAGGACGGGCGCCCCATCAAGGTAGTGGGCGTGGTCATGGATATCGACGGGGAGAAGCGGGCCAATCAGGCCCTGCGGGACAAGGCGGAGCGGGATGGGCTGACCAGGCTGCTCAATAAAAATTCCGCACGCCGCCGGATTGAGGCATATTTATCCGAGGCAGAGGGAGAACGCGCCGCGCTGCTCATCATCGATGTAGATAATTTCAAGCAGGTCAACGACAGCTACGGCCATATGTTCGGCGACGCGGTCCTCGCCCGGCTCTCGGAGGAGATCCGCGGGCTTTTCCGTGCGGACGACATCGTCTCCCGCATCGGCGGGGACGAGTTTCTGGTGTTTTTGAAACGGGTCCCGGACAAGGAGCTGGTCGAGGAGCGCTGCGGGCGCTTGATCGAGGCGTTTCAGGGGATGTTCCAGAAAGAGCTGGTCAGCTGGTCCCTGTCCTGCTCGGTGGGGGCGGCCCTTTCACCGGAGCACGGCGCCGCCTTCCAGGAGCTGTTTCAGCGGGCCGACCAAGCTTTGTACCGGGCCAAACGCCGTGGAAAGAACTGTTATGAGCTTTACCGCGCGCAGAAGGACGCCGGCTTCCAGCAGCCTGGAGCCCCCCTCATGGCCGTCGGCGAGCGCATCGATTCCGGCGGGCGTCCCGGTACGGCGGAAGATGGGCTGGTCCAATACGCCTTCCGCCGCCTGTATGAGTCGGGGGATGTGGAGAACACGGTCCAAGATATCCTGGCGCTGGTGGGCCGCCGGTTCAACGTCAGCCGGACATATATCTTTGAAAACACCCCGGACAACCGGGCCTGCCGGAATACCTTCGAGTGGTGCAGCGAGGGCGTCGAGCCCCAGATCGACCGTCTGCAGCATATCGAGTATCAGCGGGATCTGGGCGGGCGCTATGAGGAGAACTTTGACGAGCACGGTGTGTTTTACTGCCCGGATGTGACCCGTCTTCCCAAATGCCAGTATGATATCCTGGAAGCGCAGGATGTCAAATCCCTGCTCCAGTGCGCCATTCGGGACAACGGCGTGTTTCGGGGCTACGTGGGCTTTGACGAATGCGTCGGAAGCCGCCTTTGGACCCAGGAGCAGATCGATGCGCTCACCCATATCGCCGGCTTTCTCTCGGTATTCCTGCTGAAGCTGCGCTCCCAGCAGCAGGCGGAGGAGCGGGCACGGGACCTGCGCATTGCCTTGGACAACCAGAATTCCTGGATCTACGTCATCGACCCGGATACCTATGAGATGCTCTTTATCAATGCCAAGACCCGCGCCGTAGCGGCGCAGGCAGCGGAGGGGCTGCGCTGCTATCAGGCCTTCCTCCATCGGGACGCGCCCTGCGGGAACTGTCCGGCCCGGGACATCCGGAGGGATGTGAACCGCACGGTGGAGTTTTATAATCCCGTCCTGGATGTGTGGAGTCTGGCGGACGCATCGCTGATCCGCTGGAGCGGGCGGGAGGCCTGCCTGATCAGCTGCCATGATATCACACGTTATAAAAAGACCTGTGACCCGGAACGATAGGAGGGACCGCTGTGAAACAGCTTCTGCGCCGCGGGGGGGGCGCTTTGTGTCTGATCCTGCTGCTTTGTGCCGCTGTCCTGGCGCCGGCATCGGCGGCGGAGGATCAGGGCGCCGGCGCCCTGACCATTCTGTTCACCCATGACACCCACGACCGTTTTCTGCCCGTCCCGGATGAAGAGGGCGGGGAATACGGCGGCTATACCCGCTTGGCCACGCTGCTCCGGCAGGAGCGCGCCGCGGCGGAAACCCCGGTAGTCACCCTGGACGCGGGAGATTTCTCCATGGGCTCCCTGTTCCAGACCATCTACGCCACCGACGCCCCGGAACTGCGGGCGTTGGGACAGATGGGATATGACGTGACCACCCTGGGCAACCACGAGTTCGACTACCGCGCCCGCGGCCTGGCGGAGATGCTCGGCGCCGCGGTGGACAGCGGGGACCGCCTGCCCGCCGTCGTCCAGGCCAACTACAAGCCCCCTGCGGGGGACGGCGCGACCCGCGCCGCCTGGGAGAACTATGGCATCGGAGACTATGTAGTGCTGGAACGGGACGGGGTGCGCGTTGCGGTCTTTGGATTGCTGGGCGTGGACGCCGATGAATGCGCCCCCATGTCCGGCATGGAATTCACCCCGCTTGCGCAGGCCGCGCAGCGGGTGGTGGAGACCATTCAGGCACAGGAAGCGGCGGACTATATCGTGTGCCTGTCCCACTCGGGGACCACGGACGGTAAAGGGGAGGACTACGAGCTGGCAAAAGCCGTGGACGGCATCGACGTGATCATCTCCGGACATACCCACTCCGCCACGCAGGAGCCCATCCGGGTGAACGATACCCTGATCGTCTCCTGCGGCGAGTACACCCGGAACCTGGGCGTGCTGACGGTGGAGAAGACCGGAGAAGGACTGGATACCCTGGACTTCCGGCTGGTCCCCATTGATGAGACCGTGACAGAAGACGCCGCCATGACCGCGATGGCCCGCCGGTTTCAGCAGAAGGTGGACGAGGGGTACCTGGCGGGTTTCGGCCTGAGCTTTGATCAGGTGCTCTGTGAGAGCGCCTTCGCGTTCACGCCCATCCGCCGGTTCGCGCAGCAGCAGCAGGAGGACCCCCTGGGCAGCCTGATCGCGGATTCCTATGTCTACGCGGTGGAACAGGCGGAGGGGGAGGACTACAGGACCGTGGACTTTGCAGTGGTGGCCGCAGGCGTTGTCCGGGCTTCCTTTGCTGCGGGAGAGATCACCACCTCGGACGCGTTCAACGTCTCGTCGCTGGGCTCCGGAGCGGACGGTACGCCGGGCTACCCGCTGGTGTCCGTATGGCTGACCGGACGGGAGCTGAAAGACGTCTTCGAGGTGGACGCTTCCGTTACCCCGCTCATGCCTGCCGCCCAGCTCTATCCGGCGGGCATGCGCTGGACCTATAATCCGCGCCGGCTGATCTTCAACAAGGTCACCGCGTGCGCCCAGGTGCTCCCCGACGGCTCTGAGGCCGCGCTGGAGGACGAGCGGCTTTACCGGGTGGTCACCGGACTCTATTCCGGACAGATGCTGGGGGCGGTGAATGCAAAATCGTTCGGCATCCTCACCGTTACGCCCAAGGACGCCCAGGGGAACGAGATCACCGACCTGGAGGCGCACATCATCCATACTTCCGGCGGCTCGGAGGTCAAGGAATGGTACGCCCTGGCCTCCTACCTCCAGTCCATGGGCACGATGGACCGCCGCTATGCCGCGCCGGAAGGGCGCAAGGTGTCCGTGCCCTCCTGGAACCCCGTCCATTTGCTGAAGAACCCAAACCGGATCACGCTGCTTGTTCTGCTGCTCGCCTTGATCGTAATCGGTCTGGTGGTTTTTCTTGTTTACCGCATCGCGACCCGGGGCCGCCGCAGGCGCTGCCGCGGGGGCAGCGGCTACCGCCGTTATCGGGGATAGGGAGCAGCCGCTCAGCTTGCCGAAAGAGCCTCGCAGCGCCCCTCCGCCGGAGCGGGGGGAATCAAGTCCGATCCCTGTTTCGCAGCGGCGTGTACGTCGTGAAACATACATCCCGGCCTGTACGTGCACGCACGTACAGGCCGCAGCTTTCCCGAACAAACGGCTTCGCCGCTTGTCCGGCAGCCTCCTTTTTACGACTTGGATTTGGGCTTAAAGATGAGCGCGACCAGATAGCCGAAGAAGATCGCGGCGGTGATGCCGCCTGCGGCGGCGGTAACGCCGCCGGTGAGGGCTCCCAGAATGCCCATTTCATCCACCGCCTTGGCCACGCCCTTGGCCAGCAGGTAGCCAAAGCCGGTCAACGGCACGGTGGCTCCAGCGCCGCCGAAGGCCACGATATACTTATAGATGCCAAGCGCCCCCAGAACGACGCCGGAGACCACATAGGTCACCAGAATCTTGGCGGGGGTAAGGGGGGTCTTGTCGATCAGAATTTGACCGATGAGGCAGAGCAGCCCGCCGCAGAGGAACGCGCGGACGTATTCCCAAAAGAGTTCCATGACGGATTCCTTTCTCATTCCGGCGGGGAGCGCGGGAGACCGTCTCCCGGCCGCCCCGCGGCTGTGGTGTGGTGTTATTTTGTGCAGGAGATGGCCGCGGCGTGGCAGATGCAGGGGATGCTCTCGCCCTGCTGGGTAGAGGTGGGGGAGAGCAGAGCGCCCGTGCCGCAGAAGAGAATGTTTTTCCAGCGCCCGGCGCGCATACCGTTGAGCAGATGCCCGGTGAGCACCACGGCGGAGCAGCCGCAGCCGGAGCCGCCGCAGTGCACGTCCTGACCCTCCAGATCGTAGATCAGGGTGCCGCAGTCGGTCAGGTTGTTCAGGTCCATGCCGTCCTTGTGGAACAGGTCGAACAGGATCTCGCTGCCCAGCTTGCCCAGGTCTCCGGTGACGATCAGGTCGTACTGAGAGGGCCTGCGTCCCGTGTCCTGGAAGTGGGCCTTGATGGTCTCATAGGCCGCGGGAGCCATGGCCGCCCCCATGTTGTTGGCGTCCTTGATGCCCTTGTCCACGATCTTTCCGATGGTGGCGTGGGTCACATAGGGGCCGTTCCCGTCCCGGGCCAGGATGATGCAGCCGGAGCCGGTCACCGTCCACTGGGCGGTGGGGGTGCGCTGTCCGCCGTACTCCAGCGGGGTGCGGTACTGCCGCTCGGCGGAGCAGAAGTGGGAGGAGGTCAGCGCCGCCGCCCACTCCCCGAAGCCGCCGTCCAGCATAGCCGACGCCATACACAGGCTCTCCGCCATGGTAGAGCAGGCCCCGTACAGTCCCAGAAAGGGCGCGTCCTGTCCCCGCATGGCGAAGCCGGAGCCGATGCATTGATTCAGCAGGTCCCCGGCAAAGATATAGTCTAATACGCTGACGCTTTGCTTGGCCTTGTCCAGCGCGGCGGACAGAGCCAGCTTCTGCATGGCGCTCTCTGCCTTCTCCCAGCTTTTTTCGCCAAAGCTGTCGTCCTGATTGATGAGATCGAAGCTGCCGGCCAGGGGACCGTCCCCCTCCTTTTTGCCCACGACGTTGGCGTGCCCGGCGATGGAGGGGGGCGCGGCAAAGGCGATCGTCTGAGCGCCCAGTTTTTTTGTGATCATAATCGATCCGTCCTCCCGCAGAAATAGATGATGCTATTTTGAACGAAAAGCCCGAAAAATATGAGGATGTATTTTGTGGGCGGACATGCTGGTCAAATACCGGGTTTTGAGCTATAATACCCTCAGTGGACAAGAAGCAACGCATATGCGCAGCCGGCTTTTTGAGACCGGACGCCGGGATCGATCCCAATCCCAGGGGATGCTTTGGACGTCAAGGTGTTTGGGTTTGCTCCGCGTGTCCGCTGCCTACGGCGGGCGGCTTGCCCGGATGCAGGGAGAGGACGCAAGGCTGCGGCAAATTTAAAGTTGGAGGAGAGCCCATGGTGGAACAAGCCAAGCGCACCCTGGCCTATATTTGTCCGGAATGCCGTCAGAGCGTGGTGATCGAGCGCACCGCGTTCCAGCTGGCCGCGGCGGGCAGCGAGCTGCCCTGTCCCTGCGGAAAATCGGCCCTGAAGGTGGAGCTGGCCGGGGATCGGGCCCATCTGCAGGTGCCCTGCCTGTTCTGCGGCACGGACCACAGCGTCTCCTGCTCCCAGCGCGCCTTTCTGCACGAGCATCTGCTGGCCTTCTCCTGTGCACGCTCGGGCCTGGACTGCTGCTATGTGGGCGAGGAGGACGCCGTCTTCGCCGCCGTGGGGCGGCTGGAGGAAGCGGTGGACAAGCTGGAAGCCGAAGCCGGCGCCAAGGGCGCTTTTCTGGATGAGCTTGTGATGCACGAGGTGCTCTCAGAGATCCGGGACATTGCCCAGCGGGACGGCATCTCCTGCACCTGCGGTTCCCACCGCTGGAACCTTCAGGTCAATTACAGCTCGGTGGACCTGAAGTGCGCCGACTGCGGCGGGGCGATGCGGATTCCGGCCGCGACCGCCAGCGATATCGAGGATATCTGCTGCAAATATACGCTGCTCATCCATGGCAGAGAGGGGGCGGGACATGACGGTCTATGAGCGGGAATACCGGGTGGACTCGCGGGAGACCGATCCCTGGTACAACTGCCGGCCCTCCGGCGTACTGGGATTTTTGCAGGAGGCAGCCACGGCGGCCGCGTGCGCCCTTCATGCCTCCCGGGATGAGATGCTGGATAAATATAACGCGTTCTGGATGCTGGCCCGGGTATGGTACCGGCTGGACGAGCCGTTGAAGTGGGGGGAGCGTCTGCGCATCCGCACCTGGCACCGGGGCGGCAGGGGGGCCTCCTCTTACCGCGACTTCGATTTGTTTGTCAACGACGCGCCGGTGGGAGAGGCGGTCTCCCTCTGGGTGCTGGCCAACGCACAGACCCATAAGCTGGTGCGCATGGCCGGCATCGAGGAATTCCAGGGCACGGACGGGGGCGCGCTGTGCAAGACCAGACTGCTGAACAAGGTCCGCATGCCGCCGGATATGACATGCGCCGGCACGCGCAGCTTCCGCTACAGCGACCTGGACGTGAACGGCCACGTGAATAACGTGCGCTATGCCGACATTGTCTGCGACGCGCTCCATCTGGAGCGTATGGGTGCGGAGCGTTTTGTCTCGTCCCTTCAGGTGGGCTATCAGGCCGAGTGCCGGGTGGGGGAGACCGTGGACCTTACGACCGGCAGCGACGGCGGCGCACAGTACGTCCATGGCGCGGACGGCGCGGGGAAGACCCGGTTTGACGCCATGCTCACATTATCCGATTTAGCCGGAAAAGCCCCTTGACAATCCAGAGGCGAGGGCATAAAATAGGAAAAATTTATGGTTAGAGAGACAAGGAGATGTACTATGGTCAACACCGACGAGCGCCAGAAGTTTACCAAGCAGGGTCTCACCTTTGACGACGTGCTGCTGATCCCGGCGGAGAGCGATGTGCTTCCCGCGGACATTGACCTGCACACCCAGCTTACCAAAAAGATCCGCCTGAACATCCCTCTGATGAGCGCCGCCATGGATACCGTTACCGAGTACCGCATGGCCATCGCCATCGCCCGGGAAGGGGGTATCGGCGTCATCCACAAGAACATGTCCATCGGGGCACAGGCCGAGCAGGTGGATATGGTCAAGCGCAGTGAGAACGGCGTCATCACAAACCCCTTCTGGCTGGCCCCCGGCCATACGCTGGCCGAGGCGGATGAGCTGTGCGCCAAGTATAAGATCTCCGGCGTACCCATCTGCGACAACGGAAAGCTCATCGGCATCATCACCAACCGGGATATGAAGTTCGAGACCGATATGAGCAAGCTGATCGATAACGTGATGACTAAGGACAACCTGGTCACCGCAAAGGAGGGCACCACGCTGGAGGAGGCCAAGGAGATCCTCCGGCGCCACAAGGTGGAAAAGCTCCCCATTGTGGACGATGAGTTCCATCTCAAGGGCCTGATCACCATCAAGGACATTGAAAAGGCCCAGGTCTACCCCAATTCCGCCCGCGACGACAAAGGACGCCTGTTGGTGGGCGCCGCCATCGGCGTTACCTCCGACGTGCTGGACCGGGTGGCCGCTCTGGTGGAAGCGGGGGCCGACGTGCTGGCGCTGGACTCCGCCCACGGCCATTCCCATAATATCCTGGAGTGTGTGCGCCGCATCAAGGCGCTCTATCCCGACGTGCAGCTGATCGCGGGCAACGTGGCCACCGCAGAGGGTACCCGCGCCCTCATTGAGGCGGGCGCGGACTGCGTGAAGATCGGCATCGGCCCCGGCTCCATCTGTACCACCCGTGTGGTGGCCGGTATCGGCGTGCCTCAAATCACCGCCGTGTACGATGCGGCCCGTGTGGCGGCGGAGTACGGAGTGCCCATCATCGCCGACGGCGGCGTCAAGTATTCCGGCGACATCGCCAAGGCTCTGGCCGCGGGCGCCAACGTGGTCATGCTGGGCTCGCTGCTGGCGGGCTGTGAGGAATCCCCCGGCGAAACCGAGGTGTATCAGGGCCGCCAGTTCAAGGTCTACCGCGGCATGGGCAGCCTGGGCGCTATGGCCAAGGGTTCCAAGGACCGCTATTTCCAGGAGAACAACAAGAAACTGGTCCCAGAAGGCGTCGAGGGCCGTGTGCCTTACAAGGGCCTGACCGGGGAGACCATTTACCAGCTCATGGGCGGCCTGCGGGCGGGTATGGGCTACACCGGCTGCCACAATGTGGCGGAGCTGCAGAGCAAGGCACAGTTCATGCAGATCACCTCCGCCGGTCTGCGGGAGAGCCATCCCCACGACATCTATATCACCAAGGAAGCGCCCAACTATACCCTCAATCCGCAGTAAGCGGCGCGGGGCGCTTCCAGCCCCGCGGAAGCGGGGCCGCGCGGAGCGCGTGCAAGGTTTTGAAGAAAAGCTTGCTGCCGGGCGGATTCACTTCGCCCGGCAGATGAACTGGGAGGGGTCCCCAATGGATGGAATCATCCATTGGGGCGCGCCCGACTACACCCTCAATCCGCAGTAAGCGGCGCGGGGCGCTTCCAGCGAAGCGCTTGATTTGCAGCAGGCGACGATGGCAACAGCCCCCGCCGGGTTTCCCGGCGGGGGCTGTTGTCAGCTGCGGCCGGTGTCCAGCACCAGGTCGCAGCGCTCCGGCAGGCGGAAGGTCTGGAAGTAGGCCTCTTCCAGCGGGATCCAACGCGCCTGGAAGCGCGCAAGCCCCGCTGTCCCCTCGCGCTCCAGCAGCCGCTGGCGCTGGACAGCGGGAGAACAGGTCAAAAAGATGCGCGTGTGGTAGTATCGGTACAGCTCCGGGTGGAGGGCATAGCTGCCTTCCACGAGAGCCAGTCCGGTATGCGCCGCCTGTACCGGCGGACCGAAACCGCCGCTATGGCAGTCGAAGGGGCGAAAGCAGACCGGTTTTCCTGCCGACCAGGGAACGAGGAGCTCCGCCGCCACCCGCTCATAGTGGATGTTGCCGCCGGGCTGTGCCAGACGCTCCGGCGTGCGCAGGGCGGGGGGGAGAAAAAAGTCATCCATGTGGAACAGGGAACAGCCCAGTACCGCCGCCGCCTGCCCGGCCAGCCGGCTTTTGCCGCTGCCGCAGCGGCCATCGATGGCCGCCAGTACCGGCCCGTCCGCCTGGGACAAGGGGGCCAGCTTCTTCAAAAGCTGCTCCAGCAGCCGGTCGGTCTCCTGCACGTTCAAACCCCTCTCGTGATGAGATCCTTTTTCCGCAGGCATTATTATAGCACATTCCTTTCCCGGGAGCAAAGCGCTTTTCGGGATGTCCCGCCGCACGCGGTCATCCGCCGCCGCTTGGTGGCTGACCCTCGTCAGCGGCAAGTGGAAGGGGCTCCTACTGCGGGACCTGCTGGATGGGACGCGGCGGTTTGGGGAGCTGAAAACTCCGCCGGCCACGTGACTCAGAAGGTGCTGACCGCTCAGCTGAGGCAGATAGAGGCCAGCGGACTTCTGACGCGCGCCGTGTATGCCCAGGCGCCGCCCCGGGTGGAATATACGCTGACAGAGCCGGGCTACAGCCTCAGGCCCGTTTTGGATGCCATGCAGGCATGGGGCGATGCCTGTCAAAAGGCGGAAGGCGGCCGCATCTGAACAGGCCCTTCCAGGTCCACAAAATACAGACGCGCGGACCGGTTCAATTCGGTCCGCGCGTTTTTATCAGGGACGGCAGATTGCATTCCCGGCAGGCAGTCCGGAAGCTCTGGCCGGTGAGCAGAAAGCATACGCCGGGCAGCGAGGCGGCAAGCAATACGCCCGCGAAACAGCTCAGCAGTACGGCGGCAAAGAAGAGCAGGTGAGCGCCCATACCGGCGAACGTGCTGCCCATCCACCCCGGCCACAGCCTCTCCCAGAAGGAGATGGCCAAGGGGTGGGCCAGATAGATTCCGAAGGACAGACCGGAACAGAAGGTCAGGAGCCGTCCGGAGCGCCGTGCTTCCCCGTAAGAGCGCGCCAGCAGGAAAACGGCTCCGGAGAGCAGCGCGGTAAACACGTGCAGATAGCTCTTGAAGCTTTCGTCATAGGCGCCGGTGCTCCGGCGCAGCCACCAGGTGCCCCCGGCGATGATGAGGACGCACGCCAGCGAAACCAGCCACAGGACCCGCCGGGAGGGCAGGCGCCTGAGCCGGGCCAGCCGGGCTCCCAGCAGAAAGTAGCCCAGATAGCCGCCGATCAGGTTTACATTCAGGGTCCAGTGGACGGTAAAAACGGTGCGCCAGGCGCTCTCCAGGGGCAGAAAATCCCGCACCGTATTCACACCGATGGTCAGAACCAGCCAAAGCAGCACCAGATAGTTCCAGTGGGCATCGGTCAGGCCGTCGGCCATTTTTTTCAAAAAGGGCGAGAGCAGATAGACCGGGATCAGGGCATATAAAAACCAGTATGGGACCATGGCGGGGGTATTGGGCAGCGCGGAGAGCTGCTCCAGAGCAGCCGCCGGACCGGCCCGCAGCAGCGTGAGCAGAACCACGAGAGCCGACCAGGCCGCCAGGGGCAGCAGTACCTTCGGCAGGCGGCGGCCAAACAGGGCGGACAGATCCGCCGTCCCCTCCTGGGACAGGAGCAGGGCGCCCGAGAGCATAAAGAACAGCGGGACCGCCGCGGTAGCCAGGGAAGAGGCCAGATTGGCGAAGTGCCACACCGCCCCGGAAGCGGAGCGCAGCGCCGCTGCCGCGCAGTGGAGGTAGACCACCCCCACCATGGAGCCGACGCGCAGCAGGTCGTAATCCCAGCGGCGGGACCGGGGGGAGGGGGTCATAAGCCCACCGCCTTTCTCCGCAGCACGGACAGCGGAGGGGCCTGGACGGGCAGCTTGAGGTGCAGGGCCATCTGCGGCTTGCGGGCCTGGTCGATGGGAAGACCGTCGCCGTCGGTAAGTTCCTGCGCCCGAAAGGCCACCGGAGCCACACCCGGGCCGACCAGCTCCAGCTCGTCTCCGGCGGAAAACTTATTGCGCAGGGAGCAAAGGGCGGTCCCGTCGGGGGTGCAGGAGGTCACCACGGCCATCACCTGCCAGTCCCGGACATACCGGGCGCTTTCCGTGTGCTGCCCCGGCGCGCCGAAATAGAAGCCGGTGGAATAGGGCCGGTGGCTGACCTTTTCCACTTCGTCCCGCCAGACGCGCTCCAGGGGCTTGCCGGCTGCGGCGGCGTCGACGGCGTGGCGATAGGCCCCGGTCACAATGCCCGCGTAGTAGGCGCTTTTGGCCCGCCCCTCGATCTTCAGGGAGTTCAGACCAGCTCCGAGCAGTTCCGGAATGTGGTCGATCATGCACATATCACGGGAATTGAGAATATACGCGCCGCCCTCGTCCTCCCCGATGGGGAAATATTCGCCGGGGCGCTGCTCCTCCACCAGGGCGTAATGGTAGCGGCAGGGCTGGGCGCACGCGCCGCGGTTGGCATCCCGGCCCGTCATATAATTGGAGAGCAGGCACCGCCCCGAGTAGCTCACGCACATGGCCCCGTGGATGAAAGCCTCCAGCTCCAATGCGTTTGGGGCTTTGGCGCGGATAAGCGCGATCTCGTCCAGGGAGAGCTCACGGGCCAGGATCACCCGGCCTGCGCCAAGCTCATGCCAAGCCCGGGCGGCCTCGTAGTTGGACACGCTGGCCTGGGTGGAGATGTGGGCCTTCACGGCAGGGGCATAGCGCTTCAGCAGGGAGAGCACCCCCACGTCGGCTAGGATGACGGCGTCCACCCCCAGGTCCTGGAGGTATTCCATCCATTCCGGCAGACGGCGGATCTCGTCGTTGCGGGGCATGGTGTTGCACGTCACATGGACGGCCACGCCCCGCCGGTGGCAGAGCGACACCGCCTGGCGCAGCTCGTCCGGGGTGAAGTTTCCGGCAAAGGAGCGCATGCCGAAGTCCAGTCCGGCCAGATAGACCGCGTCGGCCCCGTAGGCCAGGGACATGCGCAGCCGCTCCATATCCCCCGCGGGGGAGAGGAGTTCCACGCGCTTATCCATTGCGGTACCGCTCCTGGGTCGCAATGAAGCTGAGCTGTTCCTGGTGGGTCTTGAAGAAGTGGTGGACCCCGTCATCGCCCAGAGCGTAGTAGTAATAGCTGGTGGACTCGGGATTGACCGCGGCGCGCAGAGCGTCCGCACCGGGGTTGGCGATGGCCGTGGGGGGCAATCCGGCGTGCCGGTAGGTGTTGTACGGGGTGTCGGCGCTGGTGTCCACCACGGTGCCGCCGGTGGCGTATAGGATGGTGGCGTCGATGTTCAGCAGGCCGTTGGTGGCGCTGGTATTGGTCAGGCGGTTATAGATGACGGAGGAGATCCTGCGCTGATCCGAGCCGTCGGTCTCCTTCTCGATCATCGAGGCGATGATGACGGCGTCGTTGATGCTCATGCCCTGGTCGGTCATGGCCTGACGCATCTCCTCGGTAAAGATCTGGTCAAAGCGCAGGATCATCTTGTTGAGCACGCTGACCGGGTCCTCGCCCATATAGAACTCGTAAGTGTCGGGGAACAGATACCCCTCCAGGCGCTTGGCGTCTCCCAGGGGGAGCACGCCCTTGAGGAAGGAGAACTTGAAATCATAGTTGGCGGCGGTCTCTTCCAGCTTGTCCGCGGTGGAGACCCCTTTGGCCTCCAGCAGCGCGAAGATCTGCGCCTGCGTCATGCCCTCCGGGATGGTGACGGTGGCCACCATCCGGCTGCCCGAGCTGCTGCCCATGCTGGTGATCAGCGCGCGGTAGTCCATATCGGTGCTCAGCTCATAGGTCCCGGAAGAGAGCTTGTATTTGGCGTGGGTCAGGGAGGCAAAGGTCTTGAAGACGAACTTGTATTCGATCAGACCATTCTCCGAAAGCAGATCGGCCACGTAGTCCATGTCGGCCACCGAGATCGTTTCGGTGACGGTCTCGCTCGTGCCGTCGGCGGCGGTCCGCTCCATCTTCCGCTCCTCCTGGGTAAAGATCTCCTCCGGCAGGGTGATCACGGCGGTATGCTCCTGCTTGTTCAGAGCCAGCAGGTCGCAGGCCCAGGTCCAGCCCAGGCCGGCCAGCAGGGCGGAAATGCCCAGCACAAAGGCGACATAGATCAGTGCGCCCAGCGCGCCCATGCGGCGGCGTCTGCGGCGGCGCTTGACGGGGCGCTGGCCGGGCTCCTCACCGCGGCTTTGCGCATGAGCAGGCGCCGCGCGGCGGGGCTGGTAGCGATTTTCTTCCTGTGACATTTGCTTACACTCCTAACTGAAACTGCACGGGGCAGGGGAAATCAGACGCCCATTCCCGCAAATGGAAAAAAGAATCCTGTCCGCTGGAACCACACCAACCCGGTCCACATAGTATGAGCCAGATGAAGCAAGTGAGGTGAAACAAAGCATGTGCTGTGGTAACAATGGCTGGGGCGGCGGCGGCTGTCTGTGGATCATCCTGATCATCATCATCATCTGCTGCTGCTGCGGCGGCGGAAGCTGGGGCGGCTGCGGGTGCGGCTGCAACAACAACTGCGGCTGCGGGTGCAACGACGGCTGCGGCTGCTGCTGAGGCAGACTACCTAAGTGACCGTGCGGAGGCGGGGCCGGCAGGCCCCGCTTTCGCCGCGTCCGGGGCGGACGGGCCGTAGAGGCCGTCCTCGGTTACCACCAGGTGGACAAGCGCGTCGTGCGCTTGGCGGGGCAGCGCGTCAAAGAGCAGGGCCCCGCGGCACAGAGCGACCCGTATCCCGCCGAAGCCGGGCAGCCAGCGGTCATAATAACCGCCGCCCTGGCCGAGGCGCCCCCCGGAGCGGTCAAACGCCAGACCGGGGATGAGGGCCAGCGTTATCCTTCCCGCATCGACCGCCGGACAGTCCTCTCCCGGCTCCAGCATTCCAAAGGCGTGGGGAATCAAAACGGTATCCGCCCGGATCAGGCGGGCCTCCAGGCGCCGCTCCGGCAGGCACCGGGGCAGGGCGAGACGCTTTCCCAGCTCCAGCAGCGGCGGGATCAGCCGGGCGGTGTCCGGCTCGGCGCCCATACCGTGGTAGAGCAGCAGCGTATCCGCCGCCGCCACCTGGGGCAGGGAGAGAAACCGGGACAGAAGCGCGTCGTCGCTGGCGCGCCGCGCCTCCGGGGAGAGCGCCCTCCCATATGCGCGGACCTGACGCCGCAGGGCGGCTTTGTCAGCGGTAATGGACTTCATGGCGTACCCGGCGGGCGGCCTCGGCTCCCCTGAGCGCCTCCACCAGCGCCAGGCCAAAATCAAAGGCGGAACCGGCGGCCTCGCCGGTGATGATGCGTCCGTCCGCCACGACCCGGGCGCCCTTCTGTACCACGGCGGAGCCCATCTCCTCCTCCATGCCGGGGTAGCACACCGCCCGGCGGCGGTCCAGAATGCCCAGATGGGCCAGAATGGTGGGCGCGGCACAGATGGCCGCCAGCCAACAGCCGTGATCCCGGCAGCGCTGGATCAGGGCAAGAGCGAACAGATTCATCTGGATGGACTCCACGCCGCCCATACCGCCGGGAAGCACCAGCATCTCCACCCCGTCGGGGTCCAGCTCCTCCAGGGAACGGTCGGCGCAGACCGTGATGCCGTGACCGCCGGTGACCCGAAGGCCGTCCAGACCGACCAGCGTTACGTCCACGCCGGCCCGGCGCAGCAGATCGGCGGGCACCAGCGCCTCGGCCTCCTCAAAGCCGTCGCCCAATAAAATCGTTACCATAGCTCTCACCTCACGGAAGAATCGGCTGGATCAGCGCTAAAATATCCCGGTGGATCTCCTCCGCCGGACGCAGAGCGCCGGCGGCATCCACACAGGCGACCGTCCGCCAGCCCAGACACTCCGCCGCCCGCAGGGCGGTTTTGCGGCACAGTGCGAGATAACCGGCGTCCACCTCGTGGATATCGCCCTGGGTGTGGGTGGCCTGCTCCCGGGCCCGCAGCAGCGCGATGGAGCGCTCGGTCGGCATGTCCAGATAGACCACCAGATCAGGCCGGGGAAGTCCCAGCTTGGCATGCTCGAAGTCGTAAAGCCACTGGAAAAAGCCCTCCCACTCCGGTTCGGGCAGCTTGCAGGCCTGATGGACCGCGTTGGAGGTGGTATACCGGTCGGAGAGCACCAGCCCGCCGCCGGTATAATACTCGCCCCACACCTTTTTCCAGGAAGCATAGCGGTCCACCGCATAAAAGGCGGAGGCCGCGTAGGGATTCACATCCGAGGGGCGGCGGCCGAATTCGCCTCCCAGATACATGCGGATCAGCGCGGAGGAGGGCTGCTGGTATTGGGGAAAAATCAGCCGCTGGAAGGGGCGCTGCGCCTGCTCCAGGGTCCTGCACAGCAGGGAAAACTGGGTGGACTTTCCGGAGCCGTCGGTGCCCTCCAGGACAATCAGCGTTCCGCTCACCGGCCGCCGCCTCCTTTCCTCCGCGCGCCCAGCGCGTAAAGAAGCACCAGGGGCAGCTTTGCCATGCGGCCGAAGCGCCGCGGCTCTTTGATCAGGCGGTGGAGCCACTCCAGGCCCAGCTTTTGATAGGCCTCGGGGGCCCGTTCCACCACTCCGGCGAACACGTCCAGGGCGCCGCCCAGGCCGACCATCAGGCTGCACCCGGTCTCAGGGCCGTTTTTTGCCATCCAAAGCTCCTGCTTAGGCGCGCCGAGGCAGACGAAGCATACGTCGGCGGCGCAGGCACGGATGTCCTCCACCACGGGAGCGTCCTGGGTAAAGTAGCCGTCGCGGGTGCCGCAAACGATCAGTCCCGGGTAGGCGTCCTTCAAATGGGCGGCGGCCAGCTCGGCCACGCCGGGCTTTGCGCCCAGAAGGAACAGGCGCTTGCCCTGCGCAGCCATCCAGCGCAGCAGGCGCTGGGCAAAATCGATCCCGGTCACCTTGCCCTTCAGCGGGCGGCCCAGGATCTTGGCCGAATAGATCACGCCGATGCCGTCGGCCAGCACCAGATCGGCATCCAGCAGCGTCTGGCGGAACGCCGCGTTCGTTCGGGCCTCCAGCAGGAATTCCGGGTTCGGGGTCACAGCGTAATGAAAGCCGCCGCGCTCCACCAGCGCGGCCCCGGCGCGGGCCGCCTCGTCCAGCGTCAGGTCGTCAAACCCGACGCCCAATATGTCAGTGCGCAAGGAAATATGCCTCCCCATCAGCAGATCATTCCAGTATGGAACCTATAATTTCATGCCATTTTATCATAGATAGCAGGAAAAGTCCATGAGGAAACCCCGCGAAGGGACGAGGGGAAACATGAAGATTCTATAAAGTTTACGGGATTTTATCGTTGACATTTTGGGAACAGGTCATTATAATAAACGCAATACAAGCCGTGAGGCACTTTTTTTGCAGCTTGTTGCTTTAGCAGCAAAAAGCGCTAAAGCATACACTGTGCACAAAATGGAGGAAAATGAAATGAAAAACTTGTCTAAGCTGACCGCTCTCGCTCTGAGCGGTGTCCTGGCCCTGAGTCTGGCCGCCTGCGGCGGCAGCGGAACCGCGTCCACACCCGCGCCGGAGACCTCCGCACCGGGGACGCCGGCCCCCGAGACCGCGGCTCCCGCTGGAGAGACCGTCTATACCGTAGGCATCTGCCAACTGGCTCCTCATGTGGCGCTGGACGCCGCTACCGAGGGCTTTATGGACGCCATCAACGAGGCGCTGCCCGGTCAGGTGAAGTTTGACCTGCAGAACGCCGCCGGTGACAGCCCCACCTGCGCCACCATCGTCAACGGCTTTGTCTCCGCCGACGTGGATCTGATTATGGCAAACGCCACCCCTGCGCTTCAGGCGGCGGCATCCGCTACCGGAGACATCCCCGTGCTGGGTACCTCGGTCACGGAGTACGGCGTGGCCCTGGGCATCGACGGCTTTACCGGCACCGTGGGCACCAACGTCTCCGGCACCTCCGATCTGGCTCCCCTGGATCAGCAGGCCGCTATGATCCAGGAGTGGTATCCGGACGCCCAGACCGTAGGCCTGCTTTACTGCTCCGCCGAGCCCAACAGCCAGTATCAGGTGGACGAGGTCCAGAAGGCTCTGGAGAGCTTTGGCTACACCTGCACCCAGTATCCCTTCTCCGACACCAACGACATGGCTTCCGTCACCCAGAACGCCGCCGATAACAGCGACGTGCTTTATGTCCCCACCGATAACACCGTGGCCAACAACACCGGCATCGTGGACAATATCTGCCACGGTAAGGTACCGGTCTTCGCGGGCGAGGAGGGCATCTGCGCCGGCTGCGGTGTGGCGACCCTGTCCATCAGCTACTATGACCTGGGCGTCGCAACCGGAAAGATGGCCGTCAAGATCCTCACGGGCGAGGCCGACGTGTCCGAAATGCCCATTGAGTATGCGCCCAACTTTACCAAGAAGTACAACGAGACCACCTGCGCCGATCTGGGAATTACACCTCCCGACGGCTACCAGGCGATCAGCGCCGGATAATTCCAGAAAAGCCATCAAAACAGCGGAAAAGGGGGTTCCCTTTTCCGCTGTTTTTTGCTATACTATTGAAGTCTATCGACATTTTTGGGAGGAACACATATGCTGGGTTTTATCAACGCGCTGCCGGGGGCCGTATCCCAAGGCCTGATTTGGGGTATCATGGCGATCGGAGTTTATATCACCTATAAGATTTTGGATATCGCGGACCTGACGGTGGACGGCTCCTTCTGTACCGGCGGAGCTGCTTTTGTGGTGCTGTTTACGGGAGGCGTCCCTCTGTGGCTGGCGCTGCTGGCGGCCGTGCTGGCGGGTATGCTGGCGGGATTGGCTACCGGCCTGCTGCATACCTTCTGCGGCATCCCCGCCATCCTGGCGGGCATCCTGACCCAGCTGGGCCTTTGGTCGGTAAATATGGCCATCATGGGGATGAAGGCTACCGTGGCCATCAATGTTACTACGCCTGAGATGCTGGACAAGCTTCTGGTCTCGCTGCGCTTCGTTCAGGACGTGGCCAAGGGCGCCCGTCCCTTCTGGCGGCACCCGATTTTCGTGGTGGGTCTATTCACCGTGGCCATCATCGTCCTGCTCTATTGGTTCTTCGGCCGGGAGGTTGGAGCCGCCCTGCGCTCCACCGGCTCCAACCAGAACATGGCCCGCGCCCAGGGGATCAACACCAACTTCTGCAAGGTGCTTGGCCTGATGCTCTCCAACGGTCTGGTTGCGCTGTCCGGCGCGCTGCTGGTGCAGTACAACAGCGCTGCCGAGATCAATATGGGGCGCGGCGCCATCGTCATCGGTCTGGCCGCCGTCATCATCGGCGAGGTGGTCTTCGGCAAGCTTTTCCGCAATTTCGCGCTGAAGCTGGCGGCGGTCTCCATCGGCGCCATCATCTACTATATTGTCATCCAGGCGGTGCTGGCCATGGGCCTGAACCCCAATTACCTGAAGCTGCTCTCCGCTGCGGTGGTGGCGGTGTTCCTGTCCATCCCCTACTGGAAGGGCAAGTATTTCCACAAATCCGTACGGAAGGAGGGCGTGCATAATGCTTGAGGTGCGTGAGATCTACAAGACCTTCAACGCCGGGACCGTCAACGAGAAGCGGGCCATCAACGGCGTATCCCTCACCCTGGCCGACGGGGACTTCGTTACGGTCATCGGCGGCAACGGCGCGGGCAAATCCACCCTGCTCAATTTGGTGGCGGGGGTGTACGGCGTAGACGGCGGCTCCATCCTCATCGATGGCAACGACGTGACACGGCTGCCCGAGTATCGGCGGGCCCAATATATCGGCCGGGTGTTCCAGGATCCCATGATGGGTACGGCCGCCTCCATGCAGATCGAAGAAAACCTGGCGCTGGCCGCCCGTCGGGGACAGACCCGGACGCTCCGCGCGGGGATTACCAAGGCGGAGCGGGAGCAGTACAGGGAGCTGCTGAAGATCTTGGATCTCGGCCTGGAGGACCGGCTGACCAGCAAGGTAGGGCTCCTGTCCGGCGGTCAGCGCCAGGCGCTCACATTGCTGATGGCCACCCTGAAAAAGCCCAGGCTGCTGCTGCTGGACGAGCACACTGCCGCGCTGGACCCCAAAACGGCGGCAAAGGTGCTGGACACCACCGAGAAGATCGTCCAGCGGGATCAGCTGACCACGCTGATGATCACGCACAACATGCGGGACGCGATTGCCCATGGGAACCGGCTCGTTATGATGTACGACGGCAGAATTGTCATCGATATCTCCGGCGAGGAGAAGAAGAAGCTGACCGTGGAGCAGCTGCTGGCGAAATTTGGTCAGGCCTCCGGCAGCGACGAGGCCGACGATAAGCTGCTCCTGTCTTAAGACAGGAGCAGCTCTTTGCAGCAGCGCTCAGCGCGGAGATGGTGCAAGCGCCTCGTTTTTTGATAAACTGAGCCCCTCCGGCGCGGGCCATTGGCCCGCGCCGGAGGGGCTCAGTCGGTCAAAAGGGCTAACGATCATGCAGGAAGGCAAACTGTTCTTGAGTAAGAGGAAGCCCACGGCAGCGTTTCGCCGCTCACAGGCGGTGAAAGAAAGACAAATCTGCAGGTGTCTTGGGAGTTTGACTGCCCGGCCCGCGCACGGGGTCGTTTCAATGTTCGCTTAGGGGCAGCAGGGCTTCCGGGGGCAGCTCCAGCCAGAGCTGCTCCGGCTGCTCCAGAGCCGCCCATTCCGCCTTGGGCCATTCGACCCGGAGCTGGGAGAAGCCCTGGCGGCCGCCGGGGGTGGAGAGCATGACCACCGTGGAGAAGACCTCCTCCACCACCCGCTCCACGCGGCATAGAAGGCGGTTTTCACCAGGCCCTTCCGCCGGGCGGAGAGAGTGCGCCCGCACGCCCACGTGGCTCAGCTCCCGGGGCAGGGGCGCGGCGTAGCGCAGCACGGCGCCCCAGTCCAGGGCCTCCAGCCGGCCATCCCCCAGGGAACGGGCCCGGGAAATGTTCTTGCACCCCGACAAAAGACAGGCCGAGAGTGTCGCGGGCGACTGAAACAGCTGGTGCACCGATTGCAGCGGCTGAGACTTGCCGTGATCCAGCACACAGACGTTTTTGCAGTTGCGGTGGACTTCGTCCCGATCATGGGTAACGAAGAGCACCGGTCCCGGGAACCGGGCGAGCAGGTCGGACAGCTCCAGCTCCACCTGCCATTTCAGGTAGCTGTCCAGAGCGGAAAAGGGCTCGTCCAGCAGCAGGACCTCCGGGCGGCTGGCCAGGATGCGGGCCAGGGCCGTGCGCTGCTGCTGCCCGCCGGAGAGCTGACGGGGATATTTGTGTTCGGTGCCCTCCAGGTGGAAGGAGCGCACCAGTCCTGCCACCGTCTCATCACGGCCCCGCCGCTCCCGCACCCCGGCGGCGATGTTCTGCTGCACCGTCATGTTGGGGAACAGCGCATAGTTTTGGAACAGGTAGCCGACCCGGCGCTTTTGCGGGGGCAGGTCGATGTGCCGCTGCGAGTCGAAGAGGGGGCGTCCGTCCAGAAGGATCGTTCCGGCATCCGGACGCTGTATGCCGGCGATGCACTTGAGGGTGACGCTTTTGCCGCAGCCGGAGGCCCCCAACAGGCCGGTAATGCCGTTTTGGGCCTCGAAAGCGGCTCTGAGCCGAAATTTCCCAAAATCCTTTCGGATATCAACGATCAGAGACATCTCACACCTCCCTGGAGCCGACGCTCCAGCGCCCGTCCCGCTCCCGCCGCTCCAGCAGATTGATGCACAGCAGTACGGCGAAGGAGATCGCCAGATTCACGAAGACCCAGCGGTAGGCCAGCGCGTCGTTGCCTTCCCGCCAGAGCTGATAGACGGTGGTGGAGATGGTGGCGGTGCGTCCGGGCGTATATCCGGAGACCATGGAAGTGGCGCCGTATTCCCCCAGCCCCCGGGCAAAAGCCAGTACCGTGCCCGCCGTCAGCCCCTGCTTGCAGCCGGGCATCAACACCCGCCAGAAGACCCAGGCGTTGGAGCGTCCCAAGGTCTTGCCCGCATAGAGCAGGCTGCGGTCAAATGCCTCAAAGGCGCCGCGTACCGTGCGGTACATCAGCGGAAAGGTGACGATGATCACCGCGAAAATGGAGGCGTACCAGGTCATCACCAGCTTCCGGCCCCAGGCCTCCAGGATCACCCCGCCCACAGGGCCGTTGGGGCCCAGCAGCTTCAGCAGGAAGAAGCCGACCACCGTGGGAGGCAGTACCAGTGGCAGGGTGAGGACACAGTCCAGCAGCCCCTTGAGCGCTCTGGGCAGTTTGTGGACATACCAGGCGGCGAAGATGCCCAGAAAAAAGGTGAAGAAGGTGGAGATCAGGGCGATGCGCAGGGAGTTGAAGAGGGGATACCAGTCCATAGGTCACCAGCTTTCGTGCAGACATAACCGCGCCCCGCCGAGGATTCAGCCGGGGATGGAGAAGCCGACGGATTCGAACACGGAGGAGCAGGCGTCGGTCTGGAGGTAATCCAGGAAGGCGCGGGCCTCATCCTCGTGCTTGGTACGGTTGAGCACGGCGGCGGGATAGACCACGGGCTTGTGACTGTCCGCGGGGGCCTCGGCCACCACCTCCAGCCCGGCGGAATAGGCGTCGGTGCCGTATACCACGCCGCAGTCCACGGCGCCCTCCGCTACCTGAGAGGTGACCTCCTTTACGTTGGTACCGAAGGTGATCTTCTGTTCGCGGTTGAGCTGCTCCCAAACGCCCAGATAGGTGAAGATCTCTTCGGAGTACTGGCCCACCGGCACGTCGGAGTTGCCCAGAGCGATCAGGCTGACCTTGTCGGCCGCCACGTCGTCAAAGGAGGAGACGCCGGCCGGGTTGCCCTCAGGCACCACCAGGGTGACCTTGTTCTCCACCAGATTGATGCGGGTACCTTGGAGCACGAAGTCCAGCGCGTCGGTATTGCCGCCGTCGGCATCCCTGGAGGCGTCGATCTGATTCATCTGCTTCTGGGCGGCGGAAATGAACACGTCACAATCGGCTCCCTCCTCGATCTGAGTCTTCAGCGTGCCGGAGGAATCGAAGTTGAAGGTCAACGTCACGTTGGGGGCCGCGTCCTTGTACTGTTCGGCGATCTGATTGAGGGTCTCGGTCATGGAGGCGGCGGCGAAGACGATGAGCTCCACGGCTTCGGCATCGGGCGTTTCAGGGGCTTGGGTCTCCGGAGCGGGAGAGGCGGCGGTTCCGCCGCCGCCGCAGGCGGCCAGGGACAGGGAGAGGATCAGTGCAAGGGACAGGGATACGAGCTTTTTCATGTTGCATTCTCCTTTACAAAACGGGTAGGCACGCCTGTTTCCGGGCGCACCCCGGCCCGCCGCCGTGACAGTACGGCTGTTTTAGGCGGACAGGCTCGAAGAATCGGGACGGATCTATTTCATCGGGCGCATTCGCCCGTTGTCCCCTTTAAGATCTGAAGAGCGTGCTCCAGACTGGGGAGAATGTATTCCAGACATTCCCGCACGGCCTTGGGGCTGCCGGGGAGATTGACGATGAGGGTCCGGTTCCGGATACCCGCCGCGGCACGGGAGAGCATGGCGCGGGGGGTGATGGAAAGGGAGTGATAGCGCATGGCTTCCGCAATGCCGGGGGCGGTGCGCTCCACTACGGACAGCGTAGCCTCCGGCGTATGGTCGGTGGGGGAAAAACCGGTGCCGCCGGTGGTGAGGATCAGATCGGCCAGCTCCCCGTCGCACAGGCGGCGCAGTTCGGCGGCCAGAGGCTCCACTCCGTCCGGCAGCAGGGCCGTGTGGACGATTTCATATCCCGCCGCCTCGGCCAGCGCCCGGATGACCGGGCCGCTTTTGTCCTCCCGCCGGCCGGCGTAGCCGGAGTCGCTGAGGGTGATGACGGCAGCTCTCATAACGGCGCCTCCTCCAGAATGGTCAGCTCATCCCCGACGGAAATGACGCCGCCGTGGAGCACCCGGGTGAACACGCCCTCCCGCGGCATGATGCAGTCGCCCATGACCTTGTAGATCTCACAGTGTGCGTGGCACTGTTTGCCGATCTGAGTCAGCTCCAGCACCACGTCGTTGCACTGGAATCTGGTGCCTACCGGCAGAGATTTGAAATCGTAGCCCGCCACCACCAGATTTTCTCCAAAGGCTCCGTCGTCCACAACAGCGCCCCGGGCGCGGAACTCCTCCACCCGTTCGTGGGAGAGCAGGGAGACCTGCCGGTGCCAGGCGCCGGCGTGCGCGTCGTTTTCAATGCCCCAGTCCGCCCGGAAGCGGGCGCTGCCCACGTTCCGTTTCTGGGTTCCCTTCTGCCGGCTGGTACAAACAGCAATGACTTTGCCCATCGGTTTACCCTCCAATCTGATTCATCGTCTTACCCTCGTCCCCGAGGCTGCGTCCCTCGGAAAAATGGTGGCAGGCGGGCTTTTCCAGAATGGCCCGCTCCATCGCCGCCAGCAGCGTCCGGTCGTCCGCCCCCGCCTCCATCAGGGCCTTCAGGTCCGCCCCCTGTTCGTACTGAAGGCAGGTTTTCAAAAACCCCGTGGCGGTGAGACGGACCCGGTTGCAGTCGCCGCAGAACTGATGCGTCATCGCGCTGATGAAACCCACGCGGCCGGCAAAGCCCGCAAAGGTCACATACCGGCCCGGTCCGGCCCCGTCTCCGCGCCCGGCCGGGGCGGCGGGCCCATACGCGGCCTCCAGGCGCTGCAGCACCTCCGCCTCGCTTCTGCGGGAGAGCGTGCTCCCCAGGCCGATGGGCATCAGCTCAATGAAGCGTACGGCCAGATCCCGATCTCTGGCCAGCGCGGTCAGAGGGACCAGCTGAGCGTCGTTCTCCCCCATGGGCACGCAGTTGAGCTTGACGGAGAGTCCCGGCGCGGCCAGGGCGGCTTCCAGCCCCTGCAGGGCGTCGTCCAGCGCGTCCCGTCGGGTAATGGCGGCGTACTGCGCCCGGTCCAGGGTGTCCAGGCTGAGATTCACACCGGAGAGCCCCGCCTCCATCAGGCCGGGCAGCTGCTGCTTCAGCAGCACGCCGTTGGTGGTCAGGCTCACGCTTTGAATGCCCTCCACGCTCCGGATCCCCCGCACCAGCTGTGCCAGATCCCGGCGGACCAGCGGTTCCCCGCCGGTGAGGCGCACCTTGTCTACCCCCAGCCGGGCGAGCAGGCCGACCAGACGCAGCAGCTGCTCATAAGAGAGCACCGCGCTGTGCGCCACCCACTCCACGCCCTGCTGCGGCATGCAGTACACACAGCGCAGGTTGCACCGGTCGGTGACGGAGACGCGCAGGTAATGGATGCGCCGCCCATAGCGGTCAAGCACGGTACTCGCCTCCTTGGTTGACATAATCCAAGATGACCTGCGCAGCCGCGGCCGCGTCTCCAAAGGGGATGCGCCGCACTCCGGGCAGCTCCAGCGGCAGGTCGGTGACCAGGGCCAGCAGGGTGGAGGCGTCGCACACGCTCCGTTCGGAGTTGCCCGGACGCACCAGCTCCAGCTTGGGCCACGCCGTATGCTTGAAGCCCTCCAGCAAAATCAGGTCAGCCTCAGGAAATTGGGCGATCAGGGCGTTCTCGTCGGCGGTCTCCCGCTTGACGATTTTGTACTTCTCCCCGTCGAAAATCGAGGTGCCCCAGGCTCCGGCGGCCATAAAGCGTCCGGTGTCCGTGCCGGGCGGATCGGGAAGGAAGCAGTGGCCGTCGTGCTTGATCACCGCCACCTGCAGGCCGGCGGCGGTGAGGTGGGGGAGCATTTCCACGATCAGGGTGGTCTTGCCCGAATTTTTTACCCCGGATACCGCAACCACGACAGGCCTATCCACGGTCATACACCCCCGATTTGCCGCCTTCTTTATGGACCAGGTGGATGTCGGAGAGCTCCATGGACCGGTCCACGGCCTTGCACATATCGTAAATGGTCAGCAGAGCCACCGTGACCCCGGTCAGCGCCTCCATCTCCACCCCGGTCTTGCCGGAGAGCTTCACCGTGCACTCGGCCTGGATGGCGCCCTCCTCCTCCAGAACGGTGAAATCCACCGAGGCATGGGAGAGCATCAGCGGATGACAGAGCGGGATCAGGTCGGAGGTGCGCTTGGTGGCCATGATGCCGGCCACCCGCGCCACGCCCAGCACGTCCCCCTTGGCGGCGGTGTGCCCCAGGATGGCATCCAGCACCGGGCGGGAGACCCGGATTTTTCCGCGGGCGGACGCCGCGCGCAGCGTGGGCTGCTTGGGGGAAACATCTACCATAATGGCGTTGCCCGCCCCGTCGAAGTGATTGAAGTTCGCGTCCATCGTATGATAGGCCTCCGTATCGGTAGATTCCGTATTTCAGGGCGCGGCGGTTTCTGCGCCGGCGCCGCTACAGCAGCAGTACCTCCACCAGCCGCCCCGGCTCCAGCGGCCCGGTCCCGGCCGGAAGGTCCACCAGGCAATTGCAGCCCACCAGAGAGGCCAGCTGTCCGGAGGAGTGCCCCTCCGGCAGGCTGACCCGGCCGTCCTGCCAGCGTCCGCGGAGAAAACGGCGGCAGGGACTTGCCTTGGAGAACGCAGTGTCCAGCCGGGCGCTCCTCCGCTGGGGCAGCAGGCGCTCCTCCCCGGACAGGGCGCACAGCATCGGCCGGGCCAGCAGCTCGAACGTGGCGGCGGCGGCAAAGGGGTTGCCGGAGAGGGAGAGAATGGGCTTGCCTCGACGGGTGGAGTAGAGGGCCGGGGTGCCGGGCTTGACGTTCAGGCGCCAGAATACCGTCTCCGCGCCCAGCAGGGGGAGGGCCTGGTGGAAGATATCCTTGTCGCCCACCGAAACGCCGCCGGTGGTGATCAGCGCGTCGCAGCAGCCCAACAGCCGCTCCATGGTTTCGGCCACAGCCTGTGGGTCGTCCCCCGCGTGCTCGCCGCCGGTCTCCGGAATGCCCAGTTCGCTCAGACGTGCGAGCAGCAGATTCAGATTGGACCCGTAGATCTTTCCGGGGGGGAGAGGGTGCACGTGGGGGTAGACCACCTCGTCTCCGGTGGAGAGCACGAATACCCGGGGCCTGCGCCGGACGGGCACCTGGCACACGCCCGCGCTGGAGAGAAGGCCCACGGCCGCCGCGTCCAGGCGGGTTCCGGCGGGGAGCAGCACGGTCCCGGAGCGATAGTCCTCTCCCCGGTTAACATAATTTTCGCAGGGCCGCAGCGGCTTGTAAATGGAGACCACCGGATCGCCCTGGTCGGTATCCTCCTGCCGCAGCACGCAGTCGCATCCGGCGGGCAGCATGGCTCCGGTCATGATGCGCGCGGCGGCGCCGGCGGTCAGGGGGAGGAGGGGCACGCCTCCGGCGTATACCGTCTCCACAACGCGCAGGCGGACGGGCCGCTCCCAGGAGGCGGAGGCGATGTCTGCCGCGCGCAGTGCGTACCCGTCCAGCGGGGAGCGGTCAAACGGGGGCTGGTCCAATGGGGCGGTCACGTCGGCGTCCAGCGTGTAGCCCAGGGCGTCGGGAACCGGCAGCGTCTGGGTCCCCAGGGGAGCCAAAGCGCCGGTGATCAGGGCCACGGCTTGTTCCAATTCGATGCCGGTCACCATCCGCTACACCCCTTTTCCAAAGGAGCAGTTGGGATAGTGGCACTCCGGGCAGCTCAGGCAGAGCCCGCCGTGTCCCAGTCCCTTCAGGTCGGCCCGGCCGAGGCGCACATCCGCCGCGATGCGGGGGAGCAGCAGATCAAAAATGGTGGCCCTGGCGTACATCACGCAGCCGGGGAGGCCCAGGATCGGCGTGCCGTCCGGGAAGTAGCCCAGCAGGAACATGGCGCCCGGCAGAACCGGCGCGCCGTAGGACACGATCTCCGCCCCGGTGTTCCGGATGGCGCCGGGGGTTTTGTCGTCCGGATCCACGCTCATGCCGCCGGTGCAGAGGATCAGGTCCACGCCCTTGGCCTGATACGCCAGAGCGGCGGCGGTGATGGCCTGCATGTCGTCGCCGGGCAGGCAGTGTTCGGTGACGGAAATGCCGTAGGCGGCCAGCTTATCCATGATCACGGGCGTGAACGCGTCCGGAATAAGCCCGTTGGCCACCTCGCTGCCGGTGGTGATGAGGCCGCAGGTCTTCCGCTTCCACGGCGTCAGGGAGAGAAGGGGGGCGCTCCCGGCCCGGGCCTCCGCCGAGCGAAGGGCTTCCTCCGATATGACCAGCGGGATGATGCGCATGCCCGCCAGCTTGTCGCCTGGATGCACCGCCGTATTGGTGTGGCGGGTGGCGATCATGATGTCGTCTGCTCCGTTGAGGGCGGCAAGCCGCGCCACATCCACCTGAAAGAGCCCGTCGCGGTCGGCAATGAGCTCGATCTTACCCTCCTTGACCGGCGTGGGATGCATGTGCTCGTTCTGGCACAGCGCGCGCAGCCGTTTGGCGGCTTCGTCCTCGTGGAGCATGCCGGGCGCCTTTTCCCATACGTACAGGTGCTGCTTGCCCATGGACAGCAGCACCGGGATGTCCTCCGGCGCGACCACGTGCCCCTTGCGGAACCGGGCGTCCTTCGTGACGCCGGGAATGATCTGGGTCAGATCGTGGCAGAGCACGTGCCCCACCGCGTCGCGGGTGTCGATCAGCTTCATGAATCTAGCCTCCCCAAACGATAAAAACGGGAACGCCGTCTGACAGACAGCGCTCCCGCACAGCACAAAAGACCGAACACGATCCAAAGCCGTGTTCCAGCGAAAGCAGCCCCTTTTCAAAGACGGAAGGCCGCACCGTTTCCGATACGACCCAGACCGGAGCCCGCGCGGGACCCGGCGGCGGAGCGTCATAGGCCGTAGCCCTTAGACGGTTCCGCTCGGAGCAGGATGGATTGTAGGATCACTATACCATGCTTGACCGCAAAAGGCAACAGAAACTTGCTAGTCCCTCCGGCGGGAGAGCAGAGCGGCGCACAGGTCGAACAGACTGCCCAAGCTCAGCAACAGTCCAAAGCGTACCGCTCCGATGGAGGCGAAGCGCCAGAGCAGCGCGGTAGTCAGGACGGACAACGCCAGACAGCCCGCCTGCCCCCACAGCACACCGCCGGTACGGGGCAGCCGTGCGTTGAGGTAGCTCCTGCCGCACAGCAGGAACACGGCGGCAGCCAAAATCAGCAGTTCATAAACCGTCCGGGGCAGAAGCTGGAAGCGGACGGCGGCCAGCGAATGGAACACGGGGGCCAGAATGTGGTGGAGCATCAGCAGAACAAAATAGAGCAGATAGAGTATAAAATAGATCCGTTTTGATCTGCTCTGTGTCATAACCCAATACCCGTTCATGCTTTTTTTATGATAACCTCCTGTTGATCATATGGGGGTAGCTTGTAGCAAGGCTATTCAAGAGAAATCATAATGTATTGCCCCTCTCGCCTAAAATTACAGTTTAAATATATCATTTTTGCCCAATAAGATCAACTTAAGATCGTGAAATATGGCGTTTTTGCCATTCGTATCGGCGGGAGGAATGTGGTAAGGTTACAGGGAACGATACAGGAGGTGAGGCGGCATGCACGCACCTGTCCGGGGGCGCTTTGCCCCCAGCCCCAGCGGAAGAATGCACCTGGGCAATCTGTTTTCCGCCCTGTTGGCGTGGCTTTCGGTGCGCGCGAAGGGGGGCGTCATGGTCCTGCGGATGGAGGATCTGGATCCGGACCGCTGTCGGGAGGAATACGCGCTCCAGCTGGCGGACGATCTGCGCTGGCTGGGTCTGGACTGGGACGAGGGCTATGGAGCGGGCGGTCCCCATGGCCCGTACCGGCAGAGGGAACGCACCGAGCGGTATGCCGGGGCCTTTCAGGCGCTGGAAGCGCAGGGGCTGGTCTATCCCTGCTTCTGCACCCGGGCCGAGCGTCTCGCGGCTAGCGCGCCCCACCGCTCGGACGGCTCGGCGGTCTATCCGGGGACCTGCCGGACGCTGACGCAGGCGGAACGGGAGCAGCGCGCCCGTACCCGCAGCCCGGCCTGGCGGCTGATGGTCCCCGACCGGACGTCGGGCTTTACCGACGGCCTCCAGGGGAGCTATGCGGAAAACCTGGGCCGGGACTGTGGGGATTTCATCCTCCGCCGGTCCGACGGGGTGTATGCCTACCAGCTGGCAGTGGCGGTGGATGACGGCGGCATGGAGATCAGCGAGGTGGTGCGGGGCCGGGATCTGCTGGACTCCACGCCGCGGCAGCAGTACCTGCTGGAACTGCTGGGCCTTCCCAGTCCGGAGTATTACCATGTCCCGCTGCTGCTGGCGCCCGACGGGCGGCGGCTGTCCAAACGGGAGCGGGATCTGGACATGGGGGCGCTGCGGCGGCGCTATACCCCGGAGGAGCTGACGGGCCTGCTGGCCCATCTGGCGGGCCTGCTGGAACGAAGCACGCCGGTGCGGGCGGGGGAGCTGGTCTCCCGTTTCGACTGGGCGCGCGTGCGTTCGGCGGATGTGATTGTGGACGATACGATTCTGAGAGGGTGAGGTCCTATGTATCTTGCAGACCTGCATATTCACTCCAAGTACTCCCGGGCCACCAGCCGCGACCTGGAGCCGGAGCGGCTCTCCGACTGGGCGCGGCGGAAGGGGATCGGTCTGGTGGGCACCGGAGACTTTACCCATCCGGCCTGGAGGGCGGAGCTGAAGGAAACGCTGACCGAGGCGGAGGAAGGGCTTTACCGGCTCAGGGACGGCCCGGCGGATGCGCCCCGCTTTGTGGTCACCGGAGAGATCAGCACCATTTACAAAAAGGACGGCAAGGTGCGCAAGGTCCACTCCCTGATCCTTCTGCCCCACCTGGAGGCGGCGGAAAACCTGTCCCGGCGGCTGGAGGCCATTGGAAACATCCGCTCCGACGGACGGCCCATCCTGGGCCTGGACTGCCGGGACCTGCTGGAGCTCACTTTGGAGACCTGCCCGGACGCGGTCTTCCTCCCGGCCCACATCTGGACGCCTCACTTCTCCCTGTTCGGCGCTTTTTCCGGCTTTGATACCATCGAGGCGTGCTTTGGGGACCTGAGCGGGCATATCCATGCCCTGGAGACCGGCCTCTCCTCCGATCCGCCTATGAACTGGCGGCTTTCCGCCCTGGACGGTTATACCCTGGTTTCCAATTCCGACGCCCACTCTCCCGCGAAACTGGGGCGGGAGGCCAACCTGCTGGAGACCGGACGGTCCTATCTGGAGCTGGCCCATGCCATCCAGACCGGGGAGGGCTTTTATGGCACCATCGAATTCTTCCCGGAAGAGGGCAAATATCATTTCGACGGCCACCGCCCCTGCGCGCAGTGCCTCTCGCCGGCGCAGGCCCAGGCGGCGGGAGGAAGGTGCCCGGTCTGCGGCAAGCGGCTTACCACCGGCGTACTGCATCGGGTAGAACAGCTTTCCGACCGGCCCGAGGGCTTTCGCCCCGCGGCCGCCAGGGCGTTTGAGTCTCTGGCGCCGCTGCCGGAGGTCATCGCCGCCTCGGAGGGCGGCTCCGCGTCGGGCAAACGGACGGCGGCCAAATATGAAGATATGCTGGAACGGCTGGGGCCGGAGTTTACCATCCTCCGGGAGACGCCCATCGAGGACATCCGGCATGCGGCGGGCCCCTGTGTGGCCGAGGGGATCCGCCGCCTTCGGGCCGGCGAGGTGGAGCGTCAGCCGGGTTACGATGGGGTATACGGCATGATCGGACTGCTCACGCCCGCCGAGCGGGAGACGTTCCGGGGCCAGGTGAGCCTCTTTGGGAGTCCGGCGCCCCGGCGCGGACCGGCCGCCCCCGACGGAGGAGCGCCGGCCCCAAAGAAGCGGACAAACGAACGGGAGCTCCCCCAGACGGAGGAAGCGCTCGACCCGGACCAGCGCGCGGCGGTGGAGGCGCAAGCGCCCACCGTGGCGGTGGTGGCGGGACCGGGGGCGGGCAAGACCAAGACCCTGGTGTCCCGCATCGCCTGGCTGGTGGAGCAGGGCGCCCGGCCCGGCACGATCACGGCGGTGACGTTCACCAACAAGGCTGCCGCCGAACTGCGGGAGCGGCTGGAGGCCCGCCTGGGCAAGCGCCGGGCCCGGGCCATGACCATCGGTACGTTCCATTCCATCTGCCTGACGCTGCTCCGGGGAGAATTGGGCGTCCGCCGGCTGGCCGACCCCTATGAGCAGCGGGCGCTGGCCGCGTCCGTGCTGGCCGGGCTGGGGCGGAAGGACAGTCCGTGGAAACTGCTCCAGACGGTCTCCCGGGCAAAAACCAGCGGCCGGCCGACTGAGGAAGCGGCGGTAGAGCGGTATCAGGAACGGTTGACCGGCGCGGGCCTGCTGGACTTTGACGATCTGCTGCTGGAGACCCTCTCCCGCTGGGAAGGGGGGCGGACGGACGCGCGCTTCACCCACCTGCTGGTGGATGAATTTCAGGATATCGATCCCCTGCAATACCGCCTGATCGCCGCCTGGCGGAGGGACGGAGGGAGCTTGTTTGTCATCGGGGACCCGGATCAGTCCATCTACAGCTTTCGGGGGGCGGACGCGGCTTGCTTCGACCGCCTGCGCTCCGACTGTCCCCAGACGCGCACGATCACGCTGACCCGGAATTACCGCTCCACCCCGGAGATCCTGTCCTGCGCCCTGCCGGTAGTGGAGGAAAACGGCGGGGCCGGGCGGCGTCTGACGGCGGCGCGCCCCTCCGGCGCCGCCGTGCGCCTGCTCCACGCGGAGAGCGAGCGGGCGGAGGCCGTTTTTACCGCAAAGGAGATCGCCCGCAGGATGGGCGGCATAGACATGCTGGAGGCCGGCGCGCTGGAAGCCGGGCGGAGCGGGCGCTCCTTCGACGATTTTGCGGTGCTCTGCCGCACCCGCCGCCAGCTGGAGGTACTGGAGGACTGCCTGACTCACGACGGCCTCCCGTGCCGTGTGGTGGGGCGGTCGGATTTTTTGGAGGACCCGGCGGTGCGCGGCGCCCTGGACTGGTTCCGCGCCCATCCCGGCGCGGAAGCCCCGGAACGGCAGGTGGAGCGGTGGATGACAGGCAGGGGACCTTCCCAGGCGCTGGAGCGGCTGCGGAATATGGCGGTCTTTTTTCCCACCATGACGGACTTTCTGCAGAACCTGACGCTTGGACAGGAGGGGGACCTGCTGCGCCGGGCCGGGGCGGGCTATGCCGCCGGAGCGGTGACCCTGTCCACGCTTCACGGCGCCAAGGGGCTGGAGTGGCCGGTGGTCTTTTTATGCGGCGTGAGCCGGGGTCTCATCCCGCTGGAACGGGAGGGGGCGCAGACCGATGCGGCGGAGGAGCGGCGGCTTCTGTACGTGGGCATGACCCGTGCGCGGGACGAATTGGTGATGCTCCATGCCGGTGAACCGTCGCCGTTTTTAAAGGCCGTTCCGGAGGGAGGACTGGAGCGGGGGGAGGCCCTGCCGCCCCGGCCGAGATCCCAGGGCGTACAGATGCGTCTGTTTTAAAGGGCCGCGTTGGAGTGCGGGAGGATCCATAGCCTGGAACGCCCGGCCCCAGAGCAACCGCACGCACAAAACGGCGGCGCAGGATCCTGCGCCGCCGTTTTGCTGTGTGCTATCGAACGATCCTCTGGTCATAGACGTCGTTATAATGCTTTGTCTGCGCCGCAGCCGCGCCGATCACCCGCAGCACGGGGAGGCTTGCCAGGCCCTGCACGATATGGTACTGGGTGGGCATGTCCCTCCACTCCGGCGTATGCCATTCCAGACCGCCGGAGCACAGTGTGCGCTCCGGCGGAGGAAGGGCGGGAAGGCCGGGAGGGGGAGAAAAGACCTTCGGCGTCAGAGTCACATAGGCTGCGTCAGCCTGTGAAAAGCCGTCTCCGGTGCGGGGGATGTACTTATAGTGGAGCAGTCCCTCGTTTTCCGGGTCGGAGAGCAGCGCTTCCAGCAAAGGCGCATCCTCCGGAGGGCGATTCCGGTCAAAGCGCAGCTCCAGGAAACGAAAGCCCCAGGAGGACAGCGCGGCGGAGGCGACGCCCTGAAAGGCATGCAGATCCTCGATCTCGGCGTAAAGCTTGGAATACCCCAGCTGCTCCCGTCCGCACAGGATGGGGTCGGCATGGCTCTCCCAAATGGCCAGCTGATACTGTCCCCGTACGGTCTCCCGGGTCCCGGTATAAGTCACGGGCACGTTGCAGGTGACCACATTATATCCGCGCCCGGCCAGCCAGGGCAGATTGCGGTGCATTTTATGGGTGAAGAAGAGGTACGGGCGGCGCAGGGAAAAGCCTTCAGGCAAAAAACGCTCCACCGCGGCGCCCTCGGTCTGGCAGACCAGGGTGTGCAGCGCGCTCTCCTGGGGACCGTAAGAACAAAAGCGTTTCCCCTCCGGGTCCTGACGGGGCGTGCAGCAGGGACCGAAATGTACGGGCATCTGGTACATGCGCCCTTCTTCGAACCGGAACATCAAACAGACCTCCTTTCCACCGCTACAGCTCCATCTCCAGCAGCGCGGAACTGAGGGACTTCCCGTGCTTGTCCATGGCCAGGCTGCGCAGCACGCCGCCGCCCAGGGCCTGCTCCATGACGAAGTTCAGGGCGCAGATGCCGTCCGCCTCGTATCGGGTGACCTTGCCCAGGCAGATCTCGGAAAAGTATTCCTTGACCCGCTGCGCGGTGACCTGCTCCTTGAGCATGGGATAGTCCGCCTCGTTCCAGGGGATCAGGGAGATGTTGGAGATGTCTCCCTTGTCGCCGGTGCGGGAGTGGCAGATTTCTTTCAGTTTCATGTCAGAGCACCTCGCATTCGACCTGGGCGCGGACTGCATCCCGTGGGATAAAGAAGGAAAAGACCGAGATGATCTCGGAGATACGCATGGTGGCGCCGCCGCCGCCGGTGGGACCGTTGGTATAGATGGAGTCGCCCTCGTTGGAGACCATGACGGCGTTCTCCCGGTCATCGGTGCGCACCGCCACATGCAGGCGGATCTCGGCGGCGGGGCTGGGACTGAGGCAGGCGGCCAGCTTATCCCGGTACAGGGAGTTGTAGCCGATGTAATCCACCCGAGTCTCGGTGTAGGCCACGCCCAGGCGGTCCAGCCGCTTGAGGAACATATCACCGGCCAGCCTGGCCCGCTCCAGAGCGTTGCAGCCGCCGTAGCTGATCTCGCAGTCGGTGATGAAGGAGTCCCGGTAACAGACGTTGACCTTCAGCTGCCCGGGCAGTCCGTGGCTGGTGGCGCCCCAGGCGGACACGCGGTCTTTGCCCTCCTGGGTGAAGCGCACATGGGAGAAATCCGCGATGGCGTCCGGAGTCAGATAGGCGGCCGGATTATGGATTTCGTAGAGCATCTGCTCTTTGCAGGTATCCACGCTGACCAGGCCGCCGGTGCCCGCCACCTTGGTCAGCGTAAAGCGCCCGGTCTCGTCGAACTCCACCAGCGGGAAGCCCAGGTTGTCCAGGTCGGGGACCTCTTTATAGCCCGGGTCGGCGTAGTAGCCGCCGGTGACCTGCCCGCCGCACTCCAGCAGATGTCCGGCCAGGACGCACTGGCCGATCGGACCGGCGTCGTCGATGGTCCAGCCGTACTCATAGCGCAGGGGGGCCAGGGTCAGGGTGGGGTCGGCCACCCGGCCGGTGATGACCACGTCCGCGCCGTCCTTCAAGGCCTGGATGATCCCCTCGGCTCCCATGTAGGCGTTGGCGGAGACCAGCCTCTCCGTCCACTGGCCCACCGTGCCGTCAAACTCCAGAATGGGCGCGTCGGAATACTGCTCCAGCTGGCTGAATACGTCGTCGCCGGTAACGGCGGCGAACTTCAGGCCGGTGATGCCCTGGGCGCGGGCGATCTCCATCGCCTTGGCCACCGCGGCCCGGGGATTTACGGCGCCCATATTGGTGATGATCTTGACGCCGTGCTGCTTTGCCGGCTTGAGTACTTGGGAGAGCCGGTATTCCAGCAGGCGGCTGTAGCCCTTGGAAGGGTCGTGCAGCATTTCCTGCCGGGCCAGGCCGATGGTGCGCTCGGCCAGACACTCGAAGATGATGTAGTCCAGTTCCCCGTGCTCGATCAGGGTGAGCGCGGGATCGACCCGGTCGCCGGCGAAGCCTGCGCCGCTGCCGATACGAATTTTTTTCATGGTATCAGAGTCCTTTCCTCCGGGGTAGCGTTTTATAGGATCAGGCCGAAGACAGTCAGCAGAATGAGCAGGACGATGGACAGGGGCCAGACGAATTTGATGGTATAGCGTTGGTGCTCGCCCAGATCCAGATCGCACATGCCGGTCATCAGCAGGGTGGCGGGGGTCAGCGGAGTGATGGCCCAGCCCAGAGTCAGCTGCCCCACCAGCGCGGCATAGCAGATCCCCGCGCCGGACAGGCCCATGGCGGTGGCGCTCTGGGTGAGCACGGGCAGGATGCCGTAATAGAACGTATCCGCGTCAAAGACCAGGGACAAGGGCGTGGCGAAGACGCCCACCAGGATAGGGACAAACTTGGTCATGGAGGCGGGGATCAGGCTGACCAGGGTATTGGCCATGGCGGCGGCCATGCCGGACTCGGTGAGCACGCCCATCAGCACGCCGGCGCCGTACAGGGCGCTGACCACGAAGACCACGTTGGCGCCGTGGAGGCGGATGATCTTCTGCTGGTCGGCCAGCTTGCGGTAATTGAGCAGCCAGGCCAGGGCGGTGCCGGTCAGGAAGGCGGCGCCGGGCGTGAGGATGCCGGAGATCATCAGACCGACGACCAGTACGATGAGGATCAGGTTGATCACGGTCAGCTTGGGCCGCAGCAGGGAGCGCTCTTCCTCACTCAGCTCTTCCGCATGATGCTCGGTGGAGACGCCGGCGTAATCAAAGCCCTCCGCCTTGAGCCGTTTGGTCTCGGACAGGCCCAGCAGCACCACGGGGATCAGGCCGACGGCGATGGTGATGAGGATCGGCACCAGCATGGGCTGAAAGAACTCGGTCAGATCGGCCTCCATAACGGTGGCCGCCCGGAGCGTGGGGCCGCCCCAGGGAGAGATGTTCATCAGGCCCGCGGCCATGGCCAGGATGGCGGCCAGATTGCGCAGGCGCATATGCATTTTTTGATAGATGGGGATCATTGCGCCGCAGACCAGCAGTACGGTGGTGGTGGCGGAACCGTCGAGATGCCCCACGATGGAGAGCACGTAGGTGCCGATGCACACATACAGCGGGTTGCCCCGGCAGCATTTGATGATAAACTTTACGATGGGGTCGAAGGCGCCCGCCGTCATCATGGTGCCGAAGAAGAGGATGGCGAACACGAACATGACGCCGTTGACGGCCACCTTGCTGATCCCGGCGGCCAGATAGGCCGGGATGCTGGTAAATTGCCCGACCAAGATGGCGCCGATCAGAGGAATGACCGACAGGGCCACCATGGTGGAGAGCTTTTTGGTCATGATGGATACGATGATGCCGATGACGACCAGGAATCCGACGATGCTTAACCAGAGTTCCATAACAGTTCCTCCCTAACACGATTTTACACGCTTTCGCACAGGTTGCAAGGCGGGGATTTGCTTGTTTTCACTCCTTTCCGGGGAAGATTCCCGCCATTGTCGTAAAGCAAACGCCGTGCCAAAGGGAAGAAGCGGGAAAAAGCCTTGCGTTCCCGGCCCTTTTGTGTTACCCTGTTTGGGAAGTGAAATGTCTCAATTTTGAAACTATGGATCAAATCTGAGACGAAAGTGTCTCTAAAATGAGACTTGGAGGGAGCGCGATGGGACTCCAGACGCTGATCGAGAAATACCCGGAGCAGTTTGCACGCTACGCGGAAAAGGTATTGGACAGCTATTTCGGCAATATCTTCGTCACCTGGCGCAACGAGCGCATCCTTTACGTCAACGCCCGCATGGCGGCCTCGGTGCGCATGACCAAGGAGGAACTCACCGGCATGACCCTGGAGCAGCTGCGGGAAAAGAAGCTGTGGCTGCGCTCGGTTTCCCGGGAGATGTACGATGGGAAAAAGTCCCCCTTTAACGCCTATAACGTCAGCAAGTACGGGGACGAGCTGTTTACCCATATCGAGCCGATCTGCGATGAAAAGGGCGAAGTCATCATGAGCGCCCAATTTTCCATTCCCAAGCGGATGCTTGCGGAATTTTCCGATTATATTACCCAGGAAAAATCCAGCTTCCGGAACTATAAGGATATCGCCGATTATCTGGAGGCCCGCAAGGAGGCATCCGAGGTCATCATCAGCAACAGCCCCGCGGCCCGGCTGGCCTTTGACGACGCCCGCTACCTCAGCAGCATGGATTCCACCGTGCTGCTCTGTGGAGAGACGGGCACCGGCAAGGATGTGCTGGCCAATTATATTTATCACAACAGCAAGCGCGCCTCGCAGCCCTTTGTCCCGGTCAACTGCTCGGCCATCCCGGCGGAGCTGGTGGAGTCGGAATTTTTCGGCTATGAGCGGGGGGCCTTTACCGGGGCCCGCAGCTCCGGCAAGCCGGGGCTCTTTGAGATGGCAGACCACGGTACCCTCTTTCTGGACGAGGTGGGGGAGCTGCCCCCGGCCATGCAGGCCAAGCTGCTGCGGGTGCTGGAGACCGGAGAGGTGATGCGGGTGGGCGGTACCCGCATCGTCAAGACGGACGTGCGCCTGATCGCGGCCACCAACCGGGATCTGCGGCGTATGGCGGCGGAGGGACGCTTCCGGGAGGATCTGTATTACCGCCTCAACGTCATGCCGCTGTTCCTGCCGCCCCTGCGGGAGCGGCGGGAAGATATCCTGCCGCTGGCCGAGCTGTTTTTGGCCAAAAACAACCGGAAATACGGGCTCAGCCGCGCCCTGACCCAGGAGATGCGCCGGGGCCTGCTTGACTACGGCTGGCCGGGCAATATCCGGGAGCTGCGCAATGTGATCGAGCGCTATGCGATCTCCGGCCGGATGGATATCCAGAGCCCCGCCGCGGCGGCGCCCGCTGTGCCGGCAGGGGCCGGGCGGGAGCCGGAAATGGCGGAAGAGACGCCGCTCCACGAGGCCTGCGCCCGGTTCGAGCAGGCTTATATCCAAAAGGCGCTGGACGCATGCGGGGGATCGGTGTCCAAAGCCGCCCGGCGTTTGGGCATCCACCGCTCTCTGCTTTATAAAAAGTTGAAGAAATCAGAGCCTGTGGTACAATAGTGCAGAGCGAAGGCCCAGCCTGGATCGGGAAGGCGCTTTGGAGGGCTTGAAGCGCGGCGGCGCTTGGTGCGGAGACGGCGCGCCTGCCGGGGGACGTTGCCCGGGATGCGAGCGGCCGGGCAAAACTGTAAACCGTTGGAACGAACGTTTTGGAGAAGGAAGAGGGGGAGAAGCGATGCTCAAGCTTTTGCTGGGCCGGGCGGGAAGCGGGAAGACCGAAACGCTGCTGCGCACCATGGCGGAGCGGGGACCGGAGCGGCCGCAGCTGCTGATCGTCCCGGAGCAGCACTCCCATGACATGGAACGCCGCCTGTGCGAGGTGGGAGGCAGCCGGGTCAGCCAATACGCAGAGGTGCTCTCCTTCACCCGGCTGGCCAATCGGGTCTTTTCCGTCTGCGGCGGGCTGGCGGAGCCGGCCCTGGATCCCGGCGGGCGGCTGCTGCTCATGTGCGCCGCGCTCAAGGGGGTGGCCGACCGCCTGAAGGTCTATGGGCGCCCCTCCCGCAGGCCGGAATTCCTTTCGGGACTGATCGCCACGGTGGATGAGCTGAAGACCTGCGCCGTTACTCCCGAGCACTTGTGGACGGCGGGTGAGGAGGCCGGAGGAGTTGAGGGTGACAAGCTTTTAGACTTGTCGTTGATCTACGGAGCCTATGAGGCGCTGACGGCCCGGCAGGGGGCCGACCCACGGGACCGCCTGACCCGTTTGGCCGCGGTGCTGGAGCGGTGCGCCTGGGCCGGAGGGCGGGAGCTTTATGTGGACGGCTTTACCGACTTTACGCCCCAGGAGCGGCAGGTGCTCCGCCCGTTGCTGCGCCAGGCGGGTTGCGTGACCGTGGCTCTTACCTGCGACCATCTGGAGGAGGACGAGGGCGGCGCGGGGGTCTTTTCGCCCGCCCGGCGGACCGCGGGACAGCTGCTCCGCCTGGCAAAAGAGGTGGGGGTCCGCTGGCAGAGCCAGGTGCTGCCGGTTCGGCTGGATGGGAAAGTAAAACCACTTGTCTACCTCGAGGAGCAGCTGTTTGCAAGCCGTCCGGCCCCCTACGCCGGGGCGGCGGAAGAAGCCGTCGTCCGTTTTACCGCGAACACCCCTTATTCCGAGGTGGAGTGGACGGCGGCGGAGATCCTCCGCCTGGTGCGGGAGGAGGGCTACCGTTTTCGGGATCTGTCCGTGTGCGCCCGCAGCATGGAGGGCTTTGACGCGCTGGTGGAGACGGTGTTTGCCCGGTATGGGGTGCCGGTTTTTCTCAGCCGCATGAGCGATATCCTCCAAAAGCCGGTGATGGCCCTGCTGACCGCCGCCCTGGATACGGCGGCGGGCGGCTACCGGTACGACGACGTCTTCCGGTATCTGAAGACCGGCCTGACCGAAGTGGCGCCGGAGGACGTGGACCTGCTGGAGAACTATGTGCTCAAGTGGAACCTGGAGGGGAGCGCCTGGACAGGGCCGCGGGACTGGACGAACCACCCCAAGGGCTACGGCCTGCCCTTTTCCGAGGGGGACCGGGCCCTGCTGGAGCGGCTGAACGCCCTGCGGCGGCAGATCGCGGCCCCCCTGGAGGAGCTGCGGCGAAACCGGAGCAAGACGGGAAGGGGGCAAGCGATTGCCCTTTACCGTTTTTTGGAGACGATCGGCCTGCCCGCGCGGCTGGAGGAGCGCACCGGGGCGCTGCGGGACAGGGGAGAGGCCGCGCTGGCGGAGGAATACGGCCAGCTCTGGGACATCCTGTGCACCGCGCTGGAGCAGTGCGCACAGATCCTGGGGGAGACCCCCATGGAACTGGACGAGTTCGCCCGGCTGTTTTCCCTGGTGCTCTCCCAGTATGACGTGGGGAGCATCCCCGTGTCGCTGGACCGGGTCAATGCCGGAGAAATGCCCCGCTTGGCTCATAAGCACTGTAAAGTACTTTTCCTGTTGGGCGCGGATGACGGCGCGATCCCGCAGGCCGCGCCCTCGCCGGGCCTGCTCAACGACGACGACCGCACGCTGCTGGCCTCTTACGGCCTGGAGCTGGCGCCCCGGCTGGCGGAAAAGCTCGACCGGGAGATGACCATCGTCTATGAGACCTGCGCCCTGCCGTCCCAACGCCTCTATGTAAGCTGGTCCGCTGCCGGCGCGGAGGGGGAGGAGCACCGGCCGGCTTTTCTGTTCCATCAGCTGGGAACGCTGTTTCCCCAAGGGCGGCAGGTGCGGGAGCAGGCCCTGGACGGCTCCTTCCGCCTTTCCGCCCCCCGCCCGGCCCTGGAGCTGGCCGGGCGCAGTCCGGCCGCACGGCGGGCGCTGGAGGCGCTGCCGGACTGCCGGAGCCTGGTCGCGCGGATGGAGCGCGCCGCCCGTCTGGAGCGGGGAAGCCTGACCCGGCCGGTGGTGGAGCGGCTCTATGGAAAGCGTGTGCCCATGTCAGCCTCCCGGATGGACAAATACAAGTCCTGCCACTTCTCCTACTTCATGCAGTACGGCCTCAAGGCGGAGCCGCGCCGCGCCGCGGGATTCCAGGCGCCGGAGTACGGCACCTTCGTCCACTTTGTGCTGGAGCATGTGCTGCGTCAGGCAAAGGAGCTCGGCGGCGTCAGGCAGCTGGAGCCGGGACAGCTGCGCGCCCTGACCCGGCAGGCCGTGGAGCGCTACGTGGACGAGGAGCTGGGGGGATTGGAGAAGGAGACGCCCCGGTTTCAGTATCTGTTCCGCCGGCTGCTCTCCTCGGTCTGCGCCGTGGTGGAGAACGTGGCGGAGGAGCTCTCCGCCTCGGAATTCCAGCCCATCTCCTTTGAACTGGGCTTCGGGCGGGGCGGCGAGCTGCCGCCGGTAGAGCTCACCGTGGACGGCGTGACCGTCAGCATTTCCGGCTTTGTGGACCGGGTGGACGGCTGGGTCCACGACGGGCGGCTCTATCTGAGGGTGGTGGACTACAAGACCGGCCGGAAATCCTTTGACCTGACCGATATCTGGAACGGTATGGGGCTTCAGATGCTGCTTTACCTCTTTACACTGGAGGAGGCGGGGAAGGCGCTTTACGGAGCGGAGATCGTGCCCGCCGGAGTGCTCTATCTGCCTGCCCGGGACGCGGTGGTGGCGGGCAGCCGCTCCATGACCGAGGCGGAGCGGCGCAAAAAGGCGGACGCCGAGCTGCGCCGCCGGGGCCTGGTGCTGGACGAGCCGGAGGTGCTGGCAGCCATGGAGCGGACGGACGGGGAGGGCATGCGCTTTTTGCCCGTGCGTCTCAACCGTGCGGGGGCCGTCACCGGGGAGGCGCTGGTCTCCGCCGAGCGGCTGGGAAAGCTGGCGAAGCATACCGGAAGGATCCTGCGGGAGATCGGCACGGAGCTGGCGGCGGGCAACATCGCCGCCGACCCCTTCTGGCGGGGGCCGGAGCACAACGCCTGCCAGTGGTGCGCGTACGCGGCCGCCTGTCACTTCGAGGAGGGAAAGGGCGGCGACCGGAAGCGCTGGCTGCCCGCGGTTAAGGGCGAGGCGTTTTGGGAAGCGGTTGCGCAAGAGCAAGGATGAGCTGCGCGCCCATACGCAGGCCGTGGAGGAAGGATTCCTCCGGCTCGATGGACGACAGCTTGGCGTTCTCTTCCCAGAAGCCGTCAAAAAACGCCCTTGAAGTCAGGTCCGGGATGGTTTGGAGAGAGGGATCGACAACGGCAAGCTGCTTCTTGTATTCGGGAGACGGATTGGATGGAAGAAACGGCTCTAATTCCAGTAAATCAAACATAAAAACACTCCCTTGATGTGGAATTTAACGCTACAATTGGTAGAGTGAGATGAACGCACCTTGTCAAGAGAGGAAGGATAAAATGGCGTCGTTTGAAGAGCGGCTTTCGGCTGTGCGGGAAGAAAGACAGGCTTTTCAGCAGACCATTGGAGCAATGCTTGGGGTAACGCGCTGGTCTGCCCATAATTATGAGGCGGGAAAAAACCGGCCTGATTCTGATGGATTGATCGCATTGACCGACTACTTTAACGTGTCCCTGGATTATCTGGTGGGACGGTCCGAGGTCCGGGAGATCGCGCGGTAACGGCCGTTGCGGCGCATGGACCGGAAGCAATCGAAAAAGAGGTGATCCCTATGGCCTTTTCCCTGACAAAGGAACAGCAGGCGGTGGTGGACGACCGGGGCGGAGCCCTGCTGGTGTCCGCCGCCGCCGGGTCGGGCAAGACCCGCGTGCTGGTGGAGCGGCTTCTGGCCCGTGTGACGGGAGAGGGACTGGACATCGACCGCTTTCTGATCATCACTTACACCAAAGCCGCCGCCGCCGAGCTGCGCTCGCGCATTGTGGAGGAGCTCTCCGCCCGGCTGGCAGAGGCTCCCGCCGACCGCCGCCTGCGCCGCCAGTCCACGCTGGTCTACAAGGCGAATATCTCCACCGTCCACGCCTTCTGCGCCCAGCTTCTGCGGGAGTGCGGCCATTCCATCGACCTGGACCCGGATTTCAAGCTCTGCGACGAGGGGGAGGCGGGGGTGCTGATGCTGCGCGCCCTCAACGACGTGCTGGAGCAGCGCTACGAGGGCCTGGCCGAGGGCAGCGATTTTGCCCGGCTGGTGGATACCATGTCCGCCGGGCGGGATGACAGCCGCCTCATGCAGATCGTGCTGGACATCCGGGGCCGGGTCCAGGCCCATCCGGACCCGGCGGCCTGGCTGGACGCACAGGAGCGCGCCTTTGCCCTGGAGGGGGTGGAGGAGGCGGGCGAGACCCCCTGGGGGAGACTGCTGCTCGCCGACGCCCGCCGTCAGGCGGACTACTGGGCGGGGCGCGTGGCCCGTGCGCTGGAGCTGTGCGCGCTGGACGGGGGGCTGGACGGCAACTACGGCCCCACGCTCTCCGCCACGCTGGAGGGGCTGCGGGCGTTTGCGGCGGGCGCGCAGCGGGGCTGGGACGCGGCCCGCGCCGCGCTGCCCATCCCGTTCCCCGCGGCGGGGCGAAAAAAGATGGACGGCTGCCCGGAGACGCTGGTCCGGCAGGTCAAGGACATCCGGAGCAAGTGCAAAAAGCGCATGGAAAAGCTGGCGGACTGGTTCGGGGACGAGAGCGCCGGACTGCTCTGCGATCTGCGGGCGGTCTACCCGGCCGTGCGGGGCCTGTTTGCGCTGGTAAAGGACTTTGAGGCCCGCTATACCGCCGAAAAGGCCCGGCGGGGCGTGCTGGACTTTTCGGACCTGGAGCATCTGGCGGTGCGTCTGCTGGTGGGGGAGGACGGCGGCCCCACCGCCCTGGCCCGGCAGTGGGCCGGACGGTTCGACGAGATCATGGTGGACGAGTATCAGGACACCAACCAGGTCCAGAACGCCATTTTTCAAGCCCTGTCCCGGCAGGGGCGCAATCTGTTTCTGGTCGGGGACGTGAAGCAGTCCATCTACCGCTTCCGTCTGGCCGATCCCACCATCTTTTTGGGCAAATACCGCTCCTTCAAGCCCTATACCGAGGCCGCGGAGGGGGAGGAGCGGCGGATCATTTTGTCCAAAAACTTCCGCTCCCGCCCCCAGGTGCTGGAGGGGGCCAACTACCTCTTCCGGGCCCTCCTGTCGGAGGAGTTCGGCGAGATGGACTATACCGACGAGGACGCCCTGTACCCCGGCGCGGACTATCCGGAGGCGGAGGAGGAGGGCGGCGCTCTCTACGCGCTGGAGCTGGATGCGCTGGACTGCGCGGCGGAGGAAGACGATGAGGAGGAGGGGCCCGGCAAAGCCCCGCGGGATCTGCTGGAGGCCCGCTTTGTGGCCGGGCGGATCTGCCGGCTGCTGGAGGAGGGCTTTCCGGTTTCCGACGGAGCGGGGAGCCTGCGTCCCGTCCGGGCCTCGGACATCGTGGTGCTGCTGCGCTCGCCCGGGACCGTGCTCCACCACTACGCCCGTGCCCTGGGGGAGCGGGACGTCCCCTGGGAGGCGGAGGGCGGCGGGGACTTCTTTTCTGCCACCGAGGTGTCGGTGGCGCTGTCGCTGCTGCAGATCGTGGACAATCCCCGGCAGGATGTGCCGCTCATCTCGGTGCTGCGCTCCCCGGTGTATGCCTTTTCCGCCGACCGGCTGGCCCAGATCCGTTCCGCCGCGCCGGAGGGGGATTTTTACGCCGCGCTGCAGGCCGACGGCGGCGCGGACTGCGCGGCCGTTTTGGCTGAGCTGGCCGAGCTGCGCTTCGGCGCCGCAGATCGAAGCTGCCACCAGCTGCTCTGGCATCTCTACGACCGGACCAATCTGCTGGGCGTCTTCGGCGCGATGGACGAGGGGGAGACCCGGCAGTCCAACCTGCTCGCGCTGGCCGAACTGGCCCGCCGCTTTGAGGGCGCGGGCCACAAGGGCCTGTTCGGCTTTTTGTCCTATCTGACCCGCCTGCGGGAGAACGGGGCCAAGCTGGCGCTGCCCGCCCTTGGCCGGACGGGGGGCGGCGTGCGCCTGATGAGCATCCACAAGTCCAAGGGGCTGGAATTTCCGGTGGTCTTCCTGTGCGGGCTCATGCGCAGGCTCAACCGGGAGGACATGAGCCGCCCCATTCTCTTCCACCCCCGGCTGGGGGTGGGGCCCAAGCGGCTGGACCTGGAGCGGGGCGTGGAGTACCCCACGCTGGCGCGCAGCGCCGTGGCCCGGCAGCTGGAGTATGAAATGATGGCCGAGGAGCTGCGGCTTTTGTATGTGGCCATGACCCGGGCCAAGGAGAAGCTGATCCTCTCCTGCGCCCTGTCCCAGGGCGGGCGGGAGCTGGAGCGGCTGGCCGGCGACGCGGGCTGCCCGGTGGAGCCCCAGGTGCTGCTGGGCTGCCAGAGCGTCGGCCAGTGGGTGCTGCTGGCCGCCCTGGCCCGGCCGGATGGAGCGCCCCTCCGGCGGGCCGCGGAGCGGGAGGTGGAAACGCCGGACGTACCGTTCGGACCGGCGTGGGACGTGCGCGTCGTGGACGCAGGAGAATTCCGCACCGCCCCGGCGACAGCGCCCCGGCAGCCGGAACGGAACGCAGAGGAGGAGACGGACGCGGAAGCGCTGGCGGCGCGGCTGCGCTGGCGCTACCCCCACGCGGGGGACGTCTCCATCCCCTCCAAGCTCACCGCCACCCAGCTCAAGGGCCGGGCTCTGGACGAGGAGGCCGCCGAACAGGCGCCACACCCCCCCCGCCCGCGGCCCCTGCAGCGCCCCCGGTTCGCCGCCGAGGAATTTGGGCTTACTCCGGCCCAGAAGGGAACGGCCCTGCATCTGGTGATGCAGTACATCGACTTTGCCCGAACCGATACCGCGGCGGCGGTGGAGGCGGAGATCCGCCGCCTGGTGGAGGGGGCCTATCTGACGCCCCAGCAGGGACAGGCCGTCCGGCCGGAGAAGATCACCGCCTTTTTTGCCTCTCCGCTGGGCCGGGCGGTACGGGGGAGCGCCGCCCTGCACCGGGAGTTCAAATTTTCGCTCCTGGCCGACGCCGGGGACTATTACCCGGATGCGGGCGCCGGGGAGCGGGTGCTTCTCCAGGGCGTGGTGGACTGTTATTTTGAAACGGAGCAGGGCATTACGGTCGTGGATTTCAAGACGGACCGCGTGACGGAGCAAACCGCGGCGGCCCGGGCGGAGGAATACCGGGGACAGCTGGCCGCCTACAGCCGGGCCCTTGCCGAGATCACCGGTCGCCCCGTGACGCGGCGGGTTTTGTGGTTCTTCGCCCTGGACCGGGCGGTGGACCTGTGAGACGGCCGAAAAAAGAGAAAAAAGTAGTTGCATTTTTGCCCGGGACATGTTATTATATCAAATGCGTTTGCGGGTACTTTCTACCCACATGCCCATATCCAGGAAGAGAAAGAGGTGAACACACAATGAAGGAAGGCATCCATCCCAACTACGAACAGACCACCATCAAATGCGCCTGCGGTAACGTGATCGAAACCGGGTCTACCAAGAAGGACATTCGAGTTGAAGTCTGCTCTAAGTGTCACCCCTTCTTCACCGGCAAGCAGAAGATGGTGGATACTGGCGGACGCGTCAGCCGCTTCAACAAGAAGTTTGGTCTGGACAAGAAGTAAGTTGGTATTTCAGGGAGCCCGTACCGGTTTCGGTACGGGCTCTTTTGCACAAATCCTGTGTCTGCGGCCCCGGAGCTCCCCCGGGGGGGAAGCCTGGCGGCGGGACAACGGGAAAAACGGTCCGTTCTGAGCGTATGCGCCTTCGGACGGATGCTTCTCACGGCAGCTGGAGGGACCCTCTCCTGGGGAATTGAGCCGCGGCCGCCGTGCAGAACGTGATCCCAAAGTCCGAATGGCTTTTTTGACGGGTCTACTGCATATACTGTAGCCGACGAAGCGTAAAAGGGAGGCAGCACGATGTTTGAGAAGATCGACCCCAAGACCCTGAAGGAAAACGTCTTTTCCCTGATCGGGGATCAGTGGATGCTGATCACCGCAGGTACACCGGAACACTGCAACACCATGACCGCCAGCTGGGGCAGCCTGGGGGTGCTGTGGGGCAAGAACGTGGCGACCATCTATATCCGCCCCCAGCGCTACACCTATGAATTTGTGGAGCGCAGCGATTTCTTTACCCTGGCCTTTTTCGGCCGCGAGTACCACAAGGCCCTCGCGCTGTGCGGCGCCAAGAGCGGCCGGGAGGTCGACAAGGCGAAGGCGTGCGGCTTCACCGTGGCGGCGGGCGAGGGGAAGGCCCCTTATTTTGAACAGGCCGAGCTGGTGCTGGTCTGTAAGAAAGCCTACTGGCAGGATCTTGATCCGGCCCATTTTCTGGATGCGGAGATCGACGGGGCCTGCTATCCCGGAAAGGATTACCACCGCATGTATATCGGAGAGATCGTGGAGGTCCTGAAGCGGACCTGACACGGGGAGGTTTTATGACGCAGTATACCGAAGACAAGCGCGACCGGGCGGTGCTGGTGGGCCTGAGCGCCCACAGCCTGCCCCGGGAGGAGTGCGCCACGGAGGCGTCCATGGAGGAGCTGGAAGCCCTGCTGGAGACGGCGGGGGGCGTTTGCGTGGGCATGGCGCTGCAGAACCGGGACGCCCCGGAAGCGCGCACCTTTATCGGAGAAGGCAAGACCGCCGAGGTAAAGGAGCTGGTCCGGAACGCGGGGGCGGACCTGGTCATCTTTGACAATGCCCTTTCCCCCTCCCAGCAGCGGGTATTGTCCGAGGAATTGGGGGTCCAGGTGCTGGACCGTGCGGCCCTCATTCTGGACATCTTTGCCCAGCGGGCCCGCACACGGGAGGGCCGGCTGCAGGTGGAGCTGGCCCAGTACCAATACCTGCTGCCCCGGCTGACGGGCATGTGGGGCCACCTGGTGCGGCAGACCGCCTCCGGCGGAAAGAGCCCCATCGGTACCCGCGGCCCCGGTGAGACCCAGCTGGAGACCGACCGGCGGCACATCCGCCGTAAGATCGCCAAGCTTCAGGAGGAACTGGAGCAGGTGCGGCGGGTGCGCGCCACCCAGCGGCAACTGCGGGAGAAGAACGAGGTGCCGGTGGTGGCTCTGGTGGGCTATACCAACGCAGGCAAGTCCACCCTTCTGAACGCCCTCACCGGCGCGGAGATCCCGGCCAACGACCGTCTGTTCGACACGCTGGACACCACCACCCGCACCCTGGAGATCAGCGATACCTGTACGGTGCTGCTCAGCGACACCGTGGGCTTTATCCGCAAGCTCCCCCACCACCTGGTGGAGGCCTTCAAGGCTACTTTGGAGGAGCTGTCCTACGCGGATCTGCTGCTCCACGTCATCGACGCCTCCAACCCCGAATGGCGGGAGCAGGCCGAGGTGGTGGAGCATCTGGTCGATGAGCTGGGCTCCGCCGGGACGCCCCGGATCGATGTGTTCAACAAGGCGGACTGCTATACCGGCGATATCCTGCCCCACGGGGCGGACATCGTCTCGCTCTCCGCGAAAACGGGGCAGGGGCTGGACAAGCTGCTGGAGATGATCGGAACGCGTCTGGACACCGGGGCACGACGGGTGGTGCTGCAGATCCCCTACGACCAGGGGGGGCTGGTGGATCTGCTCCACCGCCAGGCAAAGGTGGAGCGGGTGGACTACGGAGAGGCCATCGAGGTCACCGCCGTGTGCACCCCGGTGCAGTTGGGCCGTCTGCGGGGCTATATCGTCTCCGGCTGGACGCCGCCCAGGGAGTTTTGGGAAGAATAAAGACGGCCTTTGCCCGGGGAGAGGAAGGTGACGGATATGCTTTATCTGCGCGGCCTGGAGCAGCTGGACGAGGCGGCGGACGAGGCGGACTACACGCGGCGCATTCCGGCAGTGGCGGCGCTGAAACGGCTGGAGTTCCGCTGCCCGGTCACCTTCTTCGTGGGGGAGAACGGGAGCGGGAAATCCACGCTGCTGGAGGCCATCGCCGTGGCTTGGGGCTTTAATCCGGAGGGCGGCTCCCGGAATTTCCGGTTTTCCAGCCGGGACACCCACTCCGGCTTGTACCGCAGGCTGCGCCTGGTGCGGGGGAGCTGCATTGCGCAGGACGGCTATTTTCTCCGCTCCGAGAGCTTGTACAACATGGCCAGCTATGTGGACGAGCTGGCTGGGGGCGACCGGGGCTTTCTGCGGCAGTTCGGCGGGCGCTCCCTGCACGGCCGATCCCATGGGGAGAGCCTGCTCGCCTTGGCCCAGAACCGTTTCCGGAGACAGGGCCTTTATTTGCTGGACGAGCCTGAGGCCGCCTTGTCCCCGGTCCGCCAGCTCACCTTTCTGGCGCTGCTGCACCGTCTGGCGTCGGAGGGCTCCCAGCTGATTGTGGCCACCCATTCCCCCATCCTGATGGCCTGCCCCCGGGCGGAGATCCTGCGCTTTGACGGCGCGGCGGGCATCACGCCGGTGGCCTGGCAGGAGACAGAGCACGTTCAGATCACCCGTGATTTTTTGGCCGCGCCGGAGCGGATGATGCGCGTCCTCTTTGCGGAGGGCGGAGAGGAGGAAGCATGAGCCTGTACCTGGAGACGTCCCGTCTGATCCTGCGTCCCTTTACCGAGGAAGACGCACAGGATCTGTACGCCTATGCCAGCCATCCGGAGGTGGGGCCGCCCGCCGGCTGGAAGCCCCATGAGAGTCTGGCGGAAAGCCTGGAGGTGATCCGCACCATCTTCCAGCCCTCCAACACCCTGGCGGTGGTCCTGCGGAAGACCGGCCGGGTGATCGGCTCGGCCGGATTCGTGGATAAGCACGAGCCGGGGCTGGGTCTGCCCAGCGAGGAGATCGGCTATTCCCTGTGCCGGGATCACTGGGGGCAGGGTCTGATCCCGGAGGCGGTGGAGGCGATCCTCCTGCACGGCTTTACGGCGCTGGGCTATGCGGCCTTTTGGGCGGCCTACTATGACGGCAACGTAAAATCCCGCCGTGTGATGGAAAAGTGCGGTATGACCTACCGCTTTTCCCGGCGGGAGGAGGTAGTGCAGCTGGGGGAAGTGCGGCAGGCGCACTATTATGCCATTACCCGGGAGGAGTGGATGCAGTGACGGAATATTTTGTGCCGACGGGCCCTGCCGAGACCGAACTGGTGGAAAAGCGCTCCCGTTTTCTGGGGCAGGTCTTCCCCGTGGAGAGCGAGGAGGAGGCCCGCGCCCGGATCGAGGCAGTCAAAAAGCGGCACTATGACGCCCGGCACAACTGCTGGTGCTACCGGCTTCGCGCGGGGGGCGCGGAGCGCTGCTCCGACGACGGGGAACCCCAAGGTACCGCGGGACAGCCCATGCTGGGCGTGTTCCAGCGGGAGGGCGTGGAAAACGTCTGCTGTGTGGTCACCCGCTACTTCGGCGGCGTGCTGCTTGGGGCCGGCGGGCTCGTGCGGGCCTATACCCAAAGCGCCAAGGACGCGTTGGATGCCGCCGGGATCTCCGTGGTGCGCCGCTGGGTGGAGCTGTCCCTGCCCTGCGCCTACGGGCTTTTTGAGCGGATGAAGCTGGAGGTGGAGCGCCAGGGCGGCGCGCTGGGCGGCGTGGAGTACGCCGAAGACGTGACCATCCGGGCGCTGCTGCCCGAGCAGCGGGTGGAAGACTTTATCGCGGCGGTGACCGAACGGACCGCCGGGGAGGTCCTGCCCCGGGCCTGCGGGGAGGCCTATCGTGCGGTTCCGATCAAATAATATGAATAAATTATGAATTTTCGGAAAAAAGAAGGGTTTTTCCGAAAAAAAGCGTATACAGTTATAGCGGAAGCAGGGGAGGAGGGCATTTCCCTTGACACTGAGAGAACAGACCGAAGCGGCGGAGCGGGCGCAGCTGTCTTCCTTCGCCTGTCTTGCATCGGCCTCGCGGGGGCGGGAGCGTCCCCTGGAGCCGTGTCCCACCCGCACCTGCTTCCAGCGCGACATCGACCGCATCGTCCACTCCAAGGCATTCCGGCGGCTGAAGCACAAAACGCAGGTATTCCTGGAGCCGGAGGGGGACCACTACCGCACCCGTATGACCCACACCATCGAGGTCTCCCGTATCGCCCGTACCATCGCACGGGGGCTGCGCCTCAATGAAGACCTGACGGAGGCCGCCGCCTATGGCCATGATCTGGGCCATACCCCCTTTGGCCACGCCGGGGAGCGGGTCCTCCATGAGATCATGCCCGGCGGGTTTGCCCACAACGAGCAGTCCCTGCGGGTGGTGGACCGGCTGGAGAAGGACGGAGAGGGCCTCAACCTGACGTGGGAGGTGCGCCGGGGCATCCTCTGCCATACGGGAAGCGACCGGGCCGAGACGCTGGAGGGCCAGCTTCTGCGCCTGGCGGATAAGATTGCCTACATCAACCACGATATCGACGACGCCATTCGGGGCAAGATCATCTATCCTATGGATATTCCCCTGAGCGTCTCTCAGGTGCTGGGATTCACCCACTCCGAGCGCATCAACACCCTGGTGACGGACATCATCGCAAGCAGCGCCGGGCGCAATGAAATCGTCCAGTCCGCCGCCTGCCGGGACGCCATGCACGAGCTGCGGGAGTTCATGTTTGAGTACGTTTACCGCAATCCGGTGGCCAAGGGCGAGGAGGGCAAGGCGCAGGACATGCTGCGCCGCCTCTTTGAATACTATAGAGCAGACCCGGACAAGCTGCCCCCGGAATTCCAGGAGATCCGTATGGAGGAGAGCCCGGAGCGCGCCGTCTGCGACTACATTTCCGGTATGACGGACAAATTTGCGGTGGAACAGTTCGGCGAAGCCTTCATCCCAAAGGCGTGGAGCGTGAAATAGACGCGGACGCGCGCAAGCGCGCTAAGTGTTTTGCCGCAGGCAAAACCTTGCCGCAGGGCGAATTCAGTTCGCCCGAGGAAGTTGAAACGGGGTCCCCGCGCGGCTGTGCCGCGTGGGGCAGGGACCCGCGAAGTGGGACGCGCGCAAGCGCGCCAAGCGTTTTGCCGCGGGCAAAACCTTGCCGCAGGGCGAATTCAGTTCGCCCGAGGAAGTTGAAACGGGGTCCCCGCGCGGCTGTGCCGCGTGGGGCAGGGACCCGCGAAGTGGGACGCGCGCAAGCGCGCCAAGCGTTTTGCCGCGGGCAAAACCTTGCCGCAGGGCGAATTCAGTTCGCCCGAGGAAGTTGAAACGGGGTCCCCGCGCGGCTGTGCCGCGTGGGGCAGGAAATGACGGGGCACGGGTATGAAACCGGCAGATCACGGCAAAAATAGTCGGAAGGAGGGCGGCCATGGCCATTCCGGAGCAATTTATCGACGAGCTGGTGGCCCGGAGCGAGATCTCCGATGTGGTGTCCTCCTACGTATCCCTGAAAAAGAAGGGCGCCAATCTGTGGGGCCTGTGTCCCTTTCACAGTGAAAAGACGCCCTCCTTTTCCGTGTCTCAGGAGAAGCAGATCTACCACTGCTTTGGCTGCGGAAAGGGGGGCGGGGTGATCTCCTTTCTTATGGAGATCGAGAACCTGCCGTTTTTGGATGCGGTACGCCTGCTGGCCCAGCGGGCGGGGATGGAGGTCCCGGACGCTTCGGCCGACGACGAAAGCCGGAAAAAGCGCGCCCGTGCCCTGGCGGCCAACCGGGATGCGGCCCGGTTCTACCACGAATACCTCAAAAGCCCCGGCGGGGCGCGGGTGCGGGACTATATCGCCCAGCGGCAGATTACCCCCCGCACAGCCACCCGCTTCGGTTTGGGGGCCGCCCCGGACCAGTGGGACGGCTTGATCCGCGCCTTGTCGGAACAGGGGTATACCAAGCTGGAGCTGATCGAAGCAGGCCTTGCCGTGGCGGGTAAAAACGGCGGCGTCTACGATAAGTTCCGCTCCCGGCTCATGCTCCCCGTGATCGACGTGCGGGGGGAAGTGACCGGCTTTACCAGCCGCATCCTGCCGGGAGAGGAGGGGGCGAAGTACCTCAACACCCCTGAGACGGCCGTGTTCAAAAAGGGGCGGCTCATCTACGCCCTGAATTTTGCCAAGAGCACCAAGCGGCCCAACCTGGTGCTGGTCGAGGGCAATATCGACGTGATCACCCTGCATCAGGCGGGCTTTGACAACGTAGTGGCCACGATGGGCACCGCACTTACCGAGGAGCATGCCCGGATCCTCGCCCGGTACACCCGGGAACTGGTGCTCTGCTACGATAACGACCCGGCGGGGAAAAAATCCACCGACCGGGTACTGGGCATCCTGAGAAACGCCGACCTGAACGTACGGGTGCTGCAGCTGCCCAATGCGTACGACGCCGCGGGAAACCCGCTCAAACAGGACCCGGATGACTTTGTAAAAAAATTTGGCCCCGCCGCTTTTGAAAAGTGCCTGAGCGGCAGCGCGGGGCAGAACGACTACAAGCTGGATACCCTGCAGCAGCGGCACGATCTGTCCGGCGAGGAGGGGCGGCTGGCTTTTCTGCGGGAAGCGGTGGAGACGGTAGCCTCCCTGCGCAGCCCCATCGAACGGGAGATCTACGGCAACAAGGCCGCCGCCGCCGCGGGCGTCTCCGCCGAGGCCATGGCCCAGGAGGTCAAGCGGGAGCTGGCCCGCCGCATGAAGCAGGCCAAAAAGAAACAGGAGCGCCGTGACCTGACCCCAGCCGTCCAGCTCCAGCCGAAGGAGCGGGAGCTGCGCTACGCCAACCTGCGCTCTGCCCGTGCGGAGGAGGGGGTGCTCCGGCTGCTGCTGCTGGAGAGCGCACTGTTTCAAGAGACGGCCGGGCTCAAGCCGGAGCAGTTTTCCGCTCCGGCGCTGGCAAAAATCTACGGCCTGCTGCTGCGCCGCCACCGCGAGGGGCGCTCCACGCAGCTGGCGGCTCTGGCCGGGGAGCTTTCCCCGGAGGAAATGAATCATTTGGTAAGCGTGATGGATCAGCCGGAGTCTCTGGCCCACAGCCAACAGGCCCTGCGCGATTACATAGAGATCATAGAGACCGAGGCCCTCAAGCGGTCGGGGACGGATCAGGTGGACCCCCTGCTGGCGGCGCGGGAGAAATTCAGAGAGAAAAAAGGCTATGGAGGATGACCGCATGAGTGAAAAGAACACCGCCGGCAAAAAGGTACACACATTGACCCTGGAAGCGCAGAAGAAGCCCAGCGTCAGCAATGAACAGAAGATGGAGCAGGGCAAGATCGAGATCATGAAGGTGGTCGAGGGCGTTCAGGGTGCGGAAAAGCTGGCCGAGCTCATCGAGCGGGGCAAAAAGAAGGGCAACCTCTCGTCCAGCGAGCTGATGGACGTGCTGGAGAACCTGGACCTGAGTTCCGAGCAGATGGATAAGATTTACGACACGCTGGAGAATCTGGGGATCGACACGGTGGGGGAGGATTACCTGCCCGAGCTGGCCGACGATCTCGTGCCCCCTGCCGAGGAGCTGGAGGAGATCCCCGAGGAGGAGATCGTGGATCCCAACACCCTGGTGGATTCGTTTGGGATCGACGACCCGGTGCGCATGTACCTGAAGGAGATCGGCAAGGTAAATCTGCTCACCCCGGAGGAGGAGATCGAGCTGGCCCAGGATATGGGCGCCGGCGACGCCGCCAAGGAGCAGATGGAGGAGATGGAACGCGCGCGCAGGGAGGGCGATGAGATCGAACTCAGCGCCGAGGACGAGGCCGAGCTCAAGCGGCTGGTGAAGCGCGGCGAGGCCGCCAAGCAGCGCCTGGCCGAGGCCAACCTGCGTCTGGTGGTCTCCATCGCAAAGCGGTATGTGGGCCGGGGCATGCTTTTCCTGGATCTGATCCAGGAGGGCAACCTGGGGCTGATCAAGGCGGTGGAGAAGTTCGATTACACCAAGGGCTATAAGTTCTCCACCTATGCCACCTGGTGGATCCGCCAGGCTATTACCCGGGCCATTGCAGACCAGGCCCGCACGATCCGGATCCCCGTCCATATGGTGGAGACCATCAACAAGGTCATTCGAGTCTCCCGGCAGCTGCTCCAGGAGCTGGGCCACGACCCCACGCCCGAGGAGATCGCAGAGGAGATGTCCATGCCGGTGGATAAGGTGCGGGAGATCCTGAAGATCGCCCAGGAGCCGGTCAGCTTGGAGACTCCCATTGGTGAGGAGGAGGATTCCCATCTGGGGGATTTCATCCCCGACGAGGACGCCTCCGAGCCCTCGGAGGCCGCCAGCTTCACCCTGCTCAAGGAGCAGCTGGTGGATGTGCTGAGTACGCTTACGCCCCGTGAGGAGAAGGTGCTCAAGCTCCGCTTTGGAATTGAGGACGGCCGCACCCGCACGCTGGAGGAAGTGGGCAAGGAATTTAACGTGACCCGTGAACGGATCCGCCAGATCGAGGCCAAGGCTCTGAGAAAACTGCGCCATCCCAGCCGGAGCAAGAAGCTGAAGGACTTTCTGAACTAAGGGGCGGAAGCGTTGCACAGCCAAGGGGCAGCGGCGTGCCTCCCGGCTGGAGCAAGAAGCGAAAGCCTGTTTGAGTCAAAACCTCCGGCAAAGCCGGAGGCTTGAGTAAGCCCTAGAAGGGCATGATACGGACGAAGCCCCTTAAGGGGCCCCGAAAGGTTTGCCGAC
>CDZT01057481.1_pt1 | contig 60190 bp, 56 predicted proteins | sample 557531 | NCBI WGS metagenome assembly CDZT01 (sample SAMEA3182066, study PRJEB8094) | gut metagenome | biome: human; feature: gut; material: Stool; isolation source: human stools | place: Canada | collected 2013-03-05
CCCTTGGGCGGACAGAGTCGTCCGCCCCTACGAATACAGAATTACACCATAGCAAAAGCCTCTCTGCTTTCCGGCAGAGAGGCTTTTGCGTTGAAACAAAGGTTTTATGCGCTCTGCTTTTCCAGCTTCCGGTTGCGGAAGTAGAGGCAGATGTCGATCGTCACCATGGTGATGTTCAGAATGTAGAAGTAGAACGCAAGGTTATGGTTGTGCTCGATGAGCTTTGCGGTAATGCCGCAGAGATAGCCAAACAGGATAAAAAAGCTGAAAAAGATGCTCTTGCCCTTCGTCGAGCGGCTGCGGTAGGAACGGATGATGGAAAGCGGCCACGAAATACCGAAGCTGATGATCATCATGGCCTCTAAAAGCTCTGCAAGCTGCATACTCTCAATCTCTCTTTCTTGTATAATCCGGGAGCAGGCGCGGCGAGAGCGTGTCTGTCTCAATGCCCGCTGCGCTTCGTTCTTCCTCAAAGGCCGCCACATGCGAAAGCGTCAGCGCGCCAATGGTGACGGATTTTGACTTTTCGCCCGCGTTCCGTCCGGCATTGCGGCCAAAGACGATGATATCGAGTAAGCTGTTGCCCATGAGCCGGTTTCTTCCGTGGATACCGCCCACGACCTCGCCCGCGGCGAACAGGTTCTCCACATCCGTCTGGCCGTCCGGCGTGATATGCAGGCCGCCGTTCTGGTAGTGAAGCGTCGGGTAGACGAGGATCGGCTCTGTGCGGATGTCGATGCCGTGCTTTCCAAACATGCGCATCATTGCGGGAATCCGCTTTTCGATCGTTCCCTTGCCGCCCTTTAGTTCGATCATCGGTGTATCGAGCCATACTGCGTCGCCCAGCGGGGTCTTGACGCCCTTCTGGCGCTCGGAGCATTCTCTTATGATGGAGGCCGCCGCCACGTCTCGCGTCTCGAGGGGGTTCATGAACGCCTCGCCCTCACAGTTCACGAGCATCGCGCCGACCGAACGGACCTTTTCCGTCACCAGCGCGCCGTAGATCTGCGCCGGGAAGGCCGCACCCGTGGGGTGGTACTGGAGCGTGTCCGGATACAGAAGCTTTGCGCCAGCGCGGTAGCCGAGGATCAGGCCGTCTGCCGTCGCGCCGTAGTGATTGGACGTCGGGAAGCCCTGATAGTGGAGTCTGCCCGCACCGCCGGTCGCTAAAATCACAGTCTTCGCCCGAGCAATCAAAAGCTCCTTCGTCTCCATGTTCTGGAGCACCGCGCCCGCGCAGCGGCCGTTTTCGTCCTTGATGAGTTCAATGGCCGACGTGAAGTCCACGACCTCGATGCCGCGGTTGAGCACCTCGTCGCGGAGCGTGCGCATGATCTCCGCACCAGAGTAGTCCTTGGCCGCGTGCATGCGCTTTCTGGATGTACCGCCGCCGTGGGTCGTGATCATCGTGCCGTCCGGCGCTTTATCAAATTCTACGCCAAGGCCGGACAGCCACTGAATGGCCTCCGGCGCTTCGGTGACCAATTTATACAGAAGGTCCTTTTGCGCCGCGAAGTGTCCGCCGCCGTAAGCGTCCAGAAAATGCTGCGCGGGAGAGTCGTTCGGCTTGTCCGCCGCCTGAATGCCGCCCTCAGCCATCATCGTGTTCGCGTCGCCCATGCGAAGCTTTGTGACCAGCAGCACCTTCGCGCCCGCGTTGTCGGCTTCGATCGCTGCCGAGCATCCCGCGCCGCCGCCGCCGATGATCAGAACGTCCGCGTCATAGTCCACGCGCTCCAGATGCGGCTTTTCAAGGTCAATTCTCGGCTTGCCCTCCAAGAGAGCTGCCAGCTCGAGCGGCACCTTGCCGCCCTTATTTGGGCCGATGCGAAGGGTCGTGAACTGGTTTTCGCGGTAGTCGGGGTGGAAGGTCCGGAGCAAGACCTCCTTTTCCTCCGCGCTCATGCGCGCAGGGTTCAGCTTGACGTTTTCCGCCCGCGCGGCCTCGACCTTGCGGATGGATTCCAAAATTTTCGGATCTGTATACATCTCGCCGCCTCCTTACGCTTCAATCTCGCGGTGGTTGTAAAGCTCCTTGATTTCGCTCAGGGGCTTTTCCATCAGGTTTTCAATCAGCGCCTCGAATTTTCCCTCGCGGATCTCTTCGACGCGAACGTCCAAGTGCTCACAGTGCGGGGCCAGGTACTTGCCGTTGAGTCGGCGCGCGAGCATCGCGACCTGCGGGTGCGAGATCCCGGCAGGACATCTCGACGAGCACACGCCGCACATCACGCAGTCAAACGATTCTTCGGCGCATTTTTCATATTCTCCGCGCTGCGCGTAGGCGATGTACTGCATGACGTTGAGTCCCTGCGTGCAGGCTTTCGTGCAGGCGTTGCAGCCGACGCAGGAGTAAATCTCCGGGTAGAGCTGCATCATAATTTGCTGCGTCGGCTTGACTTTTTCGATGTCGTAGACCTCTTTCACGAGCGGGAAAAACGGCAGCGTCGCCACATACATGTTATTTTCGACCTTTGTCGAGCAGGCAAGACATGCCTTCAGCTCCCGGTCTCCCGCAATGCGGTAGATCGTCGCGCACGCGCCGCAGAAGCCGTTGCGGCAGCCGCAGCCGCGCACGAGCTGGTAGCCGGAATACTCCATGGCCTCCATGATCGTCAGGCTCTCCGGCACCTCATATTTTTTGCCGAACAGAAAAACAGTTACCATATTTTCCATTGCGATTCTCCTTAATATTCATCTGGCAACTCATCGAGCTGATCGAACCGGAACACAGGGCCGTCTTTGCAGACGTATTTGTTTCCGATGTTGCAGCGGCCGCATTTGCCGAGCGCGCACTTCATCTTGAGCTCCATCGTCGTATACACCTGCTCGCGCGCAAAGCCGAGCTCCATGAGTCCCGCGAGCGTGAACTTGATCATGATCGGGGGGCCGCACATGACAACAGTCTTGTCGGTCGTAAAGCCGAGCTCCTTGACGTAATTTGGCACAAAGCCCACGTGCCCACTCCATTCCGGCTGCTCGCGGTCAATGGTCAGATGGACGTTAATGCCGTCTTCCTTGCACCAAACCGCTTCGATTTCCGGATAGTCGACAAGGTCTTCCATCGAGCGAGAGCCGTAGACGATGTCAATTTTGCCGTAGCGGCTTCGGTAATGGCGGCAGTAGTTGATGACCGAGTGCAGCGGGGCTAAGCCAATGCCGCCCGCGATGAACAGCAGATCCTTGCCCGCGAACGCGGTATCGACGGGAAAGCCGTTTCCGTAGGGGCCGCGGATCGTAATCTCCTGTCCCGGCTCCATGTCGTGGAGCCAGTTTGTGACGCAGCCGCACTTTTTGATGGAGAACTCAACAAACGCCTCCTCCGTGGGGCTCGAGGTGATGGAAAACAGCGCCTCGCCCACACCGGGAACAGACAGCATCGCGCACTGGCCGGGGATGTGCTCAAAAGGCTTTTTGCCGTCTAATCCCACCACGCGGAAGGTTTTCACGTCCGGCGTGTCGACGCGGACATCCGTCACAACGGCAAGCTTCGGAATCAAAGGGTCATTTCGCATCGTCGCCGCCTCCCATCGTCTTGATGACCTTTACAATATTCATGTGAATCGGACACTTCTGCAAACACCGTCCGCAGCCGACGCAGCCAAACTGACCGTCGTTATTGTCCGGGAAATAGACCAGCTTGTGCATAAAACGCTGCCGGAAGCGCTCGAGCTGCGTGGGTCTTGGTTGACCGGCCGACATTTTCGTAAAGTCGGAGTACATGCAGCTGTCCCAGCAGCGGAAGCGCCGGACGGTTTTGCCGGTATTGAATTCCTGCACATCGTAGCATTGGCAGGTCGGGCACACGAACGTGCAGGTACCGCAGCCAAGGCAGCTTTCAGACAGGCTCTTCCACTCCGGCCGGTTGAACAGCGCCTCGGTTTTTCCTGCCCCGACCTTGCTCAAATCGAGCTTTGAGAGCGGCAGCTTTTCTAAAATCGCGTGCGTCTTTTCCTGCTGGGTCTTCACCGGTTCCTCGCCGCCGTCTTCGAGCATGGGAAGCTCACTTGTGAGCGTCTCACCCTTCGCGGTATTGGCCTTCCAGTAAAGGTTTTCTTCATCCATCCAGCACGACACGTCGCCCGCAGGATTGGCAGGGTCGATGCCGAAGCTCTGGCAGAAGCAGGTCTCGTCCGGTTTTGTACAGGCGAGCGTGATAACGGTTCCCATCTCGCGCCGCGAGGCGTAGAACGTGTCTACCGGTTCTTTCAGAAACACCTTGTCGAGAATTTCAAAGCTACTCGCGTCGCACGCACGCACGCCAAAGACCGTGAACGGCCGGACGTCCTCGCGCGTCTCAAAAATTTCGATAGATTTCCCTTCCCGCTTGAATCCGGCGAGGTTTTCCACCTGCGGGAAGAATAAATCCTTGGCCGAGCGCGCGGTATTGAGCCGCTTGGAGAGCGCCGCGCCCTCCTTCCAGGCAGCAAACTGCGCCTGACCGGCCGCGTCGTCCTGCGGCAGATAGAGCGCCTGCTGCGCCGCGATGGCGGCAAAGAGACTGTCCAGTTCTTTCAAAGCAAGCTTCTTCATCCCTTCGCGCCCCCTCTCTCATAGACCACAGACGGCTCGCAGTCGTCCTTGCGGAAGTCCATCAGAGGCGGCCGGGAGTCTAAATCTGCGCCAGCCTGATACGTGCCGTAGAGCTCGTTCGTGTCCTTGATGAACTTGCGGTTGAGAAGATGCAGCGGGATATGCTGCGGACAGACGCGCGAGCACTCGCCGCAGTCCGTGCAGCGGGAGGTCACGTGGAACGCCCGGATGATGTGGAAGAAGTTCTCCTCAAAGTCGCTTGCCGCTGCCTTGTTGTCGGTTCCAAGGTTATGATTGTCAAACACGCACGTCTCGCACGTGCAGGCAGGACAGACGTTCCGGCAGGCGTTGCAGCGGATGCAGCGCGAGAGCTCCCCGCGCCAGAACGAGAACCGCTCTTCGGGGCTCATTGCTTCCAGCCGCTCGACCTCATCAAACCGATGACTCTCGGGACAGTCTTCCCCCTGCTCGCCCAGCAGTTCGTCGAAGATGACGAGCTTTTTACTCTTGCAGGTCTTGCACTTGAGAAGCAGCGCGTCCGCCTTTTTCATCGTCTCTTCGCCGTAAATCGTGGAAATTTTTAAGGTATCGCCGTCTTCCGAGACTGCGGTCGCACCGGAAATGCCGGCAGCGCGGATTTTTTCCATGTCGCACATGCCATCGCACTGCACGCCGACGATGTAGACCTTTTCCCGCTTGACTTTATATTCCTTCAAAAGCTGGACAAAAGAGTATGTATCGCACGGCTTTAAAAATACCGCCGTCACGCCGTCTTTTTTGCTCTCCGCAATGCAGTATTTCGACAAATTCGCGCCCGCGAACACACCGTACTCAAATTCCCGCTCGACCTCCTCCGCGCTTTCAAATACGCCGGGAGTCAGATCGTAGAAAAACTCGCCCGTCTTCCAGCCGAGCATCCGCTGCGCCTTCCCGGATGCCAGCAGCTCTAAGGCTTTCTCCTTTACTCCTTGCATCTGAGGTCCTCCAATCTGCGGTTCTCGCCCAGCTCCGTGATGGTTTTGACAAATTCGTTCATCGTCGCGGCAAACTTCGCGCCCTCCGCCGCCGAGACCCATTCAACACGCGTGCGCCCCTTTTCAATGCCGAGGAAGTCGAGCATCGAGAATAGCAGCGTCATGCGCCGCCGGGCGTAGTAGTTGCCGGTCGTATAGTGGCAGTCGCCGGGATGACAGCCGCAGAGGATCACGCCGTCCGCGCCTTTTTGAAATGCGCGGAGAATGAACATCGGGTTCAGGCGGCACGAGCACGGAATGCGGATGATTTTGACATTGGCGGGGTATTGCAGCCGGTTCGTGCCGGACAGGTCCGCGCCCGCGTAGGAGCACCAGTTGCAGCAGAACGCCACAATCGTCGGTTTCCATGTTACCTGCATATCGCATCCACCTCCGCCATGATCTGTTTGTTGGAAAAGCCCTTGAGGTCCATCGCGCCGGACATGCACGCCACGGTGCACGCGCCGCAGCCCTGACAGACTGCCGGGTTCACCTGCGCCACGCGGCGAATGAGCGTCGTGCGATTCGGGCCGCGGAACTCCTTGTCGATGTACGTAATCGCGCCGTAGGGACAGACCTTTTCGCAGTTCGAGCAGCCGTTGCACATGAACTCGTTCGGCTCGGCCACGCACGGGTTGCAGGTCAGGCTGTCCTTGCAGAGAAGGCCAATGACCTTTGCCGCCGCCGCGGAGGCCTGCGCGACCGTCTCGGGAATATCCTTCGGCCCCTGACACGTGCCGGACAGGAACACGCCTGCCGTCGGGCTTTCGACCGGACGGAGCTTCGGGTGCGCTTCCGTAAAGAAGTCGTTCGTATCCATGGAGGCCGTCAGCATCGTCGCGACCGAGCGCGCAGATTTATCTGGCTCAATCGCCGCCGCGAGGACGACCATGTCCGCGTCAATGTGCAGCTGCCGGTTATCAAGAAGGTCAGAGGCCTGTACCTTGAGCTTTCCGTTTTCAGGCACGACTTTTCCTACCATGCCTTTGATGTAATGCACGCCGTATTCCTCGACTGCGCGGCGGTAGAACTCATCGAAGTTCTTGCCGGGGGTGCGCACGTCGATATAGAACACGTACACGTCCGTATCGGGATATTTTTCGCGGCAGAGCATGGCGTGCTTTGCCGTATACATGCAGCAGATTTTCGAGCAGTAGCTCTTGCCCTTCTGCGCATCCTCGCACCGAGAGCCCACGCACTGGACAAAGACGATCGTCTTCGGGTGCGCGCCATCGGACGGACGAAGAAGCGTTCCGCCCGTGGGGCCTGCCGCGTTCATGAGCCGCTCAAACTCCAGACTCGAAACAACGTCCGGGCTCTTCGAGTAAGCGAACTCGTCGAACTGCGAAAGATCAATGGGGTTAAAGCCCGTTGCCGCAACGATCGCGCCGTATTCGCGCTCGATGATGGTATCCTTCTGCTTATAGTCGATCGCGCCCGCCGTGCAGACCTTCGCGCACACGCCGCACTTGCCGTTTTTGAGCATGTTGCAGTAGTCCGGGTCGATCGTCGCAACCTTCGGCACCGCCTGCGCAAAGGGGATGTAAATCGCGCGCCGGGTATCTATCCCGAGGTTAAACGCGTTCGGGACCTTTTTCTGCGGACACTTTTCCGTGCACGCGCCGCAGCCGGTGCAGACGTCCTCGTTTACAAAGCGGGCCTTGCGGCGAATTTTCACGTGGAAATTGCCGACGAAGCCGCCCACCTGTTCGACCTCCGAGTAGGCGTAGATGTGAATTTTTTCGTTCTGCGCGCAGTCGACCATTTTGGGGGTCAAAATGCACGCCGCGCAGTCAAGCGTCGGGAACGTCTTGTCGATCTGCGTCATTTTGCCGCCGATGGTCGGCTGCTTCTCGACGATATCGACCTCGAAACCTGCCTCTGCGATATCGAGTGCCGTCTGAATGCCCGCAATGCCGCCGCCGATGACAAGCGCCCGCTTCGTGACAGGGCTGGTGCCGGCGGTAAGCGGCGCGTTCAGCTGCACCTTTGCAATCGCGGCTCTGCCTAAAATAATCGCCTTTTCCGTCGCTTCCTGCTTGTCCTTATGGATCCAGGAGCACTGCTCGCGGATGTTCGCGATCTCAACCATGTAGTCGTTGAGCCCCGCCTTGTGGCAGGCCTTGCGGAACGTCTGCTCATGCATCCGGGGCGAGCAAGAACAGATGACCACGCCTGTGAGCCCCAACTCCTGAATTTTATCCTGAATCATCTGCTGGCCGGTCTGGGAGCACATGTAGGGATAGTCGGTTGCAAACACCACGCCGGGCTCTTTCCCAAGCGTCTGGGCGACCTTCTCAACATCCACCGTCGCGGCAATGTTCGTGCCGCAGTGGCAGACAAATACGCCAATTTTCTGCATGTTCTCCCTCCTTTACCGCTTGTATTTCCGGAACGCGCTCACGATTGCCTGCTGCGGCAGCTCGTCATCCAGCATTGCCGGAATTTGCTCCGCGTGCAGATGATTTTCTCCCTGCTTGCGGATCACCGCCAGCCGGACAGCCTCAATGAGCTTTGCGGGCTCGACGTTTCTCGGGCACCGCTCCACGCAGGCAAAACAGCTCAGGCAGGTGTAAATGCCTTTAGAGGCCAGGAGCTCGTCGATCCGACCGTTTTCGACCATGGAGACAAACTGGTGCGGGTGGTACTCCATCTCGTCGAACGCGGGACAGGACGCCGTGCATTTTCCGCAGCGCATACATTTTCTCGGGTTCACACCGGAGATGCGCGCAATGGTATCCATCATATTCTGTTCCATCTCACGCCTCCTCTACACCGAGCGCCTGCGCCAGAAGCTCTGTAAAATACCGGACCGGAAGCCCGCCGTCCGTATTCTGCGTCAGATTGTAAAGACACAGGGGACATGCTGTAATCAGGCATTCCGCGCCCGCCGTCTTTGCATTATCTGCAATTCTCTGCGCCTGCTTGTGGGCATACTGCCGGTTCTCAATTGTTGTGTAGCCGCCGCAGCACTCGTTGCGAAGCCCATAGTAGACCGGCTCTGCGCCGATGGCGCGGATGAAGTCCTCCAAAATGGTCGGGTTCTCGGGATCGTCGAAGCACATCTCCCGGCTCGGGCGAAGAAGTAGACAGCCGTAATACGCGCCGATCTTCATCCCCGTGAGAGGTTTTTTGACCGCGGCTTTGACGGCGTCCCAGCCGATTTTGTCCCGCAGCACTTCTAAATAATGCAGCACCTCGTTTTCGCCCGCGTAGGGGGGATCGAGCTTTAAGTAATTGTTGACCTTCGCGCGGATATCCGCGTCATGTTTCATGTCGCCGTTCACGCGTTTGATGACGTGATGACACGCAGAGCACAGCGTTACAAGGGGCTCTCCCACCTCTCTTGCCGCCGTGAGGGCGCGCACGGAGGAAAGCCTTGTCGCAATTTCGTCGCGCGCCATCGGATATACTGCGCCGCAGCACTGCCATTCGGGAAGCTCTTCGAGCGTAAATCCGAGCGCTTTTGCCGCCGTTCTGGCGCACGCATCCAGCCGCACGCCCTTTGTCTTGAGCGTGCAGCCGGGGAAGTATTGAAATTTCATATGTCAGCCTCCGGTTATACCATCTGTTCCGGGTGGAATACCTCGTCAAATTTTTCTGCCGTCAGAAACCCGAGCGCCACGCAGGCCTCTTTGAGCGAGATATTCTCCTTGTAGGCCTTTTTCGCCGTCTTGGCGGCGTTTTCGTAGCCGATGTAAGGGTTGAGCGCGGTGACGAGCATGAGCGAGTTGTGAAGATTATGCGCCATCTTCTCGCGGTTCGCCGTAATACCGCAGACGCAGCGGTCGTTGAACGACACGATGGACTCCGCGAGTAAGCGCGCGGATTGCAGGAAATTATAGATGCAGACCGGCATGAAGACGTTGAGCTCGAAATTGCCCTGAGACGCGGCCATCGAAACGGCCACATCGTTGCCCATCACCTGCACGGCGACCATCGTCACTGCCTCGCACTGCGTGGGGTTGACCTTGCCCGGCATGATGGAAGAGCCCGGCTCGTTTTCGGGGATAAAAATCTCACCAAGACCGTCTCTTGGTCCGGAGGCCAGCCAGCGCACATCGTTTGCGATCTTCATCATATCGCACGCCAAGGCCTTGAGCGCGCCGTGCGCGAAGACCAGCTCGTCCTTGGACGTGAGCGCGTGGAACTTATTTTCCGCCGTGCGGAAGTCCCGGCCCGTAATGTTGGAGATCGCCTGCGCAACCTTCACATCAAAGCCTTTGGGGGCGTTGAGCCCCGTGCCGACAGCTGTGCCGCCCAGCGCGAGTTCACGCAGACCGTCGAGCGACAAAAGCAGCATCTGCCGGTCTTTTTCGAGCGAGCTTCTCCAGCCGGAGATTTCCTGCGAGAATTTGATCGGCGTTGCATCCTGCAAATGCGTCCGGCCGGACTTTACCACGCCCTCGTTTTCCGCCTCGAGTCTTCGAAGCGTCGCCGTCAGCTTGTCGATGGCAGGCAGGACCTGCTCTTCGATCGCTTCCACCGCCGCAATGTGCATCGCGGTCGGGAATGTGTCGTTGGACGACTGGGACATGTTGATATCGTCGTTCGGGTGCAGAAGCTTTTTGCCCGCAATTTCGTTTCCGCGGTTGGCGATGACTTCGTTGGCGTTCATGTTCGACTGCGTGCCGGAGCCGGTCTGCCAGACGACGAGCGGAAAATGCGCAAAAAGCTTTCCCTCCATGACCTCGGTCGCCGCCTGCTCAATGGCTGCCAGCTTTTCGTCTGTCATTTTTTCGGGTTTCAGTGCATGGTTGGCTCTGGCCGCGGCCAGCTTCAAGACGCCAAAGGCTCTTGTGATTTCGCGCGGCATAGTCTCAAGACCTACGCCGATGGGGAAATTTTCGTGGCTGCGCTCGGTCTGCGCGCCCCAGTATTTGTCCGCCGGGACCTTGACCTCGCCCATGGAATCGTGTTCAATGCGGTAGTCCATGCAAGCGCCTCCTCAGTACGTGATCTGGCTGATGACTTCCTTGAGCTTGTTCGCGCTGTTTTGCAGCTTCGAAACCTCTTCGTCCGTCAGATGGTTCATGATCTTGCCGCGAACGCCTGTGGTATCGACCAGCGCCAGCGTCGACAGGCACACATCCTCCACGCCATACTCGCCGTGCATCATTGTGGAGACGGTCAGCGCCGTACCTGCCGTACTCATGACGCACTTGCACAGGTGGCAGACCGACATTGCGACCGCATAGAACGTCGCGCCCTTGGCTTTGATGACCTGTCCGCCGGAGGTCTTGACGAACTGCTCGATGGCCTCATACTCCTCTTCACCCTTCCAGGTAATGCGCTCGCGGTCCGGAGACGAATCCTTGTAGACGTTCACATGGTTGTTCGCGATATGCACCAGCGACCAAGGCACGAACGAAGAATCGCCATGCTCACCGTAGACGTGCGCGTGCACATTCTTCGGACTGATGAAAAAGCGCTTGGCAAGCGCGGACTGGAGGCGGCTGGTGTCGAGAATCGTGCCCGAGCCGATGATCTGGTGCTCGGGAAGCCCGGAAATTTTGTGGAACACGTAGGTCAGCACGTCCACGGGATTCGAAACGAGGATATAGATGGCCTTCGGCGCGACGCGCACAATCTGCGGGGTGATGTCCTTGAGGATGTTAACGTTCACCTGCGCAAGCTCCAGCCGGGTCTGGCCGGGCTTTCTCGGAAGGCCGGAGGTGATGATCACGATGTCGGAGTTTGCCGCCGCCTCATAGTCGCCCGAACGGACAATGGCGGGAGAACAGAACGGCGCGCCCTGATAGATGTCCAGCGCTTCGCCGAACGCCTTCTGCTTGTTGATGTCGACCAGCACGATCTCGGAAGCCGTACCCTGAATCATCAGGTCGTTGGCAATGGTTGCGCCGACGCTGCCCGCGCCAATCACAGTAATCTTACTCATAATCGATCCCGTCCTTTTTAATCGTTCTCTATTTACCGATAAATTTATATCGGTTCTTTCATACTGAATTATAACGAAAACTGACATAGAAGGGAAATGTATTTTTCATTCCCACTATGTCAGTTTTTATATAACCCATATTTTGTATCAGGCATCCGTTTCCATCAAAAAAACGCCGGATATGCTTATTTCTGATACCGCTGCTGCACAAACTCAACAAAGCCGCGTTCAATCTGCGTCATGTCGTATTGCAGCTGGTAAACCAGCGCGTCGTGGTAGACGGTCTGGTTGATGTTGCTCGGCTTCTGCACGAGGCTCCAGCGCGCGAGACACCGGTCCGGAATCGGCGCACACCACATATAGGCGCCCGGAATTGTCTCCAGAAGCCGCAGCTGCGCCAGACGGTCGACCGTGTAGATTTTTCGCCGCAGGCCTTCTTCCACCTTCGGTCCCTTGCGGAACGTATCGCCGTGGACAATCTCGGGAAGCCCCGCCAAATCCTGCCCTGTGATGAGCTGCTTGTCTGCCAGCTCGTGCGTCTGCGGCAGCAGCAGCTGATAGCGGTAGCGGCTGAGAATCTGGAATCCGAAGCCGCGCGAGACGCTCTGCTCTTCAAAATAATCACGGTATTCGCTGCGGAAGCGGATAATACCGACCTCGACCTCGCCGTTTTCCAGCATTTCGATCGCCTGTCGCGCATGGCACTCGCGCACCACCGAGTCGAGGTTCTGGTCGACCGGCAGCGTGTTGAGATAGTCCGCCGTCAGGTCGAGGATAAATGCCGCTCGCGGGATGCAGATGCGGAGCCTATTTTCTACCGGGTGGCGCGGTCCCAGCGCATCGATGCGCTCAAGCTCGCGGATGATACTCTTGGCGTGCTGCAAAAAAATTGCACCGCGCTCGGTCGAGCGAACGCCCTTGCTGGTCCGCTCAAAAATCTTGAAGCCGAGGTTCGCTTCCATCTCGTGGAGAATACGGCTGAGGTTCGGCTGGCCGATGAACAGATTTTCCGCTGCCTGGGAAACAGAGCGGGTTCGTTCTATTTCAATCAGATATTGCAGATGCTGCGTATTCATAGTATATCCCCCATCATATGAACTCATACCGAAAATAATATAGCAGATATTTTCAGCTTTTGCAATGTTTCCCGGACAAGTTCTGAAAAAAATCCTGCAAGATATATAGATTTTAGCATCCCTTTGCGTAAAGTTTCCGTAAAAATTGCATGCAGCATCCGCCAGAGCCGGTTTTACAGCAACAGCATCGTCATCAGCGGGATCGTCACGACTGAGAGGATCGTCGTCAAAAACACACCTTCCGCCGCCAGCACTTCGTTTTTCTCATACTCGGCCGCAAGCAAGCTCACAAAGGATGCCGACGGCATCGCCGCAATCAGCGTCACAAGCCCCAGCAGCATCTCGTCGTGTACGAAAAGCGAGAACACCAGATACACCGCAACCGGCGCAAGAAGCAGCCGCCCCGCCGTCAGAAGCAGCAGCCGCCAGTTGCATACTGCTTTTTTGAGCGGCACATCCGCCAGCGTAGAGCCGATGAGCATCATCGCGCCGGGCGTTGAAATCTGGCCGATGGTCTGCATCGGCTCTGCCAGAAGGTCCGGCAGCCGGATGTTGCAGAGATAGAGCGCCAAACCAAGGATCGACGTGATCATCAGCGGCGAGAAAATCTGCTTGAGGTCGACCGTTTCTATCGGAACACCCTGAATCAGGCCGACGCCATAGCAGTAGAGGGCGACATAAAACGGCAGATTCAGAAGCGAGATCCCGAACACCGCTGTCGAGCCATAAATCGCCGCGGCGACCGGGATGCCGATAAACGCGCTGTTTGGAAAAATCATCAGCAGCTCATACACGCCGCCGTCCTCCCGTGCCGGATGCAGCGCCAGCCGGTAGAGCCTTGCCAGCACGATCATCAGCGCGAAGCCTGCAAAATAGAGCCCCGTCAAAAGCAGCACATCGCCGCTTCCCAGCTCGCGCTCGCCGCAGACCGACGCATGCAGCAGCATGCACGGCATGGTCACCTTGTTGATGAGCACCGACAGGCAGTGATTGCCCTGCTGCGTCATAACGCCCGTCTTCCCCGCAAGAAAGCCAACACTCATCATGAGCAGCAGCACCAGCATTTTCTGAAATACAATTCCAACGTCAGCCATCTTGTTCTATCTTTCCCGCTTTCTTTTCTTCGGCTCCATTATAGCGGCTTTGCCCCAAAAAGTAAACCGGAAGCAGCCCCACAAAAAAAGGGGGAGATGCAAGCATCTCCCCCTGAAAAAGCAGGACTTATTTTCTGACCAGATATTTCCGCATATCCAGCGAGCAGGCCGCGAGAATGATTGCGCCCTTGATGATGTACTGCATGTTCGCATTGATGCCGAGCATGGACAGCGCAACGAAGATGATACGCAGGATGAACACGCCGAGAACAATGCCGCTGATCTTGCCGGTGCCGCCGACGAACGAAACGCCGCCGATAACGCACGCCGCGATCGCGTCGCACTCGTAGTTAAGGCCGGCCGACTGCGTGATGGAGCTGATACGCGCACCCTCAATGAAGCCGGTCACGCCGTACATCGCGCCCGCAAGCGTATGGACCAGAACGGTCGTCCAGAACACGTTGACGCCGGAAACACGTGCCGCATCGGCGTTGGAGCCGACGGCAAACATGTTCTTGCCGAACGCGGTCTTGTTCCAGATGAACCACATGATGAATACGAAGATGGCCGCGTACAAAACATACCACGGGATGGAAATCGGCGCGCCGGACTTGGTCGTGAACTGAATCATCGGCGCGGAGATGACATTCTTATACTCCTGGGACAGACCGGAAACCGGCTGGCCGTTGTTCTCGTTGAGCATGAAGAAAATCAGGATCAAGCCGTAGGTGATCAGCTGCGTTGCCAGCGTGACGATGAACGGATGCAGGCTGAACTTCGCAACGAAGAAGCCGTTGACCATGCCGATGATCGCGCCGATTAGCACGACGCACAGAATCGTCAGCAGAATCCAGCCGCCGGTGATCTCCGGCAGACTCGAGAAGAACTTTCTCGAGATTGTGCGGTCCTGCAAAAGAGCGCCCGCAATTGCGGAGGTCAGGCCGACCACACGGCCGCCGGAAAGGTCGGTGCCGGTCAGGACGATACAGCCCGCGATACCGAGCGCCATCGGAAGAGAGGCCGCAACGAGGGAGAGAATGTTGACGATCGAGCCCGGGGCTAAGAAGTTTTTGTTCTTGATTGCAGTATAGACGACAAAGACGAACATCAGGATGTACAGCGCGTTATTGAGAATGCTGTCGCTCCAGAAGCGGCGGCGATCCAGCCGATCCATGCTTCTGTATTCTTCTCTTGTCCGCTGCATGTTTTTCAAAGGATTTGCCATAGTTTGACCTCCTGTTTATACATACTTGGCCGCAAGGCGCATGATATCTTCCTGCGTCGCGGTTTTCGCGTCCACCTCACCGGCGAGCTGTCCGCCGGACATGACCAGAATCCGGTCGCACACGCCGAGCAGCTCCGGCATCTCAGACGAAACCATCAGAACCGTCTTGCCTCGGTTCGCAAGGTCGAGGATCAGCTGATAAATTTCATATTTCGCACCAACATCAATGCCGCGCGTCGGCTCGTCGAGCAGCAAAACCTCCGGGTCCGTCAGAAGCCAGCGGCCAATGATGACCTTCTGCTGGTTGCCGCCGGAGAGCGCACGGATCTTGGTTTCCTGCGAGGGTGTCTTCGTGTGCATCGCATCGATCGACCACTGGGTATCGGCCTTCATGGACTTCGAGCTCAGCACAAAGCCGAAGCGCTTATGCTTTTTGAGGCTGGAGATGACCGTATTTTCTCGAATGTTCAGGATCGAGAAGATACCGGTCGCGCGGCGCTCCTCGGTCAGAAGCGCGAAGCGGTTCTTGATCGACTGGCGCGGGTTTTTGTTCCTGCATTCCCTGCCGCCCAGCAAGATCGTTCCGGTTTTACGCGTAGCCACGCCGAAGATCGTCTCCAGCGTCTCCGTCCGGCCGCTGCCGTCCAGACCAGCCAGACCCAGAATCTCGCCGCGCCGCGCCGTAAAAGACACGTCGTGCAGCTGGTTATACATGCCGGAAAGATTCTTGACCTCGAGATAGGTCTCACCCGGTTTGTTCGTCTTCTCCGGGAACTGGTTGCCCAGCTCACGGCCGACCATCAGGCGGATGATGTCGTTCATCTCCAGCTCTGCGGCGGGCTTCGTCGCGATATGCTGGCCGTCGCGCATGATGGTAATTTCATCGGAGATGCGCTTGATCTCCGCCATTTTATGAGAAATGTAGATGATGCCGAGACCGCGGTCGCGGAGCATGTTGATGATGCGGAACAGATGCTCCACCTCTTCCTCCGTCAGCGACGACGTCGGCTCATCAAATACAATAATTTTCGAGTGATAGGAAACCGCCTTCGCAATTTCCACCATTTGACGCTGCGAAACCGGCATTGTGCTCATGATCCGGTGCGGATCGACGTCAATGCCGAGCTCGTTGAAGATTTCAACGGTATCGTGGTACATTTTCTTTTCGTTGACCACGAAACCGGCTGTTTTCGGGTACCGGCCCAGCCAGAGGTTGTCCATGACCGAGCGCTTGAGCGCCTGATTGAGCTCCTGATGCACCATGGCGACGCCGTTGTTCAGCGCCTCCTTGCTGCTGGAAAAGTTGATTTCCCGGCCTTCGAGATAGATATGGCCGCTGTCCTTGTTGTAAATGCCGAACAGGCATTTCATCAGTGTCGACTTGCCGGCGCCGTTTTCGCCCATCAACGCGTGAACCGTTCCGGCCTTGACCTCCAGGCTGACCTTATCGAGCGCCCTGACGCCGGGGAAGTTCTTTGTAATGTCTTTCATCTGAAGCAGTACGGTTTGCTCCATCCAAATTCCCCTCCTTAACTTCGGATTGCGTTCCGGGTCCCAATTGACCCGTTCAGGCGGCTCCGACGCGCGCCTGTCAAGCAAAGGGCGGCTGCTGCCGAAAGCAGCAGCCGCCCCGAATCAGGTTCCGATTTCGAATTATTCTGCGGTGTAAGCAGCGTATGCAACGAACAGCTTGTTGGCAATGCCGTCAGCGATCGTGTACATGTCGGGGTTGGTCGCAGAGGTAGCGGAGACAGCGTCAGCCATGGACGTACCTTCGCCGGTAGCCTTGACGACGGAAGCGATCGCAACAGCCATGCCCTCGGCGTCCTGCTTGACGGTACCGGTCATCTTGCCGGCAGCGATGAGTTCCTTGGCAGCGTCAGTCGCGTCAACACCAAAGACGGGGATGGTCTTGGAGCCTTCGGCGCCGGTGTTGTAGCCAGCGGTCTCCAGAGCGGAGATGGCGCCTTCTGCCATGTTGTCGTTGTTGCAGATAATGAGCTCGATCATGTTGCCGTTGGCCTCATTGTACTGCGAAAGGTTGGTGTTCATGTAGTCCAGAGCAGCCTGTGCGGACCATGCGCCGCCGAGGTCGACCTGATACTTGGAGGTGTTGGAAGCGTCGAAGTACTCGAGCTCGGGCTTGCCAGCCTCGGTCAGAACCGCGTTGGCATCCGCAACACCGAACTGCGTGCGGTAGATGGCCTCAACGTTGGCCTCGTCACCCTTGAACATCGCGTAGCTGATCTTGCCGTCGCCGTTGAGATCAGCGGTGTCCCAGTTGGCCAGCAGATATTCGCCGACCATCTTGCCCTGCAGATGGCCTGCTTCGGGAGCGTCGGTGCCGATGAAGCTGATGGTAGCGTTCGCGTTGAGGACGGTGCCCTCGTTGCCGTCAGCCTCGATGGCGCGGTTGAAGAAGATAACGGGGGTGCCGTTTGCCATGGAGATGATCTCGTTGGCAACGTCGGGAGAACCGGAGGTGACCATGTTGACAACCAGCAGGTTGTAGCCATCGGTCAGAGCGGTCTGGATCTGCTCGTTCTGGGTGGTCTGGTTGTTGTTGCCGTCGAAGTTCTGATAGGCAACACCCAGGGAGTCGAGCTGCGCGTCGAGTGCGGTACGGACGCTGGAGATGTAGGTATCAGCGAACGTGTAGTAGAACACGCCAACCTTCAGGTCGGCAGCCTCGGTCGTCTCAGCAGCCGGGGTCTCTTCAGTGGTGGTGTTTTCTTCGGTCGTGGTGGTCTCCGGAGTCGTCGTGGTCTCCGTAGCCGGGGTTTCGGTGGTCTGCTTGGCGCATGCCGCCAGAGCAAATACCATGGTCAGCGCAAGAAGCAAAGCAATGATCTTTTTCATCTCGGAAAAATCCTCCATTCATAAATTTTACCATCCGGCGCGGTTTGCCCGCACCTCAAGTACACACTTATTGTAGCAGGCGTGTCCGCGTCCGTATATCGAATTTTGAACTTCATTTTTCTGAAAAATTTTTCGCGTGCCGAAAACAGATGCAGCATTTTGTGCATTTTTCACAGCATTTTATCGTTTCGCATCCAGTTCATTCTAATTGGTTCGAAATTGCCGAATTCGCCCCTTCTTTTCCCAAGAAACGCAGAAAACTGAGGCGCGGCCAACTGTCCGCATCTCACGGTCACCATCTGAAATCTTCTTTATCCGAACGAGAAAATCGCCTTCTGGCTCTCGATCGTAAACATCGTATCTCGCGTAATAGTGGTCGTTGTGGTGTTGATGAGCGTATTTGCGTCAAAGCGCTGGCCCTGTAGACTCTGCCACGCTTTTTCCACGCCGAGGTACCCCATCGCGTACGGGTTCTGGACGATCAGCGCCGACACCGTGCCCTTCTGCAAAAGCTCGACACAGATGGGGTTCGTATCGAACGCGATTTCAATCACCCGGTCTCCAAGCTCCAGCTCGTCGACAGCCAGCGCCGTTCCGACCGCAAGCGGCTCGTTGAACCCCGCCAGCACGTTGATATCCGGGTGCTCCAATAAAAGTCCCCGCGCCGCCTGCCGGGCAAGCTCCGCGTCCGTCGGCACATTTACGGTGTAAATCTCCTGCACGCGCGCATCGCCCGACAGTCCTGCCCGGAAGCCCTGCTCGCGCTCCTGCCCGTTCTGCGTTTCCACATCGCAGTTTACAATACCGACCACGATGGATTCCAGATTGGTCTCAAGCGCTGCTTTTGCGCACATTCTTCCTGCCTGCACATTGTCTGTCCCGATGCGCGCAACCACGCCATCAGAGTTCACATCTGAGTCGATGACGACGACCTTGATGCCCGCGCTCGCCGCGTCGTTGATGGCCTGCGCGTTTTTCGTGTAGCTGATGGCGGAAAAGACAATTGCGTCCGCGCCGTCGCGGATGGCCTGCCGGATGTATTCGTTCTGCGCCTCGTAGTCCTCCTCCGTCTCCGGGCCGAGAACGGTCAGATCGACGTTGTACTCGGACTTTGCCGCGTTCGCGCCCGCGAAGACGGACTTCCAGAACTCCGTCGTGGTCGATTTGACAACCATATACACTTTATATGGCTCGCCGGAAGTCGTTTGCCCCGCGCAGCCTGTCATGGAAACGGCAAGCAGGAGCACGAGAACAAGCGGCAGTATTCGTTTTTTCATCGTCTCACTCCTTCTGCTTCTTCGGCATGCGCACGATGACGCGCGTTCCCTCGTCGGGGACGCTCTCAATCGTAATGCCGTAGGCCTCGCCGAACCAGATTTTGAGCCGGTCGTTGACGTTTTTGATGCCGATGCCGGATTTGGAGTCGCTGCGGCGGAAAATCGCGTCAATCTGCTCTTTCTCCATGCCAACGCCGTTATCCTCGACGGTCGCCAGAATATCGTCCCCCTGCGATTCGATGCGGATGACGATCTCGCCTTCGTCGACCAGGCCGTTGATGCCGTGGTAGATCGCGTTTTCAATGATCGGCTGGAGGGTAATCTTGTTGCAGAGGTAATCGAGGCAGCTCTCGTCGACCTCGAAGCGATAGGAAAACTGATCCTTGTAGCGCACGGACTGGATCTGCAGGTAGCTCTTCGCGTGCTGCACCTCACTTCGGATGGGGATGAGCTCATGACCCTTGCTAATGCTGATGCGGAACAGCTGCGCCAGCGCGTTTACCATCACGACCGCTTCCTGGTTCTTCCCCCGCTCGCACATCCACGAAATGGAGTCGAGCGTGTTGTAGAGGAAATGCGGGTTGATCTGCGCCTGCAAGGCTCTGAGCTCCGTTTTGCGGAGGTTCACCTCTTCGGCGCGCACGGTCGCCATCAGCTGCTGGATCTTCCGCACCATGTGCGCAAATGAGGAAGACAGATTCTGCACCTCGCGCACGCCGGAGACCGGCTCATAGACGAAGTTGTCCGCGTTTTTCTCAAACTGCGCCATCGCGGAAATCAGGTCGTGGATCGGTCGAGAAAGAACTCTTGAAAACAGAAAGCTCACCGCCAGCGTCGCCGCCACGATTGCAATGGCCGCCAGCGCCAGAAGCCGCGCAATCTCGCGCAGGTTGTCCGTGATGATTTCCTGCACAAAGCTCACGCCCACCACGCGCCAGCTGCCGCTTGCAAGCGTCTGCACGGTGTAGATCATCGTGCCGATCACGTGGCTGCCGTCGTCGAGTGTGGAGATGAGCGCAGTATTCTCCTGCTTGAGATCAGAATAGATCAGCTGCTGCTGGGGGTGGTAGACGATGTTTCCGTTCGTGTCCTCGAGAAAACAGTAGCCCCGCTGGCCGATGCCGATGCCGTTAATATAGGAGGAAATGTTCGTGCAGCTGATGTCGACCGCCACCCATTTTTCCCACTTGCCCGCGTCCACCGGGCGGATGATCGTCACGACCCACGGATAGTACCCCTCAAAAAGGGACATCACGTGCGGCGCGGAGACATAGCCGTCTGCGTATACATCCAGCATCGTCCGGTCAAAGGACAGATTTTCCCGCACGACCGGCCGCACCTCGTGGCCTAAGCTGTAGCAGTTCATGAGGTACCCCGCCTCGTCATAGATCGTCACAGCGACCACGTCGGAGCGGATTTTAAGGAACGTTTCAAAAAAGTGCTCGCGGTCGTCCGACGGCGTGACGAGCTCGTCTGCCAGCAGCTCCATGACGTTGTTCATATCGCTGAGATAGCCGTCTACGGTACTGGTCACCTGCGAGATCGTGCGCCGGCCGTCGGTCTGCGCGTTACGGATGAGAGAGCGCTGGTACGTTTGCAGGAAAAACGCGATGGCGCACCCGAGGATCCCGACCACGATCGCCGTCAGAGACAAAATCATGATCTGGTTCATGCTGAGGCTTCGCTTTTTCATGCGCGGGCTCCCTTCTGCTCGCGCTCCTGCCGCATTTTGGCAGGGGAAACGCCGTAAAACTTTTTAAAGCAATAGCCAAAATAGCTCTGGTCGGAGTATCCGCACCGGCGGGCGATTTCCGCGATGCGGCTGTCACTGCTCTGAAGCAGGTTCAGGGCCACCGCCATGCGCTTGCGGATGAGAAGGTTGATAAACGTGTCGCCTGCATTCTTTTTGATGTTGGGGCCAAGATAGCTCGCGCTCACATGAAGCCTGTCGCTCACCGACTGGAGCGTCAGCGTCTCGTCCATATACTCCTTGTCGATGATCTGCAGCACCCTGCCGCACAGCTGGTCAATGCCGCTCTGCCCGTCGGCCGCGCAGAAGCCGCTTTCCGTCTCCGCTGTTTTAAGCGCCTCCATGGCTTCTTTATAGGCCTCATGGAAATCCGCGTCCGGCGCGTGCTCCTTGCTGATGCCGGCGCTTACGTCCAGATCCAGCAGCCGCTTGAGCGCCCGGCGCAGCTTGTCGATGGCCGCGTGCAGCTGTAAAAATCCGTTTTCCGACGTGAGCAGCAGAACGATCCGCCCGGCGCTGCAAAAGCCTCGGCACGGATACTGCCGCGAGAGGAATTTCTCCGCCGCACCGAGCGCCGTCTGGCAGGCCTGCGCGTCCGCGTCAGCGCATGAAAGCGCCGCCACCGTCACGCTCCGAATGCTTTCCGGGGCCAAGCCCATGCGCGAGAGCGCCTTGAGATTTTCCTCGCGGCCGGCATAGAAATAGCAGTCGAGCAGCATCGCCGCCGCGACGGCCTGGTGGTTGGAAGCGTCCTGCCGCGCGGCAGAAAAATCCGCCTGCTTTTTTTCGATCTTTCGGTGAATTTCGATGAGCTCCTGCGTCAGCTGCGCCATGGAAATCGGCTTGAGCAGATACGCGATGACCTCGCTGGCAATGCCCTGCTGCGCGTATTCAAACTCGTCGTACCCGCTCAGAAACGCCACCTGAATGAGCGGCTGCACGGCCTTGACCTGCGCGGCCAGCGCCGTCCCGGAGATAAACGGCATGTGGATATCCGTCAGCAGAAAATCGGGCTGCAATTCTTCTACCAATTGCAGTGCATCGAGCCCGTTGCTGGCCCTGCCGACAAGCTTGAAGCCGATACCCTCCCAGTCGATGAGCTGGCAGACCGCGCCGAGCAGCTCCTGTTCATCGTCCGCGACCACAACGCTCAGAAGATTCTGTTTGTCCATGCCGCCGCTCCTTTCTCTTTTCCCGCTCGTTTTTTATTATCATACCATAGCTTTCCCGGATTTTCACGTTTTTTCTCCGGAAAACCGGCATAAAAAACGACAGCCGCTGCTTCCCGTAAAGAAAGCTGCGGCTGCCGCAGCAGTTTATTCGGATGTTTCCTCCATACGGTTCCAGTAGCCCTGCTTATAAAAGAGCACCGAAAGCACCGTCGCGACCGACCAGCCGACCGGCCACGCGCACCAGATGCCCGTCGCGCCAAGCGCGGTTTTCGAGAGCACCACGGCCAGCACCACGCGGAGAATGAGGTCGGTAAACGTCGAGATCATGAACTTCCCCATCACGCCGCCGCCGCGCAGAATGCCGTCTGCCACAAGTTTCGCGGAGACGACAAAGTAGAACGGCGACAAAATCCGCAGATACGTCACCGCCGTCTGCAAGGCCGTTTCGGTCGGCGCGTCGATGAAAATATGGATGAGCGTCCCGCCGCCAAAGACGTAAAGAAGCATCATTGGCAAACTCAGCGCCCAGACGAGCTTCAGACCCGCGCGGAAGCCTTCCTTGACGCGCAGAAGCTTTCCCGCGCCGATGTTCTGCGCGGTGTAGTTCGAAATGCCGTTTCCGAGCGTCGTAAAGGACGTGATGACGAGGTTATTGAGCTTCACGCCCGCGGAATAGCCCGCAATGACGCCGGAGCCGAACGTGTTGATGACGCCCTGCAAAATGATATTGCCGACAGAGATGAAGCTCTGCTGCAAAACGCTCGGGATCGCAATACGCAAGATCCGCTGCAAGATCCTGCCGGAGAAGACCGGCGCTTTTTCCTCGCCTTCGACTCGTGCAAGCCGCCGGAAGACCACCGTGACCGCCAGCACGCAGCTGACGCACTGGCAAAGAAATGTCGCCCACGCGACGCCCGCCACGCCCATTTGAAACGTCGTGACGAACAGAATGTCGACAAAAATGTTGGAGAGCGACGACGCGGCCAGAAACCAGAACGGCGTTTTGGAATCGCCCAGCGCCGAGAAAATGCCCGTCGCAACATTGTAGAAAAAGACGAACGGAAGACCGAGCACATAAATTCGCAGATAGAGCCGCGAGTCCGCAAGGATGTTTTCCGGCGTGTGGATGAGCGTAAGAAGCGGCGTGCAGAGCCCAAGGCCGATGGCCATCAGCACCGCGCACGTGGCCGCGCTCAGCACCATCGTCGTCGACACCGCTGTTTTCATATCGCGGTATTCCTTCGCGCCGAACAACTGCGCGACAATGACCGAGCAGCCGATGTTGCAGCCGAAGGCGAAGGCGATGAAGATGAGCGTGATCTCATAGCTGTTGCCGACGGCGGCAAGCGCCTCTTCGCCGATGAATTTACCGGCGACGAAGCTGTCCGCCAGATTATAAAGCTGCTGAAAAATCACGCTTCCGAACAGCGGCATGCAGTATTGCCACAGTACGCGCGCCGGTTTTCCGACCGTCAGGTCCCGATTCATAGGAAATCGCCTCTTTTATTCGTTTTCGCATTAGCCCCAATGTTTTACCATTTTGGAGCCCGTGCGTCAACCCCTTTTTGCTGCAATTTCCGCAAAAACCGGCGTTCTTTGAAAATTTGTTACCAGACCCGCACGCGGGCTTCCGGCTCTGTCCACATGCCGTCGCCGGGCTGGATGCCGTAGGTCGTATAAAACTCGTCCAGCGTCTGCAGCACGCGGTTGCAGCGGAGCTTGTCGGGCGCGTGCACATCGGTCACGGCCAGATACTCGCGCATCTGCCGGGACGTGGTCGAGGCCCACGTGTTGGCGATCGCACGGAAGAGCTTGTCAAGGTTCGGACTCGGAAGCTCCTTTGCCGCCGCGAGCACGCACCGCACCGCGCCGAGGTCCGCCACATTTTCCGAGATCGTCAGCACGCCGCTGCACGCCACGCCCGGGCAGGCCTCCTGTCCGTCATACCAACGTGCAACCTGCGCGCACTTCTGCTGGAAGGCCGCGTAGTCAGCCTCCGTCCACCAGTTGGCGGCGTTGCCGTTTTCGTCGAACTTTGCGCCGTTGTTGTCAAACGCGTGGGTCATTTCATGGGCAATGATATAGCCGATGCCGCCGAGGTTCTCCTCTCTCGAGGCGTTCACATCGTAAAGCGGCGATTGCAAAATGGCTGCCGGGAAGGTGATGTCGTTGGAGGTCGCGCTGTAGCATGCGTTCACCGTGAACGGCTGCATCGCCCACTTCGTTTTATCCACGGGCTCATTTTGCTCGGCAAGAGACTTCTGCGTCGCGGCCTGCTGGATGGAAATCACATTCGAGAAGAACGAGCCGCCCTCGCTCGGACTCTTGATTTCTGCGCTGTCAAGATACGTATCCCAGCTGTCGGGATAGCCGACCTTGATCTTCATTGTATCAAGCTTTCGAATTGCCTTCTGCTTCGTCGAATCCGACATCCAGTCAAGAGACTCGATCCGCGCTTTGTAGATGGTGATAAACTCGCCGATCATTTCCTCCACGTCCTGCTTGGCCTTTTCGGAGAAATGCGCCGTCACATAGGCTCTTCCGAGGTAGTCGGCAAGCAGGGCCTGCACCTGCTGGGCAGCAAGCTGCCCGGTCGACTGGCGCATGGCAATGCCGAGGTACTGCTCGTTAAAATCGAAGCTCGCGTCCGTAAATTCCGGATTGAGGCAGCCGCCCACAGCCATAATGAGCCCCGTGCGGGAAAGCGCCTTGAGCGTTGCAAGATTTCCGTCCGTGAAGAAGCCTGCCGCGGCCTGCATCGCGCCGGGGTCCAGCACGAGGACCCGATCTGTCGCCGCAAGCCCGGTCGCGGCAAACACCGCGCGCAGGTCTACGTTCGGGAACTGCTTTTCGATCGCGCCGAACGAATAAATGTTGTTGATCTTATCCACATCGCCATAGTCCTGCGGGTCATAGGAGGCCTTTGTCACGGCCTTCTCCGCCGTGTAGACCAGCTTCGCACGCATCTGCGCGTCCTGCTCCGTAAGCCCCGAGAGCGTCAGGAGCTTTGCTAAATAATTCAGATACGCCTGCGTCTGCTCCTGCGTGCCGTTTTCATAGAAGTCCTTCGTCATCGACGCGCCGAAAGCCGAGAACGCAACGACCTTGCGGTCGGAGTCAGAGAAGTCCGCCGTGAGGCCGAAACCCAGAAGCGTCGAGAGCCCGAGCTCCTTCTGCATCCGGCAGTCGGCCGCAATGAGCTCTTTGAGCGTCTTCGCGTTTTCAATGCTGTCGAGATATTCTTGAATGGGTGATACGCCCGCCTGCTCGCGCGCGTCCACATCCATCACGCAGTCGTAGAGCGCCTTGATCTTGGCCTCCGGCGTGCCGGGAGTCTGCGGCTTCGCGGCGATGTCCGCAATCAGCTTTGCTACCTGCTGCGTGACCGTCAGACTCAGGCCGTAGAATGGGCCGTTGAGTGTGAGACCCGCCGGAATGTCGGACCGATCGAGCCATGCTTTGTTGACCGCGGCATAAAAATCATCTTTCAGATTTGTTCCTTTAAGCGCATAGACTCTCGCAAGAAGCGTCTGGAACGCCTGCTTCGTCAGCTGCTTTCCGGGATGCATCAGGCCGTCTGTCTCGCCCGTCACGATGCCGCTTGCCAGCGCGCGCGAAAGCTCGTCTCCGCCCCACGCGGGAGTGTCTGCAAAGCCCTGCGCGCCTGCCGCCGTTCTTGCGCTGTCGCCAATGGGCACGGGCAAACCTCCGAACGCGCGGTCGATCATGATGAACGCCTGCGCGTAGGTAAGAGGTCCGTCTTCTTCCAGCGTTCCATCCGGATAGCCCTTTAAAATGTCCTCCGTTTTGAGATCGGGGCAATAATCGTCCGCCACCGTAAGCAGCAGCTTTGCAGCCTCGCCTCTTGTGATCACCGCGTCCTGCGCAAAGCAGCCCACAGCCAGCGAAAACGCCAGCGCGAGCGCCAAAAGCAGCGACGCAAACCGTTTGATGCGTTTCATCGAAAATTCCTCCGTTTCGTACTGTTCCTATTGTGTCTCTTGGACGCATACACAAACCATTTTGTTCCGCTGTCCTCAAAAAATTTTCAGCAAAAGGGCGGCTGCAGCCAGCCGCCCTTCTTTTATCCTTCTTCAAACATCGCTTCAAAAACTTGTTGCCGCGCAGAGTCCGAGGCCAGTTCTCTTCCCTATTTTCACTCGGTTCGTGTCCTCTCCCAATTCGGGTTTCGTCCCGTAAAAATCTTTTTTCGCGATTGTATTATAGTATAGAAAGCGCCGCATGTAACTGTTTCCTGTAAAAATTCTCTTGCAAAACGATGCAAAAAAAGAGCCGGTACATAGCAAGTACCGACTCTTCTGCCTATGCGTTTTCTGTTTACAGCTGCGAGAACCTGTACAGCATGACGGCGAGCACCTCGCGCGTGATGGGCTGCTGCCAGCCGAAGTTCCCTTCTCCGTCGCCCACCGCAAGCCCCATCTGTTTTGCCCAGTTCGCAGCTTCCTTTGCCCAGTCGGACGGATGGTCGCCCGTATTTGCCAGACTCAGAAGCTCCTGCTTTGTCATGTCCAATTCCTCCACAATCATCTTTCGAAACGCCAGCCACTGGCTCTCATCGTCGACCCACGGCGCGGGGCAGTGCTTGCTGACCACATCGTAGTGGCGGAGCACATTCCCGAGCGGAATGTCATACTTCGTCATAAGCATCCTCGTCAGATGCGCGGCGTTCCGGACGGTTTTTTTCGAGAACGCGTACTGCCCCGCGGCATAGCGGCAGCAAAGCTCGATGCTGATGGAGTTTTCGTTCCGACATTCGGGGTGCTTCTGCACGTAGACCCCGGCCGTCCCGACGCTCCAGGCCGTGTCCCCGTCGTCCACCGACTGCATCCATCCAAGGTCATCCACAAAATAGTGTGCCGAGGCCTTCACGACGTTCTGCTCAAAATAGCGAAGATTGCTCTGCGCCGAGTCGTTGCGCCCCGCCGTGTAATGGAGCACCAGATATCGGATGGTCGCGTTTCTTCCGGGGCGGTAATTACCGGTGTGCGCGGTTGTCATTTGTCCTTGCCTGCTCCCACAGCCGCCGCATCCACCATGCCCTCGGACATAATATAGCTCACGACGCTCGCGACCGTCGTCACCGCGCCCGCGACAGTGCTGATGGTTGTCTCGTCAACGCCAAAGACCATCGCAAGCCCCGTCGCCACGCCCGCCAGCGCGGCCAGAAATTTCCGGCTGGTGAGCTTCTTCAAAAAATTCTGCATCATGATTTCCTCCTTCTTAGCCCAATCCCAATTTCAAAAGCACAAAGCCGACCAGCGCGCCCACAATGGCCGCGATCGCCTTTTCGACGATCATGTCCCATCTGCGCCCGGCCTTCTGCGCCATCTGGCCAACGTCCTTTTTGATCTCGCGGATGTTCGCGTCCATGTCCTCCTGCCGCTGCGCCAGCATGGCCACACTGCTCGCCAGCTTCTCGAGATCGTCCTGCCTGCGTTCCAACTCCCTGATGCGCCCTTCCTGCCGCTGGAGCTGACCGTCGTGGCGTGTGAGAAGAATCGTTTTTTCTTCTTCCGTCATGGTCTGTCTTCCCTCCTTTCATATATACGGCGGGAACCCGGGAGAATTGCACGCCAGCGGGCAACCAGCGTGCAAACGCACGCAAAAAACCGCCGTCTTGACAGAAAAACGGCGGTAACTTATAATATCGATGTAAAAAGCGGCGCGGCTTTTCTTTTTTGCCGTATCGGTTAGATTTCCCTAACCATTACATCAGACAGGAGGCGGCCCATATGTTCTGGGACAATGTCGCATGGGTCTATGATCTTTTTGCAAACTTCATCAACCGCAAGGCAAACCGAGCACTGTGTGAGGCCGTAGCGCAGATGATTCAGCCGGAGGACGAGGCGCTCGAGTGTGCCTGCGGAACGGGGTTACTTAGCGGCGTAATCGCAACGCGCTGCAAGAGCCTCATCGCAACGGATTTTTCCGTCAATATGCTCAGGCGCGCAGAGCGAAAATATCGAAATCTTCCCAATATCCGTTTTGAGCCCTGTGATATCATGCAGCTCCCGTATCCGGACGAGCGCTTCGACGTTGTCATCGCCGCCAATGTCATCCATCTGCTGGACGAGCCCGAAAAAGCGTTGCAAGAGCTCTCGAGAGTCTGCCGCCCGGGCGGGCGCATCATCCTGCCGACCTACATGAACCGCTCGGAATCCGGAAAAATGGGCGGGACCTCCCGCGCTGTCAAAACAGCCGGCGCAGATTTCAAGCGCGAGTTCACTCCCGAAACCTACCGCGCGTTTCTGACGAATGCCGGATACCCAAACGCGCAATACACGCACTGCGAAGGAACCATCCCCTGCGAAATCGCCGTCCTCCAAAAGCCCAAAAATTAGACCATCTTCCAAACACCGCGTAGGGGACGATGCCCACATCGTCCCAGCGGAACGCACCGTTTTTATGGAAGTCTCCGGCGCGTTCGATGGTGCCCATTGGGTCGATGTGGGCATCGCCCCCTTGTATAACCGGAAAATATGCGCAGCGCTTTAACATAAAAGAAGTGGGATGGCTCAGCCATCCCACTTCTTTTACCTTATCTTACTTGCCCATGTTCATCTGCGCAGCGACTTCTGCGGCGAAGTCTTCCTGCTTCTTCTCGATGCCCTCGCCCTTTTCAAAGCGGACGGCGTCGACGAACTTGACCTTGCCGCCAAGCTCCTTGGCAGCGGCAGCCATGTACTGCTCAACGGAGACAGCGCCATCCTTGACGAACGGCTGCTGGAGCAGGCAGTTCTCTTCGTAGAACTTGTTGATCTTGCCGGCAGCGATCTTTTCCTTGACCTGCTGGGGCTTGGAAGCCATCTTGGGATCGTTGTCCATCTGGGCAACGAGGATCTTCTTCTCTTCTGCGAGAACGTCGTCGGTCACGAGGCTCTTGTCCCAGAAACGGGGGTTCAGCGCCGCGATCTGCATTGCAACGTCCTTGCCGATGGTGGTAGCGTCGATGCCGCCCTCAACCTCGAGGTTGACGAGAACGCCGATCTTGCCGCCCGCATGGACGTAGGAAACGGAGGTGTTCTTGTCGAAGCGCTTGAAGCGGCGGATCTGCAGGTTTTCACCGATGGACATGACCTTCTCGGGAAGGACCTCGGAGACCTTGAGCTCGGTGCCGGGGTACTTGCACTCCATCAGAGCGGCAACATCAGCGGGGTTATCCTGCAGGACGACCTTGCAGATATCCTTGACGAACTCGACGAACGGAGCGGACTTCGCGCAGAAGTCGGTCTCGCAGTTGACCTCGACAACAGCGCCGACGCCGCACTTTTCGCAAACGGTGGCGTAAGCCATACCCTCGGCAGCAATGCGGTTCGCCTTCTTGGCGGCCTTGGCCAGACCCTTTTCACGCAGCCATTCAACGGCCTTATCCATATCGCCGTCGGTCTCGGTGAGCGCCTTCTTGCAGTCCATCATACCGACGTTGGTCATTTCACGCAGTTTCTTAACATCAGCAGCAGTAAATGCCATGGTTATTTCCTCCTAATTGAAATAGTGTCCTTCGATTCTGAAAAAGCGCCCGTCGCGCGGCGGGCGCTTTTCGATTGTGCAATTATTCCGCGGCGGGAGCGGCTTCCTCGGCTGCGGGAGCCTCGGTGTTCTCTTCGCCCTGACGGCCTTCGACAACCGCGTTTGCCATGGTAGCGGCAATCAGGCGGATGGCGCGGATAGCGTCGTCGTTGCCGGGGATGACGTAATCGACCTCATCGGGGTCACAGTTGGTGTCGACGATGGCGACGATGGGGATGTGCAGCTTGCGGGCCTCAGCAATCGCGTTGCGCTCCTTGCGGGGATCAACGATGAACAGAGCGCCCGGGAGCTTCTTCATGTCCTTGACGCCGCCGAGGTACTTCTCGAGCTTGGCGATCTCGCCCTGATGCTTGATGACTTCCTTCTTGGGAAGCATTGCGAACGTGCCGTCCTCTTCCATCTTCTTGAGCTGGGCCAGACGGTCGATACGGGTGCGCATGGTGCGGAAGTTGGTCAGCATGCCGCCGAGCCAACGGGCGTTGACGTAGTACTGGCCGACGCGCTCAGCTTCTTCCTTGATCGCGTCCTGCGCCTGCTTCTTGGTGCCGACAAAGAGGATGGACTGACCGTTGGCCGCCAGCTCACGCACGAAGGAGTAAGCCTCTTCGAGCTTCTTGACCGTCTTCTGCAGGTCGATGATGTAGATGCCATTGCGCTCGGTGTAGATGTAGGTTGCCATTTTGGGGTTCCAGCGGCGGGTCTGGTGGCCGAAATGCACGCCAGCTTCCAGCAGCTGCTTCATAGATACGACTGCCATTTTTTTGTTCTCCTTTTGTTTTGACCTCCACCCGGCTCGGCAGGCCTCCACCCTTGCGGGCACAAGAAGGCAATAACGCCGGATGTGTGGTTTAAAATGTCGCCGCTTTTCGCAGCGCCAGAATATTATACAAGACTGCCTTCCCGATTGCAAGGGCTTTTTTCAAAATTTTTTCCTGTTTTCAGCACGTTTTTGCCCCGTCCGCCTCAGAACAGCCCCCGCCTTTTGCGCATCACGCGCCATGAGGAAATGGAGCCCTCGACGAGGATGATATCTTCCCCGATCCTTCGGATGCAGCACCACGGGATGATGTAATCCGAGTCCCGGCCGAAGAGTCCCAGAAACCGGCACGGCCCCGGGACCATGAGCGCCGTGACCCGGCCGGTGTCGGTATCGATGCAAAGATCGTTGCAGTATCCGAGCCGCGTGCCCTCGCAGACGTGGATGATCTCCTTGCTGCGAAGCTCTGAAAATCGGTTGACCATACGCACCCCTCCGATGAACCTGTCAAAAAAGCGTTTGCTTTTTTGACAGAAAGGATTGCACCTCGACTGCGCGCAGAATTTTGCCCTGCTGGGGCAAAATTCCACACTTGCGAGGTGATAGGAATTTTTCCGGTCGGCAGAGCCGCCGGATAAAATGGATTTCCACTTTATTTCGCCCTGCGGGGCGAAACTCTACGAGGTTTTTTACGCCCCTTCTGGTATTCCTTTTCTACCGTATGCGGGAAATCTGCGTGTTATGATACGGTAATCGCCTTGCGGATGGTATTGAGCGCGTTTTTCTCTAATCTCGACACCTGCGCCTGCGAGATGCCGATGCTGCCGGCCACCTCCATCTGCGTCCGACCATCGTAAAACCGCAGGGCAAGAATCCGCTTTTCCCGCTCGGAAAGTCTGCGCATCGCCTGCCGCAGCGCAATGGAGTCCAGCCACTGCTCATCGGTGTTTTTCGTGTCGCGCACCTGATCCATGACCGTTAAGGGGTCGCCCCCGTCCGAGTACACGGGCTCATAAAGGGACACGGGCGTTGCAATCGCATCCATCGCGCCCACAACCTCCTCCAGCGGCACGTCCATTGCCTTTGCGATCTCCTCCATCGTGGGCTCGCGCCCGTTCTTTTCAAGAAGCTCCTGCTTACACTGCAAGACCCGATACGCCGTGTCGCGCACCGAGCGGCTGACGCGGATGGGGCTGTAGTCGCGAAGATATCGCCGGAGCTCTCCCGCGATCATTGGAACGCCGTAGGTTGAAAAGCGCACCTGCTTGGAGGTGTCGAAGTTCGCGATGGCCTTCAGAAGCCCGATGCACCCGACCTGAAACAGGTCGTCCGGGTTCTCGCCCCGGCCCATGAAGCGCTGGATGACAGAAAGCACCAGCTTGAGATTGCCTTCGACAAGCTTCCGCCTCGCCTCCTCGTCTCCCGATTGCGCGCGGTCGATGAGCGCCATCATTTCGTCATTCGAAAGCGTCCTGAGCTTTGCCGTGTTGACCCCGCTGATTTCCACTTTTCCCTGCATATCCACAGTTCCTCCACCGCCCTTTGTTGTGCACAAACGCCTGCTTGTGTACTGGTGAGTATTTCCCGGGAAAGCAATTTGATACGGCCCTTGTTTCGGCATTTTCCGCGAAAGCGCAGCTTATATATTCGGAATTGTGCTGAAATTATAACTTTCTGATAATTTTTAAGCAAAAATAGTTGACAATAATCCGGTTGCACCGTCGACGTAATTTCCCGTCTCGTTACCGCTTTGTAACTTTTTCCGGGCAAACAGCTGTGGATAGCGGGTGTGGATAACAATGTGGAAATGTGGATTTCTCCTTGCGCAGCAAAGTTTTTCACATTGTCCACATTTTTGTCCACAGGAACTTTTCCGGGCAAATTCTTCTTGCCGTGCATAATTTTGTTGACATAACACGATCGAACATTATGCCAGAAAACCTGCCACATCAGAGACCGTCAGCCCCGGGTGCAGCGCAAGACTCACCCCATAGCCCACGGCTCTCGCAATCTCGCGCACGCGAAGGTCAATGTCCCGGGGTGTGACAATGAGCCCGGAAAGCCCCGGAAGCTCCCGCCCCGCAAGGCGTTCAGCGCGCATGAGGGTCGGCGCTCCAACGGCTAAAACCGGCCGCCCGAGGCTCTCTTCGCAGAACGCCGCCCGATGGTTCCCGAGCCCCGAGCCCGGAGCCAGCCCTGCGTCTGTCAATTGGACGGTTGTACAAAGTCTCTCGGGCTCTGCCGCCGCCAGCGCGTCAAAGACGATGACCGCCTCCGGCTTTATGAAATCCGCTGCCGCGCGCACAAGCTCCAGCGCCTCCATCCCGCTCGTCCCCAGAACCCCGGGCTTCACGCAGGAGACACTGCAAAACCCGGAAAACGCCTCCGGCATATGTGCTTTCAAATGCCGCGTCACAAGAAGGCTCCCGAGCGTCCACGGCCCGAAGGCATCCGGCGAGAGCGCGTCGTTTCCAAGTCCCGCGCAAAGCGCGCTTTTTGGACTGTGCAAAAACTGCGCCGCCTCCCGGGAAATTGCCTCCGCCACCGCCTCAAAGCTTCCGGCCTCATGCCGGGAAAGCGCTGTCAGCTCCAGCGTCACATACCGCCCCACTGGCTTTCCGAGCGCCCGAGCCCCCCGGTCATCCAGAATTTCGACCCGCGTGATGTGGACCCCGCCCGCGTCCTCCTCGCGCGCCCTTACGCCCGGAAGCTCTGTCGTCTCGCCTGCATCCTTCCTCCAGAGCGTATAGGCCTCCATGGCAAGATCTGTTCTGTAATCCATCTGCTCACCTCGCCGATAGTTTGCCGCGCGCAGATGCCTGTATGCGATTTTTTTAGAAAAAAAGAAAAATAGCTATTGATTTCTTCGGGCTTGCACGCTATAATGTATTTCTGCATGAAACGGATTTGTTTGTTTCGGTATTAACGCTATTGGAGGAGGTGTAGTCATGCCCAACATTAAGTCTGCCAAGAAGAGAGTTCTGGTGTCCAAAGTCAACAACGCCCGCAACAAGATGGAGAAATCCGCGCTTAAGACCACGCTGAAGAAGTTCGACGCCGCTGTTGCCGACGGCAACCGTGAGCAGGCCGATAGCGCTTATAAAGCTGCCGTGAAGTCCATCGATCAGGCTGTCAACAAGGGTATTCTTCATAAGAATAACGCTGCCCGCAAGAAGAGCAGCATTACCCTGAAGATGAACGAGCTGGCCTAATTTTGCCGAATGTAAGCCCTCCGAAGATGCTCTTCGGAGGGCTTATTCTTTTCAAAAAGCTGACGCTTTTCGAAAAGAGGAGCTGCACCTCGACTGCGCGCATAATTTTGCGCCCTTGGCGCAAAATTCTACACTTGCGAGGTGAGCGGTATGTTTCCGGTCGGCAAAGCCGCCGGATAACATGGATTTCTATTTTCTTTCACCATCTGCGAATGGCGAAACTCTACGAGTTTTTTCTGCACGAGGCACTCCGAAGATGCTCTTCGGAGCGCTTTTTCGCGCTTGCATCCGGAACATACATTCGATATACTATAGTAAATAGCAAAAGGCGGTGATGAGATGGATCTATTTTCTCCGGTGACGGCGCTCAAGGGCGTTGGCGCAGTTCGTGCGAAGCAGCTCGCAAAGCTCCACATCGAAACGCTCTACGATCTCATCGCCTTCTTCCCGCGGGACTACGAGGACCGGACAAAGCTTCTGTCCGTTGCGGGATTACAGCCCGGCGAGCCCGCCTGCTTTGAGGCGATGGTCATCTCTCAGCCGCAGCTCTCGCGCATCCGCAAGGGCATGGAGCTTGTAAAGGTCCGCGTGGCGGATGAAACGGGCCGAGTCGATCTCGTGTTTTTCAACCAGCCCTATGTAAAAGACCAGCTCAACTACGGTGAGAGCTACCGCTTCTATGGCGCTATCCGCGAAGGCTACGGCCATCAGATGCAGAACCCTGCCTTCGAGCCGGTCGACGCGGCTGGCGTTGTGACGGGCCGGATTCTTCCCATTTATCCCCTCACCGCCGGTATCACCAACAAGCTCATCGGCGCGTGCGTCCGGCAAGCGCTCGACGCGTGCCTCGATGCGCTTCCGGACATTCTGCCCGAGGCTGTGCAGGCCCGCTATGGTCTTTGCTCCGCGCACTTTGCCTATGAGACGGTGCACCTTCCCGCGTCGTTTGAGGCTTTGCAGAAAGCGCGCAGGCGGCTCGTCTTCGAGGAATTTTTCATCTTTTCCGCAGGCCTTGCTGCCATCCGCACCCAGCGGGACGAGCTGCATACCAAACCCATGGACACGCGCCATATGGAGCCGTTTTACAACCTTCTCCCCTTCACGCTCACCCGCGCGCAGCAGTCGGCCATCGATGACATTCTGCGCGACCTCGCGTCCTGCCGCCCCATGAACCGGCTCGTGCAGGGAGACGTGGGAAGCGGCAAGACGATGGTCGCGGCGGCGGCGTGCTTCTGCGCGATCCAGAACGGCCATCAGGCGGCCTTCATGGCCCCGACTGAAATCCTCGCCGAGCAGCATGCAGTGTCTCTTGCAAAGCTCTTTTCCCCGCTCGGAATTTCCGTAGCCCTCATGACCGGCTCGCTTCCAGCCACGCAGAAGCGGCAGCACAAGGTGGAAATTGCGGACGGCAGCGCGCAGCTCATCGTCGGCACGCACGCGCTCATCACGCAGGACGTGGCGTTTCACGATCTTGCCCTCGTTGTCTGCGACGAGCAGCACCGCTTCGGCGTGGCGCAAAGAGCCGCGCTTTCTTCCAAGGGCCAGACGCCGCACCTTCTCGTCATGTCGGCCACACCCATCCCGCGGACGCTCGCGCTCATCGCCTACGGGGACCTGGACGTTTCCGTCATCGGTGAGCTCCCGCCCGGTCGTCTCCCGGTCGATACCTTCCTGATCGGCGAAGACAAGCGCCAGCGGCTGAACGCTTTTATCGACAAGCAGTGTCAGGCTCACCATCAGGTCTATATCGTCTGCCCCACAGTCGAGGAATCCGACTTGGACAGTCTCAAATCCGCCGAGAGCTTCGCGCAGACGCTCCGGCAGGTCGTCTTCCCCCACCGGCGTGTAGGCCTTCTGCACGGCAAAATGAAGCAGGCGGACAAGGACGCGGCGCTTGGCGCGTTCTCGCGTGGAGAGACGGACATTCTTGTCGCGACCACGGTCGTGGAGGTCGGCGTGGACGTGCCGAACGCGACGCTGATGGTAATTGAAAACGCGGACCGCTTCGGCCTTTCCCAGCTCCACCAGTTAAGAGGCCGCGTCGGGCGCGGCAGCGCGCAGTCCTACTGCGTCCTCGTCTCCGGAAACCGGAACGAGCAGACCCGCAAACGCCTCAAGGCTCTCTGCGCCACCACCGACGGCTTCAAAATTGCAGAAGAAGACCTCGCTCTGCGCGGCCCCGGCGATTTTCTGGGAAGCCGCCAGCATGGCCTGCCGCTTTTCAAGGTCGCCGATTTGCAGCTCGACATGCAGACGCTGATGGAAGCGAAGCAGGCCGCGGGCGAGGAAATCCGCGATGCGGAAACGCTGGAACAGCCGGAATACGCCGCCCTTCGCGCGCGCGTGCATGCCCTGTTCCGGCAAAGCGATCTCGCTCTCAATTAAACTCCCGACTATATTTCCGCGTCCCGGACTGTCCATGCACAATCCGGGGCGCTTTTGCATATCCTAAGCCGTAATCTTTTTGAAAGCGAGGGTGTTTCATGGCGGTCAGGCGGTATTTTCTCGGCGCGAACACAGGAAAGGGCTTCGTTTCTCTCTACGACGAGTTCTGCAAGCCCGAGAGCGGAAATTTCCTATACGTCATCAAAGGCGGCCCCGGCTGCGGCAAGTCGAGCTTCATGAAAAAAATCGGCAAGGCAGCCGAGGACGCAGGGCTGGACGTAGAGTACGTGATCTGCTCAGGAGACCCGGATTCTTTAGATGGCGTTCTCATTCCCGCGTGGCATGTGGGCTACGCCGACGGCACGAGCCCGCACATTCTCGATGTCGCGCTCCCCGCTGCCTCAGGTGCGTACCTGGACCTCGGGCAGTTCTACGATGTTGCGGCGCTTCGGCCAAAGCGCGAGGTGCTCGCCGATTTAACGGCAAAATACCGCGCGCAGTACGCCATCGCCTACAAGGCCCTTGCCGAGGCCAAGCGGCTGCATGACGACTTGGAAGCCGTCTACAATCCGCATGTCAATTTTGACGGGGTTTACGCGCTGGCAAAGGAGCATATTTTACGCCTGCAAACGGAAAATTGACATTGTAAACGCAAGCAAAATGGTGTAGAATATGCACGAACAAAACGAAACCAACAAAATAAAGCCTATATGGAGGATATACAAATGAAAAAACCGATCGTATTGGTGATTATGGACGGCGTTGGTCGCGGCGATGGCGGCCCCGGCGACGCGGTAAAGCAGGCGAACACGCCGAATCTTGACAGGCTGATGGCCTCGTGCCCCATGACGTGGCTCAAGGCACACGGCACAGCCGTCGGCCTTCCCACCGACGATGACATGGGCAACTCCGAGGTCGGCCACAACGCGCTCGGCTGCGGCCAAATCTACTCCCAGGGCGCAAAGCTCGTCGGCGAGTCCATTGAATCCGGCGCGCTGTACGAGTCCAAGACGTGGAAGTCTCTCATCTCCAACTGCAAGGAAAATGAGAAAGCGCTGCATTTCCTCGGTTTGCTTTCCGACGGCAACGTCCACTCCAACATCTCGCATCTCATCGCTATGCTCCAGAAGGCGCGCGCAGAGGACGTGAAGCGCGTCTACTGCCACATTCTGCTCGACGGCCGTGATGTGCCCGCGACGAGTGCTCTGGAGTATGTCGACCAGCTCGAAACCGTTCTTGCCGAGCTTTCCGATTCTGCGCACGAATACAAGATCGCTTCCGGCGGCGGCCGCATGGTCATCACGATGGACCGCTATGAAGCCAACTGGCCGATGGTCGAAAAGGGTTGGCGCACGCACGTGCAGGGCGAAGGCCGTCAGTTCGCCTCCGCCAAGGAAGCCATCGAGACCTACCGCGCCGAAAACCCCGGCATGATCGATCAGGACCTTCTGCCGTTCGTCGTCGCCCACGATGGCAAGCCCGTCGCGAAGATCGCAAACGGCGACAGCGTCATTCTCTTCAACTTCCGCGGCGACCGCGCGCAGGAGATCTCCCTCGCCTTTGACCGCAAGGAGTTCACGCACTTTGACCGCCCGGGTTATACCGGCGTTCACTTCGCGGGTATGCTGGAGTATGACGGCGACCTCAAGATTCCCGAGCACTATCTCGTCGAGCCGCCCGTTATCAAGAACACGCTCACCGAGGTTCTGTGCAAGGCAGGCGTGCATGAATACGCCATCTCCGAGACGCAGAAATACGGCCACGTAACCTACTTCTGGAACGGCAACCGCTCTGGCAAGGTCGACGAAAACCTCGAGGTCTATGAGGAAATCCCGTCCGACGTGATCCCGTTCGAAAAGGCCCCGGCGATGAAATCTGTCGAAATTACCGACCACCTGATCGCCGCGATGGAGTCTCATAAGTTCGAGTTCCTGCGCTGCAACTACCCGAACGGTGACATGGTCGGCCACACGGGCGTGATTCCGGCGGTCATCACTGCGATGGAAGCCGTCGACACCGCGCTCGGCCGTCTCATCGAGGCCGCTGACAAGTACGGCTACACGCTGCTCATCACCGCCGATCACGGCAACGCCGACCAGATGACCGAGACCAAGAAGGGCAAGACTTCCATCCGCACCGCCCATTCTCTGAATCCGGTCCCCTTCATCATCTACGACAAGGACAACAACTTCGAGATCAAGGACGGCCACTACGGCCTTTCGAACGTCGCGCCTACCATCGTGACCATGATGGGTCTGACCGCGCCCGACTGCTGGCAGGCCAGCATGATCTGAGCGATCCCCATCCGTTTTTGAACACGCAGCGCCCCGGAAGCCATCTGGTTTCCGGGGCGCGTTTTTTTCCGGTTCGATTTGCATTATCTGTGAAAATCTGATATAATAATTTGGATTTTGACCGGAAAGGGGCGTATGCTTTGCATCTTTCAAAAAAACAGCTGATTATCCTCGGCGCGATCGCCGTTTTATTTCTCGGATTCTTGATTTTCCTCGGCAGCTGCAACAAGCGCCTTGCCGTACCCGAAAGGCCGCAGCAGGCAGAGGCCACGCCCGCGCAGGAAGAAACGCCCGCGCAGGACGATCCGCCGTCCATCCCAGAGCCGGTCGTCACAACCAGAAGCATCTCGACCTCCATGGGCGATATCTCCGTCACGGAAACGACCGAGTATGACGAAGCTCTTACCTATTACCGCCGGGAATACCTGAGCTTCGACAAAAGCCGCATTCAGGCCTGCCGCGTGGAGGGCGAAACCCGTCAGGCAACGCTCTTTTCTTTTCAATACCAGCCCATCGATGCAACAGTTCACTATTTTGACACTGACACGAACGCGTGGGTTTCCGAGCCGCTCTCCCCCGGCGCGTACCGGGCGAGTCTGGTCGCGATTGAATTTTCCTCCGGCGCAAGTCTGTTTTCGTATCTTCCGAAGACCTACAACCAGAAGGAAAACGGCGTTCTTGAGCACTTGCCGGATTTAGACGGCTATCTTCTCGTCACGCGCACCGAGGCCGGCTGGCAGCTGAAGCTCGTCAGCTGCGAATTGCAGGAGGGGCAGGTCTGCGACGGCTTCGTCATGAGCGCGGCGTGGCCGCTTCTCGACTGGTCGGAAAACAAAAACTGCGCCACCGTCTGGAACGCGTACACTGCGAACGGCGTTGCCAAATGGTGCTACGACGGCTATTACCGCTTCACGCCGTCGAACTATGTCCCCACCGGAGAAAACTATTATTACCGCTGCGTCGCGTCCTATCTCATCCGCCTCATGGCAGAGCAGATCGGCCTTAGCGATGCTGCACCGAGCTTAACGGTCTGCATGCTGGACGTTCTTGTTCAGGAGCAAAACGCCTACGGCTTCTGGCCGACGCAGCCCGAGAGCGAGTGGCTTTCCGGCGATTTCCAGATCGCAGACGGCTTTTACGACACGCGCTTCAATACCGATCTTATCGAAATTTTCGTCCGCGCGAATAATGATCTTGGAGGCGGGCTGTATCTTGATACCGTAAAGCGCTACGCCGCATTCTATCAGGTACTGGCTGAGGCGAACCACGCCGAGACCGAAAACGGCGGCTGGCTCGTCGCCGACTACTGGCACCCGCAGCTGCACGACCTGACGCACACGTCTTTAAATCACCTTGCCGCCGAATGTCTGGCTGCCTACCATCTGGCAGACCTTCTGCAGGACGAGAGCCTGCGCGAAACGGCGGACAAGTTGCTGCTCGCCATCGAAGACACGGGTTCCGACTGGATCAAGCCCACGTGGGATCTATATTACAGCATCCAGCCCGACGGCACATATGACGGTACGGACTATCCGAGTCTGACGTATAATGATCTGTTTAACCTTCAGGCATATATTACAGAAAAGACCGGCGAGCAGAACCAGACCATTTATAACCTTATGTACCACAAGCTCTACTGGATGTGGGCGAACAACGTCACCGATTACAAGCGCTGAGCTTTTTTCCCTTGTACTTTGGTGAAAAATCGGTTAGAATAGTCTGTAGTTATCGCTGTATTGCAAATTCGCTCCATCCGGAGCTTCCATAACGCTCAGAATCAAGGAGGTTTTTCTATGATCCGGCTGAAAACGGAGGAAGGCACCATTGCCGTTGACAATGCGGTCTATACGAATATTGCGGGCTACGCTGCGACAAACTGCTTCGGCGTGAAGGGTATGGCTGTGCGCTCGATGACGGACGGTCTTGTCCATCTGCTGCGCAAGGAGGCCATGGGCAAGGGCGTGCGCGTCACGTTCCAGAGCGACAATTCCATCGCCATCGACCTGCATATTATGGTGGACAAGGGCGTAAACATCCGCGCCATTTCTGCGTCCATCATCAAGGAAGTCCGCTATTTCGTCACAAAGTCCACCGGCACGGAGGTCAGTGCCGTCAACGTCTTTGTTGACTCGATCACGATTGACTAAGCGCGCGTGCGCAACCGGAGGTGTAATTGACTTTGAGACATTCCATGGACGGCGCGGCCTTTGGCCGGATGATCGTATCTGCAAGCGCCGCAATTGAGCTAAAAAAGCAGAAAATCAACGAGCTGAACGTTTTCCCTGTGCCGGACGGCGACACAGGAACGAATATGAGCATGACGCTGGCGGCCGCTGCGCAAGATTTAAAAAAGCGCAGCCCGGATTCTTTGACGAAGGCCGCCGATATGACTGCCTCGGCGCTTTTACGCGGCGCGCGCGGAAACTCGGGCGTCATTTTATCGCTTCTGTTCCGGGGCTTTTCCAAGTCCCTCAAGGGGAAGCTGGAAGCAAGCGGCAAGGACTTTGCGGATGCTTTGACCGCAGGCGTGGAGGCCGCCTATAAGGCTGTCATGAAGCCCGCGGAGGGAACGATCCTGACCGTCTCCCGCCTGACCGCGGACGCTGCCAGAGAGCTCGCCGCGCAGGATGCAAATCTCGAGAGCGTACTGGCAGGCTCCATTGAGACCGCGAAGGTCGCGTTAGAGAATACCGTCAACCAGAACCCGGTCCTCAAAAAGGCCGGCGTGGTGGACGCAGGCGGCATGGGCTTTCTTGTGATCCTGGAGGGCATGCTGTCGAGCCTTCAGGGAAACGACATTGCCCCGCAGGATGCCTCCGGCGAGACCAAAGAGCAGGCGGACTTCGCAGACTTTGCAACTGAGGACATTACCTTTGCCTACGATACCGTTTACATTGTCCGCAAGAAAAACGAGAACGTCTCTCTCGAGCCGCTTCGCGTCTATCTCGACTCCATCGGCGACAGCCTTGTCATCGGCGAGGACGACGAGGCGTTCAAGGTGCATGTCCACACGAACATTCCGTGGGACGCTTTAGCAGAATCCCAGAAATACGGCACGCTGGAGCTTGCCAAAATTGAGAACATGCGCATGCAGCACGACGATCTGGCCGAAGGCCGCAAGGCCCGTTCGACGGACGACTTGGAAGCCATTGAGCAGGAGCTCGAGTCCGGGGAAGCTGCCGCTGCGCAGCCTGCCGCGCCCGAAAAGCCGTTTGGCTTTGTCGCCGTGTGCGCGGGTGCGGGTCTGGCGGGCGTGTTCCGCGATCTGGGGGCCGACGGCATCATCGAAGGCGGACAGACCATGAACCCCTCGACCGAGGATATCCTGAAAGCCATCGAGCAGACCCCCGCCGAGGTCGTGTTCGTCCTGCCCAACAACAAGAACATCATCATGGCCGCGCAGGCCGCAAGTGAGCTTGCTACGCGCGAGGTTGTCGTCGTTCCCACCAAGACCGTCCCGCAGGGCATCACGGCGATGCTGAGCTTCGACGAGACGCAGTCTGCGAGCGAGAACGCAGAGCTCATGACGGAGAGTCTTTCCGGCGTGACCACGATGCAGATTACATACGCCGCGCGCAACTCCGACTTTGAGGGGCGCGATATCCACGAGGGCGAATACCTTGCGCTCTACAACGGCGCGCTTCTCGGAAACAGCCCCGACCTTGATTCCCTTCTCGCCGCAATGGCCGAAAAGGCGGCGGGCGAAGGAAAAGAATTCGTCAACATCTTCTACGGCGCGGATACCACCGCCGAGCAGGCCGCGCACGTGTCCGAAATCTTCACCAAAGCCCTTCCCTCTGCCGAAGTCAATGTCCTCTCCGGCGGCCAGCCCATCTACTATTACCTGATCTCCGCCGAATAACCGACCAAGTATAAAACCGTTGCGCCGTTTTCCGCGCGTTTCCGATTTTTCGTACGTCCCCGGTATTTTCGTACATTTTCCGGTAATGCGTAGGGGCGGACGACTCTGTCCGCCCAAGGGAAGTTACGAATTCGCCGCAGATTTTCGCATTTCGGTTGTGCATTTCGCAGGGCGGAAAGCCGCGTCCGCCCCTACGGTTCTTTGGACATCCCCTGGGAAGTTTGTAGGGGTCGATGCCCACATCGACCCGGCGGTAAAAACCGTTTTCACGAAAATCCAATGCGAATTCGATGGTGCCCCACGGGGCGATGTGGGCATCGCCCCCTACGCGTTCCTTGGTAAATCAAACAAGCATAAAAATCCCGATGCAGTTCATCTTCGCTGCATCGGGATTTTCTTTCAAGACCGGGGGATCTCAATCTATGCAAGCCGCCTCCCGGCGGGAATTGACTTTAGTTGCCGAAACCGGGGATCTGGAAGTATTCGAACGGGTTGACGTTGCCATAGCCGTAGCTGTAACCGCCGGAGCCATTCGAGCCGCTCGAACCGTTGGAGCCGCTGCCGGAGCCGGACTGGCCATTCTGCGATTGCTGCTGGTCCTGCGCAGCCTGCTGCTGCGAGGCGACCTCTTCGTCGGTCGGGCGCTCGTCGAGCGTGATCGTCGCGTCTACCTCAGCACCACCGCGGAAGACCTTGATCGTTGCCGTGTCGCCCGAATGGCACTTGTTGAGCGCCGCGACAAGGTCGGTGTACGAGGAAATTTCCGCGCCGTTGAAGCCGATGATGATATCGCCCTGCTGGAGACCTGCCTTTTCCGCGCAGCCGCCCTCTTCCACGCTCTGGATCATCGGGCCGGTCGGAAGGCCGTAGGTCGAAGCCGTCGTGCTGTCGAGGTCCTTGACCGTCACGCCGAGGTACGCTCTGCCGGTCACATGGCCGTACTGCTGCAAATCGTAAACCACACGCAGCGCGTCGTTGATCGGAATGGCAAAGCTGATGCCCTCGATGCTCGCGCCGGAGGAGGTGGAGCCGGAATACTTCGCGCTCGTGATACCGATGACGTTTCCGTTCATGTCGAACAGTGCGCCGCCAGAGTTGCCGGAGTTGATGGCTACGTCCGTCTGGAGCATGTTGATGGGCTTGCCGTCAGTGTTGATCTCGCGGTCAAGTGCGCTCACAACGCCGGCCGTCATCGTAAATGTCAGCTCACCCAGCGGATTGCCGATGGCGATGACCTCTTCGCCGACCTCAATCTGGTCGGAGTCGCCGATGGTCACAGCCTGAAGGCCAGTTGCGTCGATTTTCAGAAGCGCCACATCGTTCATTTCGTCCGTACCGACGACTTCTGCGTCGTATTCGTCGCCGTTATAGAGCTTGACGGTGACGCTCGTCGCGCCTTCGACAACGTGGTTATTTGTCACGACGTAGCCGTCGCTCGTCAGGATGAAGCCGCTGCCGCTGGCGGAGGCCGATGCGACCTGACCCCAGACGTTGGTGGTAATCTGCGTCGCAATGCCGACCGTGGCGTTTACGTTCATCGCGTAAACCTCTTTCGGGGTCAGGCTCTTGCCGGTATCGTTGCTCGAAAGGCTCTTCGGGAGCGCCGACTTTTCAAGGCTGTAGCTGCTGTTTTCCGTCGCGGTGTCCTGCGAGTCATCCTGCGCGGGCTCGACGGTCTGCGCACTCATCGTTTCCTTCGCCTTGGCGTTTGCCTCTTCGTTTTTGCGGCTGATGTTATTGATGACGGTGGTCAGCGCCGAGCCGCCGATCGAAGCTACCAGCGCAACCGCAACAAGAAGCGCGACCATGCGCCCGCCGACGCCGTTCTTCTTTTTTGGATTTTTGTGTTCGTTCTGATTGTAGTTCGGGTCGTAGGATGTCTGATGGTATCCCTGCGCGCCGCTCGACTCGTCCGAGGGCTCAAAAGAATAGCTCATTCTTTCGTTTTCATGTTCCATCATAATGATCTGCTCCTTTATTCCAAATCGCATTGGTTTGACCTCTGCGGTTTGTTTATCTTTTGTATGCTGTTATCCTACTTTGGAATTATGACCAGATTATGACGATTCAAAAAACGATGTTTTAACATTCTCCGTCCAGATCATGAACATAGCGTCCCCAAACGTTTTCCGGTTTATTCCGCCGCCCGCTTCTTGTAAGGATCGAGGAACGGCGCGGGGCTCTTCTTGTATGTCGCAAGGCTCACGAGCACGAGCGCAAGCAGGCACGCGATCGCGCCCGGCACCGTCGCGCCGATGCCGAACGGCAGCCCGATGAGCTTCCAGAGAATCGTCACCGAGAAGCCCGCCGCCATGCCGGACAGAACGCCCGCCTTCGTCGCCTTCTTCCAGTAAAGCGCCGCAAACGCCGGAAGACCGGCCGCCGCCGCGTAGAAGCTCCAGGCAAACATTAAAATATTATACGCGTTTTTGATATAGAGTGCAATGATAAGCGCGCCCAGCGGCAGCACGACCGCGAACACACGCGTGAGCAGAAGCTCTTTTTTCTCCGAAATGCCGGGCTTGAAGGTCTTGTAGATATCGTGGACGCAGGTCTGCACGGAGACGATCAGATAGCTGTCCGCCGTGGACATGATGACGGAGAGAATGCCCGCCAATGCTAACCCCGTAAGCCCCACCGGGAGAATTTCGATCGCCAGCGCCGGGACGACCGCATCCGTCGAGCCGTAAGCGATGATTTTTTCCGCCGGAACGAGCTGGTGCGCGACCACACCCATGAACCAGACGAGGGGAATCGTGAGCCCATAGACGAGCGTTCCGAGGAAGAGGCCCTCCTTCGCCGCCTTCTGGCTCTTGGCCGCAAATGCGCGCTGCCACATCTCAGCGCCCGCGAGCGTGAAGACGAAGTACGTGATGATATCTCCCACGATGCTGCCGTCCAGGTACGGTGTCGAGAGCTCGGGGGCCAGATTTTGCAGGAAATTTCCCATGCCGCCGAGCTTTGCAAGCGACGACGCGGGGATGAGGATGTAGACGAAGAGGATCAGCATCACGAACTGGAACACGTCCGTGTAGATGACGCCGAAAAGGCCGGACGTCGCCGTATAGATGATGAACACCAGGCACGCGATGATTGCGCCCGCTTCATAGGAAATGCCGATCTCGTTTCCGAGCATGTTGATGATGGTCGCCGTTGCCGTGACCTGAGACGCAACCGTTCCCATCATCGTAAAGGCGATGAGCGCGCCGAGCATGACCTTGGCGCTTTTTCCGAAGCGCTGCTCAAAAAGGTCGGGAATGGACGTGACATTGAACGTCGTACCGACAGCGGAAATTCTTCCCGCAAAGCCCGAGAAGATAAACATGCCAAGAAGATACGGCAGCGCCGTCATGATGGCCTTGAAGCCACTCGAGTACGCGACGCCCGCGCGCCCCATGAGGCCGCTTCCGCCGATGATCGTCGCGCAGACCGTCGCCATCAGGACAAGCGGCCCGAACGAGCGCCCGCCGAGATAATAGTCGTCCATGTTCCGCACCTTGCGAACGACGACAAGGCCGATGAGCACCATCGCGATGAGGTAAGCTGCGATGATGAGAAGGTCGATGGTGTGAATCTGATTATGTACCATATAAAATCCCCTTTCTTTGCGTGTCGGATGGTATCGGTAAACACGCATCCTTTGTTCCGGCGCTGTCCGCCGGATGCTGCGTTAGCCTTCGGAGAGAAACTGCACAACGCGCCTGCGCGCGGCCAGATCTCCCACGAAGATCACAAGGTCTCCGCGCCGCAGGGCTGTATCCGGCCCCGGAGATACGATCTCCTCTCCGCTTCTGCGGATGGCGACGACTGTTGCGCCCGTCGCGCGCCAGAATTTGAGCTCGCCAAGGCTTTTCCCCGCGCCGTCCCAGTCTTCCGGGATGCGGACGCAGTAATTGGGAAGGCTCTGCGCCGCCTGCGCGGGGAGGATCATCTCATCTAAAATGCTCCCGCAGAGCTCCTGCAATTCCCGGCCCAGGGCCTGCTGCTGTTCGAGAAGTTGCCGGAGGCGGTGCTTTTTGCCGATGAGACCGCCGCCGTCTTTAAATCCCGCGAGGCACTGCCGCGCCTGCTCGGCCGACAGCACATATACCCCGCTCTGCTCGCGGACAATGACCACTGCCCGGTCCTGCAAGACCTGCACGGCCTTGCGGATGGTCTCCGGCGAGACGTTATACTCGCTTGATAGCTTCGACCGGCCGGAAAGCTTCTCGCCTTCCATCAGTTCCCCGTCTGCGATGCGCTGAGCGATGGAGCGCGCGATGCGCATATATTGCGGGAGTGCCTCGTTTTCCATGGTAACCCCTCCTATTGTCCGGTTTCGGAAGAACCGGCCCTCCGAACCGCTGCATTCATTCGTATACTGCATATTATATCAACTGACAACTTATTTTTCAAGTTGAGTTTGCAGTTAAGAATCCGTAAAATTTTAAACAAGAATTGCATTTTCAGATGCAAAAAAGGACTTCCCGTCTCGAGAAGTCCCATTTTTCGCGGTATTCGGTTGTCACGCCTCCACGGCTTCCTCAGGAAGCTCCACCAAAATGGCCTCGTGGTGGACGGCGGGGAGGATTTTCTCCATCAAATCCTTCGTTGCAATCGCCAGCGTTGAGGAGTTGATGACGGGGTGGCAACCGAAGCGTTCGTCCTCCAGAACCGGCTTATCAATGACGAGCTGCACCTCGTTTTCCTTGTCGTTCATGAGCCCCAGCACGCTCACGGAGCCCGGCGTGATGTTCAGCAGCCGCAGCATATCCTCCGGCGAGGCAAACGACAGCCGCGCCACACCGAGCTGCTTCGATAAATCCTTCGTCTTGAAGACCTTCTCGCCCGGCATCATGAGAAGATAATAATTCGTCTTCTGCCGGTTGCAGAGAAAGAGGTTCTTGCAGATTTTCTCGCCCAGCACCTGTTCGACCGCCTCGCAGGCCTCGATGGTGTCGGCGAAGTCGTGGTCGACTCTCGTGTAGGAAACGCCGAGGCTGTCGAGTAAATCGTAGCACGCGATTTCTTTTTCGAGCCGCCCTGCCGCATCCTCCGGTCGGCCGGTATACAATACGTTTTTCATGCTCTTACCCCACTCGGATATAAAGATTTGATACGGCCACGGCCTGCTGATACGGATTGCAGCAGGCGTTGATCGTCTCGCAAACCCCTGCCGCGTCCAGCACATAATAGGACCCGCCCGCAATGTAGCTGGCCTCGCCCGGAAGCGTCCGGGTGTCGATTTCGCCCCGGCTGCAAAGAACCGCGCTCTCGCACAGCCACACGAGCTCCCGCGCCGTCAGGTCCGTCTTCGACGCATCCAGCACAAGCTGAAATGCCGCCGGCAGGTGGATCAGCCCCTTGAAGCTTGTCCACTGCTGTAAAGCCGCCGACAAGAACGCCCGCTGCGTCTCGACTCTTCCCAAGTCCTGCGTCGCGTAGCCCGAGCGGAAGCGCACGACCTGCATGGCCCGCTCGCCGTCCAGATGCTGCTCGCCTGCGGTAAGACTAATGCTGAGGCCCTGGCTCGGGTCTTCATAGTGCATGTCGACCGGGACGTTAAACGTAACGCCGCCCATCGTGTCGACAAGCTTTTCAAAAACGGACAGATCGACCAGCACGTACCCGTCCGGCCGGAAGCCGATAATTTCCTCGACGCGCAGCAGAAGCTGCTCCATGCCTGCCTCGCCGCCGGAGGCCCAGCCATAAGCCGAGTTGATCTTCGGCACGGAATATTCGCAATAGATGAGCGTGTCGCGCGGAATGGAGACAAGGCTCATCTTGCCCGTCGCGCGGTTCACGGAAAAGAGCATCATCGTATCCGTCCGATACCCGCCCTCGTCGGCGCCCGCAATGAGGATCGTCGCGCACCCGGCCTTGCGCTCTCCGAGGCCCGTCTCGGCTTCGGGCTGCTTTGCCACAAAGAAGTGCACGCTTCCAAGCGCGATGGCCAGAACCAGGACCAGCACCAGAAGCGCTTTCAAAAGCCCATGGCCGCGCCGCTTTTTGGGAGGCTTCTGCGTCTCTTGCTGCGCCTGCTCGCGCTGGCGGAGGTATTCCCGGTGCTCCTCTGTCTCGGGCTCCACGCCCTGCTCATAGAGCCACTTGGCGTATTCCTCGTCGGATTTGGGGGGATTTTTGACCTTTTCCGCCGTCTTGCGGCCGCGGCCCTCGAGTTTTCTCATCATGCGCTCTTCTTCCCGGTCGCGCGCAATGCGCTGGCGGTCCCTTGCCTCGCGCTCGGCCTCGCGCACCCGGTCATACTCCGCCCGGCGCGCGACCTGATAGGCGCTTTTGGACTGCTCATAGGCCGTCGGCGGAGTGTAAATGCCCTCGTCCGGGAAGCCTGCCGCGTCGTCATAGAACTTTTCAAAGTCGATGTTCACATCGTCCGCCGTCATGGGAGTACTTGGCTCCTGCGGCGTGTCCGGCGCGTCGGATTCGTCCGGGCATTCGTCCTCTTCCGGCTCCTCGCCCAAAAGTCCCTTAACCTCGCTGAGCAGGTCGTCGAGCTCGCGGTCGTGATGTTTCACGTCAAAGTCATCCATGCAGGTTTCTCCTTTCTCAGAAGCAGCCAAGCGCCGCCTTCTGCGAAATTCATACAAAATGACACTTTATTATATCAGATCTTTACCGTTTTGTAAACATCTGCTTTTCGGGCGCGTATTTGGTTTGAATTTTCCCAGCAGGTATGGTATCATAGACGTACTTTTGAGCCTTGGAGGATCAGATATGGCTGTCGATGTTTCGATTGTTCCCTGCAAAAGCTATGACGCAGAAGAATGCCGAACTGCGCTCACGCAGGCGCTCGCCCCGTTTGGTGGGCTCGACTGGGTTAAAGAGGGCATGCACATTGTCATCAAGGTCAACCTTGTCTCGGCCATGAAGCCTGAGCAGGCGGCCACGACGCACCCAATGCTTCTTTGCGAGCTGACGAAAATGCTGAGAGAACGCGGCGCAAGCGTCCTTCTCGGAGACAGCCCCGGCGGACTCTATACGGCCGCGCACCTGAACCACGTATATGACGTCAGCGGCATGCATGACTGCGAAGCCGTCGGTGCGGAGCTCAATCAGGACTTTTCGCAGAGCGACGCTTCGTTCCCGGAGGCCGTCTGCGCGAAAAAATTCACCTATACCGCCTATCTCGACAGAGCCGACGCGATCATCGACTTCTGCAAGCTCAAGACCCACGGCATGATGGGCATGACGAACGCCGTCAAAAACTACTTTGGTGTCATTCCCGGCACGATGAAGCCGGAATACCACTATAAATACCCGCAGATCTCCGACTTTTCGAACATGCTGATCGACCTCTCGACGTATTTTAAACCCCGCCTCTGCATCTGTGACGCCATCGTCGGCATGGAGGGAAACGGCCCCACGCAGGGCTCGCCTCGCGAAATCGGAGCGATTCTGGCCGCCGAATCTCCCTCGAAGCTTGACCTTCTCGCCGCCAAGCTCATTGGCCTCACGGCAGACGACGTCCCGACCCTGCAAGCCGCGCGCGAGCGAAAGCTCATCCCGGATACAGCGGAGGAGCTCAAGATCGCGGGCGAGCCCGAGCGCTTCATCGTCCCGGATTTTAAGACCATGCCCGCCCAGTCGAGCGTCTTTTTCCACAAGGCCGGAACCGGCGCCATCGGAAAACTCGTCGACAAGATCATGTTTCAGGCGCTCACGCCCTGTCCGAAGGTGAAGAAAGACGCGTGCATCGGCTGCGGCAAGTGCGCGAACATCTGCCCCGCCAAGGCCATCCAGATGGAAAATAAGCTTCCCACGATCGACCGCAAGGCCTGCATCCACTGCTTCTGCTGTCAGGAGTTCTGCCCCAAGGGCGCAATGGGCGTTTCCCGGCCGTTTATCGCCCGGCTTCTCAATCAATAAAACCTCGTAGCGTTTCGCCCCGCAGGGCAAAATAAATTAGAAATCCATGTTATCCGGCGGCTCTGCCGACCGGACAGGACAGCCGTTAGCGGTTTTACCGCTTACGGATGTCGCGTGCCCCTTGCGGGTAAACATACCTATCACACTTGCGCGCAGTCGAGGTGCAGTCCCACTGTCGAAAAAGCGTCAGCTTTTTTGACAGGTTAGATTGCCTTTTCAGGGCTTTTCCTGTATAATGGTGGCGCGTTAAACGCGCAGGTGTGAATACAATACGAAAGGATGAACAACCAATGAGCATTTCCTCTTCCGCTCCCTGGCTCAAATACTACGGCGACACGCCGCAGCACCTCAAATATCCGCAGAAAACCATCTATGAGATGGTAAAGTCCGCCGCCGACAAATACCCCAAGAACTACGCCTACGAGTTCATGGGCAAAAAAACGACGTACGCGGAATTCATGCAGAAGATCGACGCCGCCGCGAAAGCCTACATGGCGCTTGGCATCCAAAAGGGCGACCGCGTGACGATCTGCATGCCGAACTGCCCGCAGGCTGTCGACAGCTTCTACGCGCTCAACCGCATCGGCGCGGTGTCCAACATGATCCATCCGCTGTCCGCAGCGGGCGAGATCAAGTTCTATCTGAACTTCTCAAAATCCAAAGCAATTTTGACCCTCGACCAGTTCTACGGCAAAATTGCCCCGATCATGCCGGAGCTCGATAACCCCGACACCAAACTCGTCATCGCGAAAATTGAAGACGAGCTCTTCCCGCATCTGGCGCTTGGCTATGCGCTCACGGCCGGCCGGAAATATCCGCACCCCGAGCGCAAGGGCAACTACATCTGGTGGAAGGAGTTCCTCCGCAAAGGAAAGAAGCTGAACGCCTTCCTCCCCAAAAACGCACAGAAGCCCGAAGACGGCGCTTCGATTCTCTATTCTGGTGGCACGACCGGCACGACAAAGGGCATTCTCCTTTCCAACATGAACTTCAACGCCCTTGGTTTGCAGACCATTGCGGCCTCCGGTTTTGCCCCCATCAACGGGCTCAAGATGCTCTCGGTCATGCCCGTGTTCCACGGCTTCGGTCTTGGCATCGGCATCCATACCGCGCTGATTGGAGGCGCCTGCTGCATCCTCGTTCCGAAGTTCAATGTCGCAACATACGCCGATCTGCTTATCAAAAAGCAGCCCAACATCATCCCCGGCGTTCCGACGCTCTTTGAGGCGCTGCTGCGCGCGGATAAGCTGGAAAATGCGGACCTCAGCTGCCTCAAGGGCGTGTTCTGCGGCGGCGACAGTTTGTCCATTGAGCTCAAAAAGAAGGTCGACGAGTTCCTCAAGGCGCACAACGCGTCCGTGCAGATCCGGCAGGGCTACGGCCTCACCGAGTGCGTCACGGCCAGCTGCCTGACCCCGAAGGACTATAACCGCGTCGGCTCCATCGGCGTTCCCTTCCCCGATACGTATTACAAGATCGTCAAGCCCGGCACGACCGAAGAGTTAGATGCAAACTTCGAGGGCGAAATCTGCATCTCGGGCCCGTCCGTCATGCTGCGCTACGTCGATAATCCCGAAGAAACGGCCAACACGCTCCGCCGCCACGAAGACGGCCGCATCTGGCTCCACACGGGCGATCTCGGCAAGATGGATGAGGACGGCTTCGTCTTCTTTTCGCAGCGCATGAAGCGCATGATCATCACCTCCGGCTACAACGTCTATCCCGGCCAGCTGGAAAACATCATCGACGGCTATGAGAAGGTGCTTCTATCCTGTGTCATCGGCGTCAAAGACCCGTATAAGGTCCAGAAGGTCAAGGCCTTCGTCGTGCTCCGTCCGGGCTTTGAGGCAAACGACGAGACCAAGAAAGAGCTTCTTGACTACTGCCGCCAGCACATCGCGAAATACGCCATGCCGTATGACATTGAGTTCCGCGACGAGCTTCCCAAGACGCTCGTTGGCAAGGTCGCCTACCGTATTCTCGAAGAGGAAGAGGCCGACCGCCAGGCTACGCAGGAAGCTGTGCAAGCCGCGCAGGAAGCGTCTGAAAACAAGTAACGCAGCATCCAACAACGTGCGAGCCTTCGGGCTCGCACCTGTTCTATGGGAGGAATCTTCATGGCCAATTTTAAATCGCGCATATGGGAGCTGGACGCGCTGCGCGGCGTGTGCATTGCGTGCGTGATCGTCGTGCATTTTCTCTTTGACCTGTCGTTTTTCGGTGGGCTCGATCTGACGCTCCCGGCGTGGTACGTCTTCCTTCAGGAATACGGCGGAGCGATTTTCGTGGTCCTTTCGGGTGTCTGTGTAACGCTGGGCTCCAAAAGCGTCCGGCGGGGTCTGATCGTCTTCGCGTACGGCATGCTCATTACCGCCGTGACCTACGGCATGTACCGGCTCGGGATGTCCGGCGCGGACGTGGTCGTGAAATTTGGCGTTCTGCATCTTCTTGGCGTGTGTATGCTCGTCTATCCCGCGTTCAAAAAGCTCCCGCCAGCCGCGCTCGCGCTCCTCGGACTTGCCATTGCCATTACGGGCTACGCCATCCGGGGCATCATCGTCCCGCAGCGCTGGCTCTTCCCGCTGGGGCTCACCTACGAGGGCTTCACATCAAGCGACTACTTCCCCCTCTTCCCGCAGCTGGGCTACTTTTTAATTGGCGCTGCCATCGGCAAAACAGCCTACCGCGAAAAGAAGACGCTTCTTCCCGGTTCGTTTCAGAAAACCGGCATTGCCCGCTTTTTCTGCTGGTGCGGGCGGCAGTCGCTGTTCATTTACCTCCTGCATCAGCCGATCGTCTACGGCCTTCTCGAGTTTGTTCTGCTTCTGCGCGGATAATCCAACATAAAAAGAGCTTCCCGCACCGTACCACAAATGCGTGGTGTTCCGTGCGGGAAGCTTTTTTCTGTTTTTCGTAGTTCGTCTATACCGCCCAGTGCTGCGCGCCGGTCAGCTCGTCTAAAATCAGCGCCCCCACTGTCACCGCGTCCTCAATTGTCAGATAGCTTGGCGCGCTCTCATCGACCAGAAGCCTTCCCGACGCGGGGAACTCCTCGTCCGCGAACCAGACCTTGAGCCATACCGGATACCTCGGCGCAAAGTCAAAGCGCGCGCAAAAATCCGCGTTGGACGGCAGCAGTTCCGCGCCCAATGTTTCGCACCGCCGCGCCAGCTCTTCCCGCGGCAGTACGCCCAAGTCACGCCTGACGATCAGCTCCACGTTCCGGTCCAGTCCGCCGCCGCGAACAAGGCCGTCCTTGTATTGGGAAAACGTGATCGTTCTGCCGGTCAGAGGCGTTCCGTCTGCGAGGTCGAGATAATGCAGCAGCGTCAGCGTGTGCCACTTGGAAACAGGCGGCGTGATTTTGCCGTCCGGCCATTGAACCTCGACACACCTTCCAAACGTCCGCACCCAAAATGCGCCGTTTTCATACCGCACACCGGCCTTCTCAGAAATCTCTTTCGGCACATGCAGCAAAAGCCGCGACCGGGCGGCCTCCAGCATACGTTCAAACTGCCGGTTTTCCATTATTTGCTCTTCTTGCTTTCCGCCAGAACCTTCCAGTAGTCCTCATAGTTCGCCTGCAGCAGCTCTGGCGTGTTGAGCCCATAGGGACATTTGGACATACACTGCCCGCAGTGCAGGCAGTTTTCGATCTGGTGCATCTTCTGCTGCCACTCTTCAGTCAGCCATTCAGCCGCGGGCGCTCTTCGAACCATCAGCGAAATACGCGCGCACTGGTTGATCTCAATTCCGGCCGGACACGGCATGCAGTATCCGCAGCCCCGGCAGAACCCGCCGCGCAGCTCCTTGCGGTCCTGTTCAATTCTCGCCCTGCGCTCATCCGTAAGCTCCACGCCCTCGCGGATGCACTGGAGGAACTGATCGAGCTCGCATTCGCGCTGTACGCCCCAGATAGGGACCACGCCCTCCTGCGTCTGCATCCATGCCGAGGCCGTCAGGCCGTCACGGATGAGGCCGCCCGCCATGCCCTTCATCGCGATGAAGCCCATTCCCGTCTCGCGGCACTTCTGCACAAGCTCCAGCTCCTGCGCGCCCGCCAGATAGCTGAACGGGAACTGGAGCGTCGCGTAGAGTCCGGAGTCGATCGCCTCGTGCGCAACCAGAAGACGGTGGTTTGAGAGCGAAATATGGCGGATCTTGCCCTGCTTTTTTGCCTCCAGCGCCGCGTCATACAGCCCGTCCTCTCCGCCGGGTCTTGGACAGAAGGATGGGTTGTGGAACTGGTAGATATCAATGTAATCGGTTTTCAACGTGCGAAGGCTTGTCTCAAGATCCTTCCACATAGTATCCGCCGTCTGCGCTGCCGTCTTTGTCGCGAGAACCACCTTATCTCGCATCCCGGAGAACGCTGCGCCGACCTTCTGCTCACTGTCAGAATACGCGCGCGCCGTATCGTAAAAGTTGATGCCGCCGTCATACGCCTTGTGCAGCAGATATACGGCGTCCTGCTCGCTGATGCGCTGGATGGGCAGGCAGCCAAGGCCGTTTTTCTCAATGACAAGTCCCGTCTTGCCAAGCGTGATCTTGTTCATGGAAGTCTCCTCCTTTATTTATCTACATCCAGTATACCAAAAATGCCGGAAAAAGCAAAGTGTATTCTACTGTTTGGTTACATACCGCATAGACGCTTGCAGTGAAAATCTTTCTGTTTTCCTGGGGCGTAAGGGATTCAATGTCACTGTCATCAATCCGCTGCTGCTCAAAAAGCATCCATGTGCTGCCACTCTCAGAAAGACAAAAACAGGAAAAGCTGACACAAAAGGTATCGCGCTGTTCCTTGCTGCGGAAGGCTTCCAGCCCGATTTTCCTGTGTTTTACCACATTCAGGAGCTATCCACATGCAAGGGAGTACTCCCTTGGCTTCCTATTCCAGACCCGGCTGGGTCAGATCGCTGAGGGAAAATTCGTAGCGCATGGCGAGCGTCTGAAACAGGATGTGCATGACCCGCTCCGAGACCGCGCGGATATCCCGCCCCGCGATATACGCCAGCGTCTTCTCGATCTCCTCCTCCGGCACGCGGTAGGCGCGCAGGCTCATCGTCAGAAACAGCTGGATCTTCCGCTCGAGCGTCAGCGCTTCATCGCACGGCTGCGCCATATACGCGCGCATGATGCCCGCCGAGCCGAGCTCCATCGCGTAAAAATCGGCCGCCGTGAACCCCGGCTGGTACGCGCCGAAAATCTGCTGGATCTCCTTGGCCGTCTCGCGGAAGATATACTCGGACGCTTCCTTCTGCGTATAGGCCTCAAGATAAATTTCCCGCAAATTCTCGTTGAGCTCTGTGAGCGTCATCTGAATGGCTGTCTCGACCGCGTAGACATAGATGGGCGGCAGCGTCTGCCCCGCCGTCTGGCGCGCCATGGCAAACTGGTTGCCGAACATGAACTCGACGAGCTCTGTCAGAACGCCGTCCTTGGCGCGGAAAATATTCTGAAACGTGCTGTTGGAAACGCCCGCCTCGTGGACGATCTGTGCGACCGTCGTCTTCTTGTATCCCTGCTCCAAAAAGAGCTTGACGCAGACCGTCAGGATGCGCTTTTTCGATGGCAGGCTTGCGCTTGTGATTGCGATAGGATCACTCCCCTTCCCCGGATTTCTTCGTGTTTGGCATGTATGCCAAGATTATATCAGACCGGGAAGAAAAAGGCAAGGGAGCAAAAAAATTTTACGCCGCTTGACAAACACACCCATGCGCGCTATATTAGTTAACGAACGTTCGTTAGTCATCCTTAGGAGGCCGTATGAAGCAGGAAGACACAAAGCAGAAAATTTTGGACAAGGCGCTCGAGCTGTTCTCGAGCCGGGGCTACGATGCGGTCAGCGTCGGCGAAATCGCGCAGGCCGTCGGCATCAAGGCGCCGTCGCTTTACAACCATTTCCCGAGCAAGCAGGCGATTTTCGATGCGCTCGTGGAGTCCGTCGCCGCGCAGTACACACGCGACACCGATCAAATCTCCATCCACGTCCAGAACGCACCGCAGGATATCCCCGTTTTCACTGCGATCACCGAGGACGCGCTTTTCGACAAGGTCCGGCAGATTTTCGAGTATTCGCTCCACAACGAGACCATCCGCCGCTTCCGCCGCATGATGACCATCGAGCAGTTCCGCTCCCCGGAGCTCTCGCAGCTCTACACCGAGCGCTACATCACGCGCGTCGTGCGCTATCATGCCGGGCTTTTCGAAAGCCTCATTGCGGCGGGCGAAATCCGGCACGAAAATCCGCAGACGCTGGCGCTTTTGTATGTCTCACCAGCCATCACCCTCCTTGGCATCTGCGACCGCGAGCCCGAACAGGAGGCCGCGTGCTTAGAGAAGCTGCGCGCACACGTGGGCCTTTTCTTCCGCACCTTCAACCTGTCGGCAAGCGGCAATCCATCTCAAAAAGGAACACAAGCATGAAAAAACGAAACTTTACGCTTTTGTGGCTCGCGCTGTGCATCCTTCCGACAGCCATGCTGCAGCTGCGCGGGCGCATCCGAAGCGCGGCTGTCCGCAAAACGATGCTTTGCCTCCTCGCAGCCGTTACCGCCATACTCGTCGTCGGCCGCCTGATTTCGGGCGTGCACTGGCTGAGCGATATTCTTGGCGGCGTCTTCCTCAGCGCCGGACTCGTTCTGCTGTACGCGTTCATTTGCCCGGAGGACAGCTCATCCAACGCATAAGCGGCTTTTGCCGCGCATCCATTTCCGGCCCCCGCGCCGAATTTAAAATTAAAGGAGAACTTTTTGAACCTTACAATGTTATCACTGGAGCGTGTGGCCTGACCGGGAGGTCTGGCAAATCTGCTACACGCCATTCCTCCCGAAGCGTTGGTCCACATCTTCAGGAGGATTTCACATGAATCGCGAAAACAAACGCAAAACCTTTGAAAAAGACTACTATAAAACCCACGCCTGCAGCGACACCTTCGTCTGCAAGGTCTGCGGCCGGACCGTCATCCCGGAAAACGCCGGCTCTGACCACCGGAACCATTGCCCCAATTGCCTCTCGAGCCTGCATGTCGATATTGACCCCGGCGACCGCGCGTCCGACTGCGGCGGGATCATGGAACCCGTGGCCGTCTGGGTGAGAAAGGGCGGCGAGTGGGCGATCATCCACCGCTGCAAACGCTGCGGCGTGCTCCACTCCAACCGCGTCGCGGCGGATGACAACCCCATGAAGCTCATGTCGATTGCCATGAAGCCCCTGTGCGAGCCGCCGTTCCCCATCGAGCGTATCGAAGAGCTGACGGCCTGTATGGCAGGCGACGGCAGGATACGGTAACAAAAGAGCGAGACTTCCACCTGCGGAAGCCTCGCTTTTCCTGTTATGTGCGGCTGTATCCGGCCACCTCTTTGGCAGGTCTGGCGTTTACTGCTTGCCGAGATACTTGCCGCACTCCCGCTCCAGCGCCTGCCAGACCGGATACTCCGCCCCCTGCGCGTCAAAAAAGCGCTTTAAGTCCCGGTTGAGCGCGTCCATTTCATCGACCGCATTCATCGCGTGGTCGGACGCGCAGAGTTTCCCGAGGCTCGTTGCACACATGAGCTTAAAAAACCGCAGGCAGGTCTTGCGGTATGCTGCGCCTTCAAACTCCGCATCCGCCTTCGGCAGAATCTCGTGTCCGGCGTCACGGATGGCGCGGTAGCCCTCGATGTTCGCGTCGATCAGGCGGCTTAAGTAGTCCGTATTCCCCTTGAGCTTTTTGAGCTCGCCGTCCGTTTTGTAGCACGCGAAGGCCGCCGGCATCACGAACGCCGCGTGGCAGAGCAGATAGTCCTCCATATTGGGCTCGTAGACCACCTTGTACTTTGTGCCGTCAAAAATTTGCCGGATGAGCGGCTCGTTGGCGCTTGCGCCCGGAATCTGGCCGATGGTGATCTTCTTGAGGTCGATCGAGCAGACCTTATCCTGCTCGCGGTGTCCCGCCGAAAGCGCGAAGGCAAATAGCACATTCTTATCCGGCAAAGCCCCGGAAAGCGCCCTTGCGCGCACATTGTTTCCCACAAAGACGAGATTCTTCGCCCGGCTTTCGCGTAGCGTGTCGAGAATCGAGTCCAGCTGCGTATAGCGCAGGACGGCAAAGACCACGTCGTAGCTGTCCTCGGGCTTCAGCTCTGTCACGACCGGAACCCGGCTGACCGACACGCGGGGCGAAAATTTGTCCTTGATCCGAAGCCCGTTTTCCCGGATCTCCTCCGCCCATTTTCCCCGCGCAAGCAGCGTTACGTCCTTCCCGGCGCGGAACAGATTTCTCGCCAGATTGCAGCCCAGAACGCCCGCGCCAAACACCAGAATCTTCATATTCAAATCTCCTGTCTCAAGCGATATGAAAGCTTGCTATACTTAGTTAGTTTTCTCTAACCAAGCATAGCTAGCAGCATCTCAAAAGTCAAGCCGCCGGAGCATTTCATTGGCGTTTTTTCTTATGCGGACAACGGTACTTGCCGCTTTGTCCTATCTTGTCCGGTTCTTGGGCTGCACCGGAACAAATTCCAGCTTGAGCCGCATTCCCATCCCCGCGGCCAAGCGCTTGAGCGTGCGAAGCGACGGGTTTGCCGTTCCGCTTTCGAGCTTGCTGATATTCGTCTGGTGGATACCGGTCGCATCGGCCAGCTGGTTCTGTGTCAGGTGCCGCTCCTCGCGCCCTTCGATGATGGCCCGGACAATCTGCTCCTCCGGCTCGAGCGAATCCCACTCGGCGGCAAATGACGGCTCACGCATCTTTTTGGTAATGGTATGATCGAGACAAAGCATAACAGAACATCCTTCCTGCGCAGCTCGTGCGCGTGATCAGAATTTTGATGGCAGGCAGCCCCCGCTGCGCTTGGAGGAGGTGCCGGGCGCCCGGTAAGAGGGGGCGGACGCCCGGCGGGAGGATGGCGGATTGGGAACCGCCGTCAGAAAGAGGCCGGGATGCAGACGCATCCCATCTATGCAAATGCTTGCGTCAGCTGACGCTTTTGGCACTGCAAACAAAAAATCCGCACAGCCTGCATGGCCGCACGGAAACGAAGCCCTATTCCCAACAAAGAATAAGAACATATCCTTTCGGTCCCGGTCATGGCAGGACACCGGGCAGCTCTCGGAAGACCTGACTTATTCTGACCAACCAGACATCACAGTGACCGACTCGCGGGGCTTCTCACCCCATTCCACCTGCAAGCACGAGGCTTGCGCGAACTACCCGATATTTAATTGCTGTTATTATAGCACAAAATCGCACAAATACAAATATCATTTTCCTGTATATTATGTCGATTTTTACATAGCATCATCTGAAAATCGGAATAAGCTGTGAAAGCGCACAAGCTTTTCCGTCCGCGCGTCTGTCACGTGTCTGTTTCCGCTCTGCTCTCCACGCAGACGAACCGCTCCAGCAGATGCTCGCACTCCTCGCAGCACCACTCTCCCTCCCCGCGCGCAAGACACCCCGCCCGGTCCTCGCAGCCTAAGCAAACCTCCGGCAGCGGCACTCTCTCTACATATTCCATAGCGTCCTCCATGTTTTAATTATATAGCTATATTTTAGCCTACGTAATTTATTAAATCTTATCATACTTGTCTATACAATTCAAGTATATCAAACTTGTATGGGCGGTTAATTATGGATTACTACGCAATCGGTCAGCGCATCCGGAAATTTCGCAAGGCGCAGAATCTCTCGCAGGAGGCGCTTGCCGAGCAGGCAAATATCTCCACGACGCATATGAGCCACATTGAGACCGGCAACACGAAGCTGAGTCTGCAGGTCTTTGCGGACCTGGCCGCCGCGCTTCATGTCAGCGCCGATGACCTGCTCTTTGACGCGCCGCCGTCCGTGAAGCCCGTCTGTGTGCGGGAAATCGCGGCGCTGCTCGATCAGGCCACGCCGGAGCAGACGCAGATTCTGACAGACATCGTCCGCGCCGCCAAGCAGGCCATGGACAAGTATCTCCCTTAAGGCAGAAACCGATCTGCGTCAAAATACCGGCTTCCGCACAGGACGATGTGGACATCGTCCCCTACGCAGGCTCTGAAATTCTGTAAAAACAGGACGGTCCCGCCCGGTGATATGCTCCCTCTATGAGAGACAGTGAAATAAAACACTGTTTCCATAGGGGGAGAAATTTATGTCCAAAAGCAAAATTCCGTATGAGAAAAAAGTAGAAATTGTAAGAGATTATCTGAACGGACGGGTGGGATATAAAGAAAGCATCCAACGCGCAAACAACAGTGCGGCATCTTTCCGACACTGGGTACATCTGTATAAGGGAAACGGAGCGGCTGGACTCCTGCCAAACAGCAGGAACAAGGCATATCCGGAGGATACAAAGTGGAAAGCGGTGCAGGAATACCTCTCCGGCCACGGTAGTTTGG